>JADMIO011124126.1_pt1 | contig 61573 bp, 51 predicted proteins | sample 8958161 | NCBI WGS metagenome assembly JADMIO01 (sample SAMN16585339, study PRJNA669376) | soil metagenome | isolation source: Crop rotation soil | place: USA: Cullars Rotation, Alabama | collected 2011
CCGCCACGAGGGGGAATGGATAAGAAATCGCTCGCGGGATTGATCGAATTGAATGCACCGGTGTTCGTGTATGTCTCGTGCAATCCCGCCACGCTCGGACGCGATATCCAAACCATTTGCGCCGCGGGTTATCGCCTGGAGGCCGTCCAGCCGGTGGACATGTTCCCTCAGACGTATCATGTGGAGACGATCGTGCGTTTGCGGCGAGAGTGACCTTCGCCTTCCGTGCAGAAATTTGGAAATTTAACAATAAATAGTATGGATATTGCCCACGGTTTTCTGGATTCTGACTAAGATTCCGCGAGGGAGAAGGCAACCCCATGGGTACCGATACTTCGACGATTCTGCAAAAAGCCTTGACGATCAATCTCGATAACTCGAATTACGGCACGTTGACCGAAATCGGCGCCGGACAGGAAGTCGCGCGCTTTTTCTTCCAGGCGGGGGGTGCTTCCGGAACGATCGCCAAGTCGATGTCGGCCTATGACAAGGCCGTCAGCGACGCGATTTACGGCGAGGAGGAATCGGGGCGTTATGTCTGCAAGCATCGCGTGGAAAAAATGATCCAGCGCGAATTCGATCTGCTGATCGAACGCGTCAGTGAGTTGCGACCCAAAAGCACCACTTTCTTTGCTTTTGCCGATACAATCGCGGCGCGTTCCTACAGCCGCAAGGATAATCACCACGGCTGGATGGGCATTCGCCTTCAGCTTTATCCCGGCGCCCCCCCCAGTCAGATTGTCCTGCACGTAAGGATGTTCGATGCCGAGCCGCAGGCCCAGCAGGAACTGATCGGCGTGCTCGGCGTGAATTTGATCCATAGTGCATTATATTTGTTCCGCCAACCTTACAAACTGATTGAATCGCTTGCCGAGACCATCGCCCGTGACCGGTTTGAGATCGACGTGATCGAATTTCAAGGTCCCTACTTTGAAGAGCTGGATTCGCGTCTGGCCAATGTGCACCTGGTTGAGCATGGAATTTCCAGTGCCGTAATGTTCGGGCCCGACGGCCATATGATTGAACCTTCCGAAGCGCTTTATAAGCACAATGTACTCGTCATCCGCGGCAGTTTCCGCCCGGTTACCTACGTCAACGTGGACATGATGAATTGCGGTATTGCGCAATTTCAGAACGAACCCAACGTCAGGGGAGACAAGATGGTGACGGTCGCCGAGATCACCACCGCGACGCTGATCTCGGGTGGAAAAATCGATCCGCGTGATTTTCTGACCCGCGTCGACTCGCTCGGTGCGCTCGGATACACCGTGCTGATCTCCAATTATCTGCGTTATTTCAGGCTTCAGGCTTATCTGCGCCGCTACACGCGTAAAATGATCGGCATCGTGCTTGGCATCCCCAATCTACGCGATATCTTTACTTCACAATATTATGAAGGGTTGGAAGGTGGAATTCTTGAGGCTTTCGGCAAACTCTTTTCCGACAACACGCGGCTTTATGTTTACCCCGCCCGCAACAGGAATAACGAGGAACTGACGACGATTGAAAATATCGATTTGCCGCAGAACGTCAAATATCTCTACCAGCATCTGATTCATAATCGCTTTATTGTCGGCATGGAAGGATATCGCACGGACCTGTTCCATATTTTTTCGCGTGACGTGCTCAACATGCTGAAGCAGGGGCCCGGCGAATGGGAGAAGATGGTCCCGGAAAGCGTGGCCGAGCAGATCAAAAAGAATCGCCTGTACGGCTACGACAGCGAATAAAGCCCACTTTTCCGCAAATTTGATTTTTGGGTCAGGAAAATGTGAGAAGTTGGCATGGTTGGGTGTTTTGCTTAAAATCGAATTGTCGGATCGGGCGTTTCGGTTATATACTCTGAATTGTCCGGCCGGTGTTTCCACCGTCTTCATAAAGGGTGGTTTGGTGATTCATGGGAATGCCGGATAACCAGGATGTTTTAGGCCGCCAAACCACCCGTACCCCCTCTAATTTCAATCATTTTCGGATTTTCCAATGCGCAAACCGCATGCGGTTCGTGTTACAGTGCCTCTTCAGCGGAAGACGCGAGGCTTGAATTTAAGTGGTTTGTTTCTTTCAATAAATCCCGGTCTTGTTTAGCAAGGCCGGCGTCTTTGCATTAAGAGGCTGACTTCGCATGCGCCGTACAAAAATTGTTTGCACCATCGGACCGACCTGCCGGGACCCTTTGATTCTCGGGCGCATGCTCGACGCGGGGATGGATGTCGCGCGCATCAACATGAGTCACGGCACGCATGAGCAGCACGGGCAGGTGGTTGCCGACCTGCGCCGCATCGCCTCCGAGAAAAAGAAAAATCTGGCGATCCTCCAGGATCTTGCCGGTCCGAAAATCCGGCTTGGCGTGCTTCGGGAGGAACTCAAGCTCGAAGTCGGCGATGTGGTGCGTCTTACTCAGGAAGACCGTGAAGGGGAAGGGAATCTGCTTCCTGTCCAATATGCACACCTGATTGAGGAAACCAAACAAGGCGATACCATCAGCCTGGCCGACGGTTTAATCAGCCTGCGCGTGACGGCCAAAACCGAATCCGAACTTACTGCCGTCGCCGAATCCGCCGGCACCGTCACCAGCCGCAAGGGGGTTCATCTTCCCAACGGCGGCCAAAAGCTGGCTTCTCTTTCCGAAAAAGACGTCAACGATTTGCGTTGGGGACTGCGCATGGGCGTCGACTGGGTGGCTCTTTCGTTTGTCCGCACGGCGCGCGATGCCGATCGCCCTCGAGAAATCATGCGCGAGAAAAATTTCTCCGCCGCGCTGCTGGCCAAGATAGAGAGCCGCCAGTCGCTGGAAAATATCGATGCGATTTTGAACGCCTTCGATGGACTGATGATCGCCCGCGGCGATCTGGGAGTCGAGGTTCCCTTGGAGGATGTTCCTTCGATCCAGAAACAATTGATTCGCAAAGCGAACGAAAAGGCCCGCCCCGTCATTACGGCCACGCAAATGCTGCTTTCGATGGTCAGCAGCCCGCGCCCGACGCGCGCCGAGGTGACGGACGTCTCCACGGCGATTATTGATGGCACGGATGCCGTAATGCTTTCCGAAGAGACCGCAAACGGACAACATCCCGTCGAAGCTGTGGCGACCATGGCGCGGATCGCCGCCAAAACCGATTCCCAGCCGAGGCAACCCGCTGATATTCCTTATCTCAAACCCGAGGAATCGATGGACGTTCCCAAGGCCATTGCCAAGGCTTCGTGCAAGGTGGCTTACCTGGTGCGGGCCGAATTGATTGTCACACCGACAACCAGTGGCGCGACAGCGCGCCTGGTTTCCTCCGTGCGGCCCGGCGTTCCCATTCTCGCTCTCTCCCCCGATGAGCGCGCCGTGCGCCGCATGGCGTTATATTGGGGTGTTGTCCCCCAGTTGACCCGTTCTGTCGAAACCGCCGACCAGATTTTCGAGATCAGCCGTCACGGTGTTTTGGAATCCGGGCTAGGTCAACCCGGTGATCATTTCATCATCACTGCCGGCGTTCCGATCAACATTGCCGGGACAACCAGCCTGCTGCAGGTGATGCAAGTCTGATAGGATAGACGTACGTCTGAGCGCGAGATCCTGACAGAGCCGGAAAATGAAAATCGGAATTCCGACTGAAATTAAGGTTAAGGAAAATCGGGTTGCATGCACGCCCGGCGGCGTGCGCATGCTTGTGCGCGACGGCCATACGGTATTAGTTCAGGCCGGCGCCGGATTGGGCAGCGGTTTCTCGGACGAGCAATATCACGAGGCGGGAGCTGCACTGGTCCCCCAGGCTGCCGACGCCTGGTCGGCTGAGTTCGTGATTAAAGTCAAGGAACCCCTTCCCTCTGAGTTTACCTACCTGCGTCCCGATCTGGTGCTGTTTACTTATCTCCACCTGGCCGCTGCGCCCGATTTGACGCGTGTCCTGTTGGATTCCGGGACAACCGCTCTTGCCTATGAAACCGTGGAGATCGGCCATCGTTTACCTTTGCTTGAGCCGATGAGCGAGATTGCCGGCCGTATGAGCACCATTGTCGGCGCATACTATCTGAGCAAGGCACAAGGGGGGAAGGGCGTTCTGCTGGGGGGTGTGCCGGGTGTCTTGCCGGGCAATGTGTTGGTCTTGGGCGGCGGAACGGCGGGGATCAATGCGGGCCGAATGGCCGCGGGCCTTGGCGCGGAGGTCACCATTCTTGAAGTCGATATCGAGAAAATGCGTTTTCTCGATATCACGCTGCACAGTTCGGCCCACACGCTTTACTCCAACGAACAAAACCTGCTCGAGCGGCTTCCCTCCGTTGATTTACTGATCGGCGCAGTGCTTTTGCCGGGCGCCAAGGCCCCCAGGCTGATTCACCGTGGCATGCTGTCGATGATGAAGCCGGGATCAGTTTTGGTGGATATCGCGATCGATCAGGGAGGCTGCGCCGAGACTTCGCGGCCGACAACGCATGATAACCCGGTCTATCTCGAACACGATGTGATTCACTACTGTGTGGCCAACATGCCGGGTGCCTATGCGCGCACCGCGACGCAGGCGCTGACCAATGCGACGCTTTCTTATATCGTTAAGATCGCCAACCTGGGCTGCGAAGCCGCGATGCGCCAGATGCCCGACCTGCGGGCCGGACTGAATACGTGGCAGGGCAAGCTGATTCACCCCGCTGTGGCCCAGGCTCACGGCATGCAGGCCACCCCGAATCCATTCGCTTAAGCACTGGGTTATTTCTGACGGATTATCCCACGTCCATGTGATAGAGCATGAAATAGATGATGACGCCCGTCACCGAGACGTAAAGCCAGATCGGATAGAGGTATCGGGTGACGCGTTTGTGTTTGCCGAACTGGCGCCGGGCGGCATGCCAGACCGCCACAATCGCCATCGGCGCGACGACAAAAGCCAGCAGAATATGCGTGATCAGAATCGTGAAATAGAGCTTTCGCACGAGCCCGTGCCCTTGGAACGGGACGCTGCCGGCGTGTGCGTGGTAGATCAGATAGGACGTCAGAAAAAGAGCGGAAACGACAAACGCCGCGCCCATCACCCAGCCGTGCGCGCGGAAATTGCGGGCCTTGATCAAGGCAAAGCCGATCAGCAGCAGAATCGCCGCCAGCGAATTCAGGCTGGCATTGAGTTTGGGAAGAAGCGAGTAATCGAAATCTTGCATGGATCGAAGCCGCTTCGGCTTATAAAGACAACCCGCCGGTCATGGCCTTGTCGATCATCCAGATCACGAGCGTTAGCGGCAGGTAGATAATCGAGGCGAAGAAAAGGCGCATCGCCGTGACGCGCGTCGGACGCAACAGGAAGAACAGGGCGAACGCGGCCAAAGCGCCCCCCAGGATCGCCGCCCCCCAGCCGTAAAGCATTCCGGCACGTCCAGTCAGCACGGGCAGCAGCCCGACGACGAACAGCACCAGCGCGTAAAGCAGAGACTGCCGCGCGGTAACGCGTCCCGTTTCGTCGTCGACTGTGATCAGCAAAAAACCCGCCGCGGCATATTGCTCGCGATATTTCCAGGCGATCGAGAGAAAATGGGGTACTTGCCAAAGAAAGAGAATGAAGAAAAGCGTCAGCGCCACGGAATCGACTTTTCCCCCCGCGGCAGTCCATCCGATTACAGGAGGCAAGGCTCCGGCGATTCCGCCAGCCAACGTCGAAAATGTATCAATGCGTTTGAGGGGGGTATAGAGGAATAAGTAAACGGCCAGCGTGGCCATGGCCAGGAACGCGGTTATCAGGTTTACAAACAGTGTGAGCAGGACCGTGCCGGCGAAGATCAGCATCACGCCGAAAAGCACGGCGTTTCGCGGGCGAATCCGTCCGGCGGGGAGGGGCCGGACCGACGTGCGGCGCATCAAGGCGTCCACGCGCCGTTCCATAAACTGGTTCAGGGCGCTGGAGCCGGCGGCAAACAATGCGGTCCCCAGCATACCGAGCAGGCAGAGCCGAAAATTAAGCGGTCCGACCGATGCCAGATAAAATCCGACGAATGCCGTGAATAACACCAAGCCGTTCAGGCCGGGTTTGGCTAACGTAAGATAATCGCGCATCCGTCCTGCCCGACTTTGCACTGGAACGTTCGCCACCAAGGGAGCCTCGGCCACGCGCCAAACCCGCACAAGGGCCATGGTCAACAGCGCAACCATAATCCAAATGAAACTGAACAGGAAGAGCTCGACCGGCGATAGCGCATGAAAAGAGGGGCTTAACGCGATGATTCCGATCCAGGCCAAGGCGGCAGGAAAAGTCAGCCAAGCCACCGTGCCAAACGAGATGGGAAGAACCCCCTCGTCAATCCGCCGCATCCAGATCATACCAAGAATTAATAACGCGACCGCGACGCCGAACATGCCTAAGAGGGGCAATCCGAAGGAGACTTGAAGAGGATTAAGCGGGGCCGAGATCGAAATCGTGCAGGCGTAAGCCAGCGTTGCGAAGGCGCAAGCCGTCCATGCCCCTTCGTGGCGGCTGAAACGGGGCGTCCGCCCGGAAAGCGTGCCCGATTCAAGCGACGTCAGGTTTGTAAAAACTTCGCGGGCCATGCTTAATGCGCCGCCTCCGCACCGTGTGAAGAGGGTCCTTTGGTGGATCCATTCTTGACCGGAGATTCGCCGTGCACGGGAGCCTCGGCGAGGGGAGGAGCCCCTGATTCCATATGCGCTGTACCGCTGGTGACCGCGCCGCCGGCGTGCGTCGCCGTCCCACTGGTGGCGTGATCTGCGTGTTCCATCTCGACATTAGGGTGAAAGTCATAGATTGCCGAGCCGGGACGGTCCATTTTCGGATGAATCGGAAATTCTGAAATCGGATTGACCCAGCCGCGCGTCATCGGATCCATCAAAGTAAAGGCAAAAAAGATGACAACAAACAGAAAGCACCCGATCAGCAGAACCAGGTTGAATTTCTCATCATAGAGCAGATGCATGAAAAAAAGCGCCACAATCGTGGCCTTGATGCTGGCGATGACGATCGCGATCGCGGCGCGCCAGAAATCGCTCTGCAGCGGAAGATAAGCGGCGGCGATCGTCAGCGCGGTAAAAAAGAGAAGGGAAACCCATACCGCGACGAGCGTTTGCCAGCGCATGACATGCGGCCCATGATGTCCGGCGTGCCCGTGACCTTCGGCAGGGGCGTGGGTGGGTGCGGAATGCGTGCTCATATTATCCTGGTCGAATCCTTTATACGCTGGAACGGTCGATGAGATACAAAAGCGGGAACAGGAAAATCCAGATCATGTCCACGATGTGCCAGTAGAGGCCGATTACTTCAACCGGCGTGTAGTATTCGCTCGAAAATTCCCGTTTGGCCGCGCGGATCATCAACCAGAAGATCAGCGCCATGCCGACCAGAACGTGGAATCCGTGCAGGCCGGTCATCAGAAAGTAAATGCCGAAGAACGTCACCGTGACCTGCTCGTGCAAAAAAGGTTCGGCGCCATGGGCGTTGTAAAAGATGCCGGGAAAAATTCCGTGATGGAATTTGGTCGAGTATTCGACGGTCTTGACCAACATGAAGGTCAAGCCGCATAAGAATGTGATCGTTAGCCACCAGAAGGCCGCCTTGTTCGAGTTCAATTGCGAGGCGCGCACCGCCAGAGCCATGGTCAGGCTGGAGAAAATCAACACCATCGTATTCACGCCGCCCAGCTCGAGGGATAACTCACGGCTGGCATGGTGGAAAATTTCCGGATGAAAGACCCGATACACGGCGTAGGCCAGGAACAAACCGCTGAAAAGCAGAATTTCCGTGGTGAGGAAAAGCCAGACCCCCAATTTCGAGGCGTCATGCTGCTGCTGCATGGTGTCGAAATGGTGCGCCAGTTTAGGGTGGTGATGGTGCGGCTCGTCATGCCCGTGGGCATGCACGCCGGCTCTTCCATCAATTACAGCGGTTGCATCGCTCATCGTGTGCGTTCGTCCATCTTCTGCAGGGTATGGCGCGCGGTGTTCCGCACGCGGTGAACGGCCGTCTACCGGCGAACTGTCGCCTCTTCCGGCTCGACGCCGTAGTTATAGGGGTGATGTTCGCCCACTTCGGGATGACCATGGAAATTTTGATGAATCGGCGGTGAACTGGTTGTCCATTCCAGCGTTGAACCACCCCAAGGGTTGTTCGGCGCCTTCTTCCCCCATTTTAGCGAGTGAAGCAGGTAGATCAGCATGATCAGGAAACCCAACCCCAGAATGTAGGAACCGATGGATGAAAAGACGTGCAGGCTTTGGAAAGTCTCCGGATAGGTCGCATAGCGGCGCGGCATGCCATGCGAGCCAAGGAAAAATTGCGTGAAGAACGTCATATTGAAGCCCAGGAAAACCAGCGCCGCCGAGACGGCTCCCCAGAATTCGCTGTACATTTTGCCGAACATCTTCGGCCACCAGTGATGCAGGCCGCCGAGAAAGGCAATCACCGTCCCTCCGACCATCACGTAATGGAAATGCGCGATCACGAAATAAGTGTCGGTCAGATGAATGTCGGAAGAAAGCGTCGCCAGATGCAGGCCGGTCAGGCCGCCGATCGTAAACAGGAACAGGAACGAAAGTGCATAGAGCATGGGCGTCTTGAGCAGAATTGTGCCGCGGTAAAGCGTGGCAATCCAGTTGAAGACTTTGATTGCGGAGGGAATCGCGACAAGGAACGTCAGGGCGGAGAAAACCATCACCGCCAGTTCGCTTTCCCCGCTGACAAACAAATGGTGTCCCCAGACCAGGAAGCTGATCAGCGCGATGCCCAGGCTGGAAAGCGCGATCATGCGGTAGCCGAAGATCGTCTTGCGCGAATAACAGGTCACCAATTCGCTGATGATCGCCATGCCCGGCAGAATCATGATGTAGACCGCGGGATGCGAATAGAACCAGAAGAAGTGCTGGAAGAGGACGGGATCCCCGCCGCGTAGCGGATCGAAGATACCGATGCCCAGATAACGGTCCATGATCAGCAGGGCCAGCGTAATGCCCAGCACGGGAGTGGCCAGCACCTGGATAATCGCCGTGGCGTAAATACCCCACAGGAACAGCGGCATTTTAAACCAGGTCATACCTGGCGGACGCATCTTGTGAATCGTGACGATGAAATTGAGGCCCGTCAAAATGGAGGAAAAACCCATGATAAACACGCCGGTGACCATCCAGATCACGCTGGTGTGCGTGTCGGTGCTGTAAGGCGTATAGAACGTCCAGCCGGTATCCACGGCGTTGTGCACGACCGCAACCAGCGTAAAGCAGGCGCCCCCGGTGTATAAATAATAGCTGAACAGATTAAGCCGGGGAAAAGCCACGTCCTTGGCTCCCAGCTGCAAAGGCAGAACGAAGTTGCCCAAGGCGGCCGGGACCGAAGGAATAATGAACAGAAACACCATGATCGCGCCGTGCAGCGTGAAGACCTGGTTGTAGAGGTTCATTGGGGTAATGTTCGCCGGATCCTTGCCGAAACTAAGGATGCGAATCACCAGGGGGTGAGCGAGAAAATCGATATTGGGCGTAAGGAGTTCGGTGCGCACAACCAGGGCCATGATGCCGCCCACACCGAAGGAAATCATGATCGCCACAAGGTACATCACGCCGATCCGCTTATGGTCCAGCGTCAGCGCCCAGGAAAGAAAGCGCTGCCAGAAATTGCCGTGCGAGACCAGATAACTTTCGTCCGGATCGTATCCATGCTCGCCTGGAACTGCTTCAGGAATTGTTGCGGTTGACATCTTGGTTTTTTCCTCCCGCCCCCTTCGTTACTTGACCGTTTTCAGAAACTCAATAATCGCGTTAATCTGTTTTTCGTCCAACTGCCCTTTGAAAGAAGGCATGACCGGCCCAAAGCCCGCGACCACCTTGGCTGCCGGGACCATCAGGGATTCATGGACATAGGCCTCATCGACCATCACGGATTCCCCCGAGGCAAGCTCCGCGTTATGTCCCCAGATCCCCTTAAATGAGGGACCATTCCCGCGCTTGCCGTCCAGGCTGTGGCATGTCACGCATCCCTTCGCGATATAGAGGGCCTTGCCATATTGCTCCATGGTCATGGTTTTGGGATCCAGGCCGCCGTTCACGATCCATTCGTTGAATTTTTGTTCGTTGACGACGTGGACCATGCCGAGCATGCGTGAATGGCTGGTTCCGCAGTATTCCGTGCAGTAAACCGGGTAGTCCCCTTCTTTGGTCGCCTCGAACCATTGGACAAGGTAACGGTTGGGGACTACATCCTGCTTGATTCGAAACGAGGGGACGAAAAAGCTGTGGATCACGTCTTCGGACGCCATGATCAACCGAATCGGCCGGTTCACCGGAACGACCAGGCCCTGTCCCATGATGGCGCCAGGCGTTGTTTCGGTGGCCTCCTGCCAGGCATTGTTGCTGGTTGTGCCATTGGGATATTCATAGCCCCATTGCCAGCGCCTGGCCGTGATGTAGATATCCATCGAGTTGCCTGGGGCAATGCGCATGCTCATGTAACGGTCGTAGCCAATGATAAACAGGAAGACAAGCAGCAGCGAAGGAATCACCGTCCAGGCGACTTCCAGCACGTTGTTGTGCGTGATCCGGGGCGTCGTGTCTTTGTCATTGCGGAAGCGATAGCGCACGACGAAATAAACCATGAAGCCCATGTTGATCAGGAAGAAGATCAGGCAGATGGCATTAAGGATATGAAGAACCGAGTCGTTGACGCCGGCGAAGGTCGAAGTTCCCGGGGGGAACAGGAGCTTGTCGAAAAACTCGCGCATGTTAATTAGCGGCTACCCTCTGTCCCAGCGGAAGACTGGGATGGTATCTTTTGGGCGGATGCGGTCTGCTCCGCCGCCTTGCTTGCCCGCATGGCCCGCCGTTCTCTCCAGAGGAAGATACCGATCGGCCCGAACAAAAGAAATATGGTCGCTATACCGCCGATTCGCATCACCTTGATAGCCAACCGGTAGGTCCCCGACGCGGGATCATAATGATAGCACATAAAAAAGATCGTGTCCAAAAAGGAACCGATCTTTCCTTCACCCGCCTCCATTAACGCCATTTTTAGCGTTTTGGAATCATAGTTTGTTCCCGGTAGCACCCGGGCGATCCTTCCGTCCGCCGTTAAAAGAAACAAGGCGGAGTCGTGCGCGAATTCTCCGGTTTTCTCAATGTAGTTATAATGGAAGCCCAGTTCATTCGTCAGCTTGCGGATGGAGGCTTCCTCCCCCACGAAGAACTCCCATCCTTTGGCTGCCTCAGACTTTTCCAGCGCGCTCAGATAAGCTTCCTTTTGCGCCTGGGCCAGCTTCGGGGTCTCGCGCGGGTCCATACTCAGTGTCAGGACCTCGAAATTTTCCCCCGGCACCCAATCCAATCCTTTCAAACCATCCACCAGCGCATTTAGCGTCAAACCGCAAAGCATCGGGCAGCGATAGTAAACGACCGTCAACGCGACGGGTTTGCCCGGTTTGAAGTACTCTGAAAGCGCAACCTTCTTGCCCTCGGCATTCGTGAACTCCGTGTCCAGGCTGATTCGTTCCCCAAGTTTCTGTTCGACCCGGACCCCTTCGGCGCCCGGCAGGGGTTGCATGCTGTAGGGAACCACCGGTTCTTCGGCTTCAGCGCGGAATATAAAGAGAGACAGCAAGCTGAAAGCCAGAAAAATCAAACCGGATCTGCGGTCAGTGACCGTGAGCATTACCTGCTTCCGCCTTGGGCGCGGGAGAATTCGCCGGGGACTGCGTGGCGCTTGTCGCAGTATTTGTCGCGCTCGCATTTGCCGCCGCCGGTGTTGCAACCGGAGAAGGCAGGGGTGTCGCCTTCGGGTGCCATGGATCCCGCGCCTCCAGACTCATCGCCGTATCGATGCTGATGCGGGCGACTTTCTCCTGTGCATTATAACTCGGCACGCTGAGCATTTCAGCTTCCTTGGCGCGGACCGCGTTCAATGTTTCCGTAGGCGCCTGTTCGACACGGGCTTTGACTTCGGTTGAGGCCGTATGCGCAAAAAGCAGGATCAGAGCACCCGTCAGAATCGTCACGGCAAGCACCGACAGCGCTCCGTACAGCACGATCAGGTTATTTCGCGGTTCGGTCTCTTGACTCATGGATCGGTCTCCGCCTCAGTAATTCTTAAACGCCAGAGATTGGGCAAGGTAGGGATCCCGCACCGGAACCAATGTTTCGCGTTTCAACCGCCGGATCGTCAGCAGGAAAAACAATGCCCCCATCGCCACCCAGATCAGCAGCGCCGCAACGAAGCCCATTGTGCTCCAATGCACGCCGCCTTCCGATTCGTGCGTGGCGTTGGGCATGACGTTGAAAACCATGTCCATGAAATGGACAAATAATACGAGACAGGCGCCGATTGTGATGGTGACGCGGTTGCGCTTGATGTGTTTGGACAACAGATAGAAAAAAGGAATCACAAAGTGTCCAAAGATTATGACATAACACATTGCATGCCAGCCCCGGGGATCCCAGCGCATCTTATACCAGACGATTTCCTCGGGAATGTCCGCCATCCAGATCAGCAGAAGCTGAGAGAATGAAATATAGGTCCAGAATATGATGAAAGCGAAAAGCAGTTTGCCGATATCATGCAGATGATTGGCGTTGATGGCTTGGCGCATCGTCGGATTTTGTCCGACGAACATGATCAACAGCACGACGGCGGACAAGCTGCCCAGGATGCATCCCGCAAAGTACCACACACCATAAATTGTCGAGTACCAGTGGGGTTCGAGCGACATGATCCAGTCAAAAGACGCGAAGGTCGCCGTCAGGGCGAACAGCAGAATCCCCGGCGCGCTCATGCGCAGCATTCGTTCCTTGCAGCGGAAGTCGCCGGTTTGATCCAGGAGAATCGAATTGCGGTAGAAATAACTCGCCAGAAAGTTCCAGACCCCGAAATAAAATGCCGCGCGGATCAGGAAAAATGCGGGATTCAGATAGGGGGCCTTGCTTAGCAGCACCTTGTCGTCGCCCATGTTCATCCATGGATAAAGGTTCGTCTTGAACAGAAAAATCGCGATCGGAATAAAGAAGATCCACATCCAGTGCATCGAAAGCATTACGACTTCATAGATGCGCCGGGTGACGATCGCCGCGCGCCAGTGCGCGAGGTGTATTACCAATACAAAGAACAATGCGCCCAGAGAAAGGGTCATGTAGAAAACAAACGCGGTCAGATACGCGAAGGGGAGCTGCTCGCGCAGTTCCGGGGAGGAAAATCCCACTCCCACGGCCAGCAACCCGAATGCAACCAGTATTCCGATAAGCGCTTTGGTCAGCATGCCTCCGGCATTGGCGGCCAGACGGTAATCATGACTTGGATTCAGACTTTGGCTCATCAGGGTGTCACTCCAAGGCTGGCGCGTTGATCCGCGGGGATGTCCGCGGCGGTGGTATGCTGGCTGCGCTGCAGGGCGCGGATGTAGGCGATGATCGCCCAGCGGTCCTCCGGCATCACCTGGTGCCGATAGGAAGGCATCGTGCGGATCCCAAGCGTGATCGTGTTGAAAATTTCACCGTCGGGCATGAAGCGGATGCGGTCCTCCATATAACTTGGAGGCGGAACCATCCCCTGATAGCGAGGCGGCATGACCATACCTTGTCCGTCGCCGGTGCGCCCGTGGCAGGGAGAACAGTAGATGTTGAAGCGTTCTTGTCCGCGCTTAAGCAGTTCCATGGTGATCGGGCGGGGATTTTGCCACACGAAGCTGTCATCCGCATTGCGCCCCTGATAAAAAACCTCGTCCTGATGCAGTTCACCGCGGGCGACGGTTCCCGGAACCGGTTCGCGCATGGCGCGCTTGTCGGAAAAGATCGGATTCCGTTCCTGCGGATCGTATTTGAACTGCTCGTCCATGTTCGGGTTGGGATGGATCGGAGGTTTCGTCGAGGTTTGCCCCCGACAACCGGCCAATGCCAGAGCCAGAATAAGAAAGGTCGCCAGCTTGCGCATGAATTCAGCTCTCCACCCGTTCGATGTTCTTGCCGCCGATCGATTCGAGCATTTTCCGGGTTGCCTGTTCGTCGAACTTTGCATCGCGGGCTTCGATCGAAATGAAAAAACCGTCGTCTGTGGCGCGTTTGAAACGCTCGCTCTTGAACAGCGGATGATAAAACATCGGCAGGAAATTGGTGAGCAGCATGCCTCCCACCGAACCGAAAACCGAGGAAAGAATCGTCATCTCGAAAGTAACGGGCATAAACGCCGGGAAACTGTTATAGGGTTTGCCGGCGATGACCAGCGGATAAGCCGAGAGATTGATCCATTCTTGCAGCGCCAAGCCCAGGGTGCAGCCGGTCAACCCACAGCACAAAACAATCCAGGGGACCCAGCAGAAGCGTAGACCCATCGCCTCGTCCATTCCGTGAATCGGAAACGGAGAGTGAGCATCCCAGTATTTATAGCCTTTGTCGCGCACTTGTTCGCTGGCACGCACCAGGTCGCCCGGTGTATCGAACTGCGCGACAAGACCATAGAGGCCCTGGGGGGTTTTTCCCGTCCAGTTGGCGATCGCGTCCCTGAGGTTGTGGCTGATCATGCGTGCGCCTTTCCGGCATGGTGTCCAGGATCATGACCGTGACCCCCTGCATGGGGATCCGCCTGGGGCATGACGCCCTTGATTTCGGAGATGGCAAGCACCGGTAGAAGCTTCAGAAACAGCAGAAAGAGCGTGAAAAACAGGCCGAAGCTGCCCAGGTAGGTCGAGACGTCGAATATCGTCGGACGATAATAGGTCCAGCTCGAGGGCATGAAGTCATTGGCCAGCGACGTCACGGTAATTACAAAACGCTCGAACCACATGCCAATATTGATCAGGAACGAAGCGATGAACATCCACGGAATATTGCGCCGCATCCGCCGGAACCAGAACAATTGCGGCACGATCACGTTGCAGGTCACCATCGACCAGTATGCCCAGGCGTAGGGGCCAAAAGCGCGGTTGATGAATGCAATTTTCTCGTAAACATTCCCTGAGTACCAGGCGATGAAAAATTCGATGCTGTAGGCATAGCCGACCATCGAGCCGGTGACGAGCATGATCTTGCACATGTTGTCCAGGTGCCGCATCGTCACGAAATCCTTCAGGCCAAACCATGCGCGCGCGGGCAGGATCAGGGACATCACCATTGCAAAACCGGAAAAAATAGCGCCGGCAACGAAGTAAGGGGGGAAGATCGTGGTATGCCAGCCGGGCACGTTGGAGACGGCGAAGTCGAACGACACGATGGTGTGCACCGAGAGCACCAGCGGCGTGGCCAGGCCCGCGAGCAGGCCGTAGGCCGCTTCATAATTACGCCAATGCCGGTGCGAGGCGCGCCATCCCAGCGAAACAATGCTGTAGCCGAACTTGCGCAGCGGATGTTTCGCACGGTCGCGCGTCGAAGCCAGGTCCGGAACCATGCCCAGATACCAGAACAGGATCGATGTAGTTGCATAAGTGCTGACCGCGAAAACGTCCCACAGCAGAGGGCTGCGGAACTGCGGCCACACCGACATCTGGTTGGGGAGGGGAAACATGAAATACGCGACCCAGACGCGCCCGACGTGGATAACCGGAAAAATTCCCGCGCAAGCCACGGCGAAAATCGTCATTGCCTCGGCGAACCGATTGATTGAAGTGCGCCATTTCTGCCGGAAGAGGAACAAAATCGCGGAGATCAGTGTTCCGGCGTGGCCGATACCGATCCACCACACAAAGTTGACGATCGCCCAGCCCCAGCCGGTCGGATTGGTGACGCCCCAAATACCGGTGCCTTCCCAAACCAGCCAGGCGATTGAAGCCCCCAAGACTGCAAGAAAAAACAGCGAGACCAACCAGCCCAGGATCCACGCGGGATGAGGCTTGCGTTCACTGATGCCGATTACCGCTTCCGTGACCGTATGAAAATCATTAGTTCCGGCGACCAGTGGCTCATCGGGCGGGGTGGGCTTGTAACCCGGATTTTCTGCGATAGCAGCCATGTTATGCGTGGATCTCCGGATTGGGATTGCGGATCTTGCCAAGATACGTAAGGCGCGGTTTGGTTCTCAGCGAGGCCAGCAGCATGTAATTACGCGCCTTGGCTTTTTCCAGCGAGACCTTGCTGTCGGGTATCGTAATATCGCCGAACGTGATGGCCTCGGCCGGGCAGGCCGCCTGACACGCGGTGACCACGTCGCCGTCCTTCCACGATGTGCCCTTGATCTTATGCTCCTGGCGCTTGCGGTTGATGCGCTGAACGCAGAACGTGCATTTTTCCATGACGCCGCGCATGCGGACCGTTACGTCGGGATTCGAAGCCATTTTGACTAGATCGACGTTTTCCTTGCCTTTACTTCCTTCCCATAGTTCGCCCTCGTGATAATTGAAGAAATTGAAGCGGCGCACCTTGTAAGGGCAGTTGTTCAGGCAGTAACGCGTTCCGATGCAGCGGTTGTATGTCATTTCGTTGAGGCCATCGGCGCTATGCGTTGTGGCCGCCACGGGACAGACCGTTTCGCAGGGAGCGGTTTCGCAGTGCTGGCAGGTCACGGCCTGCATGACCATTTGCGGATCATCCTCGTCTCCGGTGAAATAGCGGTCCAGGCGCAACCATGACATCTCGCGGCCTTTACGCACCTGGGCGCGTCCGACGATCGGAATGTTGTTTTCCGCCTGACACGCCACGCTGCAGGCGTTGCAGCCCGAACACGCGCTCAGATCGATCGTCATTCCCCATTGAGGACCCGCGGAGTAATCATAAGCCTTCCAAAGGTGGTCGCTGCCCTCGTGGGGGATGTGTTCCTGCTTGTGTTTAAATTCTTCGGGATGGTGTAGATAATCTTCGAGGTCGCTTTCCACAACCATCGCCCGATTCTCGGGCTCGGCCAGTTTGCCGTTGAATGCAATGTCGCTGTGCATCGTCCAATGGTCCTGCGTGCAGGCCAGCCTGAAATCGGGCGCATTGCTGCGCTCAACCTTGACTCCGGTGCGGTAGTTCATCGCGGTGGTGGTGCGGAACGGATAAATATTCCATCCCGCATTCAGTCCGATGCGGCCGATGGCTTTTTCGTCGGTATGGCCATATCCCAGGTTAACCAGGACCGTGTAATCGGGAAGGCCGGGAAGGGGCCAGGCCGGCATTTTCAACGTGACGCCGTCGGCCTCGATCGTCACCATCGGGCTGGCGTCCGCTTCGCGTTGGCGTACGACGCCCAGTTCCCTCGCTGTCTTCGGGCTCATCAGGGCCGCATTGTCCCACGTCAGCTTGGTTACAGGGTCGGAAGCTTCCTGGAGCCAGCCATTGTTGGCATAACGGCCGTCGTGGATGCGGGAATCGGGCAGGAAAATCAACTCCATCGCGTTAATCGTCGGCGCGGTGCGCGCGGCGGGGATGGAACGGACGGCTTCGGCCACGGCGGCGGCGTTCGGGGCCGTCGTGCCGGGAATGACCGGATAGGCACTGCCTGGGATGATACCGTCATGCAGATAAGTTTCCCAGATCGGGGAGAAAGCCGTATCGGCCTTCGTTCCCCGGTGATAGGCACGCACCAGGTCATAGCCGCGCGATTGCTCCAATCCGCCCAGGCGCGCCAGCAATTCGATTGGAGAAATGCCGCCGTAAATGGGCTGGATCAGCGGCTGAGTCATGCCGATCGTTCCGTCCAGCGCGCGCGCATCCCCCCATGACTCGAGAAAATGCGCCCGCGGGATCAATGTTTCCACATGCCGCGAGGTTTCGTTTTCGTAATAGCTCAAATGCATGGAGTGGGGAGCGAGCTTGAGGGCCTCGGCGAATTTCAGATCCGCCGGTGCATCGTAGACCGGATTGCCGCCCAGGATTACCAGGGTGTCGACGCGCTTGGCATTCAATGCCTCGGTCAGCGCAACGATCGACTGCAGACACATGCCGAAGCTCGGGTCGGGCAGTTGAGTGTAGCCGACGCACTCCGCGCCCAGAGTGGTATTGAGCACCGCGGCGAGTCCGTGAAGCGCGGGAGAGTGCGTTTCTCCGACCAGAATCACGGTCCGTCCGGCATGCGCCACCATATCCTTGGCCAGCGCGGCGATCCATGCCGCGTTGAATCGTCCGGCCGCCCCCGCGGCATGAGGCTCCAAAGCCGGACGCAGGGGATGATTGGCGGGCAGACGGTTTTGGGCGATGGCCAGCTCCGCTGCCAGCGCGAGGCCGAAAGCCTCAATCTGGCTCGCCGGCACGCGCAGACGATGATCCGCCATGCCGCCGGTGACGCTGAAGTTGCTTTCCACGCAATATAAACGGTTCATTTCGCCATTTTCGGGCTTGCGGCGGCGCGAGAAATGACGGATCGCGGCCAGGCTGGGGGCATTGTCGGCAAGAAAGTCGGCGTCGAGTGAAACGACGATATCAGCTTTGCTGAAATCATAATGTGCCCGTAATGGGCGGCCGAACGCCAGTTGCGCGCCTCCGATCGAATTATCCTCGTTGATCGGTTCCCAGACGTGCCATTGCGCCTTGGGAAAGACATCGGCCATCAGGCGTTCGCGCAAGGCCAGCGCCGATGGAGAAGAAGAAAGTTCGCTTAGGAAAAACAGGCCTTCGCCCCCCTTGGCGCGCAACGCCGCGCCCGAGGTGCCGAGAAAGGCATCGAGGTCCGCTTGGGAAATTTCAATTGCCTCGGAGGAATTGCGCACCTGTTTAGGAGAAATCGCGCGGTCGGGATCATAGAGATTGAGGATCTCGGCCTGTGTCATGGCGTCCGTCGCGCCCAGGTTGGATGGAAAATCCGGATTCCCTTCAAGCTTGGTTGGGCGTCCTTCGGTCGAGCGCGCCAGCAGGCCCATGGCGTTGCCGCTGCGTTCGATCGTCGTGGCATAATAACGTGGCATGCCTTCGATCAGATTTTCCGGCATCTTGGAATAGGGGAGAATTTTCTGAACCGGTTTACGGCAGCCGGTCAGCGCGCCGGCCAATGCGATCGATCCGCCCATTAATTGTAAAAACGAACGCCGCGAGACCGGATCGGTCAGTTCGGAGGCGCCGACCGGAAACTCGCGATTGAGAAATTCCTGAAATTCCGGCGTTTGCGCACGTTCTTCCAGGCTGCGCCAGTATGCTTTGCCGGTTGTCTTAGGGGAGGCCATAAGCTCTTCTCTGTCCTTTAATAGTGACAAGCCGAGCAATTGGTCGGCGGATTAAGATGACGTTCGGTTATCAGGCGCATGCCTGTTTTGATGCGGTATTCCCGGTCGTGCTGCTCTTCCCACTTCATATTGGTTATCTCTTCATGCGGACGAACGTGAATGGCCGGATTGCGATGGCACTCCAGGCACCATCCCATGCTCAGCGGCTTTTCCTGGCGGACCACGTCCATTTGGTCGATTCGTCCGTGACAGCTCGCGCAACCCACGCCGGCTGCGACATGGATATTATGCGGAAAATGCGCATAATCGGGCAGCATGTGGACATTGACCCATTCCACGGGCGTGTTGTTGGCATAGCTGTCCCGCACGGGCTGAAGGTTGGGGCTGGCTGTTTTGATTGCCGAGTGGCAATTCATACAGGTCTGGCTGGGAGGAATGTTGGCATAGGGCGAGGTTTCGACTCCCGTGTGGCAATATCGGCAGTCGATGCCTAATTGGCCCGCATGCAGGCGGTGGCTATAGGGAACAGGCTGGCGCGGAGCGTAACCGACGTCGGTATATTCCGGCGAGAAATAGTACCAAACAAACCCCACCGCGCCAAAAGCGCCGCTTCCACCGAGAAAAAGGATGATTAACGGAAGGCGATTGACCCACTTAGGGAAGATCGTAGACAAAGCTCACTCCTGGTTCGGATATGATCTTTTGAAATCTGTTAACGGTGGGGGCTCAAATTGACTCCAATGCCCCTCAAAAACCACCCTACACTACCAAACCATGCGCAATAATCTAGGATAAAATGAAGTTTTAACCGCAGGAAAATTAAAGTGGACCAGAATTATCCACAATTCATCAAAATGTATAAAGAATTGATTTCTATAGATATAAATCAATATTTAAGGAGAGCAAGTCTGTTATCGCAAGAAAATTTATTTTTTTCAGAGAATTAAATCTTGTGAAGCTTTTCACTTTCAAAAGATTCGTTTCAAATAAGATTGCCATTTTAGCATGCGCGAGGTTTGAGACGTCCTACCCTAATTGGCGACGCATTTCATCGGGTTTCAGGCAGCTTAGCATCGCGGTTTCGCGATTAATTTTGCCGGCACGGTAAAGATCAAGGATCGAGCGGTCCATCGTCACCATACCCCATTTGCCCCCCGCTTCCAGCGTGGTTTGGATCTGATGCGTCGCTCCCTCACGAATCTGGTTGCGCACGGCGTCGGTCGCGATCATTACCTCCAGTGAGATGGCGCGTCCTGTGGGAATCGCCGGCAGCAGTTTCTGACAGATGACGCCTTCGATCACGCCGGAAAGTTGAATACGAATCTGCTCTTGTTGGTGGGGAGGAAAAACGTCGATCATGCGGTCTACCGTCTGGACGGCGCTGACGGTGTGGAGCGTGGAAAACACAAGGTGACCGGTTTCCGCGGCGGTAATGGCTGCGGAAATCGTCTCCAAATCGCGCATTTCGCCGATCATAATCACGTCCGGATCCTGACGCATGGCGAACTTAAGCGCGCTGGCGAACGAATAAGTATCCTCGTTTAGTTCGCGTTGCTCGATCAATGACCGCTTATGATGATGCAAATATTCGATAGGATCTTCGCAGGTGATAATGTGAAGGTCGCTTTCGCGATTGATCAGATCGACCATCGCCGCCAGCGTAGTGGATTTGCCCGAGCCGGTGGGTCCGGTAATCAACACGAAGCCATTGGGACGGCGGGAAAGAAACTCCATAACGCGCGGAGGTAAATTTAATTCCTCGAATCCGCGGATGCGCGAATCAATCGCGCGAAATGCCGCGGCAACTGATCCACGCTGCAAGTGCACGTTGACGCGGAAGCGCGCCAGATTGCTTACCGAGAGTGAAAAATCCAGTTCTTTATTTTCTTCAAACTTTTGTTTTTGCAGGTCGTTAAGAATACCATAAATTAACCGGCGGGTTTCGGCCGGATTCAAGTCCGCTCCGTCAATATCTCGCAACGTGCCATTAATGCGTATGACGGGCGGACGTCCCACTGCGACATGCAGGTCCGAAGCGCCGTTGTCCACGCAGACCTTGAGGAGTTCGGCCATGTCATAAGCGGGACGTGCATAGGGAATTCGTGCGGGGCGGTTGGCGACCGGATCGCTTTGGTCGCCGGCGAAATTACTGTTCATCGAGGGCATGACGGCGGCCCTGAGTGTGCCGTTTCCAGGAATTGATGGAGGCATCTGGGCCTTTGCTTTCGCGATCGTCATGGTTGAGTCCCTCCTGCGTGATTTTTGTCATGATCAGACGGGCGGGTACACGCAGAGGTGCGCTGCCGCTCGCGCTAAAGCTTCTTATTGCTTATCGCCTCCTCCCATTGAAACTTGAGGATTTTTCAGTATGAAGGCGGAGAACTTAGGATATTGTTCGCAGAAAGGCCCTGATACGGGCTTCATCCCCGGCGCCTAATGCCTGGGAACCGAAGCGAAGGTCATGATAAAGCTCCAACAGCCAATCCAACTCCCCGCGTTGTGGGGCGGTGATTTCAATGCCTGCGAGCCATTCGGCTGGAGTTTGATATGGGCGCCGTGGAAAACCTTTACGCTCCAACTTGTCGATGACCACGTTCATAAAAGCGACCGATGAGCGATCCAGTTGTCTCAAACGTTGCTGTCGTAAAAATTGATGGTAAATAATCAGCACAGTTACCAATAACCCTAGCACAAGGAAAAGGCGGCCATAGCGCCAGAGTTCCTGACGGTCCCAGTTTTGAAAAGTAGACAATTCATCCTGCCTGTTTGGCAGCGTGCCCATGTAAACCGCCAGGGATTCAAGCTTTCCGCGCAATTTCTGGAGCCATGAACTAGTCAGCAAGCTGTCTTTAATCTGATCCTGTTTGGTTTGTGAGAAATCAAGAATGTATTGCTGCCAGAAAATACGCAGCGTATCCCGGATATGCGCCAATACCGAAGGTGCGGGAGGAATAAAAGAGGCGCTGCCCCGAAAGGCGCTGGGTGTCGGATCGACCGTAAGCCAGCCGTATCCATCCAACCAAACTTCAGTCCAGGCATGGGCGTCGCTCTGTTTGACCACAAAAGAGCCGCGCCCAATATTCCGATCAATCGTGTAATACCCTGAAACGATTCGAGCAGGAATTTCCTGGGTGCGCAGCATTAGAGTAAGAGCTGTGGCAAAATATTCACAATGTCCTTTGTGCGTGGTAAACAGAAAAGCTTCGATCGGGTGCATTTTATGGGGTACTTCGGGGGTATAAGTGTAGGTGAAATCCCCTTGCAGCCAATCAAGCAATTGAACGATTTTTCCCGCCACGTCCCGGGCGGGGGCTTTTTCCTCGGCCAAACGGCCAATACGATAAATCAATTCTGAAGGTGGGCGTTGCGTGTAGCGCCTGCGGTCGAAAATGTCCATTTTAAAATCTGGCCGGGCGGGATATAAACTTGAAACAAAACCGTTGGGATCTGCGCCGGGATTCGCCTGGACGGCACGCCGGCTTTCGCGAGCCAATTCGCGCAGCATTGACGTGGCTTCCGGCGTTAAAGTGGAAAGCGAGCTGTAATTGAAGGGTGGAGAAACGTTTGAAGAGGAACGAAAGTTATTCGCGACCTCAAGTTTGACAGCTTGTTCCTTCCAATCTACCGACAATCGCCTGGTCGGAGCCTGAACTTCTATTTTTAATGGTGAAGTTGCCGCGAATAAACGCGGGGTAATGTTGATGTTTTGATGGATTTCCAGACGTAGCACGTCCCCCCCCAGTATGGATGGAACACTCATACTGACCGCCTGATATTTGTAAGAACCGTGTTCCGCGGTTGCATCGGTGGTCCATTGTCTTTCATTGTAGACGCTCAGCGACGTTCCCCGCAGTCGCAATGCCGGAGGAAGCGGGCGCTCGGAATCATATTCCCATCGCGGTGTAATCTCCATAACCTGCGTGTTATCAAGGCGAATTCGGTCGATGGCGCCCATCGTAATTTCGTCATCGTAACCGGACATTGTCTCCTGAGGTGGGTGGGATTTTGCCCAGGAGCCGGAAATACTGTTGGTTGAATGATGTGGAATGATGAAAAAAATGCCAAACGCCAGCACCATTACAAACAGCGTGCTTAAAAGTCCGTTGTTCAACAGTGGGAAGAATAAGGCCCGAGCGCTAAAAGCGGCTGGGCCACGCGTGGCGTGGCCTCCCTGGGGATCCGTCAGGCGAGCCACATCAAATGGCGCAACCGAACGAGGATGGATCCCATTGATGGAACCCACGGGAGTTGCGCTTAAGGACAGCTCGATTTCCCGCCCCATCGTGAAACAAATCAGGCCGAGAACGACTAATCCGATAAAAAAGAACAGGAAGAGCAGAAACGTTATTGAAGTGGTAATAATCGAAGTAGCCAAGAGCATGAAAAATGCCATCAGTAAGACATGAATATGGTCGATTGATTCACGCAGGCTGAGACACTTCGCCAGGCTGATAAACAGGAGCAAGTAGATAATGCTCTCAAAATGCCCCTGCAGTGCGAGGAAGGCAATCATCGTCAGAGAGATCCACAGCAGAACACGTCCGCTCCAGGCCGGAATCCATTGGGGTGAAACCGGAAAGGCCAGCCCAAATCCCCAACAGATTAAAAACAAAACGATGACAATGGGATGGATCTCGCCTGTGGAGGCCAGGGCGGCGAAACCCAGAAAGATCAGAGCAAATGAAATAAATCGCCAAACCCTGGCCAAGGCCGGTCCGTATGTGGCAACGGCAACTTCATGGGCCGCCTGATTCTCAGGTAGAAGGGGTAAGGCCAAATCTTAGTTCTCCCCCGCGACCAAAAGCGGTTCAATTGCTTTCTTTCGGATCAAGCCCGATCCGCAAGATCGACGAACAGTGCTGCTTAGCCAAGCAGGTCGTCGATTGAATCGCTTTCAATATTAATATCGTTGTAAATCCATGCCGAAAGATATCTTTCCGAGCTGGAGGGGACAACACAGACGATCAACTTGCCCCGCATTTCCGGGCGTTTGGCAACCTGCAGAGCAGCCCAAATGTTGGCTCCGGAACTGATTCCGATGGGAATCCCCTCTTTACGCGTCACTTCATGATTGATGCGCAAGGCATCCTCTTCGTTGACCGCAATCACTTCATCCAGCACGTCTGTGTGTAGATTCTCCGGCACAAAACCTGCGCCGAGGCCCTGCAGGCGGTGCGGACCGGCCGGCTTGCCGGCGATCACCTGAGAAGTGGTGGGTTCGACCGTGATTATTTTGATTCCGGGTTTGCGCGGTTTAAGCACCTCGCCCACTCCGGTGATCGTGCCGCCTGTTCCCACGCCGGCCACGACGGCGTCGACTTTGCCGTCCGTATCGTTCCAGATTTCCTCGGCGGTTGTTTTGGCGTGAATCGCAGGATTGGAAGGGTTCGAGAATTGCTGCGGAATAAAGCTGTTCGGAATCTTTGTCTTTAGCTCTTCGGCGGTCTCGATCGCTCCTTTCATCCCGCGCGGTCCGGGAGTGAGCACCACCCGCGCACCCAGAATCTTGAGCAGCTTGCGGCGTTCATGGCTCATGGTTTCCGGCATGGTCAGGATCAAGGTATAACCTTTGGCTGCCGCGACGAACGCCAGAGCGATCCCCGTGTTACCGCTGGTCGGTTCAATCAGCGTGGTTTTTCCCGGTGTAATCTTGCCGGCCTTCTCCGCATCCTCAATCATGGCGAATCCGATGCGGTCCTTGACTGACGAAAGCGGGTTAAAAAATTCCAGCTTGAGGTAGACATCAGCCAGAGCCCCTTCCTCCTGCGCCACGCGGTTCAATTTCACAAGCGGCGTATTGCCGATAGTTTCCGTAATATTTTGAAACAGTCTGGCCATGGTCCAGTCTCGCTTTCGTTGTCCGATCGAAGAGATCGGCAGTGAATGGAAGGATTCGGACGCCGCATTCGCGCGGAGGGGCTATCGTAAAGGCAATTAATGTCAAAGGTGAAGAAAATAATATGCCATTCGCTGATCACAATGGAGGTCATGAAGCCGTCAAGCGCGGCAGTAAACGTCATCATGGCGTAAAGATCCGGCATGCGATCCAAGAAATATGCCGGTTTTTACCTACTTGAGGTTGACTCTTAATCTTCAGAGATTAAATATATCGCAATTCTTCTTATTCACAGTGATTGCAAGGATTCCGATCATGAATCGTCCGAGCTGTTTTCTGCTTCTGACGGCCGCGGTTCTCTGGCTGGCTTGCGATTCCAAGCCCTCCTCGCGCGGGCAAATTCTGGAGCAGGCTGCGGCTGCGTCCATTTCTCCAGATAAAGTAAAAAGTGAAGGACCCAATCCGCGGTATTATGAGGTCCAACAGCATTTGGACGAAGGCGGATCCTTTTACCTTTATGCCGACGTGAAGGACGTTCTGCGCGATGGCGTTGCGGCCCTGAATGAGGCGTCACTCGAACTGAAAGATCCGCAGGTCACGGCCATTGTCGGCACGCTTGGCCGCATCATGGAACGTCTTGGGGTCTACGGCGTGCAGGATATCGGCCTTAGCAGCCTGCCTGAGCCGGGCGGCACTTTTCTAAGCAAAAGTTATATTAATATTCCCGAGGGGCGTCAGGGATTTATTCAGGCTTTGGGCGGACCTTCGCATGCCTTCGAGACAATTAACCTTGCGCCGCGCGATTCCCTCGCGGTCATTGACGTGGATTTTGAGCCCGCGCGCCTGTTGGAATTAATACGCCTCATCGCGCAGGATCTGGCCGGAATGGTTGGAACGCGGCAGGTTGATCAAGGCCTGTTGATGCTTCAGACGAAAACCGGCCTGGATATTCAGGCAATCATCCATTCGCTCAGCGGGAATTTCCGGCTGATTGGAACATTAAAGCCATCCGGCGCGCAAAATACAGTGACTACCTCTTCGCTGGTGCAGGAACTTCCTCAATTGATTGTCGGAGCCCGCATCAAGGATACCAGACTCTATGATTCACTATTGACATGGAGCCGATTGCATACGCTTGCCGGTGAAGAAACAACGGTGGGTCTGCGGCGGCAGTTTACGTTGCAAAGCCCTGACAAGATCGAATGGGTGAATGCTCCCGTCATAGCCATGCAGGAAGGGTATTGCTACTTCGCTTCGGACGTCGACTATCTGGATCGCGTACTGAAAAAACGCGAATCCCAGGACACACTGGAGAATAATGACGAATTCAAGACGGTGTCCGCCGGGTTGCCGCGAGAGGGAAACGAGTTTCAGTTTGTCAGCCGGCACGTGCCGGAATACTTTCAGAACATGGGACGCGCGGCGGTTGCGGCCATGCCGCAGAATTTCTCCAACCCTGGACAGCCAAATCCCGCGACCATGATGAAAATCATGGAGCGGCTCGGGCCCAAACCCGGTCCTCAGTATCGCGTGCGAATCAATCAGCCCACTGGCATTCAAACCGTTTCGCGGTCCAACCAGGGAGGCAAACAGGCCGTCGTCGCGGCCATGATTTTTCCCGCGGCGATGATGGCGGCGATTGCCGTGCCGAACTTCCTTGAAGCGCAAACCCGCTCCAAGGTTTCGCGCGTCAAATCCGACATGCGCTCGATGGCCACGGCGATCGAAGCTTATCACATCGACACCAATGCTTATCCCGGATGGAGCACGGACCCTCAGATCAATGCATTCGGACCACTTGGAGAACATCCCGACTTGGCCGGGCGGCCAACATTTCGTTCGGATTACAGCCGTGGCGGGCCCATGAGCCTGACCACGCCCGTCAGCTACATTACACATTTCTTCGTTGATCCATTCTCGGCTACCAAGGGCGCCACGTTCAATTACTGGACGCCGCCGGCGGACAAGGGCATCGGGTGGATCGTCTGGAGTCCCGGCCCGGACGGGGTTTACGACATTACGTTGCAAAATGTCTCGGTCTATTACGGCGCGACGAATCATGTACTGCCTGCCGAATTGATCGAACGAACCTTCGATCCCACCAATGGAACGGTCAGCGGAGGCGATATTTTCAGGGTTAAGCAGTAGAAACAGAAAAATTTCGTGAGCTGCGGAACGCTCATGCTAAATCGGGTAGTATCCCAAGCATTCGGAACGCGCTATCAGGTTCCATATATTCTTCAGGCAGAAACTCGGCGCATGAACCGTCAGGTCTGTTTTTTGATTGGCTCCGCCCTGCTCCTTTTACCAGGATGCAATTCCAAACCGGCTTCAACCGGCCAAAATCCCGAGGGTTCAACGGCGGCATTGGCCTCTCAGAGTAAACAGGAGCCTGATGGCGATTATTTTTTCTTGGGTCTGCTTTCCCGCCTCGGAGTGATAGTGGTTTGCGAGAGATCCGAGGGTTCGCAAGTCATGGCCACCATGCGCTCGTTAGCCACGGCCATCGAACAATATTACGTGGACCATAATGTTTACCCCGCATGGAGCGCGGACGCGAAGATTAATGCGTTCGGACCGCTCGGGGAAGATTCCGAACCGAACGGCCGCCCAACATTTCGTTCGGATTACGGTTGCGGAGGGCCCATGAGCCTAACCACGCCGTTTAGCTATATTATGAGTTATGATGTCGATGTGTTTGCCCCCATTCGAGGAGCTACATTCAATTACTGGTCAACGCCGTCGTACAAGGGCGACGGATTCATCATCTGGAGTCCCGGCCCAGATAAGGACTACGATCTCACGCTGGAAAACGTAGAGATCTATTATGACCCGAGGTATGAGGTACCCTCACCTGGATTGATCGAACGACAATATGACCCCACCAATGGGGCGCGTAGCGGAGGCGATGTGTTCAGAACTAAGCAGTAGAGCCGTTTCGCCCTACTTGCGCCTGCGCCCGACGGCGACGGGTGGCGCATTCCACGGATCTTCGGGCCAGGGGTGTTTGGGATAGCGCGCCCGCAGGTCGCGGCGGACTTCCGCGTAGGTCGTGTTCCAGAAATTGCGCAAGTCCGCGGTAACCTGCACGGGACGATAGTTGGGTCCGAGCAGATGCAGCACCACGGCGCAGCGCCCCGCCGCCACACGCGGCGTTTCCGCCAGTCCAAAAAGCTCCTGCAGCCGGGCCGCCAGCACGGGCGCTTCGCCCCGCGGATCGTATTGAATGCGAATCCGGCTGCCGCTGGGCACGGTATACGTTTCCGGGGCGTGCTCCTGCAAAGCCGCGCGTTGCGTCCAGTTCAAATTATCTTCCAGGGTTTGCCTGAATCCTCGCGCGTGCAACTGATCCAATGACGTGATCCCACTGCAGGCGGTGTAGAGTATTTCGCGCAATGCGTCTTCGTCGAACGCAGGCCAATTTAATTCAGGCATCCAGCGCCGCAGCAGCGTTACGCGGGCAAGCCATGCGGCAGCGGCTTCATCCGCATTCATGTGAGCGACTGCATCCGCGGCGAGATGAGCGAAGAGCGCTTCCCCCGCCGCCGCACGATCTTTGGAGGCGCCGACTATCGTTTCGTGCAGGATCAGACCGGCGAAACTCGTTGTGCGCACCGCCAGCACCTTGCCGCGCTCGGTATCGAAACGGTAATTTTCATCTTGCCGGTACAATTCAGGAAAGTCCTCCCTCAGCCAGGCCTCTTGGATTGCACAGGCCAGCCGCACGCGCGACTCGGCGCCGCCCGGGACGTCGCGTGGATCGAGACTGAGAAACAATGGGGGTCGGCGCACAACCGAGGCTGCCTCGAGCATAATGCCGCGTCCCCCGACCATCGTTCCGCGCGAGGGATCCGTCTCCCGCCGCGCCGTGACTCGATCGGGGTAGGCATGTAGCAGCGCACGGGCGAGAGCAATCTCCTTTGAAGGCGTGCTTTGCGCTCGGGCCGGCGCAACCCGGCGAAGCAAATCCCCGGCAACATGGCGCACGGTTTGCCATGCCGCCGGGTCGGCCTCCCGCGGCCGCTCGTTGCGCTCCAACGCGTCGATGCGTTCCTGTAAATCGGACACCCCTTCGTGCTGGGCGGCGGCGCGCGCGGCCTGCGCGCCGGAAGGCATAAAGTCTCGCTCCGAGAAGAGCGCCGCGACCCACGTCGCCTCGCGCGCCACCCCAAGTCGCGTCCCCGCCAGCAGCAGGCAGCCCAGGCGAGGATGAAGCGGAAGATCCGCGAGGCGGCGGCCCAGATCGGTTAACGCACCTTTTTCGCCGATTGCTCCGAGCATGCGAAGCAAGGCCTCCGCGCGGTTCAGCGCAGGTTCGCGCGGAGGTTCGAACCAACCGAAAGTACGCGGGTCGCGAGATCCGAATGCACGCACGGCCAACAGCGCAGCGCAAAGATCAACGCGGTGAATTTCCGGCGGATCGGCCTCTTCCAATGCGCCATCTTCCGGCTGCGTCCAGAGCCGCAGGCAGCGTCCTGGCGCGGTCCGCCCCGCTCTTCCTGCGCGCTGATCCGCCGAGGCCCGGCTGATACGACGCAACTCGAGGCGATCGATTCCCAGCCGCGTGTCGTTCATCATGACGCGCGCAAGTCCACTATCAATCACCGTTCTCACGCCATCAATTGTTAATGAGGTTTCTGCAATATTCGTCGCGAGAATCAGCTTGCGGCGAGGGGAGGGGGCCAAGGCGCGATCCTGCAATTCGGCGGAGACGGAACTATGCAGAATATGCAATTCGGCATCCACGCCGCTAAGCAGACTTTTCGCGCGTTGTATTTCATGCATGCCGGGCAGAAACACAAGAATATGCCCCGCATCGGGTTGGGCGAGCATCCTGCTTGCGGCCTGAGCCGCCTGCTCATGGACCAGTGCGGAGGATTTCTGCGCGGAATATTCGATTGTCACTGGATAGAGCCGGCCTGGGGACTCGAAAACGGGCGCTCCGCCCAGAAACGCCGCGACCGGCGCTGGGTTGAGCGTCGCGGACATCACAATTATTCTCAGGTCGGGACGCACCGTTGTTTGAATCTCGCGCAGCATCGCCAGCGCCAGATCGGTGTGAATGCCGCGTTCATGAAACTCATCGAGGATTACACAGCCGATCCCCTCAAGAAAGAGATCCGACTGCAGGCGTCGGGTCAAAATGCCTTCGGTTAAAACATGCAGCCGTGTCTCGTGGCTGATGCGCCGTTCGAATCGCACCTGGTAACCAACCTCCGTGCCCAAAGTCCATCCGCGTTCGGCCGCGATGCGCGCCGCTGAGGCACGCGCAGCCACGCGGCGAGGTTGCAACACAATCGCGCTGGCGTTTGGTTGCATAAAGGCGCAGGAAAGTAGCGCCGGAGGCAGGCGGGTCGTCTTCCCCGCGCCGGGCGGCGCGATTATGACGAGGCACGGCTGCCGTTCAAGCGCGGTGAGAATCGAAGGCAGGAGCGGATCGATGGGAAGTGCTGAGAGAGGGGCGGGCATGGATTCATATTCTATTAAAGAGAACAGCCTCAAAAGACAAAAAAGTAGATTAGGTTCTTATGATCTCCGGAAAATAGGAAATGTCCCGATATAATTTATCTTTTGTTGAAGTATTTTTACACACGTGAAGCCCCCATTGAACGTTGAGACGGATTTCTTCAGCCAATTTAAAAGACGGATTTCCTCAAAAATTATATTGGCAAAGGGAGAAATGGTTATGAAATGCGTCAGCTTATCCGGAAACCTTATCGGCATCACGATGATGCTTTTTTTCCTATCCCAGGTGCGGGCAAACGAGACGGACGATCAAATTGAAGCCGCCTACAAGAAAACGCATGCGTACCGGACTTATTTGAAAGATGACGGTATTTCGATTCAATCTGAAAACGGCATCGTGACCCTGTCGGGTTCGGTGCAGAACGAAACGCACAAGCAATTGGCGGAACATACGGCGGAAGCGCTGACCGGCGTGAGGGATGTGGACAACAAGCTTGTCACCAAGGATGAAAGCCCGACAGATAAGTCCGACGCATGGACGGCGGCAAAAATCAAAGGGACGTTAATGTTCCATCGCAGCGTGAAGGGAGTCGGCACGGAAGTCGATGTGAAGGACGGCGTGGCGACCTTGAGGGGGGAGGCCCAAACGCAATCCCAGAAGGACCTGGCGACCGAGTACGCAAAAGATATCGAAGGTGTCACTAAAGTCAATAACATGATGACCGTCAAAGGCGGGGAAGAAAAGAAAAATGGAGAAGAAAAGAAAACGGTCGGAGAAAAGATTGATGATGCTTCGATTACGGCCCAGGCCAAAATGGTGCTGCTGGGCCATCGGTCCACAAGCGCGCTGCATACTAAAGTTCGGACCGAAAACGGGGTTGTTTATCTGAGCGGCACGGCCAAAAACCAGGCCGAAAAGGATTTGGTCACCAAGCTGGTGAGCGATATCGACGGGGTTGATCGCGTTGTGAACGAAATGGTTATTGAATAGATCGTCTCTCGAAAAAGAACCAAAAGCATAACATTTTCCTTCATTTGAATATTTAAGAAAGGGAAGTTCCATGAACGCTGAGCAATTAATGACCCGGAATGTCGCCGCCTGTCGGCCGCTGGAAACATTGAATGAGGCGGCACGATTGATGTGGGAACGGGATTGCGGATGCATTCCGGTTGTCGACGAAAACCAGAAAGTGTTAGGGGTCATTACCGATCGGGATATCTGCATGGGAGCCTTGTTTCACGGTACTTCCCTGAAGGACATTCCCATCGGTACGATAATGTCCGCCGACGCCATCGCCTGTGGGCCTGATTGCCAGATCGAACTGGCTGAGGCGCTTATGGAACAGAATCAGATCCGCCGTCTTCCGGTCGTAAACGGCGAAGGCCATTTATTGGGAATTTTGTCGCTGAATGATATCGCCGTGGGCTACAAACGGGATCAAAGAAATATCAGCGCCAGAGAACTGGCGAATACAATTGCCGCCGTTTCTACGCATCGGTGCGGGGCCTTGGAAGCCAATGCCTAGTATCTGACCAAAAAGATGAAAGCCGGAATGCGGGCTACCAGGCGTCGGTTCTGAACGGCGACGCCGGTAACCCCGCGGCATTGGCCAGATTGGGTTGGGCGGTTTCGCTCCAGCCAAATCGGACGGCGGCGGGGAGGATCACGGATTCGCTGGTGACCATGACCTTGTTTCCGGCGATCTCCGCTTTGGCTTCGACAAAGTTTTTGTCGGCTCCGGCGATGGTGAACCAGGTGAGCGGTTTTCCATCGAGCGATTTGAGCCCGTCGGCGTGATCGAAACTCAGGATCGCCTTGTTTCCCTCGATCTTCATTGATTTAAAAAGCGGCCCGGAAAATTCAAAACCGCTGAGGCCATAAGTTTTCGACAATGCCCACAGCGCAAGCCGCCGTCCCACGTCTTTTTTGTTGGGGGGATGAATATTGTTGAGGACCGAGATATCGGTAATGACGGCCATTCCGGTATTGGGGACCTCGAGCGCTGTCCTTTGGGCTTCCCACATGCCCGGCAAGGCCTCCGTTGTATTGTATAGACTTGGCGTCTTGTGGTAGATGAACGGAGCGAGCTGAACGTAATAGAAAGGAAAATCGCCTTCACCCCATAACGCGCGCCATGAGCCGATCAGCGCTTTCATCTTTTCGCAATAAAGCATTCCTTCCCCATTGTTGCTTTCGCCCTGATACCAGATTACCCCGCGAATCCCATACGGAATCAGTGGGGCGATCATTGCATTGTATATGGACGCGGGCTGGTCTCCCGCCTTGAGCGGATGGTCCGGCAAGCCCCCGGGAAACGCCGGGACTTCCTTATTGTTTTCCAGCGCCGGACGGGCAACTTTGACCCATGCTTCAATCTCGGCCAGCTTGGCCAGTTGATTTTGGCGATGCTGCTGATCCGCCCCCGCGATTCGGTCCGCAATGTCCTTCAGTTTCGGGGAGCGGGCAAAAGCGGTTGCGTCGATCCAGGGTTCGATTCGCGTTCCTCCCCAACTGCTGTCGATCAGGCCGATGGGCACATTTAATTTATCGAACAACTGCAGTGCGAAATAATAACCGACGGCGGTAAAATCGGGGGCCGTCGCCGGCGAACATACGGCCCATTTTCCAGGCAGATCGTTCTGGGGACGACTGTCGGTAACATGGGAAACCTTGAAATGGCGGATTAAAGCATTATTCGCCGCAGCGATGGCCTCGGCCGCATTTTCCGATTCCTTCAGCGTGAATTCCATGTTGGATTGGCCGGAGCAAAGCCAAACCTCCCCAACCAGCACATTGGCGATGCTGATCTTGCAGCTCCGGCCTGGATTTCCAACGGGCGGGGTTCCGCGCTGGCCGGGAGCGGATCGAGCGTCACCCCCCATTTTTTGTCCGCGTCGGCTTGCGCGCTCTTTTTCTGGCCGCCGAAGGACACTTCGACTTCCTGTCCCGGCTCGGCCCACCCCCAGATTTTAACGGGCATGTCCCGCTGCAACACCATGTTGTCCGAGAAGATGCGCGCGACATGAAGAGCCTGCGCCAAGTTTCCCCCCAGGAAAATAAATGCAGCTGCCAATAGGTTGAAACAATAATTTCTTTTCATGCGTAAACCATAAAACAGGTTGAAGTAAAAAATCAACCCGTGCGGGCCCTGAGGGCGATGTCCTCGATTTTTTGCCTTTCGGCAGTTACCTGCCGTCTTCAGTTAATTACGGAGAAATGGGGGCCGCAAGCTATTCCTCCTCCTTTAAAGAATCAGAAAATAATTTTGAACTTTTGGAAACCGGATTACGACTCCCTAATCAGGAAGGTGCCGCTTGAGCAACGGCATAGGTTGTCCATATTTAAAATTGAAAAGAGTTCATTATGAGTCAGGCGAGTCTGCAAGGCCAAATGCTTTTGATTGTGGCGGACGCCAACGAGCTTCCCGCGCTCTTCGGCACCGTTTATGAAGGAAACCGTGTCTGGTTGGCTTCCACCCTGGCCGAGGCCGAGGATATTTATACACGTTATGGCTCTGAAATTAACCTGATTATCTCGGACAGTCAATTGTCCGATCCCAAATGCACTCAACCCACCGTCGACATTCCCCGCATCTGCCCCCGCGTGCCCATCCTTTGGCTCACCGAAAGGCTCACCGAAAAACCCGAGGCGGTCCAGACCGAGGGCAAAACGCACAAGGCGCGCAAGCCCGTTGATAAGAAACAGCTCCAATTCAAGGCGCAAAATGCTTTGTTTGACCACATGGTGAAGACGCATCAACCGCAGATGCATCGCTTCGGTTAAGTCAAAGCAATCTTCTCTCCTCAGGCGGTTCCCAGATCAAACCGCAGCCGGACGTAAAACATGCCCGGCTGCGGTTTTTCATTTTCATGAATTTTGGAGGGTGGGGGAGTCTCGGGCAGGATCAGTCAGGCCGCGTAATCAATCACGTCCCATCGCCAGGGCGCGTATCCGCACGAAAAAAGGGAGCCGCGAGCGCTTGAATGCTTCAAGCGTGTAATAGAGCGAAACCAGCAGAGCCGCCGAGGCGGCCAGTGCGATTGTTTCTCTCACACCAAAGTGCGTGGTTTCCCAATAATTGTCACTTGTACCCATGCCCAGTAATGTTGAATCGGTTTGGACGAACCATATCGACCAGAGTGACCAGGTGGACGCAAGAATGAATGTGACCGACCATGCGCAGGCGGAGGCCCACCCGAAAAATCGCCGGCTTTTCTTTTCCCGGTAAATAGTGCGGGCAAACGCCGCTTGCTGGGCGGGAGTCGGTCCGTAAGGATCGATGCCATCCGCCGCCAGCAAAGCTTGAACAAAATCCGGGGAACTAGTCATTTTGACTCTCCTTGATTACCTCGCAAAGGGCTTTCTTTGCATAAAAAATTCGTGATCTGATCGTCCCGATTTCCACACCGACCACTTCGGCGATTTCTTCATACGAAAGTTCTTCCATGTACTTCAATGTCAGGACTTCCCGGTGTTTGGGCTTCAGTTTCTGCAACGACTGATGAATCAGCGCCATATCTTCGGCGGAGAGGGCAGGCTCCTCTTCGGTTTGGGGCGCCAGCTCCAGTTCTTCGTCCGAAATTTGCACCAGTCGCCTGCTCCTGAAGTGCTGGGAGGCCTGATTCCGGGCGATCCGATAAAGCCAGACCTTAAAAACTCCGGGGTTGCGCAGGCCCGGGATTCCCCGATATGCCGCCAACCACACTTCCTGAACCACGTCTTCGGCTGAATCGTAATCCGGGACAAGTCTTCTTACATAATATAACAGTTTCCCGTTATAGAGCCTGAAAAGCTCCTTGAATGCATTCTCATCTCCCTTTGCACAACGCTTGATGAGCTGTAATTCGAAGTCGCTTGGAGCAGGCATATGAATCAATAACTTAATGGTTTTCTGTTGTCAACGGGATAAATGCAATAATATTGGAATTTTTCCAGGTATTCGATTTGTTCTTGAGATTAATCTATATTAAAAAAATCATGCCTCATCCTAAAATAAATTGAACTTTTCTTCAAGGATTCCCGACTACTGTAAGTACAGGGCTCCGATCAGCATCAACGATATTCATACATCCTGGGTAAGATCGCCTGTGGGGCGATCGTCGAAATGGCGGTCGCTCCAATTTTCAGCGTTCGCATAATTTCTTGCGGTGGGTCTGATTTTTCTTGTGCCATCCGCGGGAGTGGTAGCTTATTGCTGCTTACAGGTGGAATTAATTCGTGGGCTTCGGCTGGAAAAAGGAATCGGTTTAACATGCCTATTAATTTTCGTTTTTTTCTTTTTGGCGGCCCTTTTCTCGGCATTCTCTCCTTGTTGGGCGTTGCCTCGGGTATCGAGGCAACGCCCAGCGTTTTTTCTCAATCTTCAGGGTCCCACCCTCAGATAATCGCCCATGATCAAAAATCCGCCTCTGCGCTCGATACGGGCAATATGTGCGGCCCGGATGGGCTTGTGCTTGCGGCCGCGCTGGCTGGGATCCAACTCAGCCAGGAGCAGGTGTTAGCGCATTGCCCGATTACAAGTGAAGGCGTGAGCATGCTCGACCTTAAAAAGGCTGCCCAGGTCCTGGGCCTGAAGGCCGAGGGGTGCCGTCTGGATTGGGCGTCGCTCCAGAAACTGGAGGATCCCGCCTTGCTGTTTGTGAACGGGCATCATTTTTTTGTCGCGGTGCCGAATCGATTCGGCAAAAACGGCGATGAAAATTCCGTATTGATTCTCGATCCCCCGCACACCGTTCGTCATTATTCACACCATCAACTTGAAATGAGCTGGCGAGGCGAGGCCCTGGTCGTTTCACGGCCCGATGCATCCCGCCCGTCTTCGTCCCCTCAGGCGCAATTCGAAACATTATTGGCGGACTTCGGTTCAATCTATGATGACCAGACGACGCATTATTCTTTCGCTTTTCGTAACACGGGAGAAGCGCCGCTTGAAATTTCCGGAATAAAACGCTCATGCGGTTGTACGACCGCCACCGTGACGAAAACATCAATTGCTCCCGGCGAGCGGGCGACGGTTGACGTCACTATTGCATTGGAGGGACGTCAAGGGGCGCAGCGCCAACAGATCTATCTCGCCACCAATGATCCCGAACATCCGCTTGTGACGCTTTGTTATCAGGGTTATTCCGTTAAACCCTACCTCGTTTCCGTTGATAACCTGAAACTGGGTCAGGCGCTTCCCGGTGAGGATTTGAGTGCGACCGCTGAAATACTCGATCGGGGGGATTCCAGTCTGCGCATCCAGGGTCTGACGGCAACGCTTGATTCTGAAGCCCCCGATTCCGCATCCACCGCGGCGGCGATCGAGCTTTCCACGGGTTATAGCCCACTCTCCGGCATTAAAGGTGAAACCATGGAAATGAGCTATCCTCCCCAGCCGACCGTGGTTGAAATCGATCCCACACAGCCTGTCCGCTATGCAATCCGGCTTGGGGCGCGGGTTTCGAAACAGGCTATTCCGGGGAATTATACGGGCCATATTGTCGTCAGTACCAATGACAGCCGGCGTCCCCGTCTGGAAATTCCTTTTTCGTTGAGCGTCCTCGAGGATTTAACGGTGGTGCCCCCTTCGCTCAATTTTGGGGTCGCAGGACGCGATAGTATTGTGCGCCGCGAAATCGTAATCCGCAGCCGTGCGGGCCGCACGATCGCCGCCTCTCCCGCCGACCTGCAAATGGAATTTGACGGCGCAGGAGGAGCCCGGCCCGTGCTTGAGCGGATCGATACGGCCGGCACCAGCGCCACGCTGCTCGTGGCCTTGAATATCCGGGAACTCGATCCGGCTTTAGGCAACGGATTGGTCAAGGGGATGCTCAACGCGCGGTTGTCCGATGGTTCCCGCTTGCAGGTGCCATGGATGTTTCTTAACAAGCGCGCGAAGCCATAATTTTTTTCAATTCATCGAATTGAAATCCATTCAATCCAGGAGGAGTCATAATGGTTTTGCAAAAGAGGATCCTAAGAACCGGACTACCGGCTTTTGCACTTATTCTATTGGTATTGGGGGCGGGCGTTTATCTGTGCGCCACACCTCGCGCCGGGGAAAAACTGAGCGACGAACACATGGCAAAAATCGTTGGGGGAGATGGCTGCAAGGACTGCCGTTATAATGGGCAGCGTCTTGATGAATGTTATCATACGGGGCTTTTCGATGCTTGCCAGACCAACAAGTGCATTGCCAATTATATGCTCGACGACACCTGCGATTTGGGAGACGGGACCTGTACGGCTTCCCTTAACGTCAACAAGGCCTGGTGCACCCAATATGCCCGTGTTGATACAAATTGTACCACGAGCTATCCCACGGGCTGGTCAGTCTGGACGACCAGCTATTATGGATCTGCCTGTACGGCGCGTTCGCCTACGGTACGTTGCCAGAAACCAAGCAATAATTGTGATGGAACATTGATCACCACAAGCACGCGTTATCCCGGAATCGATTGTCCTTAATCGGTTGAGTGTTTCTGTTTCTTTGAATTTCAATTCATGAAGGTGTATCACAATGAAAAATCATGTCGTTAACTTGGTTTCCGTTTGTAAGTTATTGATGTTTGCATTGCTGATTTTAGGTTCGATGAATTGGGTCGCCGCCCAGTCGACCCCCCAGGCCGGCGATGTGGGCACCAACCTTCGGGAGCTTTTGCAGGTTTATGATGAATCCCTGGTCACGGACTATCACTTGAAATTGCAGGTTCGTATGCCGACCCAGATGGTCGTGGAACAGGGCATGAGCACCTCCACGGTGGAGATGTCGGGGGACGCGGAGCAACAGACGCTCAAGCTGGTCAGAAATGCGATCGATCCAGTCCTGTTTGAGCAGGATACCAAACTGGGCGGCTACGACCAGGCTGGAAACTTTCTGCTGGGATATGATGCCGGAATGAGCATTTCGCTGACCGGTGAAGCCTGGAAGGTTCGTTGCGATCAGCGTGTGGTCTCGGTCGATTCCCACAATGCCCCGGCCCGTCCGGTTCTTGACGCCGCGCCGCGCATCGACATCTACGAGGCCAACAACCACGACGCGGCCAACCTCTACTATCGTTATCTACTGGCGCTGGGGCGCGGTTATGGTCAATTGATCACGCAAATCACCTCGGTCGAGGAAGTCGAGGGCGGGATTCTACGCGTGACTGCCAATGGATCTCTGTTTTCACGTTACGGAGGAGAATGGATATTGAGCGTCGATACCCAGCACGATTACCTAGTGCGCGAAGCCAGTTTCCGCAGAGCCGGTGAAGCCGTGCCCGGTTTCACGGCCCATTCTCAGGGAACTACTCAATCCGGCGCGGTTGCCCTGGCCGCGTTTGGCGACGCCGCTTTCAGCGACTACCCGATCAATGTTCGTGTTCTGGATTACGCGGCGGGCCCCAACAAGGAACTGATCAAAATTGTCGCCCGTCAGGTTAACGACACGACCGATTTCCCAAAAGGTACCCAGTTGATGGATTTTACGCGGGTGAACGGGGACGGTATTCCGCGCATGACACACGTGGAACGGTAATTCTCAGCCGTAATCTCTGCGATGTAAAATTGTAACTTATTAGAAAACCAAAGGGTCGGCGCTCGGTTGATCGAAACCGATCGCCGGCCCTGTATAATAGATGTCCCCCTCGCTGGTGGTACCGTTTGAGGGATCATAGGCTCGGGCCGCCACCCCCAGCCATGTGGGGTCATTGTCCGGTCCGACGCTGCGCATTGCCCATTTCACTACATCGTTGTGCGAGCTATAAGCGGTCCAGTCGTCGCCATCAAACATCCGTTCCCGGTAGTCAAAGGGAAACGGAGTAACGAACACGCCGTTGATTTTGTAAGCCTGCGACCAGTCCAGAGGACTGTAGGCGTCCTGGATGTTGTTTTCGGCGAAAACGTCCGGGGGAATATTTGAGAGAAAAGCGATCGGCGTCGTCAAAATTGTGAGCGCCGTCAAAATGGTCTCTTCCGCGCGCGAGGGATACTTGTCGGTGTCGGTTTTGAAAGCTTCCAGGGCTACTCCCATCGTGCGCAGGTCCGTTTTGGCGCGCGCGACTTTGGAGCGTGTCTGCGCTTCCAGAAAGTTGGGCACGGCAATCGCCGCCAGAATCGCGATAATAGCCACCACGATCAGCAGTTCGATTAAAGTAAAAGCGTTTCCGGCTGAATAATGTTCCGTGTAACAGATTTTGCTGGATGGCCGCTTTTCCGGATTCATCGATGCATATCCCCCCCTTGGATAATTGCCTGCCGATTGATTAACGTCCTCTGGCGAAAGACCGTTTCAACGTGTTTTGTACTGCTTTTAGATCGTCAACTGCACCAAACATCTCCCAAGGCAAATTTCATTTTCCCAGATGAGAATTCCCTGTTTACTCAAATATTGACGTTAACATCCTATAACCCGAATAACCATAATTATCTTAATGCTGGGGGCCAAAATTTGAGGCGGTATTCAGGTCCGAGAAATGGAGCGCCTGGTGGGAATCGAACCCACATCCTCAGCTTGGAAGGCTGATGCACTAGCCGCTGTGCTACAGGCGCTCTCGATGGGCGAAAGCAGCGCCAAGATGCCATAATCCCCCGGCTTTCGTCAAGAGTCCCTGAGATTTCCATAGTAGGTTATTCGAAAGTGGCACGAGCGTCCCGCCGGTTATCATGGGCAAAATGCCCATGCCACTCCGCCAAAATAACTTACGAAATTTCTCTTTTCAGCCACATCAGCGAATGCATTGACTACCGGTTCTGCTTTTCAGCTTGTGATACGATCGTTGGATCATTGTTCTTTTCGAGGCTGCAGACATGTCCAATCCATACCCTTCTTCCAAACCGGCCTCCGCGCGCTGCCTGGCGATTTTCGGAACCGGATCGGACGTGGGTAAAAGCATTGTCGTCACGGCGCTGTGCCGCATTTTCGCCAATCGCGGCATTAACGTCGCCCCGTTCAAGGCGCAGAATATGTCGAACAACTCCTATGTTACGCCGGATGGAGGCGAAATGGGACGTGCGCAGGTTGTCCAGGCGCAGGCCGCGCGCGTCGAGCCGCATGTGGACATGAATCCTGTGTTGCTGAAGCCGTCGAGCGAGACCGGTGCGCAGGTCATCGTTCATGGCCGTGCGATCGGCACTTTTCAGGCCCGTGAGTATTTTGCAAATACGCAACCGGGCCGGCAGGCTGCACTGGAAAGCCTGGCACGGCTGCGCACCATGCATGAGCTGCTTGTGATTGAAGGCGCCGGATCCTGCGCCGAGGTTAATTTACTCGACCGCGACTTCGTCAATTTCAGCATTGCACATGCCGCCGACGCGCCGGTGATTCTCGTCGGAGATATTGACCGGGGCGGAATTTTCGCCCAGCTTGTCGGCACTCTGGAAGTGCTCCCCGAGCGCGAGCGCCGCCGTGTGCGTGGATTGATCATTAACCGCTTTCGCGGCGACGCAACTCTGTTCGAGGATGGAATCCGCTGGATCGAACGGCGCACAAGCCTCCCGGTGCTTGGATTGATTCCATTTTTCAGGCACATTGAAATCGACAGCGAAGACGGCATGCCGCTCGATACGCAGATCGACCCTCCACAGGGACCGGAGGCGGGGAAAATTAATATCGCCGCGATCCGCTGGCCCCATATTTCCAATTTCACCGACTTCGCCCCGCTGATCCGCGATTCTCGCGTTCGCTTTCATTATCTCGCCCGCCCGCGCAATCTTGCGCATTACGATATGCTGCTGCTGCCCGGCAGCAAGAATGTCCGTGCGGATCTGGAATGGCTGCGCGCCCTGGGCTGGGAAGCCCGGATCAAGGATTATGCTTCGTCGGGGGGCCGCATCGGAGGGATCTGTGGGGGGTATCAGATGCTTGGGACCATGGTGGCTGATCCCGACGGCGTCGAAGATTTCCCCGGCGAAACGTCCGGCCTAGGGCTATTGAACGTTCGCACGACGCTCCTGCCCGGCAAAATCCTTGCGCAGGTCCGCGGCCGATGGCTGGCTTCAGATGCGGCCGTTGAAGGTTACGAGATCCATATGGGACGTACGGAACGCAAAGGAGCGGAACTCAGGCCCGCGATCCTTCTTGAAAATCTGGAGAGCAAGGATACTTCGTATGAGGACGGCGCCGTTTCCGCAAACGGCCGCGTGTGGGGGATCTACCTGCACGGCCTTTTCGATGCACCGGAGTTTCGGGCCGGCTTTCTGCATGAACTACGCCCTGAGCTTGCCAGACTCCCGGAAGGAGAGGCCGAAAGCACTGGAGACGCCGGGTCGATCCAATCGTTTCGCGATCGCCAATACGATTTGCTTGCCGAGCATTTTGAACGCCATCTGGATATGACGGCATTGGAGAATATTCTCTACCAGGACGTCCCCAAGCTCTAGCTTCAAGGTAATTCGAATCCCGAGGTAGGCTCAGTTTTATTATTAAACCGGAATGACTTCCAAATCGGACCCATCCGTTGTGAACGGGACATGTTCACGCGGCGGGCGAACTGAAGATTGCGGCCATGGCCCGGGCTTATAATCGTCATCGTAGGTGAAGATCGGCGCTATTACTTCGATGCGTTTATAAGTCAGTAAAAGAGGGAGGGGGTGTGATTTTTTCTCTGGTAGGCCGTTGCCGGGTTCGTGGCCTGGTTTCGTGGAATTTACGCGAGATGGTTCGAAGGCAAAAGTTGACGCCGCAGACTGTGCACCCTGATATCCATAAGGTGCAAAGCGTCCATCAGGCAGCAGGTCGGGACGGGCGCCCGGAAGGTCCGTGTTCTCGCGCGCATGGTTATGTTGCGCAGGGCGATCCGTCAATTGCTCCAGGGGAGATGAAGAGGCGGAGTCGGCGCGCGAAGCCGCAAGCAGTGCCGCCTCGTTTGCATGGGGTGGATCCGGCTTGAATTGCACAATCTTGTCGTGAAGTGGGCGAGGAGGAGCATTTGCTTCAGGCTTTTCCTGCGTTTTAGGCCTGGTGTCATCCTGGAATGCCAGGGTGTGATCCTCGATCTTCTCCTGCGGAATCTCAATGCGTAATTGGACAGTGGGTTTCTCCGGGTTCCTGATTATTTCCGTTTCGATTCCCTCCTCATCGAGCCGGGTAAGGAGTTGTTTCAGTTCCCGGCCGGGAACGGCTTCAATTTCCAACGCAAACCCGTGTCCGGTTTGCAAGAGAACCGTGGGAGCGATTTGCGGTGAAGATGTAGACGCTGGGGATTGTGGCTGTTGAGCGAAAGCAAATAGCGCTTTGATCTGATTGCTTGCGCTCGGGGTGGCGACTTTCAGCAATGCAGTCAGCAGCGGAGTGAGCAACTTGATATGTTCCGCCGTGCCGTTTATATTCTTGGCAATTGCATGTTCGCCGCTTTCCTCCTTAAAGGGAGCTGCAGATTGTAGGTCTGATCCGGCGGCGGTGCTCACGGATCCCGCTGCAGAAGCCTGTGGTTGACCAGGCACCGGGGAAGATACCTCGGAAGCTTCTTCAAGATTCAAGGCTTGATCCGAAGCGAAGAGCAGCCGATTGAGTAAATGGGGCGTGCCCCGCAAAATTGCGGCGTTCAGCACGCGCAGCCCCAAATCCTTTCCTTCCGGACCTTCAAAAGCTTCGGCGAGCTTAGCCAGTGCGCGCTTGATTTCAAAAGGAGCAGAGGCTTTGCCGTCGGCCGCTTTTTCGGTGGGCACTCCAAGGATATAGAGGCCGGCGGTTGCGGTTGCTTGAGCCGGCTGTGCACCTTCTGATGCCTGAGCAAGCTGGGAGGGGTGGGATGCCTGAGCTGGACCCTGCGTTACCAGGTTGAGAATCGTGCGCGCCACCAGATCGCGGAGTGTCGAACTTAATATTTTTGCGCGAGTCGGTTCGGACGTTTGGCTTATTGCGGGAGAAAGCTCTGACGCAACCAAAGGAGGTCTGTCCACCTGTCCCTGGGTTCTGGTGGCGGGCGGATCTGTCGCCACCACGGAGGGTGTCTGAATTCCCAGCCCATGCAGGATTCGAGTAGCGATCAGTTGAAGGCCGGCAGGGTTAACGGCCAGATTCACCGCCGCCGCCTGGGCCGGGGGCGTTTTGCCAGGTAAAGGCGGAGATTCGGAAGCCTCATTTTCATTTTTTCCGGGCAGCGAGGATGAACTGAAAATCTGCGTCAGGAGTGCATCCGCCCCGCTTTGCGCCAGCATCTTGGCGATAAGTTGCGTCGGCATGTCGGCGAACGGCCCGGCTTCCAGAATGGCCTGCGCCAACGCGCTCCATTGCGCGTCGACAGTCGCCGGAGCCGAAGCAGCCGGCGACTCCTGTTGCGCCGGTTCGCTTGTGGGCGCGGCGCTCCCCGCGGCGAATTGGCCATTAATCCTTGCGAGAAGTGTGGGCGTGATCTGCAACTGCAGGCTCATTTGCCGGTTCGATATCTCTGCCCGCGATACACAAAGGGCTATCGACGTTTCGGCCGCTTTTTTCTCCGGCATAAGCCAAATCAGGCCGACTGGGTCGACCGACATGAGAAAAAACTATTCGCCGGGCATTCTGGGCGCTAAGATGATTCGTGATTTTTTTCTCAATGTGGTGCAGCCCGCCATGACTATTCCTTTCCGTTTCCGCGCCGCTTTTTACCTCTCTCTCTTTGCCATGTTGCTCACCTTCGTAATGATTGTCTGGGGAGGAATGGTTAAGAACACCGGTTCCAGCATGGCCTGTCCCGACTGGCCGTTGTGCCGGGGACAAATCATGCCGGATACGTCGGAACTGCCGGCATCCGATGCCCGAGGCATCTTTTGGGAACATGGGCATCGTACGATCGGCACCGTCATTGGCCTGAGCGTAATCATTCTTTGCCTGCTGTTGTGGAAGGTCCATCCTTCCGGTCTTTCCTTGCGTTCCGGTCCGCTGACATTGCTACCCCTGGTAATTTTCCAGGGCGTCCTCGGGGCGATCACGGTAAAGCTGCATATTTCCGGGGTGGTTTCGACGATTCACTTGGGAACGTCGATGCTGGTTCTGATACTGATGATCCGTCTTTGCCGCCGGATTGCATTTGCCAATTGCCGTCTGCTGCAACTGCCGGAACTGACGGCAGACCCCCAAACAGTCGAACGCGCGCGCCGCACACTGGGATTTGCCGTGGCGGTGGTTTTTATCCAGATTTTACTGGGAGCAACCGTACGGCACCTCGGAGCGTCGCTTACGGCGGGTTATGGATGGCAATTCTCATTCATCGGCATGGATCCGGCGACGGCCAATCATACGTTCTGGCCATCGGGAGCGCCGGCCCAGTTGAATTATCTTCATCGTTATTTCGCTTTTGTCACAGCAGGCGTCGTTTTTTTTGCGGCGATTCGCGGCTGGTCGCTGCTGGGTGAAAAGCTGCCGGTTCATGCGGCGTTCCCGCTGGTGCTTCCTGTCGGATTGGTTCTGTTTCAAATTCTTGCGGGGGTGCTGATGCTGGGCTTGTGGGTCGACCAGGAAATATTGGTCCGCACGCTGCATCTCGCAATCGGAACGTTGCTGCTTGCCGTTCAGGCGAATGCCTGGATGCAGGTCGGGGAACTAAGGAAGTTTGATAATAAAGGGCGAATCTACGGAGCCAGCGCGTAGATTCGGCCGGGCAACTGTTCCAAGCGTCCGTCAATCTCCATTTGCATTAAATGTTGAAGCACGGTCGACGTGCTATGTCCGGCCGAGGCCATTCTTTCCAGGATGGCATCGACCGGCTGAGGTTCGGCGCGCAAATGCTCGGTAATCGCGCGCTCGATCGGTGAGTTGCCGGTCGAACGCGGAGCAGCTTTTGCCGGTTTGGGCGTCGCCCCTTCCGTCTTTTCCGCTTCTTGCGGTTCAATACCCAGTTCAGCCATCCCACGGCGCAAATCATTACGTAATGCGACGAGCACATCTTCATGCTCCTGCACCAGGATTGCGCCGTCCGCGATCAGGCGATTGGAACCCAGTGCCGCGCGTCGCGTTGCATCGCCGGGACAGGCCATCACAACGCGTCCAGCGGCAAGCGCGTGACGCGCGGTGATCAATGCGCCGCTGCGCTCCGCGGCTTCGACGATCAGGCTGCCCAGGGCAAGCCCGGCGATGACTTCGTTGCGCAGCGGAAATAGCCCTGGGCCCGGCTCGGTCGCCAGAGGAAAAATGCTGATCAGCGCGCCGCGCTGTTCATTGACGATCCGTTCAGTCAGTTCCTGATTGCGCGCGGGATAAACTGGAGTTCCCAGCCCCTGGCCCAGCACGGCGAGCGTGCGCCCGCCCCCTTCCAGCGCGCCCTGGTGGGTTTCCGTGTCGATTCCATGCGCCATGCCGCTGATCAGCGTGAGCCCATGACGCGCCAGCGGTACGGTAAGGCGGCCTGCCATCAACAGCGCATAAGCGCTGGGCGAGCGCGGGCCGACAATCGCTAATGCCAGGCGGTCCGCATCTGCAATCGAACCGCGAACCCAAAGTACCAGAGGGGGATATTCGAGGCCTTTAAGCAGAACGGGATAGGACGGGTCATCCAACGTCAGCAGAGCCACGCCGGCGGCATGGCAGCGTTCATCTTCTTCGCGTGCCCGTGCGGCGACTGCAGGATCCAACAAACGCTGCAGGCGTGCCGCGCCCATGCCTGGAACGCGCGAAAGCGCCCGGGCATCGGCCTGAAAAGCGGCTTCGGGCGAGCCAAACAAACGCAACAGGCGATGTCCCAGCACGGGTCCAATCTCGGGAGCGAGCATCAGCCGTAGCCAAGCCTGCCTGGAGAGCGGAGTCGTGCCGCCGGATTGCATTGTCACATCCCGAAAATGCTGATCGATTCCTGGGGAGGGAATTCATACTGACGCTGAATATATTCTATGCGATAGACTTCGGGGGAGATGCCGATGAATATCGCATTCGCCTTGCGGAAAATATAGAATTTTCCGCGAATTTCTTTTTTTTGCGCGTCGTTCAGTGAATCAAAATTTTTCAGCCAAATGTCGGTCAATTTTTTGGCGTCATCGCTGGTCGGCATTAGAATATAGTAATAGCGCGCATCGTTGCCGTTGACTTCGAGCCGGTCGGAGAGGAAATATTTTTTCTTATCCAACATCGCTTTCATATCTGTAAATACTGTGTGTGGCATAAGCAGCGACGGAAGTTCCTGGCCGACGAAATAATCATAGGTCAGATCGCCCGCAGGTTTTTTATTAACCCGTAGAACCTGGCCTTCCGGACCGACATTATAAACGAAACCTTCGTCCAGGGGTATGTCGTTCCATTCATGAAACTCGTAATCATGATTGATCAGCGGACGCCAGACCTTGTTGACGGTCAGATTATAGACCGGTTTGAGTGGACCAATATCGTGTAGATTTTGAAACCCGTATCCTTGCTGAAATCCATAAATCGCCCCAGCAAGCACAAGCAATCCAATCAGGTACTTGACTGCCTGGCCGCCGAAGAAATTTTTGATCCGCGCTTTCATCAATTCGCGGCGTTGCGAGGCTTTGTAAGCGCGCTCGTTGATACCCGCCAGACGTTTGACTTCCTCATCCATCCCGCTGACGGTTTCGCTGATCAACAGATAGATTTCATTCCAATCGAATTCGAATTTCTGTTTTTCGGCATCGGTGGCATGCGTCGCCTTTTTCAGCAGGATCATCTCGTTCAGAATATTCATCATATTCTGTCCGACTTTCTGGTCGTGCTGCAGCGCATTCATGAAACTGTCATGCAGCATCGCGATGCGGCTCTTCAGTTCCAGGAACTTCATTTCGGCCTGCGCGGAAATGGGCTGCCCTTTCATCGCCATCGTCACGAAGTCGCGATATTGACCCCAACGGGTTTGAAGTTCCTTCACTTCGCCCAGATCGCGATTCAGTATAGGGTCTTCCATGGTCCGCTCGATCCTGATTGAACGCCCGTTTGATAGGGTCGTGAAATTCCACAATGGGGCACTATTAAACTTGAAGCGGCTGCAAGGGTCAACCCCAACCCGACTCAATCCAGCTTCAAATCGTCCGGCACCTCGTTCAGAACATTCTCCAGGTCCAGATCAAGGGGGCCATCCGCGTCCGGTGGGGGAGGCAAATCGGGTTTGCGGGTCTTGTGGTATTGAATGCGCCGGGCACGGTATTCTTCGTAATCCATCCCAATTTCCGGGGCTTTACCCGCTTGCAGTTGCTCGAAGAGCTTCTCCAGGTAAGGCACGCACCATCCGCAGCCTTGTCCCGCGCCATGGCACTCGCTGAAGCGGGATGCCACCGTCGGATGGTGGCGCTCGTAAAAACGCACGAGCTTGCCCAGGGAAACATGGAAGCAAAGGCAGATTTCACGCGCGGGGTCATCCATCGTCATACTCCACAAACCGCTCCAGAACAGTATAGGAGCGACAGACTCTCAATGGTAGTCCAGATACTTCATAGCCCCCTTAGCCTTTCTTTTGCCTCCCCAACTTCAGGTTGAAGAGCTTGCGGCTTGATTTTGCTTGAAAAACCTTCTTCCACATTGAAAGGTGGACGCCCGACCACTCTGAATTGCGGGACGATCTAGTATGTCCATCCTTACACCCTTTGACGCCATTGTTTTGGGAATCGTGGAGGGGCTGACGGAGTTCCTGCCGATTTCATCAACCGGTCATTTGATTCTCGCCGGGCGTGCACTGGGGCTGGATCTTGAAGACAAGGGAATCAAGGCTTTCGAAATCGTAATTCAGAGCGGCGCGCTGCTGGCCGTGATCGGGATGTATTTCGCGCGTGTGCGCTCGATGTTGATAGGTATACTCGGCCGCGACCGTGGGGGACTGGCGCTGGCGCTGCAATTAATTGTGGCGTTTCTCCCCGCCGCGATCGTCGGTTTGGCGTTTGGCGAATGGATCAAGGATCACCTTTTCGGGGTCTGGCCCGTCGTGATTGCCTTGGCCGTGGGAGGTGTGGCGATGATTGTGGTTGAGCGTTGGCGTTTGCATCGGGCCAAGATGGTTGACCTTTCCGCCGGACGCCCGTTAGCCGATATGACGCTGCGTTTCGCCCTGATCATTGGGCTGGCCCAATGTCTGGCGATGTGGCCCGGCACATCGCGTTCGATGGTTACCATTCTGGCTGCGTTGCTGCTGGGGTTTAGCCCGCGCACGGCGGCGGAGTTCAGCTTCCTGCTGGCTTTGCCGACGCTGGGCGCGGCGACGGCGCATGACCTGCTCAAGGACGGCGGTTTAATTCTGCAATCGGCGGGATGGATCGGCCTGCTGCTGGGGTTTGTTACCTCGTTCATCGTCGCCTGGTTGGCGGTTAAGGGGTTTCTGCATTATTTGACACGCCACGGAATGACGATTTTTGGCTGGTATCGGATTTTTCTGGCTTGCTGCGTGGCGATTTTTCTACTCGCGTAGGATTTGAAGCAGGCGGGAACATTTGGAAACGGTAAAACTTCAAGGATATTTGTGATGAGCCCTCTTCCCGCATCCGCCGCCGCGCTGCTGGACACGACCGCGCTGGGTGAACGCTTCGAAACCGAGCTGAGCCGCTATCTGACTGCCGCCGCCGGCGATCCCATCCCCAACCTGCACGACGGCATGACCTATGCGCTGGGCGCGGACTTGACGGATCCGGCGCAACGCGGCAAGCGAATTCGCCCGGTATTGTGCCTGGTTTCGGCGCAGGCGCTGGGCGCGCCGATCGAGGCCGCTCTCCCCTTTGCCCTGGCGATCGAGCTGATGCACAACTTCGCGCTGGTGCATGACGACATGGAAGATGGCGATATTATGCGCCGGGGCCGGGATGCCGCATGGATCCGCTTCGGCGTTCCGCATGCAATCAACATCGGCGATTATCTGCTGGTGCATACAACCCGCGTCCTGACCGATTGGGGTTCCGAGTCGCTGGACGCCGCCACCCGCTTCCGGCTGATTAGGCTGATCGGCGCGGCGCTGGATCACACGCACATCGGCCAGGCGCTGGACATGAATGCGCGAGGACAGCGGCATTTCAGCGAGGCCGAATACTTGCGTATCGTGCGCGAAAAAACCGGATATTATCTCGCCGCGCCGATCCAGGGGGGTGCGTTGGTCGGGGGTGCCGATGATGCAACGCTCGAGGCCATTGGCGAAATGGCGATGTTTCTCGGACCGTTATTCCAGATCATGGATGATATCATCGATTTGACCCACGGCAAAGGCCGCGAAACGATCGGTTCGGATATTCGCGAGGGCAAACGTTCATTTCTCGTGGCGCATGCGGCCGAGCACGCGAGCGAGGCCCAATACGCTCGTCTGTTTGATGTGCTCGACACTCCCCGGGGACAGACAAGCCCGGATCAAGTCGAGGAAGTGCTCACCCTGTTTAAGGCGCACGGCTCGATCGAGGCGGGCCGGGAGTATTGCCGCGGATTATACGAGCATGCCAGGGAAAAGCTGAATATTTTGCCTGTTGCATTATCTTCCGCTCTGGAGCCGATCCTGGCCAAGCTTGTGGATCGCACGGTTTAGCGCCACGCAGTTTGCGTGTATAAGGCTCATTCTGCGATTCTCCATCGCCGCGCTTGCTTTCCCCCTGCGGCGCGGCTATGAATTAAAAAACCGGTCCGCAACCCCATGGGAGCCGACAGTCGATCCATGTTTCTTTTACTTCGCTGCCCGCGATTTCCCCTGTCGGCTCTGTTCGCGCTTCTGCTCGTATTCGGATCAGCCGGGTGCAAGTTGGTGGGCCGCGGGAAATCCGCGGAAAGTTCCGCTCCGCCGGATTATGCACGCGTCGAAGCGACCGGGCAGGCCGATCTGGAAAAATTTGCCGGCGCCGACCCCTGGGCCAAAGTTTTCGCCGAGGGGATTACAATCGCCAGCGATCCGCACTCTGCCGATGCCGCCCTGGACGATCCTGCGGCCCGGATGCTCGTCGCCCGCGCTTCGGCCCGCCGCGATGCCCTGCGCAAGCTCGCAACGGCAATTCTCGAAACAAAAGATGCCGGCGGCGTTCCCGTTTCCCAGGCGATTGCAGGTAACGCGGACACTTCAGCACGTCTCAACAAATTGCTTGAAGAGCAGGCACTGATCGTCTACGCCGACGATTCGAAAGGTATCGTCGCCACGGCCAAACTCAGTGCCGATCTGCTGCGGGCTGCATTCAATCCTGCAAGTGAAACCGGCCAGCCGATTTTGACTGAGGCACAAAAGGAACAGGCCAACCAGGCCGCCTATGATAAAGCCCTGGTCAAGGCCAAGCAGCAACTCAAGACGGAGTTACTGGCCGTCAAGGTCAAAGGAGATCGTACCGTCGGCGACGCTCTGGCCAAGGACTCCTCGGCGATGAACGATTTGGACGCGCGGCTGTTCATTACACAGCCCGATGAAGTGACCTACCCTGTTGTCGGCACCTGTAAAGTCGCCATTTTCTTCGATAAGAACCGCGCCATTGAGCTTGCCCAACGCAGCGTTCCATGGTGGAAAGTCTGGCAGCGTTGATCAACGCTTCACCTGCGCCGCTAATTCTGGCCAGCGCCTCTCCCCGCCGACGCGCCCTGCTGGCCGCGGTGGGTCTGGCGTTTGAAGTCATGCCCGCCGATATTGACGAGTCCCTTGATAAGGAGGAAGAGCCGCCGCGTGCCGCGTTGAGAATCGCCCTGACGAAAGCCGAGGCTATTGCCAGGCGTGTCGAGCCCGGACGGATTATTCTCGCCGCCGATACGATGGTGGTGCTCGAGGATGAGATCTTTAACAAGCCCGTCTCGCGCGATGATGCGCGTCACATGTTGACGCGGCTTTCCGGCCGGACGCACACCGTCATCACCGCGATCTTTCTGATGCGCGTTGGCGGCGCCTGCCGGGCCGAGGCTGTGACAGCGGACGTGACATTCCATACGCTTGCCCCGGGCCAGATCGAGGCATACATTGCCGGCGGAGAAGCCGATGATAAGGCTGGGGCTTATGGTTTGCAGGGTCTGGGCTCTTCCTTTATCGCATCGGTCCAAGGAGATTTGACATGTGTGATCGGCCTCCCGATGCTGCGGCTGCGTAAACTGCTCATGGAATTAATCGGGTCGGAACCTTACTCGATGAAGGGGTCCCGAGAAGCCGTGCACCGTGCATTTGTTGACATGTCCCTGCCCGAAGCATGTTTTGCCGAACTGCCCGCGTGAACCCGTCTATTCCATGGTTTACCGAATCTCTGAATAGGAGTTCCAGTTTTTCCCATTGAACCCCTTGCTTTCTCCATGATAAACGAACAGGGCTAGTTTACTTAATCGACCCAGGATAAATGAAGTATGTCCCCTTACAGCGAAGATGATGATGAACTCAGCGAGAACGGCGGGCGAGATTCGGGTCCCACGGGGCTCGGAAACTGGCTGGTCGAACAATTCGGCGGAGATGAGCGATTTGACGTGGTCGAAGTCGCCGAGCCGGGGCCTTCGGAAGATGAAACATTACGGGTTAAGTTGACGGTGAACGAGTCCGCCCACTTTATGGTCGGCATTTTCGCGGACGACCACATCGTGCGTGTCGGCCTGGTCACGGATGATGAGGAGATCAGCACGACGATTGAGTCCGCCGGCGAAGATGCGGGCCTGTCCCTGACGGAATTCCTGGCTGATGCGCTTGGCACGGACGAACTGGATCACGAAGTTACGCATTTTCACGACGATGCGTTTTATTTTTGCAGCGATCTGCCCTACCGGCGCGATGAAGACCTGGCGCTGGACGCGTTGCGCGATGAAATTGTTTTTTATCTGGATGGATACGCCAACGCCTTCTTCGATTTCCTGGAAGTCGAAGAGGAATAGAATTCTTTGTCTAATGCTGAGTCGGATCGTTTTTTTCGCGCGGTTCGCAAGGAATGGCCGGCTAGGGTTCTTTTCGCGAATCGTCAATTCCCAATTTCTGGAAAAATTCTTCGCGCCGGCGCTTGTTTTCGATCGGGCATGTTTGGCCCGCGATCATCGCACGGATTGCGTCCATTTCGATTCCGCTGAACCGGCGGCCATGGACCAGATTGTTTTCGAACGACTCATAAGCGAACGGCGCGACGGCCCGTGCGCATTCCGCAAGCCGTTCCGCATAGGCGCGGATTTCATATTGCGCGTGCCAGTCCACTCTCAGCCGGATGAAATGAAACAGGTTATGCAGGTCGATCTGCCAATACATTTCGGTGTAAAGGGACAATGGCAGATTGATCCGCGCCAACTCGCGCGCGATATCGTCGGCCAGCATCGTCTCGTAATTTGAGTAGACCGTCTGCTGCTCGTTCAGCAACAGATCGATGACGCGCCCGGCTAGTTCCGCCGGCACCTCGGCCTTGGCGCTGCCTTGGCGGTTGGTTTTGCTTTGCAACCGGACTTCGTTGGGGGTCGGCACATAGAATTCATCGCGCATCACCGAATAACGCCCCGAAATTTCATTCAACCGCGCGGTCCGATGGCGGATCCACTGCCGGGCGACAAAAATCGGCATCTTGACGTGGAATGTCAGAATGACTTGCTCAAACGGGCTGGTGTGCAGGTGACGCATCAAATAATCAATCAACCCTTTATCCTCGTGCACGGTTTTGGTTCCCGCGCCATAAGACACCCGCGCCGACTGTACGATGCGCGCGTCCCCTCCAAGGTAATCCACCAGCCGGACGAAACCCTTATCCAGCACGCGGAGTTCCTGATCCAGCAGTGCTTCGGCCGCCGGGACTACTTCATGCGCCATCTTGCATCACTCCTGTTTCTTTAGTTCAATGCCAGGCATTTGCGGCCACAATGGCGCCTCAAGCAAACCGCGCCGGACCATGTCCAGTGCCGTAATCACCGCCTGCCTGCGCACTTCTTCACGGTTACCCAGAAAGACATGGTGGGCGGTGTGAACCTCGCCATCAGGTCCGACCAGGCCGAAGCAGACGGTCCCCACGGGTTTTTCCGGCGTGCCGCCGGTCGGGCCGGCGATCCCCGTAATACTAACCGCCCAATCTGTTCCGGCAACTTCACGGGCGCCCAACGCCATCGCCTGCGCGACAGGTTCGCTCACGGCGCCGTGCCGCGCAAGCAAATCCGGCCGCACGCCCATGCGCGCCATTTTGGCTTCGTTGGCATAGGTCACGAACCCCTCGCGGAAATAATCGCTTGATCCGGGCGCCTCGGTGATTTGTCCCGCGAGCCGTCCGCCCGTGCATGATTCGGAAGTCACAATAGTTTCCCCCCGCTTCAACAGCAGCCGCCCGATGATATGCTCGAGGTGTTCATCCCCTTCGGCGTAGATATTCTGTGCGCCAATGCGCTCCCCGATGATTTTTCGCCATTGAGTCTCAAGGCGTTCGTTTTCCACCGTGTCGCCGCTGATGAATGTAAGGCGAATGTCAACGTGTGAAAGCTGAGCCAGTAGCGCCACGATGACGCGCGGATCACTGTCGAAGAGGTCTTCGATATGTTGGTTAATTTCGGATTCCGGAATGCAACAGGTGTGGAACAGCGCCGTGCGCACCTGTTTGCGTTCACCCGCAAAATCAGCGAGGATCAGGTCCGCCGCGGATGCATCGAACATCGGCGCCATTTCACGCGGCGGGCCGGGTAATGCCAGCAGACGCGCGCGCGGCCCGCCGGCCACGGACCGAATGTAAAATCCCGGCGCGGTCCCATGGTCGTTGTAGAGCGTCACCGCCTCGCGCGGAATCAGCGCCTGCACGCGATTTTGCGGCGTCAGGCTCCGGCCGCGCCGGCGGAAGCGCTCCTCAATCATTTCCAGCGCGCGGGCGTCTTCCTCGAGCTGCGTGCCCCAGGCATCGGCGATCACCTGGCGGTTCAGATCATCGGCGGTCGGACCCAGGCCTCCCGTGGTAATCACCAGATCGGCGCGCTGCGCCGCCTCGGCCAATGCCTCGCGCAGCTGTTGCGGGTTGTCAGCGATCGCAATGTGACGTTGTGTGACAAATCCAAGCTCTTGCAGCCGCGCACTGAGCCAGGGGCTGTTGCGGTCGACCGAAGCTCCTTGCAGGATTTCGGTTCCCGTGGAAAAGATCCAGATCACCGGATATGAGGTGGATAAGCTTGTATTCATCGGTTCTGATCCGGCGCCGGTCTCACCGTGCTTTGGACTTATTGAGCGGAATTACGGTCGGCCCTGTGGGTACGGCAGCGTCCCCCTCGCCGTTTTCCGCTTCAGCCTCGGGATGTGCCGCTTTTTCGGCGATTAACTCCCCCATGGTTACAAAAGTAAACCCGCGTTCCTTGAGCCCGTGAATAATTTCCGAAAGATGGGCAACTGTGCGCGGCTGAATATCGTGCATTAGAATCACGGAACCGTTGCCGGTCTCGTGGATGGCGGCGTCGACGACTTTTTCCGTCGGGCGGCGCTGGTTCCAGTCCAGCGTATCTACGGTCCACAGGCAAATCACCAGCCCATCCTGTTTGCAGATTTCATTGACCGCGACGCCCGTTGCGCCATAAGGAGGCCGAAACAGGCGCGGGCGTTTGCCCGTCATCTGCTGGACGAGGTCCTGCGTGTCGAGAATCTGCTTGCGCACAAACTCAGTGGTCCGCCCCTGCAGCTTGGGATGATCCCAACTATGCGTGCCGATTTCATAACCTCCGTCGGTCACCATTTGCGCGGTTTCCGGGTTGTTTTTGACCATCGAGCCCAGCCAGAAAAAAGTTGCCGTGACATTTTCCTCTTTGAGAATCTTGAGCACCTGCGGCGTATATTTTGGATGCGGCCCGTCATCGAAAGTCAGGGCGATTTTTTTCTCGGTTTTCAATCCGCGGGTAAACTTTTTCCCCGCATACAAATCCAGATTGCCCGTTGCGGTGGAGTTCGTACTGCTTGTGGCGCCGATGGTTGTTGCAGGCCTAGTGACCGGAGTGTCGGCGGCTTGGACGTAAGTCACTCCAAGCAGCAAGGCCGCAATGCCCGCCAAAATTCTTAGCGTTAATCCTGGAATCCGCATTCCTTCAACCTCTTGTCTTGCATGAATTTTTTTCGCTATCCGACAATACATCCCTGATTCTTAAATATCCTCGTCCCCTCCCTCGGCACCTCCGATCATGCCGGCCTCCCACCGCAGATACATTTCGATAAATCGATCCAGGTCTCCATCCATAACCGCTGTAATATTCCCCGTCTGGTATCCCGTACGATGGTCCTTGACCATTTGATACGGTTGAAACACGTAGGACCGGATTTGACTCCCCCAGGCGATGCTGCGCTTCTGGCTGTTTTTGGCGTCCTGTTCCACCTGCCGCTCGTCCATGACTTTCTGATATAACCTGGAGCGGAGCATGTTCATGGCCTGGGCCTTGTTCTGATGCTGGCTGCGCTCATTCTGGCATTGCACGACGATTTTCGTTGGGATATGCGTAATACGCACCGCGGAGGAAGTTTTGTTGACGTGCTGTCCTCCCGCGCCCGAGCTGCGATAAGTATCGATCTTCAAATCCTCGTCGCGGATCTCGATCTCGACAGTCTCATCCACCACGGGTGAGGCATAGACCGATACGAACGATGTATGCCGCCGCTTGGCCGAATCGAAAGGGCTGATGCGCACCAGACGGTGAATCCCGCTCTCGGCCTTGAGTTGGCCGTAGGCGTATTCTCCCTTGACCAGCAGCGTCACGCTGCGGATGCCAGCCTCTTCTCCCTCGGTCATTTCAATCTCTTGAAGCGTATAACCGTTCTGCTCGCACCAGCGGCTATACATCCGCAAAATCATCGACGCCCAGTCGCACGATTCGGTTCCTCCCGCTCCGGCGTGGATATGCAGATAGGCATCGTTAACATCCTCGGGATCTTTAAGCAGGGCGCGCGTTTCGAGCTGTTCGAGTTGAGTCTGAAGCGTGTTGGCTTGCCCGAGCAATTCGGCCTGCATCGAGCTATCTCCCAAGGCCATCTCGGTTAGTTCGGCGGCATCGTTCAGCTCAGCCTTAATTTTGTCCCAGGGGGTAACCAGACTTTTAATCCGGGTCAGTTCTTTCATATGTTCCTGGGCACGCTGGGCATCATCCCAGAAACCCGGCTGTCCCGAGGCTTCTTCAAGTTGTTCCAATTGAGCTCGTAACTTATTTAAATTCAGATATTCAGACGCATCGTTAACGCGTTGACGCATCTTCTCGATTTCGGATTGCAACTCGTCAGATTGGATAGCCAATGCCAGCTCCCGGATCGCCGAACCCCGGCGCAAAATCTTGCTCACAAAGCGCACATATCATAGTCAAGCGAGGGGCCACTTGCAAACAAACGAAAGGGCCGGAACGCGCGTGCGTCCCAGCCCTGGTTCGTCTCTCTCCGCTTTATCGACCGAAAGATTGTCAGGCCGTTCTTAACGGAATCGCATGAAGCGAATCAATGCTTGTACTTGACGCCGCAGCCGTAGGGGGTCGTCGTCGTGACAGCCACCGGTTTGCCGGCCAGCAGAGCTTCCACCGTCGCATCGACGTAGTTTATATTGCCGGTTTTGTCTTTTTGTTCCTGGTTGTCGATCGCTCCGGCATAAGCGAGGTTTCCCTGCTTGTCGATCACGAAAACATGCGGTGTGGTTTTGGCATGATACTCATGCCCGACTTTTCCGTCGGCATCCACCAGAAGCGGTTCCTTGACGCCGGTGCTGGCTTTGGCTTTCGTGGCGCGATCCATCGCCATATCCGCGCTGGTGCTGTCGATCAACAAAAACACTACGTCCTTACCCTTAAATTTTTCCGCGCTTTTGTTAAAGCTGTCTTTCTTTAAGTGATCCTTGATCACGGGACATTCATTGTTGAACCAGGTCAGCACAACGATTTTCCCTTTGAGCGCCGAAAGCTTGTGTTCCTTCCCCTCGGTGTCCGTCAGCGTGAAATCCGGAGCGGGTTTGCCAATTTCGGGAGCGGCTGATTTGGCCATGGCGTTTTCAGCCGCGCGGCTTTGCGGGGTGAAAGCCACTGGGGCGAGCAAAACGGCCGCCGCAAGAAATGCAGACGCGAGACGCGCCGGAAGGATGTTGAGAAACATGATGTCTACCTCCGTAATTCTTTCAAAGATGGTGAAAGGCCCCGATCCCCCAAATATCCCCCAAACTTAATTGCGCGCCACGCGGGTTTCCGCCGCCCGCGCCAGATTTTCAATCACGAGGTTTTTGGTCAGGGCCGTCGGCAGTACGATCGGTTCCCCCGGAGCACCCCCGGGAAAGATGACATAAAGAGGAACTCCGGAACTGCCGAACTGCTTCAGCACGCGGCTGATGGTCGGATCACCTGTGGTCCAGTCCCCCCTGAGGGCCACAACCTCGTGCTTGCGCAAGGCTTCGCGCACTGCGTCGGTTTCCAGCACCAGTCGCTCATTGGCCTTGCATGTTACGCACCAGTCCGCGGTGAAATCGACGAAGATCGTTTTGCCCGCAGCCGTCAATTCTTCAACGCGGGCCACGCTGAAAGGCTCCCACGGAATCGCGTCCGAGATAGAGGGTGTTGCTGTGGATCCAGCGGAGACGGCTTCATGCATGGCGCGCACGGTGGATTCTGGAAGCATATAGCCCCCGATAAGCAAAATGCCCGCAAGAGGGAGGCCCAGACGGTTTTTCATTGCCGAGCGAGGCAAACCCAGAATCCAGCAGGCCAACGCCACGAAGAGCAGGAAAATCATGACGGCAATCGTTCCGTTGTTGCCGAGTTGACTGCCAAGCACCCACAGCAGCCAAACCAGTGTGCCGAGCATCGCAAATCCCATGAGCTGCTTGAACGTTTCCATCCAGCGTCCCGGTTTGGGCAGCCAGCGCAACCAGCGCGGATTTGCCGCCAGCAACACATAAGGCGCGGCGAGCCCCAACCCAACGGTGAGAAAGAAAGCCAGCACGACGGGCGCGGTTTGCTGAAGCAGAAAACCCGCGGCCGGTGCGAGAAACGGTGCCGTGCAAGGGGTGGCCAGCAGGGTTGCCAGAACTCCGTTCATGAACGCCCCCCCGTAACCCTCGCCCTGGGCGCCCTGAGCGACGGCGTTCGTTGCGCGGCCCGGCAGTTCGACGCTGAACACCCCGAAGAGACTTAACGCAAAAGCCAGCACGACCGCCGCAAGCACAATTACAAACCGCGGTTGCGTCATCTGGAAACCCCAGCCGGCCTGAGTCCCCGCGGCATTGAGCGCGATTGTCACTGCGGCCAGCGTGCCGAACGATGCCAGCACGCCGGCGGCGTACATCAGGCCAAGGTTAAACCGGCGTCTTGGGGAATCGCCCGATTGGCGCACGAAACTCATGACCTTCAGCGAAATAACCGGAAGCACGCAGGGCATGACATTGAGAATCAGCCCGCCGATGAAGGCCAGCAGCAGAAAGTAGGCGATTGAATGCGTAACAGGTGCCTGAGGTTTGAGAAAGGAGAAGACAGGTTCGGAATCGTTTGCTGAAGATTCCACAGAGTCAGCCGGGGAAGGGATTTTTCCGGCAGGTGTCGGCTGGGCCGCTGGCGCAGCCGCGGTTTCGGCGCCCGAGACTTGAACGGGGAGCGCTGCCGCCGCCACCACACTCCCATCCGTCATCGAGACCCGCAATGCCGCATAAAGTTTCACCTCCTCGCCGGGCTGGGCCTGGGTGCGGGCCGCGATCGGCCACTCGATGATAATTTTCTGCGGCGTATGCTCGGTGACGGAAGGATCCTCAGTCGAAAAGTCGTCGGGGACCAGCGGAAATAACGCGGCTTTATCCGCGTCTGGTATCTTGGTAGTAAAGTTTTTGCCTTCGGCCGGTGTTAATATGACTTGAATGCTTGCCGAAGCCCCCGCGGCCAGTTTCGCGGTGGGCGGATTGAAAGCAATGTTCAAAGGTTGTCCCCGCGTGTCTTGCGCGGCTTCTCCCGCGAAGAAGCCCGCCGGCGTCGCGCGTGCGTATTGATCGAACAGCGCTTTGTCATCCGACGGCCGGGAAGGGCCAACCGGCAACGTCAGTTCCAGGTCGGCTTTGCCTGGGATGCATGAGTCACTGCAAACCAGCCATGATGATGAAGCTTTGAATGATACGCCCGTTCCATCAAGTTTATCGGGGGCTTTAACCTGGGTGAACAGCACGACTTCACGTTCGTAAGCGTAACTGATCAACCCGCTCTGCTCGATCCGGGCCGGAACAGGCCAATGGAGCCCATCGTGCTGAAATTCCGGCGGCAGGCTCCATTCAATCTTGGTGTTCAGGCCCGTATCGCCGGGGTTAATCCAGTAAATGTGCCAGTGCGGGTCAATTTCGTAGCGCACGCCCAGACGAAAGCTTTTGCCCGGTTCGATCGTATCCACGTCGGCGATCAGCGTAGCGCGCGCATGCGGCATTTCGCTGCGGGAGGCGCCAAGTTCCGCAACGCCCACGCCGGCAAGCAACGAGACGCCGATCAGCAGAAAGAGAGACTTCAATCGCTTCATGGATGTACCCTGTCGCTGGTCATCATAGCTTAAACCGACCGGAAGCGCTTGCGAACTTTTAGTGAAAAGCTAGATTCAAGCCAATCCGCGCCACAGGATTGACTCGATCCTTTTGCAGTGCGAGATCATTGAATCAACTGGAATTAGGATTTACGCGTTGATAAGGCGGATGATCCAGCGGCAGGAGATCAATGCGCCAGAATGTCGCTTTTAAAATGTCAAAATGGATAAACGGGGTTTAAAAACTACAGGATGACGCGCGTAGGAAATTCCGTGTTTACGGACCTCAAATCGATCGTGCCGGCACGGACGGCATCAACCCAGACACGAACAATATGCGGGTCGAATTGTTGACCGGAACAGCGTTCCATTTCCGTGAGTACGGTATCCAGTGTCATCGCCTTGCGGTATGAACGGGTGCTGGTCATGGCGTCAAAGGCGTCGGCCACCCCGACAACCCGCGCCAGAAACGGAATGGCCTCGCCGGCGAGTTGATCGGGATAGCCCTTGCCGTCCCAACGTTCATGATGATGCCGGATGATGGCTCGTTCCGTCTCGGCCAGGCCCAGAGGGGCGACGATACGATCGCCGATTTCCGGGTGGCGGCGGATCACGGCGAATTCTTCGTCGGTCAGGCGGTCGGATTTGATCAGAATTTCGTCCCGCACGCCGATTTTTCCGATATCATGCAGTCGGCCGGCAAAATTGAGCATTTCCAATTCTTCTTCGCCCATCCCCAGTAGTCTCGCCAGCGCGACGGCATACTCCGTCACTCGATGGCTGTGATCGTGCGTATAAGGATCCTTGGCTTCAATGGTCGTAATCAAAGCGTTAAGGGTGTCGACCAGGTTGGAATAAATTCCCTCGTAAAGCGCCTGATTTTCGAGTTTGATACCCGCTTTTTCGGTCAGCGTTCGAATCAGGTGTTCGTCCTGATCGGTAAAAACCTCGCCACCAGTTTTGTCGGTGAGATTAACCGTTCCCAAAACTTCACCGGCGACAATGAGCGGCACCACAAGCCATGCCGAATGGACCTCGGACTCTTCCGGCAAACGATGCAATCGCATGTCCAACGGAGTCAATGGTTGCGTCGCACGTATCGGTTGAAGATTCGCCAAAACTTGTCCGGAAATACCTTCATCCCGTGGATAGGTGGGATGATTTTTGCCGTCAAATCCGGCCGTGGCGCGGACTCGCAAATTATTTCCGTCGCCGTCCAACACCATAACGGATCCGCGTCGCGCCCCCGTGACTTTGGAAGCAAGCCGTGCGATGGCGTCAAACACGTCATCGCCGTCCATCAGTTGATGGAAGGTGTCCGAAATTTCATACAGACGGGTCAATTCACCCAGGCGATCCTGAAGCTGGCGATTCAACCGCTCAATCACGGCGGCTTTGTCGACTTCCGAACGCAGGCGTTCGTTTTCCGTGCGCAATTGCCGTTCTTTTAATGCGCGCGCCACCTGGGCCAACAGAACGTCGCGTTCGAAGGGCTTGACCAGGAAGTCGTAGGCCCCGCGTTTGATGGCATCCACGGCCCGGTTGATGGAAGGACAGCCTGTAATAACAATAATCGGAATTGTTTCATCATGCGAACGGATGACTTCGATCAGCTCCATCCCGCTGCGGCCGCAAATATCGAGATTAATGTCGGTGATTACGAGATCGATCGATTCCTTTTCGAGCACGGCCAGGACTTGATCGCCGTTGGGCTCGGTGTGGCAGGTATACCCGGCAAACTCAAGAATATCGGCAATAAAGTCGCGCACGGCGGGTTCATCGTCAATAATCAGAATTGAGCCAAAAGCTAAGGGTTCCGCATTGGGTTGATTCCGGTTGGAAAGGGTTATGCTTTCTGGAGCCATTTTTTTCAAGCCTCTACGGAGGGGTGGGAAAGTTCATCGGGAATGTCCGCATCCTCGTCAGGTAACGCAATTCCATGAACGCGAGCATTGCGCACCGAAGTGATCAGGGCTCGGCTTTGCTCTTTCCAGCACAGTGGGATCCGAAGCTTGGAATTCACGTGACTTGAAGTCG
>JADMIO010960079.1_pt1 | contig 61567 bp, 56 predicted proteins | sample 8958161 | NCBI WGS metagenome assembly JADMIO01 (sample SAMN16585339, study PRJNA669376) | soil metagenome | isolation source: Crop rotation soil | place: USA: Cullars Rotation, Alabama | collected 2011
GACAACTTGTCCACGTGGAATTCTAAGCTTAGGATCCCAATGTGCTGGAAAGGGCACAGCGCCGCTGAGAGCCAAAACCACAGAGCCATATGAAACTGGTGTGCTCTGGCCTAGAAACCTCTCGCGTTCCGTCAGAATATTTACGCGTAGCAGCGCACTTCGAAGATCCGGGCGTAGTCGTCCCCGTTGGTCGCCGTCACTTGAATGCGCAACTTCGAAGTTTCCACCGGGTCGAACTGATGCCGCCGCAAACGCTGATGATTACCCTTCACTTCGAGCAGTTTCGTCGCTCCGGCCCACACGGTGTAGTCCTTCACTGTTTCCGGCTGGGCAGCCCGAATAATCCCTCGGTTCGCCGTATCCGACGATGTCAGTGTCAGTTCGCGCTGGAAGCCGCTATCAAACGTCAGTTGCACCTGCCGAATTTGTTGTGGCTTATCCCATTCCAACTCGATCCACGCCCCGTCAACGGACATCGGCGCTTCCCAATGGTGAACTTCCTTCTTCGGAATGTCTCGCACAAAGCCGCTTTGAATGATGTCCGGCTTCCCCGCCCCACGTTCCCCGGACGCTTTGATCGTCGCTAAACGCGCCAAATCCTTCGGATCCGAGTTCTTCACACCGCGAATCGATTGGTCATCGCGTAGCAGCGTCTGCTGATACGCGGTCACGAGCTTCGGGTTCTTCGCGAGCTGGCGAGGCGTAATCCCGTTCTCGATACACATCGCCGCAGCCGTTCCGGCGGCTTGACCGACGACCGCGCAGGTGCCCATCACACGAGTCGACGTAAACGCGACATGGGTGGCACTGATGTTTCGCCCCGCCATCATCAGGTTCGGGACATTCTTGCTATAGAGACACCGCAGCGGAATGTTGAAAACTTCAGGAGTCCTGATCTGCTGAGCAGGTGGCAAATCGGAACGATCGAACCCACCCGGCGGATGATCGTCCATCGGCCAGCCACCAATTGCCGCGGCATCCGCGAAATCACCCTGCAGCAGATCCTGCTGCGTCAAAAGGTGATCGCCGACCACGCGCCGGCTACCACGCTTGCCCGGCATCATGCCCACCCAATCAAGCGCCCAGTTCGCGCTTTCGGGGTGCTCGCCGCTGTTTTTGATGTAATCCCAGATTCCCATCACGATGGAGAGCAGCTCAAACCGGATGCGCTCATTGTCATGAATCGTGTTCAGGCTGCCGCCCCACTCGATCCACCAGTAGCCATACTCCCAGGAGTTGATATTGCGAAACTTCAGATGCTCCTTCGTCACCTTGCGCGCCCACTTCTGCGCCATGAACGGCATCGCCTTATGGTGCAGTTTCGATGTGAACAGAATGCTGCTGCCGAGGGTTTCCTTATCGGCCTTCTCCGGCGCCAGCGTCTCGTTGAACTCGCTGCGCGCCTCCCGGCCCGAGCGGATTTCTGCTCCTGACTCCAGTGCCAAGCGCGAATCCCCCGTGCAGTCCATGAACATCTTCGCTTTGATTCGGTAAAGGTACTCGCTCTTGTCGCAACGGGCGAAAGCGGTGCGGATCCTGTCGCCATCCTTCTCCACACTGAAGAGAACGGTTTCCAGCAGTAGCGTGATGTTCGGTTCGCTGATCACCTTGTCGTAAAGAAGGATGTCCCACATCTCCCAACAGCGCTGCGGATTGTTCACGGCATCGTCCAGCCGGATTTCTTCGAGCAATCCGCCTTCGCGCCACCCGGGCCGGCCTTTGTGCGAATTCGCGCCCACCACATGCATCTTCACTTCACTCGAGGAGTTGCCGCCCAGGCGGGAGCGGTCCTGAAGCAGCACCACCTTTGTGCCGTGTCGTGCAGCCGAGATCGCAGCGCAAACACCCGCCAGACCTCCACCGGCGACCAGCAAATCCGTTTCGAGATCAACCGTCGCCATGTGGGGCTCGCGACCGTTCATTTTTCGCTGCGCAGGCGCGATCTGTGAGAACTCGCGGTTCACAGATGGCAGATCCTGTGCACTGAGGACGAGCGAATAACCACCGAAGCCGGCGCCACCGAGGAAATTACGTCTCTTCATAACAACCTCTTTTATCGTACCGCCTCGGGCCGGCGCGGTCTTATGCCGAGAAGGCCTCACGCAGAATCGCGTAGCTCTTGGGAACCGCCGTGGCGGCAGGCTCGTTGCCTTCCATCTCCAGCGACACCCATCCCTTGAACCCCGCATTCTTCAGAATGACGGCGATCTTCTTATAATCCAGGTCGAGCGTATACCACACCCCGCCGCCGTGATAGGTCTTCGCCTGCACGATATGCGCATAGGGCGCGAGTTTGGCGATCCCTTCATACGCATCACCCGGATAGTTGCCCGTATCCATATTTATCCCGAGCCACGGCGAGTTTACCTGTTTGAAGATATCCAGCAGCACATTGATGTCGGTGGTAAGCCCCCAGTGATTCTCCAGTGCGAGAATCACGCCGGCCTTCTCCGCTTCCCCCAGGCAATCGTGAATGGACTCGACGCACCACTTCAAAGCATCCTGGTGCTTGTAGCCGGGCAGCACCGGTTCATTGCCCTTCACCTTCATCAGATCATCGAAGGACTTTACCGTTTTCCACCGGCCCGAATTCAGCCGCACTGCGGGAATTCCAAGCTGATGAGCAATGTGAATGCAGCGAATGGTATGCTCGACATGCTTCTTCCGTTCCGCCGCTTCCGGAAAAACGAAATCCTGGTGGATCGACAGCATCGGCAAAGCGACGCCATTGCGGAAGGCCAACTGCTTCAGCCTATTGAGATAGCCCGGATCTTCTCCCGACATCTGGCGGTGAAGAATCTCCACACCGTCAAATCCAGTGCGAGCCGCATCCTCAATCACTCTCTCGATCGGGTAACGATCGCCGCGAAAGTGCCAGTAGGAATAGCTCGACACCGCGAGCCGCACCGGACCTGGCTTATAGGGCGCGGCAGCGGTTGGTAAAGGGAGAGCCGCGGCGCCAACACCAGTCGCCGCAAGCATGTGCCGTCTGTTCAATCGATGGCGCAACATGGACACGATTGTAACAACAGCCGCGGCGCCACGGACCGCCGCAAGCGATTCCCCTCCCCAAGCCTGCTACATTAGATATAGACACCGCATGTTCCGTTTTGAGACCGCCGGCGAGTCTCACGGCGAATGCCTTGTGGCAACGCTGGTTGGGCTGCCCGCCGGGATTCCTATAACTTTACAGACTATTAATCACGAGCTTTGGCGACGCCAGCAGGGGTTCGGCCGCGGCGGGCGCATGAAGATCGAAACTGATACCGTTGAAATTGTATCCGGAGTACGCCACTCCCAAACCATCGGATCACCCATCGCCCTCATCATCCGCAACCGCGACTGGAAAAACTGGACGGAAACGCTGCCAGTGGAAGACATCGACGGCGGCGAGGATAAGAAGAAACCCGTCACCCGGCCGCGCCCCGGACACGCTGACCTTGCCGGCGCGATTAAATACAACTTCGCCGAATCGCGCTATATCCTCGAGCGCGCCAGCGCGCGCGAAACCACTGCCCGAGTCGCCATTGGGGCCATCGCCAAAACATTCCTGCAACAGTTCGGCATTCAAATTCTCAGCCATGTGATCGCGGTGGGCGACGTGCGCCTCGAACGCGACGCTACCTGGGAAGAAATCGAAGCGCTCTCGAAAAAAGAAGAAGTGCTGCTCGGTTGTGTCGACACCGAAACCGAAGCTCGGATGAAGCAGGCGGTCGATGTCGCCTACCGCACCGGCGACACGATCGGCGGCATCTTCGAAGTGCGGGCGCATCATCTCCCCATCGGACTGGGCAGCCACATCACCTGGGACTCCCGGCTGGACGGCAAACTGGCTCAAGCGATCGTCTCCATGCAGGCAGTGAAAGGCGTCGAAGTCGGTTCCGCCGAAGAGCAGGCGACTTCCTACGGCTCGAAAGTCCAGGATACGATTCATTACGACAAGGGCGACCGCAGGTTCTTCCGCGGCGCGAATAAGGCTGGCGGGATCGAAGGCGGTATGACTAATGGCTCCGACGTCTATGTCCGCGGGTTTCTCAAGCCCATCTCCACACTCCGCAAGCCGTTGGAATCGGTGGACCTGATCACACGCGACCCATCCCTCGCGGCCTATGAACGCAGCGACGTATGCGTCGTCCCGGCTGCAGGCGTCATCGGCGAAGCCATGGTCGCGATCGTTCTCGCACAGGCTTTTCTGGAAAAATTCGGCGGCGATTCGCTTACCGAAACGAAGAGGAACTTTGAAGGCTACACAAAACAAGTGAGAGAGTTCTGATGGTGTACAAGATCGTTAAATACGGCGACCCCGTGCTCGAGAGAAAATGCGATCCGGTGACCAATTTCGATACACCGGAGTTGAAGCAGTTCGTCGAGGACATGTTTGAAACCATGTATGCATCCAAGGGTGTCGGCCTCGCCGCTCCACAGGTCGGGGTCGGCGAACGTCTCACTGTCATTGATGTCTCCGCCGGCGAGGATCCCACGCAGAAACTCGTCCTTATTAATCCCGAGATCATCTCCAAAGAGGGATCGCAAACCGGAGAAGAAGGCTGCCTGAGCATTCCCGGCTTCCGTGAGGATGTGACTCGCGCCATGAAAACAGTCATCCGCGCGCAGAACCTTCAAGGCGAAACCATCGAAATCGCAGGAGAAGAACTGCTCTCCCGCGCGATGCAGCACGAGATCGACCATTTGAACGGCGTCCTCTTTCTCACTCACCTCAGTCCATTGAAAAGAAGTTTGATCCGTCGGAAGATCAAAAAGATGATCAAAGACGGCGAGTGGTAAAAACAAGCGCCATGCGAATTGTTTTTATGGGCACACCCCGTTTTGCGGTGCCCACGTTGGAAGCAATCCTTGCAGCCGGTCATGAAGTAGTCGCCGTCTATACCCAACCCGATCGCCCGAAAGGCCGCGGCCAGCAACTGGCGCCATCGCCGGTAAAGGAATGCGCCCTCGCTCACGCGCTGCGAGTCGAGCAGCCCGAACGCGTCCGCCGCCCCGAGGTCGTAGAGTCGCTCGCGGCGATGAACGCCGACGTCATGGTGGTAGTCGGATACGGCCAGATCATTCCGCAATCCATCATTGACCTTCCGCCCCACGGCATCATCAATGTGCACGCTTCCCTGCTCCCGAAATATCGTGGTGCGGGACCGATTCAATGGGCCATTGCAAATGGCGAATCCGTCACCGGCGTCACCACAATGCGAATCGATGCGGGCCTCGATACAGGCGATATGCTGCTGCGGCGCGAGACGCCGATCGGACCCGAAGAGAACGCGATGGAATTGGGCAACCGGCTCGCGGTGATGGGAGCCGAACTGCTGGTGGAGACGCTTTCCGGGCTCGTCAACCGAACGATCACCCCACAGAAGCAGGAAAATAGCCAAGCCAGTTACGCACCCCTGTTGAAGAAGGAAGACGGGCTGATCGATTGGAAGCTGCCCGCCGCTTCCATCCATTGCCGTATTCGTGGATTTCAACCCTGGCCCGGCGGGTACACTCATTTCCGCGGCCAGAGCCTTCACATCACGCAGGCTCGTGTTCATCCCGGTTCCACCACACAGCAGCCGGGCAGAATCTGGAGCGAGAACGGCGCCGTGCTGGCATCCTGCGGGTATGGATCGATACTCCATTTGGTCGAAGTCCAGTTGGAAGGCCGGAAGAAAATGCCCGCTGCCGCTTTCACGAACGGCCAGCGGTTGGTACAGTATGAAGTCTTGGAGGAGGCAACGAATTGAAACTGCCGCTTGGCTACCGCTACGCGTCGCTCTACGCGGGCATCCGCAAGGTGGGAAAGGATGATCTCGCGCTGATTCTCTCCGATACACCCGCATCGGCGGCAGGCGTGTTTACTCAGAATCGTGTGCAGGCCTCGCCAGTCAAGCTTTCCAGAGCCCACCTCAAAGAATCCAAAGGGATCGCTCGCGGCATCCTCATCAATGCAGGCAACGCGAATTGCGCGACACGCACCGGAGATCGTGTCGCACTCGCCTGCGCCAAAACCGTCGCGAAATCACACCGGTGTCCCGTATCGGAAATGCTGATCGCCTCTACCGGAGTGATCGGCGTGGAACTGGATTCGAAGCTGATTGTCGACGCTATTCCGAAACTGAATGAAGGCCTCTCCGCAGACCGGTTCGAAGACGTGAGCCGTGCGATCATGACCACCGATACGCGCCCCAAAACGGCCACCGCCGAGTTCTCGCTCGGCAAAGGCGTGGTCCACATCGCAGGCATGACGAAGGGCGCGGGCATGATCATGCCAATGATGGCCACCACGTTGGGCTTCGTCATGACCGACGCCGCCATTCCAGTGTCCGCACTGCGCTCCATCCTCCGCGAGGCAAACGAAGAGAGCTACAACCGGATCTCCGTGGATGGTGATACTTCGACGAATGATACGGTGTTGCTGCTTGCCAATGGGGCATCCGGCAACAAGCTCTCATCGAAGGATTACGATGTCTTCACGCGGGCGCTGTCGCACCTCATGCAGGATCTGGCACAGCAGATCGCCCGCGATGGGGAAGGCGCGAAAAAGCTGGTGACCATTCATGTGGAAGGCGCCAAGAATCGCGATGATGCTGGTCGTATTGCGCGAGCCATCGCAAATTCCCCCCTCGTGAAAACTGCCATTGCGGGTTCCGACCCCAACTGGGGACGCATCATCTGCGCCGCGGGAAATGCCGGAGTTCCTTTCGAACCCGAGCAGGTGGACATCTTCATGCAAGGAATGACGGTCTGCCGCAAGGGCCTCGCCGCTCCGTTTTCCGAAGCAGAGTTGAAGAGCAAGCTCGATGAGAAGGACGTCGCCATCCGTCTGGTGATTCGAGGCGACGGCGAGGGACAGGCCCGCTTTTGGACTTGCGACTTCACCGAAGGCTACATCCACATCAACGCGAGTTACCGGACGTGATCTCGCGCCGCTCCCTTCTTCTGCTTATTGCCGCTCCCCTGCTGGGCGATGAGAGGTCGGAGATTGTCGAGTGGCTGGGAAAGTTTGCTGGATACCTCACCCAGGATAACCCCGAGAGCTTTCTGCGCGCCTGCGCCAAAGACTTGCGTGGCCAAATCGAGACCAACCTCCGCGCGCTCGTGAACAATAACGAGGTCGCGTCCAGCATCAGCGTTCTCTCCATTGCGGGCGAAGGCGACAAACGCCAGGTCGAACTCGACTGGTACCTTCAACTCGCGCCGAAAGGCCTCCCTGCCTCGAGCGTGCGCCGCCGCGAAAGACTCAAGCTGACCATCGAGCGTGTGAAGAAGGGCTGGAGCGTACTCGAAATGGACCCTGTGACTCTCTTCCAACCACCAGCGTAGGATCTGAACGGGTCCTCTTGCCCCAACTCATGAGGCAGGATGTGGCGTGCAGCCTCTCAGGCTGCCGACTCGACACTCGTGTCGAGGCAGGCGTCGACTTGAGAGTCGACGCGGCGGGCTCGAGAGCCCGCACGCCACATTCCGCCTTGGGAGTACATACGGCATGCGGCGATTCGCGCGGCGACGGAGAACGCAGACCACGAACTACGATGGTCTGCGCCACAAAAAACGCCAATCTCCAGCAAGCTTCATCCTCGCCTGGGCTCGACATGAGTGTGAGCCAACGATGGGAACAGCAGATCACTTCTTCGCAGGAGTGGCGGATTTCGTCGCGGGGGGAGTTACTGGCGCTTTCGTTGCCGGAGCCTTCGTCACCGGCGCCTTCGTTGCAGGCGCTTTCGTTGCAGGCGCGGTGGTTGACTTCTTCACTGCCGGAGCCCCTTTCTTCGCGGGCGGAGCGCCTTCGGGAGCATTCGGCGGAACTGGACCGACACGCTCAAAGGTGATCTTTACCAGCTTCACCGGAGTATTCGGCCGATTCTCAGCGTCACGGGGCACACGCGCGATCTGACTCACCAGAGCCTGGTTATCTGTCACCTGGCCGAAGATGGTGTGCTTGCCGTCGAGCCACGGCGTCGGCACCTCCGTGATGAAGAACTGCGAGCTATTGGTATTCGGCCCCGAGTTCGCCATCCCGAACCGGCCTGGACGGTCGAATTTGTAATCCGGATGGAACTCGTCTGGAACGGTGAAGCCGACATCGCCCGCGCCGCTGCCCGTCGGGTCGCCGCCTTGAATCATGAAGCCCGACATCACGCGGTGAAAAATGGTTCCGGCATAGAGCGGCCTCTTCACCTTGGTCTTGGTCTTCTCGTCCAGCCACAGCTTGCGGCCGAGTGCAAGTTCCACGAAGTTTCGCACCGTGACAGGCGCTGCCTTCTCGTAGAGCACGAACTTCAGCGTGCCCATGGATGTGTCGAGGGTTCCGTAAAGCCCGGGCTCGCGTGAATCTGCAACCGCTCCGGCGGCAGGGGCGGCAGGCGCCACAGGAGGCTTGACCGGCTGCGCCACAGGTGGGGCTTGGGCGAAAAGTGACACCCCCATCAGCGGCGTGAGTAATAACATGCGCATCGGCATCATTATACTAAGGGGAGTGCCTCTCATACCCCTGATTCTATTTGTCCTGAGCGTCGTTTCCGCCCAGGCGCAAAGCGTCGATGTGTCGCTGCTCGTGACAACCGATCTTCACGGCAACATCTATCCGTACGATTATTTCACCGCCAAACCAGCGGAACGAGGCCTTGCAAAAATCGCCACGCTCATCGCCGCAGAGAGGATGCGACACCCCAACTCACTGCTCATCGATTGCGGCGATACCATCCAGGGCGCGCCGCTGGAAGCGGTCTATCAAAACTATACGCGCACCGGCAGGCTTCCAGCAGGGCTTCACTCCACCGGCAAGCCGCCCGCTGGCGATCCGATGATGCTGGCGATGAACCGGCTCTCGTATGACGCGATGGTGGTCGGCAACCACGAATACAACTTTGGATTGAAGAATCTGGAAAGTGCCAGAGGCCTGGCGAAATTCCCCTGGCTCTCCGCGAATACGGTGACGCCGGCGTCAATGAAACCATTCGCTCCTTACATCGTAAAGACAGTAGCCGGTGTGAAGATCGCGATTATCGGCATCACAACTCCGGCGGTCCCCACTTGGGAAAAGCCGGAAAATTACCAGGGGCTGAAGTTCGTCTCGGGTGTGGAAGCCGTGGAGAAATCACTTGCCGAATTGCGCACCACGGAAAAGCCTGACCTCGTGATCGTCGCCGTGCATGGCGGCCTCGACCGGGATCCGAAAACGGGAACAGTCCGCGCAGGCGAGACGGGATTCGAAAATCCTGTTTATCAGATCGCGACAAAGGTCCGTGGCATCGACGCCATCATTTTCGGACATACGCACCAGCAATTGGAGGATTTTCGCATTGGCGATGTCCTGTTGCATCAGCCGAAGAACTGGGGCATTTCACTGGGCCGCGTCGATTTCTCCCTACAGCGAGAAGGCGCGGGCTGGAAAGTGGTTTCGAAGAAAGGAACGCTGATTCCCGTGACAGCGCAGGTTCAGGCGGATGCGGCCATCCTCGACATCGCCAAGCCGTATCACGAGCTCACCGAAAGATGGCTCGATACACCAGTTGCACAATCCGCGGTCGAGTTGGACGGGGTACTCGCTCGCGTCGAGGACACCGCGCTGGTCGATGCTGTGCAGCAGGTTCAACTCCACTATTCCAAAGCCGATGTTTCGATGACGGCAATGTTCAATCCGCGAGCGAAGTTTCCGAAAGGGCCTATCACCGTTCGTCAGGTTGCGGCGCTCTACATCTATGACAACGAGTTGTACGTGGTCGAGGGCAACGGGAAGATGCTGCGCGATGCTCTGGAGAACGCCGCGCGTTACTTCGCCACCTGCCCCGATCCTTCCTGCGCGCAGGGTGCTCTGATCAACCGCAACGTAATCGGCTTCAATTACGACATGGCGCAAGGAGTGGAGTACGAGATCGATCTGACGCAGCCTGAAGGGAGCCGCGTTCGCAATCTTCGCTATCACGGCAAGCCCCTCGAAGATACACAACCGCTGCGCCTCGCGATCAACAACTACCGTGCCGGCGGCAGCGCTGGTTATACGATGTTTCGCAACGCCCGCGTTCTGTGGAAGTCGGGCGACGAGATTCGCGATCTCGTTATCGAGTACTTTACGGAACGAAAGGCGCTGCCGTCGAAACCGGACAATAACTGGCGCATCGTGCCTGAGACGGCACGCAAGCGGCTGGAAGCCGACGCACGCAACGAAGCCGCCCGCACAGCGAACTACTGAGGTGTCCAGCGGTGGACTGGTGGAGGAAAAAACCGTCGTGGGACGCGCTCTTCCGAGGGGCGCTGTTCCAGCAGGATTACGACATAGCGCTCTCGATCGCGTGCGACCGCATTCGTCGCGGTAACGCGAAGGACGCGGAGTACATTCTGAACACTGGAGCATGCTACTCGTATCAGGAGAATGCCGCGGCCGTTGACTACTTCCGAGGCATCTCGAGCGAGATCCGCGATGCATTTCCCTTTGAGGAGCGATTCCACCTGATGGCATTGAACGATGTCGCACTGGTACTCGGTCCATGTGAGGAAGGCTTCGCGTCAGGCGAGCGCGTGATCGCCGGATGGGAACGAATCGGTACGCCGCGCGATTCGCAGGACGCTTGGCCGAAACGGGAAGAAGCTGCCAATCTCGCACGTGGCCGATTGGCGATGCTCTACATCAAAGCAGGACGAATGGACGACGCAAACAGAGTCTTCCCGTTTCAGCTCTGCCGCCATCTCGGGCCGCTGCAAGTCTATCTCAGCGCGCGCGAGGTGTACGGGACCTACCTGCTCAACGACAGGATGCAACTGGTGTATTCGGTCGAGGCCGTGCTCGATGTAGACACCATGAAGCAGCGCGCTTCGCAATCACCCGAGGTTCGAACCGTCGACTACTTTGATCCCAAGGCCGCTTACGACGACCTTGGATTCGAATGCGACACGCATTGGATGTGGATCCTCGGCATCCATCACGAAGGTTTAGATGAAGCAGATCCGAGACGCGACCGCCTGAACTGGGTCTCCTGATCGGAATCAATCCACTGTCCAGACCAATCAGGCGCCATCACGCCGTGGCCAAAATCTCTCGCAAAGCCGCAAACACGCCAAGAACGCAAGCGGCTCCATCGCGCCGTGTCTTCCTTTGCGACTTGGCGCCTTGGCGAGAAATTAGAAAAACCCCTCGATTAACCAAAATCTCTCGCAAAGCCGCAGAGACGCCAAGAACGCAAACGACCACCATCGCGCCGTGGCTTTCTTTGCGACTTAGCGCCTTGCGAGAGATTAGGAAACCCGTCGATTAACCAAAATTTCGCAAAGCCGCAGAGACGCCAAGAACGCAAACGACACCAGAGTAGAACCTCGCTAAAACGTTCCCGTGCGTGGTTGCGACCTGCCCACCGCATTCACCAGCGTCACCGTCACTCCGGTGATATCAGCCGTCGATCCAGTGACGTTGAACGGCATCGTCAATCGGAACGCGCTTCCAAAAGTCACAGAATTGGTTCCACCATACCACTGCGTGAACGGCGCCGTTAATGGAACAGTGAAGTTGCTGGTCTGGACATTGGCGCCCGAGCGAACGGCGAATTGGAATTCGGCGGAAGTCACTTCGCGCGAGGTCGCAAATCCCGTCAGTTCCACCGTCAATGTCGTTCCGGTCCGTGCCAGTGTCATCGTGCTGATCACCGGCGCGGCGCGATCGATGCGAATGGCCAGTGTCGGAGCCGGAGTTGGCGTTACATCGACACCACCCGCCGTCATGCGAGCCGTGACCGTCGCGGTTCCCGCGATCGTACCGAGCTGCAGGTTCAATCCTCCGGTCCCGAAGTCGGCCGTGCGGCTGCCCTGCGCGATGTTGAAGCGCGGTGCTGCGCCTTGCGAGAACTGCAGCGCCGGATCTGTTGCGCCGCCGGCATCCGACGCGAACGTGAGGCTCAGCGTTCCCGTCAGCGCCGCCGGTGCCGGATCAGCTAACTCCAGAGCAATCGCCGGTTGCTCGCCCGCGCCAGGCGTTAGGGAAGCGCTTCGAATGGTGACGCGGCTCAAGGTCAGTTCGCCAACGCGGATGGTCAAGGCTTGCGTCGCTGTGCTGCCCTGGGTATCACGAGCTTGTACCGTGAATGCAAAATCCGCGGCACGTGTGGGAGTCCCTTGCAGCGTTCCATTCGGCGTGAGTGTGACGCCCGCGGGCAACGCACCCGACGAGACCGACCACGTGAATTCGCCAGCCCCGCCCGCCGCCTGCAGAGTCTGTGAATATGCCACACCAACTGTACCTGCCGGCAGCGAAGTGGTGGTCACGGTCAATCCCGATTCGACAACAATCGTGAACGTACGAGTTGCATTGCGGCCCGCCTGGTCGCGAACAGTAACAGTAACCGTGAAGGATCCCGCACGCTCCGGAGTACCGCTGATCTCGCCGCTGTTCGCATCCAACGTGAGTCCCGCGGGCAGTCCGGCCTGGCTCCAGGTGTAGGGAGCCTCGCCGCCGGTAGCCGCCAACGACGCCGTGTAAGCGGCATTCAAAGCCCCGCGAGGGAGCGTTGCCGTGCTGATGACAGGCGGACCGACGATGGTCACTGTGTATTGCTGCCGCGCCTGCGTATTCGCGTTATCGAGCGCCTGAAGTGTAAAGTCGAACGTGCCTGCTGTGGTCGGTGTCCCCGAGAGAACACCATTGGCCGCGCCCAACTGCAATCCGCCAGGTAGTGTACCGGTTGCAACCGACCAGCGGAATGGCGACGTGCCGCCGGTGGTGGCAATCGTCTGCGAATAGGCCGTTCCTACACTTCCATTGGGCAGCGTCGTCGTCGTGATGGTGAACTGCCCGCGCGCCGCAACCACCAACGAGTATTGCTGCCGCGCCTGCAGGCCATTGTTATCTGTGGCCTGAACCGTAAAATCGGAAGTTCCCGCCGCCGTGGGTGTGCCCGCTATCACGCCGGTCTCCGCGCCGATCTGCAAGCCCGCCGGCAAGGTCCCGTCGGCAACAGACCACCGGAAGGGAGACGATCCACCCGTGGTGGCGATGGTCTGCGAATACGCCGTGCCAACAGTTCCGCCGGGCAGCGTCGTGGTCGTGATCGTGAATTGACCTCGGATGGTAACCGTGTACGCGCGTGTCGTGCGAAGCTCATCCGCATCCACGGCGAAGAGAGTGAATCGGAACTCACCCGATTGTTGCGGAGTTCCCGCCAGCGCTCCCGTGTTGGAGTTGAGAATCAATCCGAGCGGCAATTGGCCCGACGCCTGCCCCCATCGAATCGGTGCACGGCCTCCGGTGGATTGCAGTTGCGCGTTATAGAAGACGCCAACCGATCCGTTCGGCAAAGTCTCTGTCGTGATGCGGAACTGGGAACCGACAACCAGCGTGAACTGCCGCGCTGCGGAGCCGCCTGCGCTATCCACCACCTGCACGTTGACAGGAAACGATCCGGTCTGTTGCACGGTCCCCGAAAGTACGCCAAACGGATCGAGTGTGAGTCCTGCCGGCAGTTCGTTCAGTGCCTGCCAGCGATACGGCACCACGCCGCCACTGGCCGCGAGAGTGGTAGTGTACGCGACACCAGCCTGCGCATTCGGAAGGCTCTCCGTGATGATGGTGAACGAGGTGAGAATGTTCAGTATCAGGTTTCGTGTGGCTGTTGCGCCGCTTGCGTCCACCACCTGTATGGTGATCGGAAAGTCTCCCGTCGAGGTCGCAGTTCCGGCAAGCACGCCGGTCGATCCTTGCAACGTGAATCCGGGAGGCAAACCGGTGAGCGAACTCCATGTGAGCCCGCCGAATCCACCGGACGCCGCCAGCACCTGCTCATAGGGCTGTCCAATACGGGCGGGCTGCAGCACCGAAGTGGTGATGGTGAGGCCGGATGCGATCTGCAAAGAAAACTGCCGCGTTGCCTGAGCCTGCGAACTGTCGGTAACGCGCACGGTGAACGCGAATGGCCCCGCCGTCTGCGGCGTTCCGCTCAATATGCCCGCGGTGCTCAATACGAGACCAGGGGGAAGCTGGCCCGTAGCCAGCGCCCACGTGTAAGGAGCCGAGCCGCCAGCGGCTTGTAACGTTTGCGAATAGGGTGTACCAACCGCACCGTTGTTCAAAGAGGTGGTGACGATGGTGACGGAGGCTCCGATCTGAACCGTGTAGTTGCGGTTCGCACTGCGCTCCGCCTGATCGTTCACCTCAACCGTCACCGGGAATGTTCCCGCCGTCGTGGGTGTGCCTGACAGCACTCCGCCACCGCTCAACGTGAGACCAGGAATCTGACCGCTGACCAGGCTCCAGCTATAGGGCGCGGTTCCGCCGCTTGCTTGCAGCGTTTGAGAATAAGCGGCGCCAACCGATCCGCCATTGAGGGAAGGAGTCGTGATGGAGAGGGGCGCCGTGATCACCATGGTGAAGTTCCGCCTCACGGTTCCCTGCGCGCTATCGGAGAGTTGCACCGTGACAGGAAACGAACCGGCCGTCGTTGGCATTCCCGAAAGAACGCCGGCAGGACTCAACGTCAATCCGGGGATTTGAGAGCTCGTGATCGTCCAGGTGTAGGGCGTCGTGCCGCCGGTCCCTTGCAGCGTTTGGGAAAAGGGAGTTCCCACCAGGCCCGGATTCAACGTCTCTGTCAGAATCTGTAAAGTCGACTGCGCAATACTGATCGGAATCGTCCTCGTCGCAACGCAGCTGCCCGCATCCGTTACGCGAAACAGGGTCTGGAATGTTCCCGCCTGATTCGGCGTGCCGGTCACTCGACCATTGTTCGTCACGGTGGTGACGGCGAGCCCGGGAGGAAGCGAGGTCGCCGACCATGTAAATGGCTGCTCGCCACCCGTTGCGACCACGGTCTGGTCGTAGGCCGTGCCTGCGCGCCCCGAAGGCAGCGTGGCGGTGGCAATCGCAAACGTCGAATTGCCTATCTGCAGAACATAGGTCTGGACAGCCTGTTGCTGGTTTGAATCGGTGGCACGCACGGAGACACTGAACGAACCCGTCTGAGTCGGCCGGCCCGTGATCGCGTTCCTTGACGGATCAAACGTCAAACCGGGAGGCAATCCGGCCGCACTGAAAGTGTAAGGTGGGGCGCCGCCGGTAGCGGTGAATTGTTGGTTGAAGTTCGCACACACGGCACCAGTTGGAAGAACGGTGGGTGAAATGGTGATGTTCGCCTGCACCGTAAGGGTGAAGGTCTTCACCGCATTGTGAGCGACGCCGCATTCGATGATGCAATCCGTTGTTCGAACCGTGAATGAAAACGTTCCCAGTTGAGTAGGAACGCCACTCAATACGCCGCTGCTGCTGAGGCTGAAGCCAGGAGGTAACGTGCTTCCTTGTTGTACAGCCCATGCATAACTGGCTTGCGGCTGGCCGCCCGACACCTGAAACTGCAGTGACGGATAGCTTTGATTCAATCGCCCCGTAGGCAGCGGCGAATCCGTCGAGATAATCAGCGTCGGATGGATGGTGAAGTTGATCGCGTTGCTGTTGGTGCCGGAAGTCGTGGAGCACGTCAAAGTAGACGTTCCAACGATGGTGTCGAAACGGAAGACGGACACCTGCACGATCCCGGGGCTGGCGATCATCTGCGCCGACACCTGCGCGCTCAAGGAAGTGGCGGAATTGATGGTCGTGGTCAGATTCACGCCGTTGAAGCGAATGCGGGAACAGCTGTTGAATCCGCTGCCGTTGACGAAGATATTGAACGTAGGATCGCCGGCAACTCTGTTCGTTGGCGAAATGCTCGAGACACCGAAACTGCTTTGCGCCGGTGCGACAGCAATCGAAGCGGACACGATCGTCAATGCACAACTCAAACGTAGGAACGCGCGATGCATCCTGGTTCTCCTGTTCTGGCCGCGATGAGAAAGAGCGGGGAGTTACTGTTCCGACTTCGCTTCAGCGGGCACAAACACCGTGCGAGGCTCCTGGTTATTCCAATCGACCAGCCAAAGCGGCCCTCCACTCAGAGTCGTCACGCGAATGACGGAATCCGACATACGAGCGAGCAATTGCGGCTCGCAGGAGCACTCAATGACGGGACTCGCACTGGATTCGAGGTTCACAGCCACCAGCGTCCGCCCGGCGGTAAGAATGAGCGCCGATTTACGATCGGCGGCGAGCAGCGCCTGCGTGGCGTCACCCTCCCATAGAAGGCTTTTCTCCGCATTGGCAGCCGCGTCACGAATCAGCCAAACGCCTTGCGCATTGGTGACGAGCGCATCGTGACTCTGGCCGGCGAAACGCACGTCCCGCGCAGCCCCGTTGAAGTTCATGTTCCAGCGATTGCCCGCATTGTCGACAGCCATCAGGCTCTCGGTGCTCGATGCGAGGATCAGTTCCGCATCATCGGAAACAGCGAAAAGATCGGGCATGCCCGAGGGAAACGCGACCTCGCGAGTCGCCGCTGCGCCATCGCTGATACTCGAAAGAACGATCGCTTTCCCGGCGCTCCGATAAACAAGGAGAGCCGCGGTCCCCTTCGCGCTGAACACCACATCGTCGGCGGCGGTGATCGATTCACCCAGGGGAGTAGGAGTTCCCCCCGCGCGCAGATCCACCAGCATCATGCGGCCTTCCCCGTCGGTAGCGATCGCGATTCGCCCGTCCGGCGACACGGTCGCTTGCGATAAGCCGAATCCAAGCTCGAGGTTTCTGCCCAATGTCGAAGACCCAGGAATGCCGAGCACCGAACGCAGCGCCGCGTTGCCGGCATCGTAAACCCAACCGACCGTAGGACCTTCTACGGAGTTCTGCGCCATCAGTGCGGAGGCTGTTGCCAGCGTGAGAACTGCCCTTTTCATCATGAGAGTGCTGTCTCCTTCGTGCCTAGCGAGGCGGCCCAACCGTCGGGCTGCCTGGACTGATTACCGTCGGTGTAGGAACTGGTGTCGTCGGTCCTGTCGGACCGTTGTTCCCATTGCCCCGTGTTGCCGCAACCGCGATACCGGCCGCTGCCGCACCACCGACGACAGCGATGATCGCAATCAGTTTCCCACTGCCCGCCGCTGCGCCGGCCCCCGCTGCCGCCGCGATGTTCGATTGCGAAATGGTTGCCGTAGTCGTCTGGCCGCGATGGGATGCGGTGACACGAACCTGATACTTGCCGGCCACATTATTCGGAGTGAAGCCGCGCATCACTGCCTGTCCGTTCTGATCGGTGACCACTGTCAGCATGCGGGAACCATCAACAAAAGTGCCACCTGCTCCGTTTCCGGGAAGGAGAAAAACCACGCTCGCGCCTGCCACAGGCTTGCGGTTCTCGTCTTCCACTTGAACAATAGGTTCACGCGCCACACGCTGTCTGATGTTGTTGATCGCCCCTTCACCCTCTACGATGACGATGCTCAGCTTCTGTGGAGCAGGTCCCTGAGCGTCTTGTGCCATCAAGGGCAGTTGCAAACTCAGCAGCGTAGATAGAAAGATCGCGATGAATCCTCGTAAGGGCAAGAGGTCCCCTCCTTAAAAATTGCTCCTGTATTATAACGCGTATTCTCTGTCTCAGACCCGTCATCTCCAGTGCTTGAAAATGTGACAGACGTACCGTATGCCACATTGCTTCCTGGCTCAGTGCGTCATGGAGTAGACGATGTAGTTGATCGCAATGCGATAGGCCACCGATGCGTACTTCTCCGGATACTCCGGCGCATCCGCCCATTCCCAGGCATCACCCAGATCCACGTTGTGGCTGATGGCAACCGTGTGGCGACGCTGTTTCTCGTCATAGATGGCGCGCCAGTTTGCCACTTGCCCGTCATATCGCTCATAGGTGCGCCCGCTGCCGATCGTGTGGATGCCGGGTACCTGCAGACGCTCCGTCATGTCCCAAATCACGTGAAAGATTGGATCGGCATTATCCAGATCGGTCACGCCGATATCGGGATACACCATGCGCAAGCTGTCCATGAACACTTCCCATTCCATGCCGCCATGGAAATCATCGACCATGAGGAAACCGCCGCGGTTGAGATAGTCGCGAAGCTTCGCCGCGTCACGATCGGACAAACCCCAGTGGCCAACCTCTACCGCGTAAATCCAGGGATAGTTGTAAATGTCGTCACTATTCAGATCGACAACCTGCTCCATCGACCGGGTATGGATGCGGCTTAGCCGGCGCACGCCCTGCAGAAACTGCCGGTCGGCCTTGGGATAGTCCGTAGCCCAACTTCCGCGGCCCCGGCGGTACCCTCCAAAGCGTCCGCCGCCGCTCGGGTAGCGCAGGCGGGCAAAAACATATTCGGTCTTCTCTGTTGCATCCGCCGGCATCGCCACTTCATCTTCATCCAACTGCCGGAAGTAGCCGCGTTGCGCGTAGATCGCCGACCCTACCAACAATCCCAGCCCGAGAGCACAGAGAGTGACACGCCGCACGAAGCAAGCCTATCTGACATTGGGCCGAAGCGCAACCGGATGTTACTATTCCAGAATGGGTCTGATCCAGTTCGTCTCCAACTACGACGATCTCTCTTCCGACAAAGGCTACCAATTCAAGTTCTATTGCGACAAATGCCGCAACGGATACATGAGCCGCTTCCAGACTTCGAAAGTCGGGTTGGCGGGCAGCGTGCTCAGAACCGCGGGAAGCCTGCTCGGGGGATGGGTCAGCAGCGCCGGCTACAGCAGTCACGAGTTGCAGCGAATGGTGGGCGGCCCGGAGCATGATGCCGCGTTGCGCGACGCCGTAGAAGAAGGCAAGCAGCGTTTCCACCAGTGCACCAAGTGCGGTAAGTGGGTCTGCCCGGAAGTGTGCTGGAATCCGAAGGCAAACCTCTGCGAGGAGTGCGCCCCCAACTTCGAAGAGCACGTCGCTTCCGCCCAGGCCCAGGGCAAAGCCGATGCCGTCCGCCAACAACTCTACGAGAAGGCGATGAAGACCGACTACGCGAGCGGCGTGGACATGGGCGCGGACAGCTACCTGACGGCTCCCTCCCCCGCTCCTCAACCGCCTTCCACTCCAGTGTGCGAATGCGGCGCCGACCTCAACCCGGCCGCGAAGTTCTGCGGCCAGTGCGGCAAACCGAATGCCGCGAAAGCGAAACGCTTCTGCACCCAATGCGGGCACCAGGCCGAGGGCAGTGTCAAATTCTGTCCGGAGTGCGGCAGCAAACTCGGCTGAGTTCCACCGGTTGCGGCGATGCAACAAGACGGCTCTATCACCTTCGAACGCGTGATTCCAACGTCCCCCCTAGAGACGTGGCATCTGGTGGTTGCCCTCCTCCTCTTCGCCGTGATTGTGGGGGCTGTCGTCCGGCGATCGGGTAGGCGTTCAGAGAAACACGCCGGAACTTTGGACCTGCGCAACTGAGGCGAGCATCTCTCAATCCCGGAATTCTGACCGTGCCTATCTAAAATTCCCGGCGGCTTCCGCTAGTATAGTGCGAGCGCAAAATTGTATGGGCTTTGAAATATACGTTTCAAGATCGAACCGGTCGGCCTGGAGGGATCACCCGCCCGTGCCTACGATATCGATGTGCGCAGACAACTCGGCCAGATCCAGCGCAGCGCCGTCGGCCAGATCCTCTTCAACTCGTTTCGCTTCTGGAAAATTCCCGTCCTCATCTCGCCCTATAACGGCACCGATACCTGCAACGCGGAAGTCACCAACGATCATATGGATGACAAGGGCATCATCTATCCTCGCGTGGGATTCACACCATCCCTGCTCGGCCGCGGGTTGGCGTGCTGGAAAATCCTCGTGAAGTACAACCAGACCAACGCGGGTCTCCCGCATGAAGTGCTCTTTCACGAACTGATCCATGCATTCCGCCACATCACTAAGAGTGCGAGCAAGAATTACGGCTACCGGCCATCGACAGGCGCATTGCAGTCCTACACCGACGATGAAGAGTTCTACGCCGTTGTCATCACCAACATCTTCATCTCCGATCCCGGCAACGCCTACAAAACCGGACTTCGTGCCAGTCACGCATCCGCCCGCGCGTTGGAGAGTGAACTCGCCGACTCGTTCGGCTTCTTCCGCAGTAGCATCGCAACGTTCCGGCTGATCGAGAAGTTCTGCAAGGAAAATCCCGGCTTCTCAAAGGCCGTCGCCAATGTGCCGGCCAAATTCAATCCGCTCGCCGCCTACTATACGAATCCACAGAAAGCCCGCGAACTCTCCGCGCACCCGTCGACACTCGATCGCGATGTAAGAGCCGTGGAGCGGAAGATGCTTCAACAAATCAACCCACCCAGGAACCCTTCTGTGCCCCATGTTCCCGGGCTCGACACCATCTGAAACGCGACCGCCGGAGCTGAAACGCGACAGCCGGGGGAAATCGAAAATGATCCTGGCGTTGCGCAATCGTCCGATGCCGGCCGGAGCACTTATATGAGCACTACCCCGAAGGGGAGGTGAACCCGAGCTTGCATACCCCAGCCTCACCATCATGATGGCGGTGCACGCCGAAGCGTATGAGGAACTGGGCCGGGTGCCGGACGACACGTGGTTCGGTGATGCCAACGCCGCGCTCGATCGCGTCCGCCGGCGGCTTAACCCTATCCGGTGAGTGACCACAAATCTTACTGGTAATCCAACCGTGGAATCTCATATTCCGGACGCGTCCCAAGCGATCCCCTTCCCGCGACCCTGCTCGCCGCAATCCGATACTACGACGATACCGAGCGTGCTAGTGAATTTCGAGGCAAAGTGTCGACGGCGCTTCAGCCCGACTTCCTAAATACCAATAAAGACGCCCTGTCTTTTCTCAAGACGAGGCATGCGCCGGTGGCTCTCGGATACCTCAGACCTGCGGCAGGACTCGTTTCTCATGCGATTCCCTCGCCTCCGCATCCGAGAACAACCGCCGGACTGCATCCTCTGGATCGTCGAGGAATGCTTTCGTGAGCCGGTAAGGCTCCGTGTCCGTGTACGGAGTCTCCCGGTATCATGTGCAGAACTACTTCTTCGACTTCTTTGTCATGCGAGGGCTGAGCAGGAATGCCAGCGTCTATGACGCTCGATTCAACGTGTGGGGAAACGTTCGCATTGGCAGCGCCCCGCAGCAGATCGATGCATCTGTCGGTGAGTTCGTCAGCCAGTTCGCGGAGAATGCGGCGGGACTGAAAGTCAACGAGCTGGCCCAGAGCGGCGAGTTCCTCACAGGCCTGGGAATCAAACTGAAGAAATTCGATCAGGGCGACCGCGTGCGAATGCTCGAGTTCGTCGCCTTCTGGGGGCCAACGGCAGTTTCTCGGAACCGACGTCGCGGGCGAGGCTCTTCAAGGTGCCCGCCTCTACCAGCGTCTCGCGGCCGGACTTCGACGCTCACTTTCCGAACTGCCCTCCGAATGCCTCCTATGTAGCCATCACTCCGCCAGCCGCGAGCGGTTCTACCGGTAGTATGGAGCAGGAGCCCGCATCACCACGTTCGAAAGACGTCGTCCGTTCGCGCCCCCGGGCAGCTACATGTTCACTCTGGGTCAGGACCAGTTGATCACCGAAGGCGGCTACAAAGGGGTGATGCCTGGTACGACGAGCCCCGTAAAGGTGCCTCTCACCCCGACAAGGGCATGATGACCGAGCGCGGCCTCAAACACGTCATCGCCTGCGTCGAGGCGATGAAAAGGTGCTCGGCGATCAAATCGGTCTCGCTCTCGATTGCGGCCCCGGTTGGACCGTCAAGGATGCCATCACCTTCGCCCGCGCGATGGAACCCCTGCATATCGTCTGCCTCGAAGACCTCATCACGGGGGATTACACCGTCTACCCCAACGCCGAGTTGTTCCGCGAGGTCACTCGCGCTACTTCTGTCCACATCCCCACCGGCGAACAGATCTATCTCCGCGAAAACTTCAAGGATTTAATCGAAAAACAGGCCGTGGATGTCATAGGACCCGATCCGGAGGATGTCGGCGGAATCGCGGAACTGAAATGGATCGCCGAGTATGCCGATATCCACGGCATCCAGGTCGCGCCCCACGGCATCTTCGACGGCCTCATCGGTCTTCCCGCGCAGGTCCACCTCGCCGCCGCCATGCCGCAGAACTACATCGCCTTTGAGTATCCCTACGGCCAGCCCGATTGGTGGTATCAGATCGTCGACGGCTTGCCCGACCCCATCGTCAAACGCGGCTTCATCGACGTTTGGGACAAGCCAGGCCTTGGCGTCACCTTCAATGTGCCGGCCGCCAAAGCACGGCTCCCCGCCGACGATCGCGGCTTTTTTGAGTAATATAGCCTTTACTTCCCCCGGCAAAGCAGGGGGCTTTACTCTTGTGAGCCGCTCAAAGCGGCTATTTACGTGGTCGCCAACGCGGTTCCTGGTTAGTCAGCCACTTCAACAATGGCATCTCAATACTGCGGCGCGTCAGACCGGAAGATTCCATATCGCGAGTACTCGCTGGCAGAAGCTCATCCATCGGCCGGAGTACGCAAGGCTCTATTGAAACTCGCGCTGGATGATGGGGAGACGATGCGTGTGCATGCCGCCGCGTTATCGTTGTATCTCGCCGGCAAAGCGAGTGTGGCCTTCGATTGGGAGCACCGCCCGTTCTTTCTGCGCTTCGGTGAGGAAGACCGCAAGTCGCACAAAGAGGCGCATCACGAGCTATTGCAACGCGTCGGAACGCTCTGATTACGCGGTCACGGACTGGTGCGCCTGAAGGGGAAGATACGCTGCGCCGTAAAGGCCCGCTTCGCTTCCCAAGGTCGCCTTCTCGATCCGGGTCTCGGTATTGCGATAGGTAAAGCTCCGCGTACGCACCTCGCGTTCCAGGGCGGGATAGAAGAAATCCCACGAAGCAAGAACGCCGCCACTCATCAAATAGAGCGGAAAATTGAAGATATTGATGAGCATCGCGATCGCGGTGCCCAGCGATTGTCCCATGCTCTCGAAAATGCGGAGGGCGCGCTCGTCGCCTTTCACAGCGAAATCGTAGACATCTTTCGCCGAGCAGTGCTCGCCAAGAGCGACGAGATTCGCCATGCTCTCCAGGGCGGTTGCCGAGGCATGCTTCTCCAGGCAGCCATGATTTCCGCAGCCGCAGGGATTCCCGTTCGGCACGATCGTAAGGTGCCCGAGTTCTCCCGCCATCCCGATGTAGCCGTGCAGGACGCGTCCATTCGAGATGATGCCTCCACCGATGCCCGTCCCCAGCGTGAGCAGGACGAGATCGTTTACCTCCCTGCCCGCGCCAATCCACTTTTCCCCCAGCGCGGCGGCATTCGCGTCATTCTCGAGAACGACCGGCGTGCCGAGTTTCTGTTCAATGGCATCGCGAATCGGATAGTTATTGAGCGGCGGCAGATTGTGAGAGCCGACAATGAAACCTTCGGCCATGCGGATAAATCCAGGGACGCCGATTCCCACTCCCGCGAGCCGCTGGTGAGGCACTTTGTCGCGCACCGATTCGATGCAGCGCACGATATCGGCCACAACGTGTTCGGGACCCTGCGTGAGGTCTGTCTCCGCTGCCACTCTGTCAATCATCTCGCCACGCGCTGAGACTGCAGCAGCGCGAAGATTCGTTCCTCCAAGGTCGACACCGATTGCGAATTGTTCCATGAAGGGTCGATTCTAGCACCTCCGGATGCGTTGACACACTGAACACTGTTCGCCTAATTTACAGGAAGATGGGAACTGCTGAACGCCGCGCACGGGAGAGGGAACAGCTTCGATCGAGAATCCTCGACGCCGCCAGTGAACTCTTCATCGAAGAGGGATTCGCGAATGTCTCGCTAAGGAAAATCGCCGATAAGATTGAGTATTCTCCTGCCACTATTTATCTCTATTTCCGTGATAAGAACGACCTGCTGGCGAGCCTCTGCCGCGAGACATTCAACGGATTGAGAGAGGAGTTGCTCCGGCTGGAGCAGGAGCAGACCGATCCCGTGGAGTTGCTGCGGCGCGGGCTGCGGTTTTACATTGAATTCGGCTTACAACATCCGCATCACTACATTCTTACGTTCGGTACTCCGCACGGCACCTACGATATGGAGAAGGCTCCGGAATTCCTCGAAGCGAACAAAGTGGGGCTGGAGACCTTTGATTGCTTGCGCCGCGCCTTGGACCGATGCCGTACTGCCAACCTTCTGTCGTTCGATGATTTGGAGGCGACCGCGCAGGTGGTATGGACGTTTGTTCACGGAACTACGTCGCTCCTGATTCTCTGTCATAGCGACCCGCACTTTCCCTGGGTGAGTAAAGAGCAATTGATCGAAACAGGCTTGGAGATGATTCTGCGCAGCCTGCGGGGTTAGAATCGGTCTAACCGGCTTCAGAGATCGTCAGGGGCCATCAAGGCGGATCGGGGACGGGGAGTGGCGCAGCTAAGTTTTCATTTCGCGGATGTAGAGGGCCAAGTCAAAGAGAACGACCGGGCTACGATCACAGGGTACATCGGGGCGTGGATGTTTGCGGTCGCGAAAGCCGCCGGAAACTTCAGCGCAATCGAAGTCTCGTGGAGCACCAAGGGAGGAAGGCCGAAAGTCGGTCCCACCGATATCCTGGTCTACGTCGTCAGTGACGTGGACCGCAGCGTCATCGAGGCGACGGGCGGCAATATCAGCGCGGCGCGGGCAAGTTCTACGATGCTCGGAATGACGGCGGTGACACCGGCCGTCAAACGGGCGTTGTCTGAAGTGTACGCTGGGCGCATCGGTTTCGCGTTGAAGGCGTTTGCCGGATCCGCATTTCATGAAGCGGCCCACAACAAATCGTTGGAAGGCGACACCATGCACAGCGGCAAGGATGGACTGCTGATCGCAGCGCCAGTTTACGCGAGTGACCCGACACCGGCGAACACGCAATTCCTCTCGCAGCATATCCACAAGGAAGTGGAGCAACAAGTAGTGCCACAGAACGTTCTCCTCAAGCATTGGTACAATCCGTAGGTAAGAAATCGAGGAGCGGCATTCCTCATCGTGACGAAATGTACATCTCAACAAAGAGAGCAGTATTCGAACCACGCGCCGGAGTTTATCCGAATTGCGTCTTTGTGGCATGATCATATGTCTTGCTTAAGGGCATTCTTTCCTACGCGGTCGCGTTCGCGGCAATTCTTGCGCTGACGGCGGCGATTTACTGGCGCCTGGCTGCGCCACAGCCTCAGCACGTCTGGTTCGATCAATATGACATGTGCCAGTTGGAACTGCCGCGGCTCCAGTTTTACGCCAGGGAATGGAGTGAGAACCGGATTCCACTATGGAATCCGCACACCTGGGGCGGGCAGCCCGCCATCGGCGCGATGCAGCCCGGTCCGCTCTATCCATTGAACCTGATGTTTTTCCAATTGCCGCTCGATCACGGAGCGGTCCCCGTTACTCGTTGGAACTGGTGGTTTATCTGGATGCATGCGCTGGCCGCGTGTTTCGCATTTCTGCTATGCCGTGACCTGTCGCTATCGCGAGTGGCATCGGTATTGGGCGCGATGACGTTTTCATACGCGGGATTCCTCGGCAACGTGCCGTGGCTCGACATCGCGAATGGAGTGACCTGGACGCCACTAGTGGTTCTATTCGTGCTGCGCATGCTGCGAGGTCTCCAACTGATCCGCAGCAGCGTGGGCCTAGGGTTCGCGTTGGGAATCAGCTGGCTTTCCGGTCATCACGAAATTCCGTTAATCAACTCCTATGTGGCGCTGTTCAGCCTCGCCATTGCGTGGATCGCGCGCCGCCGCTTCGACAAGCGTCTTCTGCTCGCGACTGGCGGAGCGTTTGTGCTGGCGCTGGCGATCAGCGCGGTGCAGATGCTGCCCGCGATCGAATTCGGCTTGCACTCCAAACGTTGGGTTGGCACGCCGGAAGGCGCAGGTTGGAACGATACGATCCCGTATTCCATACATCAGCAGTACTCGCTGTCCTGGGCTGGTGTAAAGGGACTCGTGCTACACAGCGTGGCCCCGGAAAATCATACCGGCGCGTTCGTCGGATTCACTATCGTGGCGCTTGCCATTTACGCGTTTGTCGCATGGTGGTCGCAGCCGGCATTGCGTTACATTGCGATCCTCACCGTCGTGGGACTGCTGCTTGCTTTGGGAGGCAATACCCCATTCCACTGGCTGTTCTACAAAGTGTTGCCGATGCTCGACAAGGCCCGTACTCCAGTGCGTTGTCTGTATCTCGCGACATTCGCGCTCAGCATCGCCGCTGCGTTCGGAGCACATGCACTCATCGAAAGAAGAAAGACAGGCTGGTATCCGCCGTTGGTTGGCGGTACACTGCTGCTGCTTGCGGTGTGGGAGATCGGATACAGCACTGCACGCCGTGTGGCGCCGCTGTCGAATGCAGCTTGCGCCTCGGCTCTGTACGAGCAGCGGGGGTTTGCAGAAGCTCTACGCGGCAGCCATGGAAGAATCGATGTCAATCGCGATCAGTTGATGACGAACTTCGGCGAGTTATGGGGCTTCGATCAGTTGCAGGGATTTGTACCCGCGGCGGCATCGAACGTTCTGCGCCACGAACTGCATACGCCGCGCACGCAGCAGCTCTTCGGAGTTACACACTCGATCGATAGAATGGCCGCCACGGGCGCTGTTGCGACGAATCCGCGTGGCGTGCAGCTGTTTCGAAAGGAGCACGCACTGCCCCGCGCCTGGGTCGTTCACGATACGCTTACCGTGGATAGCGAAGGAGCACTACGGGTAGCGATTCAGAATCCGGAAGTGAATCTGAGGCAGACCGCGGTGATGTTGGGGCAAGCGCCGGTGTTGGAACGATGCGGTCCTGACGAAACAGTCACAGGGGAACGGCCAACCACGGACCGCGTGATCCTGCATGCAGACCTCGGCTGCCGCGGTCTCGTCATCTTCGGCGACACCTTCTATCCTGGCTGGGAGGCAGTCATTGATGGTGCCCCGGCACCGATCCTGGAGGCATACGGCGTGTTCCGATCGGTGGTGGCCGAGAAGGGTTCGCACACCATTGAGATGAACTACCGTCCGCGATCCGTCTTCGCCGGCGCGTGGATCACTCTGATTGGCGTCCTGTCTGCAATCGCGGCGCTGGTGCGCGACACCCGTCGTCCGTTGTAGTTCGACTCGTGCCTGCTTGCGTTCTCTGCGACTCTGCGCCTTCGCGTGAGATTTCTTTGTTTTGCGAGGCGGTTGCAGCACGGACTTCCGGCGGTAACGAGAAATTTTCTGGAAACTTTTCTCAGGCATGCCCGTATCAGCTGGCATGAGAACCTCCACCACGCTATGCGCCGCGCTTATGCTGACGGCTCTGATCGCCGGCGCTCAGATGAAAGACAACCAGCAGAAAGATCTGAAATGCGACGATCGCAATTCACGCCGTAACGACCGTGGAGTGTGCGACATCCGCGAAATGGCCGGCTCTCCGGGCCGCCTCACCGTAGATGCCGGACGCAACGGCGGAGTAGCGGTGAAAGGCTGGTCGCGTAACGATGTCCTGGTCCGCTCCAAAGTGGAAGCCTGGGCCGATACGGAACAGGAAGCACAGTCCATCGCATCCCAGGTACGCGTTGTCGCCAACAGTGGCAAAGTGTCGGCAGATGGGCCGAACCTCTCCGGCCGCAATCAGAGCTGGTCGGTGAGCTTCGAGATCTTCGTGCCCCACCACACGGATTTGCAACTGACAGCGGAAAACGGCGGCATCCATTTATCGGATTTGAACGGCGACATTCACTTCCAGGGCAACAACGGCGGTGTGCACATGGCACGCCTGGGCGGGCGCGTACGGGGAGCGACCACGAACGGCGGGATTCATGTCGAGTTGGAAGGGCAGCGTTGGGAGGGCTCGGAGTTGGACGTAAAGACGACGAACGGCGGCGTCCATCTGGCAATGCCGGAAACCTATTCCGCCCGCTTCGAGGCTTCGACAACGAACGGCCGCGTACACCTGGATATGCCCGGCGTAAAAACAGATCGCGACACGCGCCAGGTAGCAAGCACGCTCGGCAGCGGCGGCCCGCTGGTTCGCCTGGTCACCACCAACGGCGGTGTGCACGTCGGAAGAAAGTAAATCACATGGACTGCCGGCAACATGCGGCGGGAACCGGATTCACGTTGCGGTCAAACGCAGACATCCCTTACATTCAAATGAAAGGCTATGAGTGGACCGCTCCCTGTTCCTTCGCATGCTGCCGAGCTTGATCTATATTTTGATCGGGATTTATTCCTCCGTTCACTGATTCGAGAGCTCTCCGGAACACTCGAAGACGTAGTTGGCCTGAAGGAGGCTTCCGGGTTCATCAGTGTCGTTGGCCAGAACGTCGGCGAGCAGATCAACACGCAGTATCGTACAGCATTCGGAGTCGCCAACCTGAATCGCGGCCAAGTGGCCGAGGTTCTCGTCGATCTGAAGCGGCGGATTCAGGGTGAGTTCTTCATCATCGAGGAGACTGCGGAGCGGATCGTTCTCGGTAACCGGGCGTGCCCGTTCGGAGACAAAGTGCTCAATCGCACGTCGATGTGCATGATGACCTCGAACGTCTTCGGTGCGATCACCGCGGAAAACCTCGGATACGCGAAGGTAGAGTTGCAGGAGACGATTGCGCAGGGGCACTCGGGTTGTCGCGTTGCAGTCTATTTGAAGCCCTCAGGCGAATCGGAATCGGCTGCTGGACGCGAGTATTTCAAGACGGAATCCGAATGACGGCGGAGTCTTTTCGGCATTGCTTTCGTAATATTCCGGAAGCAACGTTGCTGCTATCCAGCGATGGCGTGATTCTGGAGGCGAACATCGCGGCACAGGGATTGCTGCCTTTGAACGGCTCTCCAACAGCGCTTGGCAGTCTGCTGGCCGATACTCCGGACAAAGTTTCACGGCTAATCAAGACATTCTCCCGGAGCCGTGATTTTTTGCCGGGTTCGGTTCTGCTCAAGGACGCCGCTGGTGAGCGCCCCTGCCGGATAGAGGGCGCCGTTTTTAACCCCGAGTACAAGACTCTGATTCTCCGGCTGTTCGCCAACGATCGATCGACGCAGCGCTTCCAGGCATTGAACGAACGGATCGAAGCGCTCAACCGCGAAGTGAGCAGACGAAGACGCGCCGAAACGACTCTGCATGCGCAAAGTGAATGGCTGCGGGCCACGCTCGTCAGTATCGGCGACGCCGTCATTGCCACCGATGTCCAAGGCAAAATCACGTTCCTCAATCCCGTCGCGCAATCTCTCACCGGATGGAACCAGGAGGACGCCCAGGGGCTGGCTCTGGGGCGTGTCTTCGTCATCGCCAGCGAGAAATCCGGAGAACCGGTGGAGAATCCCGTCGACCGCGTAATTCGTGAGGGCAACGCGGTGGGGCTCGTCAATCACACTAAACTGGTGACGAGGACCGGACGGGAAGTTCCGATCGATGACAGCGCCGCGCCGATACGCGATGCGAACGGAGCGCTTTCGGGCGTCGTGCTGGTGTTCCGCGACATCACCGCGCGTCGCGAAGCAGAGGCATCTATGGAGCAGAGTATCGCCTATTTCCGGCTCATGGCGGACAATGCTCCCGTGCTGATCTGGATTGCAGGTCTGGACAGGCTCTGCACATGGTTGAATAAGCCCTGGTTGGATTTCGTCGGCCGCAGCCTGGAGCAGGATATCGGCAACGGTTGGCTCGAGAACATTCACCCAGACGATTATGACCGGTGCTCCAAGGCTTACACATCCGCATTTGATGCTCGCCAGACCGTCAGCCTCGAGTATCGCCTCAGACGCCATGATGGCGAGTATCGCTGGATACTGGACACCGGCACGCCTCTCTATAAAGCGAATGGCGACTTCATGGGATATATCGGGAGTTGCATCGATATCACCGAACGCAGGCAGTTGGAGGAGGCGCTCCGCAACAGCGAGCGCATCTATCGCGGTATCGGCGAGTCTATTCAATATGGCGTGTGGATCTGTACGCCGGATGGACGCAACATTTACGCCAGCGAATCGTTCCTGCAGTTCGTCGGCTTGACGCAGGAGCAGATCTCAGACTTCGGCTGGGGAGACGTACTGCATCCGGATGACGCCGAACGCACCATCGCCGCGTGGAAAGAGTGTGTTCGAACTGGCGGGGTGTGGAGCATCGAACACCGTTTCCGTGGCACGGACGGACAGTATCACTGGGTTCTTGCTCGCGGAGTTCCTGTGCGGGACGAATACGGAAATGTGACTTGCTGGGCCGGAATCAATCTGGACATTGATCAAGTGAAGTCCGGCGAGGAGAATCTGCGCGCCAACGAGCAGGACCTGCGCATGGCGAACGAGGCGCTCCGCCGAGCCAACGCCGATCTGAATCAGTTCGCCTTCGCCGCCAGTCACGATCTGCAGGAGCCGCTTCGCATGGTGACCAGCTACTCGCAACTGCTGCTGAAGGCGACACGCGAAGGACGGGACGCAGAAGCCTCGATGTGTGTCAACGTGATCAGCGAAGGCACCGAACGAATGCGTGAATTGCTGGACGATCTGCTGTCCTATACGCAGATCAACGTCGATGGGCAAGCGACTCTGCGGCTGGTCAACCTGGATGAGGTGATGCAAAAGACCGTCGAGAACCTGAAGGTCTCGATCGCGGAATCGGGTGCGCTCGTCTCAGCGGACCGGCTCCCCTCCATCCTTGGCCACGAGGTGCATTTCATCCAGCTTTTCCAGAACCTCATCGAGAACGCCATCAAGTATCGTGGCAAGGCCGTACCGATGATTCGTGTCAGCGCCGTGATCAAGGACGGCGTTTGGCAAATCGGCGTATCGGATAACGGCATCGGAATCAATCCGATCTATCACCAGCGGGTGTTTGGCGTCTTCAAGCGATTGCATGGACGCTCCATCCCAGGCACCGGCATTGGTTTGGCAATCTGCCAGCGCGTTGTGGAGCGGTATGGCGGGCGAATCTGGGTCGAATCTGAAGTAGAGCAGGGGGCTACATTCTTCTTTACTCTTCCCTCCGCGAGGATGGTGGAGGAGTGAGCAACACTTTGTACCGCATTCTATTGGTGGAAGACAACGCCGCGGATGCATATCTGCTACGAAAGGCGTTGACCGATGCCGCGGTCGATTTCGAGCTTCACGTGCTGGAGGACGGAGCGTCTGCCGTGGCACACATCCGGGAGAATTCGACTCCACTGCCTCACCTTGCGGTGCTCGATCTGAACATGCCGGGCATGGATGGCGTCGAACTGCTGGAATTGCTCCGGCGGAACGAGCGCTTCCGCGATGTGCCCGTCGTCATCACGACTTCATCCGCCGCTCCGAGCGATCGCATTCGCGCGGAGCAACTCCGCGTGCAGCGATTTCTCACCAAGCCGCTAGACCTGGACGGATTTCTCAAGCTTGGCTTGATCCTAAAAGAAGTGCTTTCCACCAGCGCGCTCCCGCCCAGCTGAAATTCCTATCATGCAATGACGGTTCTCTCTGCTCGATTGCCTCTTTAAGGTTGTGGGCCAATGTGCCCGAAAGGAGAACCAAGTGGCATATCGGGAGAATAAGCATTACAACAGCGACCTTCCGTTCTTCTGGAACGTTTCCAAATCCGTGGGCCCGACGAGGCCCAATTTGAAGGCCGATGTGGCCCTGGTGCAGGCCATGCTTCGCAAGGCGTATTCGAGCTCGTTCATCACCAATCTGATGATCGACGGAGATTGCGGCCCCGTCACGCGGGCTGCGATCAAGAAGTTTCAGGAGGACTACTCCGTCTACAGCGTCGGCGCCGGATTGGAACCGCTCGAAAAGGACGGTATTGTGACCTCAGCCGACAACTTCGGCTTCGAAGGAGGAGGCGCAACGTACACGGCGTTCACCATTGTGGCGCTGAATTTCACGCTGGCGAAGAACTCGCGCAATATCTGGCAGAACCTCGCCTACGATCCTTCGGTACCGGTGTACCTCCGCCTCGAATTGCTCAAGAATCGCAAGTAGCGAACTACTGCAAGCCCTGGCGGACTAATAGAGCGTTCAGGTCAGGATCACGTCCGCGGAAGGTTCGGAACAGATCGGCGGGATCCTCGCTGTCACCCTTCTCGAGAATGTTCTTTCGGAAACGGAGTCCTGTTTCGCGATCGAACACTCCCCTTTCACGGAACAGCGAGAAGGCATCGGCATCCAGCACCTCTGCCCACTTGTAGGAGTAGTATCCAGCGCCGTACGCAACAGAACTCGCGAACAAATGGGTGAAGCCGAGGATCATCGCGTAATCGTCAGGCAGCGGTGCGGGCGAGAACGTCCTCAGGATGTCTCGCGAATACGTCACGGCGTCGCCATCGCGAGCCGGATCGTATTCCCGGTGCAGCTTCAAATCGACTGTGGCGAAGCTGAGCTGGCGCATCTGGGCCGCCGCTGCTCGATAGTTCCGCGCATCCAGCATTTTTTGGAAGAGATTCTCAGGGATCGGCTCACCGGTTTGCCAGTGGCGTGCGAACAGATCGAGCGATTCCCTTTCCCAGCACCAGTTTTCCATGATCTGCGAAGGCAGCTCGACGAAATCCCAGGCAACGCTGGTGCCCGATAGCCCGCGTACTTCCACGCGGCTGAGGCAGTGATGCAGCAGGTGTCCGAACTCGTGAAAGATCGTCTCCACTTCGCGATGGGTTAGCAGTGCCGGCTTGTCTTCCACCGGAGGAGTGAGGTTGCCGCAGATGACACCGATGTGCGGGCGTCCTGGAACCGCAGGCTCGCCGGTGAGAAAGGCATCCATCCACGCGCCGCCGCGTTTCGTCTCGCGGGGGTGCCAATCGGCATAAAATGACCCGAGAAGTTGGCCGTTATCGTGGATTTCGTAATACTTCACATCGGGGTGCCATGCGGTGACGCCTGGAATCTGCCGCATCGTGATCCCATAAAGGCGCCCCACTGTTTCAAACATTCCAGCAATTACCTGTTCCAGCTGGAAGTAAGGCCGCAATTCCTCTTCATCGAAATCGTACTTCGCTTTGCGTTCTTTCTCGGCGTAATAGCTGAGATCCCAAGGCTGCAGTTCGGGCGCAGCGGGACCCTCGATATCCCGGCGGAAAGCAGTGAGAGCCTCGTTCTCGCGCTGGAAGAACTCTTCACTCCTGACGCAAAGATTGTTCACGAACTCCATCGCGGTGGCCCCGGTGTGAGCCATCCGATCGATCAGGACAAGGTCGGCAAAGTCCTGAAAGCCGAGCAGCGTCGCCTTCTGCTTGCGCAGTTCGAGAATACGCGGCACCAGCGAACGGTTGTCGAAGGGTGGAGCGGAAGCGCGCGCCTGGTATGCGCGGTAGAAACGTTCGCGGGTGGCAGCATCGTCCAGATACGTCATCAAGGCGATATAGCTGGGCGCCTGCAAGGTAAATCGCCAGCCATCCACGCCCTTTGCCTTGGCGCTGGCACGTGCGGCGGCGACGGCACTGGGCGGCAGACCAGCCAGCTGCTTCTCCTCAGTAAACACCTCTTCGTAGGCGTTCGTCGCGTCGAGAACATTTTCACTGAACTTTGTCGTGACCTGCGCCAGCTCGACATCAATCGCCGCAAGCTTCTTCTTCCCTTCCTCATCGAGTTCCGCTCCATGGCGGCGGAAGAAGTCCAGCGTCTTCTCGAGGTAGCGCTTTTTCGTTCCCGTAAGCGCCTTCGCTTCTGTCGTTTCGGAGAATTCCTTCAACGCTTTCCAGAGCCCTTCGTTGAGGGGGATCTTGGAGTACAACTCGCTCACCAGCGGCTCCACCGCATTGTGAGCCGCCCGCAGTTCGGGATTGGTCGCCACCGATTCCAGGTGCCGCACCAGGCCCATCGCGTTCCCTACCAGTTCTGTCGCCTCATCCATCGCATCCATCGTGTTGTGATACGTGCGTGGCGACGTGGGGGCGGCAACGGCATCGAGCTTGGCTTGCGCATCCGGTAGCAATACTTCGAACGCGGGGCGGACGTCCTCGGCCTTGATCTCAGAGAAAGGGATGGGGAGTTGTATGGATAACAGCGGATTCATGGGATGACGCTAGTCGGCGGATTGATCCAGGGCCTGATCGAGCAGACCCTCGAAACGCTTAAACGGGACTCCAGCCGGTCGCGCACCGACTTGAGTTCCAGTTCCATCGAATTGACACGGTCGGCGAGATGCAAACAGGCAAGGATGGCGAGGCGCGCCGTATCGGCGTTGGTAGAGCGCGCCGCGATCCCTGATATCAGCTCGTCGACTTTGTTTGCGAGCTCGAACACTTCCCTGTCGTCACCAGAAGTGACCAGGGTAAAAGACTGATTGGCAATGGTGACCCGGACCGGCCGTTTCTGCTTTGCCGCGGTCTCCATGACTGGTTAACCCGCGCTCAGCAGATCCATCTGACCGAGCAGTTTTTCGATACGCGTACGGACTTGCTTGCGCTCGGCGCGAATCGCGTCGAGCTCTTTGCTAAGTCGTGAGTTCTCCTGTTTGGACTCATCGAGAGCGGCTTCGATCGACTGCGCTTCGTTGTGAGACTCTTCGAGCCTGGCAACCAGCGCCGCGTTCTCTTTGCGGAGAGAGCTGACAATCTCCACCGCTTTCACGATGCGTTCTTCAAGACTCGCCAGAAACTCGTTGTCGTCTTCGCGAATCGGTTCCATAGATCCTAACTCGTTGCCGGAACGGCGGCTCGGGCCTTGTCCACAAGAGAGCGGAACCCATCGATGTCGCTGAGGGCAAGTTCCGCAAGAATTTTGCGATTGAGATCGATGCCGGCCTTCTTCAAGCCATCCATGAACCGGCTGTAGCTGATGCCGTTGGCTTTGCATGCCGCGCCGATACGGACGATCCACAGCGAGCGGAAATCGCGTTTCTTGCGTTTGCGGCCCACATAGCCGTAACGCAGCGCCTTTTCCACCGCTTCCTGCGCGGACCGGTGCAGCTTACTCTTGGTTAGAAAAAAACCGGATGCTCTTTCGAGCGTCTTAGCGCGGGATGCCCTGCGCTTGGTACCTCTTTTTACTCTAGGCACGTTTGACTCCTTTCACGGACATAGAAGCGGGCAGCTCACGGGCACGTGCATGAGGCTCCGGCCGCACCGCGATATCGGCCTCTTTCTAGAGGCCGTAGGGTAGCATTACTTTTACTTTGGGCTGATCGGCGGGGTCCATGACCACGCCTGCACCCAGGCGGCGCTTACGGGCCGGCGCTTTCGACGTCAGAATGTGACGCACGAATGCGTGATGGCGAGTGAGCTTGCCAGTTCCGGTCATTTTGAACCGTTTGGCCGCACCCTTGTGTGTTTTCATTTTCGGCATAGGTTTCGCTTGTCGATTGAGTTTGGGAAGATGACGGACATCTAACAGTGTAACAGCGGTTTCATGGCTGAGCAAATCGCTCCAGCCGGAGAAAGTGTCCCTTACTGCTTCGGATGACCACTCCACGATAGCGCAAATCGTTGCTCCGCCACCGGTTGGTGATGGCGATTCCGTCGGAAAGTTCGCCGATCGCATCCCCTTTGAGGTGCGCGTCCATCTCCAGCCTCACGGCGTTGGCTTCGGTGAGTTCCTTCTCGCCCGGTAAATCGAAACGCTCCTCCGAACGGATGATCCACAACGCGGATTTGTCGGTGAGACTTTCCTCGTCCACCCGGAGTTGGGCCGTTGTGGAGAATCGAAGCCCTGCCTGGGCGGCGATCGTTGACAGTTTCGACTGGTCCGGCCCGCTGCGGGAACAGGCTGCGATCGCTCCCCACAGGAGAGCAATGGAATAACGGCGACGCATCAGACTTTCTATTCTCTCAAGGACCCTCTCTGCGTGTCGGATTTTCGGCTCCGAACCCCTTACCTTAAGCCTGGCTCTCGTTCTCTCCGGGATTCATCAGGTTCCCGATTGCCGAAGTGATCAGTTTCCAGCGGCTGTGCTCGCTGACGAGTTGTTTCTTCCCCGCCGCGGTCAACTGATAGTATTTGGCGCGTTGGTTGTGCTCTGAGGTCTTCCACTCAGAACGAATCCAGCCCTGCTTCTCGAGGCGGTGAAGGGCCGGATACATCGAACCCGTCTCCACCTGCAGAACATCGGCGGAACCACTGCGGATGACCTGTCCGATCCCGTAACCATGCTGTGGTCCCCAGCGCAGCGTCTGCAGGATCAACATGTCCAGCGTGCCTTGCAGCAGGTCGACCTTCCGTGGTTTTGCCATGGCTGTAGATATTCTACAGCGTAACGGTTCAACGAATCAGCTTCGCCTGGACCTTCTCCGTCGAGCCTTCCTTCACAGTAACGGACTCCCCGGAATTCTCGTACTGCCGCATGAAGTCCGGATCCATGTATACGCCGTTTTCGATCTCCGTCCAGGCATAGACTTTGTACTGCCCCGGATCGAGGTTCTTGAACAGGAAGTGACCGGCCTCGTCCGCGGTGGCTGTTTTGTAGTGCATCGGCGATTCGCGGCGTTCGGTCTCCTGCGGGACCAGCACCACCGTGACGCCGGCCGCCGGTTGCGACTGATCGTTCTGAACGACGCCTTCGGCCGAGCCCGGGTTCGCGCGCAGGGTGATCTCCACCGGCAATGCGACTCCGCGGCTGAGGTCGAGCCCTGTAAGCAGAACTTCCTGATCGGCCACGCGCGCCGACTTCACGTAATACCCGTCGGGCACATTGGCGATCGAGATCCGGTAGCGGTCTGCGCTGAGATTATTCATCGCGAACGTTCCGTCCGGCTGAAGCTTCGCCGGCGAGTTCATCCCGCCGAAGCGTCCGCCCCCTTCTTTCGGTCTTAGAATCACTTGCACATTGGCCAGCGCGGTGGTGGCGTTGGCATCCTGCTGGCCGTCGATTTTCACGCGTCCCGTCACGCTCACCGGCGGTGGGATTGTCACCGTCAGGTTGTCGATATTGTTGCTGCCCACTTCGAGCGGAACCCGCGTGCTCATCATCGTCCTGTCCACAGGCATCGCCGCTACCAGGTTGTAGGAACCGGGAGTAACATTGCGAATCTCGAACGCCCCGTTTGCGTCCACCATTGCCGGACGCATTCCCGTGGTTCCACCTGCGCGCGATTGCAACGACACCATGGGACGCTGCCGCCCGCCCGCCGTGACGCCGGCCAGTTGCCCGCGAATGGTCACGATGGGACGTTTCGCCATGCGGAAATCGATGCCCCGCATCTGTGCTCCCGGACCAAGATCCATTGGCACTGCCGTGGCCGGTTCGTGAGCCGAAGGGAAAAACGTCTGCACGTAATCCTGCGTCGCCGGGGGCTGAGTGGATTGCATCCTTCCCGGAGGCCCGAAACTCCCGCCGCGTCCTCGCGGGCTTACGGAGATGAAGTAACGTCCCGGCGGAAGGCCCGCAATACGATACTCACCGATGTCGTTGGATGTGGACTGCGCGTACTGCGCCAGTTGCTTGTTCCCGTTCGAGTAGCGATAGCGAAGCGCTTCCACCTGCAAGCCTTGCATCGGATCTCCGTCTTCATCCACCACTTTCCCCGTCACGACGGCGTTCGGAGTCATGCGAACATTGATGTCGTGCTTTCGCTGACGTGTCGCCAAGGTGAACGGTGAGCCGGAAGTCAGGTAGTCGCGCGAACCATAGTCGGCAGCAACATACCCGGTTCGAGTGACCGAAAGACGGTACGTTCCCGGTTCGACATTCGGGATTGCAAACCGGCCGCTTGGATCGCTGGTGGCCGAATAATTGCCCGGTGCGCCCATCGTGTCTCGCGACATTTCCCGCCGAAGCGAAATGCGTGCCTTGCCGAGCGGCTCGCCGGTGGCGCCATTCACAATCTGCCCTTCCACCGCGGCCAGATCCTCGGGCTTCGTCGCCGGCCTCTGCGGTGTCTGCGTCTGTTGGCCCGTGGCGCCGCGCTGGCCTCTCCCACCACCCTGATTCGGTTGCGCCGGCTGGGCCGGACCGGGCTGCTGGGCCGCAGCAATCATCGAGAACAACAGCGCGGGGATGAAACGGTGCATGGTAAGCCTAACCATCAGACGTCAGCCGCAGTTGCGGGGTTTTGTTGAGATTCGCAGTTTTTACGTTCTTAATGGATCGACCCGTTCCGGCACCTGTGATATATTGAAAAAGAACCCACGGTGGGTATAGCTCAGCTGGTAGAGCGCTGGATTGTGGTTCCAGATGTCGAGGGTTCAAGCCCCTCTACCCACCCCAATTCTCTCCTGTTTTACCAATGATCCTTTTCGTTGCGGCGCTGCAACTGATCGCTTCCGCACAAGCCCCGATCCGCGGATTTCCTGCTTCTTCTCTCAAAGAACAACATACTCGCGAGGCCAAACTGCGGGCCATGCCTGCGGCGTCGCACATTCGCGCTTACATGAAGCGCATGTCGGCCGAACCGCATCACGCCGGTTCACCTGGATCGCGCGCGGTTGCCGAGTACGCCCTCGGCCTGTTCAAGGAATGGGGTATTGACGCACGCATCGAAACTTACGAAGCCCTTATTCCTTATCCCATCACTCGAGTCCTCGAATCGGCGGAACCATCGTTTCGCGCACGTGCCTCTGAGCCCCCGATCGGAGCGGACGGCGCCGCTGGACTCACCGCCGCCCTCCCTCCATACAATGCCTACTCCGCGGATGGCGATGTGACCGCGCCCCTCCTCTATGTGAACTACGGGGCGCAGGAAGATTACGATCACCTCTCGCGCCTCGGCCTCGATGCCAGGGGCAAGATCGTCATCGTGCGGTATGGCAGGGTGTGGCGGGGATCGAAGGTGAAACTCGCCGCCGAGCATGGTGCAGTCGGATGCATTATTTACTCCGACCCGCGCGATGACGGCTACTTTCAGGGTGACGTCTATCCGTTGGGTCCTTTTCGTCCTCCGCAGGGTGTGCAGCGCGGCAGCGTGATGGATATGCCCCTCTATGTTGGCGATCCCTTGTCACCTGGCTGGGCGTCCGAGCCCGGCTCGAAACGGCTCCCGCTCTCCGAAGCCACGGTCTTGATGAAGATTCCCGTGATGCCCATCTCGTACGAGGACGCTTCCGGGTTCCTTCGCCACCTCACGGGACCCGTCGCTCCACCCGCATGGCGCGGCGCCCTTGGCCTCACTTACCACGTCGGTCCAGGTCCGGTGAGAGCGCATCTGAAGGTGCAATCCGATTGGGCGACCCGGCCCGTCCATAACGTGATCGCCACCATTCCCGGCGCCGAGTTCCCCGACCAGTGGGTGCTCTACGGCAATCATCATGACGCCTGGGTTCTCGGCGCAAACGATCCGGTGAGCGGCGCTTCCGCACTGCTCGAAGCCGCCCGATCACTTGCCGAGTTGAGAAAGACCGGTTGGCAGCCCAAGCGCACCATCCAATTCGCACTCTGGGATGCCGAGGAATTCGGGCTCATTGGGTCCACAGAGTGGCTGGAGAAGCACCAGAACGAACTCGACCGGAAGTTGGTCGTCTACCTGAATTCGGACAGCAACGGCAAGGGGCGGATAGCAGTGGGCGGTTCCCACAGCCTGGAACTGTTCGTCGAAGAACTGCTGCGCTCGGTGCACGATCCGGAATCGGACAAGCCGCTGCTTGAGCCCACCGCGCGACGGCGAACCCGGCGCACGGCGGCCCCACCGCGGAATCGCGAGGCCTTTCACCTCACTCCGCTCGGAGCGGGCTCGGATTACGTCGCGTTTCTCTCCCACGGAGGGATTGCCAGCTTGAACCTCGGCTTTGGAGGAGAAACCGGCGGCATCTACCATTCTGCTTACGACAACTTCGATTGGTACACGCGGTTTGCTGACGTCGACTTCACCTATGGGCGCGCATTCTCAGAACTGATGGCTTCGATGCTGTTACGATTCGCCGACGCTCCGTTGCTTCCGTTTGATTTCAGCGTTCCCGCCTCCACTATACAGCGCTATGTGCGAGAAGTATCGCGCGAGGCGGGCGGCGCCGCTTCAAAGCTCGATCTTCGCGAGCTTCGCGAAGAGTTGGAACGCATGGCCATTTCAGCGCGTGCGTTCGAGAGCGAGTATACGGCCGCTCTGCGGCGATGGCCCAACCTGCCGCCCGCGGCGAAGGTTGCGGAGGTCAACGAAGCGCTCTACCGCACCGAAAGAACACTGCTCAGTGCCGCGGGGCTCCCCGGAAGGAATTGGTACAAGCATCAGCTTTACGCTCCCGCGATGTACAGCGGATACACCGCAAAAACACTGCCGGCAGTCCGTGAATCCGTGGAAGCAGCGCGCTGGGATGACGCGAACCAGGCGATTCGCGAATTGTTGAAATCCGTGCGCGCCATGCACGCCGAAGTCATTCGCATCACGGTGATGCTCCGCGGGTTGTAACAGCGTCATCCATCGCCGCCATCGCGATTCCATTTCGCCAGGTACAGGTCTCCGGCTTCGATCTCCAGTTCGCGATCACACCCTTTTCGCCATTCCTCCATCCGCCGGTCGCGCAGCTTTTCAAGAAGTCGGAATTGGCGCGTCGCATCCACCACCACAATGCGTTGTTGTGCCATCTCGGCTTCCAGCTTGGTGGCCTCGCGCCGCAGCCTTTGCTTTCTCAACTCCACCGCATCGCGATACTCCGCCAGGGCCGAGAGGTCAGCAGCCAGAAGCACGGGCGATTCCAACGTCGCCTTCCGCGACTCCGCGAAATTCTGATCCGCCTGTTCGAGTTGGGCTGTGAGGGCCGCGTGGTGAGACTGCATCTCCTCCCACCGGAATTGCTCCTGCTCCATCCGTCGCCGCCGCCAATCAAGCGCGGTTTCGAGCTGAAAGTGAAAGCGTTTCATCCCGTTAGCGAGCTCGCCAGGTGCTCCAGTCTTTTCAAAGTCTCCTCGCGAGTCGATTTCGTGTCCGGCGTCTGACGGAGAAAATCGTCCAACTCCTGCCGGCTGCGAATGGCGGCATCCAGTTGCGGGTTCGACCCTTTCGCGTAGGCGCCGAGCAGGATGAGGTCTTGCGCGCGCTGATAGGCGGCCATCGACTCCCGCACGCGCTGCATCCACGTCTTCTGCGTCGGGGTGGAGACATGGGATGCGAGACGGCTTACCGACTGCAACACATCAATCGCCGGATAATGGCCGGCGGCGCCGAGATCGCGCGACAGAATGATATGCCCGTCGAGAATCGCGCGGACAGCGTCACACACCGGTTCATTGAAATCATCGCCCTCCACCAGCACGGTAAAAAATCCTGTGATGGAGCCCTTTGGAAAATTGCCCGCGCGCTCGAAAACGCGCGGCAACAGATTGAATACAGAGGGCGTGTAGCCTTTCTGACTGGGAGGCTCTCCCGCCGCGAGCCCGATTTCCCGTTGTGCCATGGCCAGACGCGTCACCGAATCCATTACCAGCAGCACGTCCGCTCCCTGATCGCGGAAGAACTCGCTGATCGCCAGCGCGAGAAAACACGCCCGCACCCGTAGCGGAGCAGGCCGGTCGCTGGTGGCGACAATCACCACCGATCGCGCCAGTCCTTCCGCGCCGAGCTCTTCTTCGATGAAACCGCGTACTTCGCGATTGCGCTCTCCAATTAGAGCGATCACACTCACATCCGCGAAATTGTGGCGGGACATGGATCCGAGCAGCGTGCTCTTCCCTACCCCGCTACCTCCGAACAGGCCGATCCTCTGTCCCTTCCCACAAGGGAGTAGGCTATCTACAGCCCGTATCCCGGTGACCAGCGGATCGCGGATCGGCTCACGTTCCAGCGGACCGGGCGGGGCAGCGTAGAGGTCGTATCGCTGCTCCGGCTCGATCGGCCCCTTACCATCGAGTGGTCTGCCAAAACCGTCGAGGACACGGCCAAGCAGAGCCTTACTCACCGACACTCTGGCGTCCGCACCTCTTGCAATGATCCGATCGCCCAGTTGCAGGCCATCGATCTCCTCCAACGGCATCGAGAGGACACGGCCATTGCGGAAACCGATCACCTGAACCCGGATGATACGCAGGCTGGCCGTCGCTACTTCGCAGAAATCGCCGATCGCCGCCGCCGGCCCGGATGATTCAATCAGTAATCCGACCAGCGCGGTCACCGTTCCGGTTCTGCGTAAGCACTCCGCCCGCTCCACGCTTTGGAAAAAAGGAGAAAGGTCGAGACCTGTCATGATTCCCTCCGGCGGTCGAGGAGATCGGCAAAGCCGCGTTCAATCTCCTGCAATTGGGTATCGGCGGAGGCATCCACCTGACCACGATCCGTTTCGAAAATCAGGCCGCCGCGCTCGAGGCTCGCATCCGCGACCACTTCCAGACGCGCCGGACTGCCTGTCTTTTCGAGCAAAGCGCTGACAGCAGGTGCATCCTCGGGACGAACGCGTACTTTGTGCATTTCTCGCGAGTCCAGGCGCTCCATCGCCGTCTTCACCAGCGCGACCAAAGCTTCCGGATCGCTCGAAAGTTCCCTTCGCAGGATGCGCCGTGCCATCGCCAGGCTGAGTCGCACAACGTCCTGTTCCGCCTCGCGCCGCAGCCTCCCACGGAAGGAAGCCGCATCGGCCACACTACGCGTAGCTCTTTCGAGTGCAGCCTGCCATTTCGAGTTCGCCGCTGCCTCTGCTTCGCGCTGTCCAGCCTGGCGGGCGGCCTGCTCCCGGATGGGAATCTGAGCTTCCAGTTCGCGCATTCTCGTCTCCATCGCCCGATACTCCTCCCAACTCGGACCGCTCGGGGCTGGTGCATCGGGGGGAGGCTTCGCCGCGGACGATTGCGCAACGTTCGGGCGCACGGGCGTCTTCACACCAGCGCTCCGCCAACTCAGGGGCTCAGCCGTGGAAAGCTGTCCCGGCCGCAGAATCCTAGACGACATACTGCTCCCCACCCGTGCCCTTCATGCTGATTACTCCCTCGTTCTCCAGTTGGCGTACCACGGCAATGATCTGTTGCTGTGCCGCTTCCACTTCCTTGATCTTCACCGGGCCTAGGGAATCCATGTCCTCTTTCATCATTTCCGCTCCGCGCTGGCTCATACAACCGAGGAAATGCTGTTTCAGCTGGTCACTGGTGCCCTTCAAGGCCACAGTCAGCAGCTTGCGGTCGATACGGCCGAGCACCTCCTTGATGGCATTCTGATCGAGCACAAGCAGATCTTCGAACACGAACATCAGATGGCGGATGGTTTCCACCAGATTCGGATCCTCGTGCTCGATGTTTTCCAAAATCTCTTTGCTTGTGGTTGTATCCAGACGGTTGAAGATCTCCGCCACTGCACGAATGCCTCCGTAAGACTCACGGCTGAGCTCTCCCAGCGCCTTCAATTTCTGGCCGATGATTCCGGCGATTTTAGAAATGATGTCGGGTGATATCTGATCCAGGTTCGCCATTCGAAGCGCCACATCCGACCGCAAATCAATGGGGAGCGATTGCAGCAATCCGGCCGCTTGAGAGGGATTCAAATGCGACAGAACAAGGGCAATCGTCTGCGGGTGCTCGCTATGGATGAACTTCGCCAACTGCTGCGGATCAGCCTTTTGGAGGGCGTCGAAGTTCGCACCCTCCGCTCCTAATGTTTTCATCAACCGGTCGAGAAGCTTCTTCGCGTGCTCCGGACCAAATGCGCTGATCAGCACTTTCCGGGCGTAATCCAAACCGCCCTTGTGCACGTAGTCGTGGGCCAGCGACATCTGGTAGAACTCTTGCAAAATGGATTCGGCATCTTCGCCGGTGACGTTGCCGATCCGCGCCACCTCGCGGCTGATGACATGAACCTCGTCTTCTTCCAGTTCCTTGAAGACCTCGGCGGAGATCGCCTCTCCGAGAATGACGGAAAGAATCGCGGCCTTCCGGGGTCCCGGAATGTTGTTCGCTTTTCTGTCAACCGCGGGCGAGGGCATACGGAATCATTCCTCCTTCTCTAATAGCCACGCGCGAACCAGGTGCGCTGTGCCGATCGAGTCGCGTTTCGCCAACTCGGTAATGTGCTTGATCAGGACTTCCGATTTCTTGGTGGTCAATTCAGGCAGTTGCAACGCGCTCAACACGTCACGTTCGGCAGCCAGCTGTTGCGCCTCCTGTTCCGGCGCGAGTACACTTTGAGATTTCTCTCCGTGGGGCGCGGGCAGGCCCGAACCGGGTGCAACAGCCGGAAGCTTCGCATGGTGTGCCGCGTCCGTATCCGGCAACTCGCCTTGCGTTGCCAGATCCCCCTTCCCTCCGCTCTTCACGCCCTTTCGTTTCCTCCTCCGTAACAGAAACACCACCGCTCCCAGCAACACCAGCCCGAGACCACCCGCCGTGCCCATCAGAATTACCGGATTCACCTTGATGTTCCGATCGGCGAGCCACTTTTCCAATCCGACAGGATTCGGCTGCCCCGGCTGTTTCGCCGGCAACGGATCGGCCGGAGGAACGGCCGTCCTCAAGGTCGAGTCGAACGGGAGGCTCTGCACGACAATCTGATCGCCCCGCTGCTCATTGAATCCGACAACGGCGGCAACCAGGTCCCGAACCTTTTGCATCGTCTCCTGGCTCGGTGGTTCCAACGTACGTTTCGCCTTAGCGCCGGTTCCTTCCCAGCGCACCGTCTGGTCGATCACGGCCGACACCGTCAATCGCCGGATGTTCCCCTCGGGCAGAGTCGTCCTTCGGACCAACCGGCTGGATTGATAGGTTGTGTTCTCGGTCCGCCGTAGCAGACCCGCATCACGGGAGCCCGGCCGGGACGGTGGACGAGGAAGATTCGATTGCGTACCTGGAACGCCGGAGGGCGATCCGCCGCCGTTCATTTCTTCGGTGCGCTGCTGGCTGACCATCACGCTCTTCGTCGGGTCCCAGGTCTCTTCGCTTTGTTCGCCTTTCGTGAAGTCCACTTCCGCCGTGACACCCGCTCGAAAATGGTCCGGGCCGATCACCGCCATCAGCGTGGTATTGACCTTTGCCAGAAGGTCGCGCTCCACTTTTTCCTTGTAATCAAGCGGGGTGTATCGCCGTTCGTCTTCTTCGGAAAGCGGCGGCCTGTTCAGCAGATTCCCATTCATGTCGACGACAGTGACAGCATCGGGCTTCAGGCCTTCCACCGCGCTCGCCACCAGATGACCAATCGCATTCACGTTCTTCGCCGAAAGCTTGGCCTCGGAGCGAAGCTTCAACAACACGCTCGCCTTCGCGGGTTGCCGCTGTTCGATAAAAACCGATTCTTTCGGAAAAGTGAGATGCACCCGCGCGTGCTCCACCTCGACGATTGACATCACGGAGCGCTCTAACTCACCTTCCAGCGCCCGCCGGTAATTGATCTGCTCCGAGAAGTCCGTCGCGCCAAAATTTGTCTTGTCAAAAAGCTCGAAACCGATTCGCCCTGTCTTTGGAAGCCCGGCCCCCGCAACAAACAGCCGCGCATCGGCGAGACGTGAAGAACGCACCAGAACCGAAGAGCCGTTCTCGCCGAGGCGGTAGTCCAATTTCGCTTCTTTCAGTTTCGTCACTACCTGATTGGCGTCTTCCGCCGAAAGCCCGGTGAACAGCGGCCTGTAATCCTTTTCGTGCGTGTAGTCGAGGAACAACACCAGGCCGCCGATCGCGCCGAGAGTGCCGGCAACGATCACGATCAGCTGTGTGCGAGACAGACTATGATAGAGCCGCTGGAGTTGTTCCCACATGGATCCTCATCGCGCCTGCGCTACATCTGCATGCGCATGATTTCCTGATAAGCCTGTACGACTTTGTTCCTTACCTGAAGGAAGTAATCGAAGGCGAGTTCTGAACGCTGGGCAGCGAGTACGACGTCGTGTACTTCCTGGTCTTCTCCTCGCAGGAAGCGATCCAGCTTGTCGTCAGTGACGTTCTGAAGACGCTCCACCCGATCAACGGCGTTCTCGAATAGTTTCCCGAAGGACACCTCAGCCCTCGGACCTGGCGCGCCCGAACGGTCAAACGGAAGCGGGTCAACCGGCTTGGTGATCCCGATTGCCCGTAGGATGTCAGACATAAAACCTCCAGGTTCAGCGCATCAGGTCGAGGGAGCGCTGCAGCATGTCCTTCACCGCTGAGATCGCCGCCACATTCGCCTGATACCCGCGCGTGGCGCTCATCAGATCCGCCATATCTTCGGCGGGGTTGATGCGCGGATAGGCAACATATCCATCGGCGCGTGCATCCGGGTGGCCGGGCTGATAGCGAAGCTCCGGCTCACGTGTGTCCACCACAACTTCCGCCACTTGAACTCCAACGGCGGGAGCCGCCAGTTGCTGTTCGAACACACCGGAGAACGGTGAACCTTGCGGCGCGGTCTCGAAGACGGCATCCCTCCTCCGGTATGGCCCGCCTTCCGCGGTGCGAGTCGTCTCCGCGTTCGCCATGTTCTCCACCAGCAACTCCGCTCGCTGCCGCTGTGCGGACAATCCCGACGCGCTCACAGACAACAGATTGAAGAGACTCATCCGCTTCTCCCTTCCTGGATCGCGCTCCTGACACGCCGCAGCGCCCCGCGCGCCAGCAGCGAGGCCATCTGAAATCGAACTCCGTTCTCAGCCAGCAGGCGCGTCTCGCGGTCGATGTTCACGTTGTTGCCGTCGTTCTTCGAGGGCAGCTCCGGTTCGATCACGTGAGGCGGGAGCGGATCGGTCGAACTGACGGGAGAACCTGGGCCGGCCCAGCTCGCATTCCTTACTTCGACGGAGGGAACGGTTCCCGGCGGTCCACCAGGCGTTAATCCTGCCCTGCTCATGAATTCGAACTGGAAATCAATATCGCGGGTCTTGTATCCCGGAGTATCTACATTGGCGATGTTGGAAGCTACCAATTTCTGCCGCGTACTCAGCAGATCCATGTAGCGCTCCATCTTATCGGCGACTCGATCAAACATCTTGCCACCAAAGATGCACTTTGGCTGCCACCACGAAACCCCCGCCAGGAAAGGGGATTGCGCTCGTCCAAGCCGTTAAGATTGTGTCACTTCGTTAGGATTTTGCCGCTTTATCCGGATTTCGTTCCGGATAGTAAGCAGGATACGCCCGTATCATTTCGTGTGCCGTTTCGACGGCCGTCCCAATTTGAATCAATTCTCCCTGCCCGATCCCGGGGCAATACTTCCCCGCACTCCGCCACTGCTTTCGGTCCTCCACCAATTCAGGCCAGAACGGGAACAAACGGCACTGCGTCGGCTTCACAGGATGAATCGTGCAGCCCTGTTGCGTGAGGAAATGGCACTGCGAGCCCTCCGGTTTGCGGAGGCGAATCCGTTGAGCAGTACGGTAGACGTACCGTTCCTCAAACTCGGCAGGACTCATTTTGAGAAATCGCGCCGCATTTGTCAGATCCTGCTCCGTCAGGTACACCCAGCCCTGCTGTTCACAGCACTTCGTGCAACCTCGAACACAGGAAAAACGAAGCGTATCGGGTGTGCTGTGGGGCATCCTATTCAGCATACCTGAGTGTCATTCCGATGAGAGGAAAGCCCGGTCCGCACCACTTGACGAATGCCGGGCTCTCCGCAGAGAAGTCAGGCCGCCCTCCGAACATCGACCCGTCTCCTCACTACAGCATCGCATGATGCCACAATGATTCGACAGCATTTCGAATCCGAAAAGTACTAGGTCAGACCAGCGTGGACGTAGGCTTAGCAAGAGCCGCAAGCTCGGCAATTTGCGAGGGTTCATTCAGCCAGTAATCCGGCTTATACTCTTCCATTTCTTCCCTATTTCCGTATCCCCAGCGGACGCCGCAGATCTTCACTCCCGCCGCACGTCCAGCCGCCATATCCGTCGCCGCATCACCAATCATCAGCACTTCCGATGGGTCCACTTGAAACAGTTCCAGCGACTTGAGAATAACGTCGGGAGCGGGTTTGGCGGGAAAACCATCCGTGCCCTGCACATGATCGAAATGCTTGAGCAGTCCGAACATTTCCAGAACAATCTTTACTGTTGGAGTGCCTTTAGTAGTCGCTGTCGACTTCCGCCCAGGAACCTTCGCCAGCGCCTCCGCCACTCCAGGATACAAACAGGTACCGGCATGCTTCCGCGCCGCGTAGATGGTCCTGTAGCGTGCCAGCAGTTGTTCCTGCTCGTCCAAACTACAATCGGGTATCACGTCTACGAAAAGATCGTAGAGGTGATACCCGATGTAGCGTTGCAGATAAGTATCGTCAACGGAGCGGGCGCGAGTTCCATTCAGAGTATCGCGCACCGCACCACAGATATCCGGCGCCGAATGCACCAGCGTACCATCGACATCAAACAAGAACAGCGAAAAGCGACTCACGCCGGTTGCGGTCCAGGTCCTTCCATCAGACCGGGAACCCGCAATCCGCCTTCCGGCCTCACTGCCGGCTGCGGCTTATCGCTCGACGCTTTGAACGGCGGCAAAGTCTCGCCATCGATCAGCATCTTCACCTGATGCGCATCCAGGACTTCGCGTTCCAAAAGCGCCTCGGCAATCCGAACCATCGCTTCGCGATGCTCCTCGATGATCTCCTTGGCCCGCTGATAGCCTTCTTTGACGAAGTTCTGGATCATCTCGTCGATGCGCATCGCCGTCGCCTCGCTAAAGTCACGATGCGTCGCAATCTCACGGCCGAGGAAGATCTGCTCCTCCTTCTTGCCGAAACTGATGGGTCCGAGATCGCTCATGCCCCACTCGCAAACCATCTTGCGCGAAAGCTCCGTCGCTTTTTCGATATCGTTGCTCGCGCCGGCGCTCTTCATGTTGCAGAAGATCTCATCCGCGATACGGCCCGCCATCGACACGGCAATCTGCGCCCGGGCCTGCTCCCGGGTGTAATCCACCTGGTCGCCTTCCGGCAGAAACATCGTCACTCCGAGAGTCATGCCACGAGGGATGATCGTAACCTTATGTAGCGGCATCGCTTCAATCAGCTTCGCAGCTACCAGCGCGTGGCCTGCTTCGTGATAGGCGGTGTGCTTCTTTTCGTTGTCGGAGATGGTGCGGCTCTTCCGCTCCACACCCATCAGCACCTTGTCCTTGGCCAGCTCGAAATCGTGCATGGTCACCACTTTGCGATTCTGGCGCGCCGCGATCAAAGCAGCTTCGTTCACCAGATTTGCCAGGTCAGCACCGGCAAACCGCGGCGTTCCACGGGCAATCACGCTCAACTCCACATCGTCGCCCAGCGGGATCTTCTTCGTATGCACCTTCAAAATCGCTTCACGCCCGCGCACATCCGGCAGATCGACGACGACGCGCCGGTCAAAACGGCCGGGACGAAGCAGCGCCGGATCCAGCACGTCGGGGCGGTTCGTCGCCGCAACCAGGATCACGCCTTCGTTCGACTCGAAGCCGTCCATCTCCACCAGCAGTTGGTTCAATGTCTGCTCGCGCTCATCGTGACCGCCGCCCAACCCGGCACCACGATGACGGCCCACTGCGTCGATTTCGTCAATGAAAACGATACAAGGAGCATTCTTTTTGCCCTGCTCGAACAGGTCGCGGACGCGGCTCGCGCCAACGCCGACGAACATTTCCACGAAGTCCGAACCCGAGATCGAAAAGAACGGCACGTTCGCTTCACCCGCAATCGCCCGGGCCAGCAACGTCTTTCCGGTACCCGGAGAGCCGATCAGCAGGACGCCCTTCGGGATGCGCCCGCCGAGCTTCTGGAACTTCTGCGGCTCACGCAAAAACTCGATAATCTCCTGCAGCTCTTCCTTCGCCTCGTCCACACCGGCAACGTCCTTAAAGGTGACCTTCTTCTGCTGCGACGAGTGCAGGCGGGCACGGCTCTTGCCGAAGCTCAGCGCCTTGTTCCCGCCGCTCTGCATCTGGCGCATCATGAAGATCCAGAAGGCGAGCAACAGTACGAACGGAACCGCGTTGATCAGGATCGAAACCCAGTTGGAGGTACCGGCATCCTTGATATCCATGCCGACGTTCTTCTCACGCAGCTTCTTATAGAGGTCCGGGTCATTCATCGGGATGGTGGTGCGGAAGCCGCTGTCGTCGGTCAACGTGCCTTGCACATCGTTCCCGGACATCGTAATCCCCTTCACCTTCCCGTTCTCTACCTGATAAAGGAATTGCGAGTAGGTGAGCGGTGAGATCGGCCGGCCCTTGCCGTGGCGGACAACCGTCCATAGCAACACGGCAACGCAGATGAGCACCACCCAAAAAATCGCGGTCTTGACGTTGGAATTCATGAGTCTCCCTAGTTATCTCCCTCACAGCACGAGGCATGGCGTACACACGCGGATCGCTTGAGGCTTCTAATCCTATTGACGTAACTTTGTAGCAATTAGATTCCTCATTCCGCAGGGATTTCTCGCACACCCAGCACACGGCGGCTGGAGGACGTGGCCTGATGCTCCGCACTCGGACCAAAACGCCGGCTCCAGACGATGTCCTTACCCGCTTCTATGATCGGCCAAAAGTGGCGTTCCCATAGAGGGATCCGTGCCATCTGGAACATTTGCTTAATCTTTTCCGCCTGTTTGGCGCCGGTACGCCTGTACGCATCCCCCGGCACCCACCATCTCAAAGTCAATGGCCCGTCCATCCGGTCCCAGTCAAGCTTGTCTTCCTTATCTGGACCACTAACCCGATTTCCAGCCTCGCCACCATTATAGCCCCTTTCTGGGGGAACGCTTCTCAGCCGAAGACAAATCCCTCCCGGAAGGGTGACCTCCCCTGGCGCAGCGAGCAGAACCGCACTTCTATCATGTACATCGCGATACCCCGCCGGAGTGAATCGTATCCATCCCATACTCCTCACCACCTCCACTCCAGGCGCCACCACCCGTCCCCCGCCCCGCCGGTCGAGCAGAGCCATCATCGATTCCACATGCCTGTAGTCGATCCGCTGCAGATCGCCCTTCGCCCCTCGCACAGCCCGGCGAATCAGCCGCCGCCTCAGCGCCACCGGAAGCTCCTTCAAGCTGCCGCAGTCCAGCACCGGCATTCCGCCCCCCGTCGCCAGCACCCGGTAGTACTTCTCCGTCTCCTCCTCCCAAAACAGATCTTCGTCCCGGCTCATCGCGGCCACGTGCGCCAGTTGGTCCACCAGAGCCGGCTGGTACACTCGCTCCAGCATCGGAATCAGTTCCTGCCTGATGCGGTTGCGACTGAACCGGTTGCTCTGATTGGTGGAATCCTCGCGCCACCCGAGCCCCCGCTCCTTCAGGTACGCTTCCACCTCTATCCTCTTTATGGCGAGCAGCGGCCGCACGATTCCCCCGGTCACCGGAAGGATTCCCGCCATCCCCGTCGTTCCGCTTCCCCGCAGAAATCGGAACAGCACCGTCTCCGCCTGGTCCGATGCCGTATGGCCGGTCGCTACCTGATTCACAAGTCCCGCCGCGCGGAACCGCTCGAACACCCCCAACCGCAGCCGCCGGGCGTTCTCTTCCAGGTTCCCCGCCTCCGAAACGCAAACCCGCTCCAGATGAAACGGCAATCCGTGCCGTTCCGCCAGTTCCCCTACGAACCGCGCGTCTTCATCCGATTCCTCACCCCGCAGTTGGTGATCCACATGAATGACAATCAGTTCGACGGGCCACCGCGCTCGCAATTCCAGCATCACCTGCAGCAGGCAAACCGAGTCCGCTCCTCCGCTCACCGCCACGCCCACACGATCGCCCGGGCCGAACATGGAGTGTGTGGCGGCAAACGCGAACACCCGCTCCGTCACGCTGCCCATTCGTTCGATTATGGCGCGCCTCGGCGGTGCGAGAAAACCGTTGACATAGGGGGTGGGGGTATGTACTATAGGGATGGAGGGTATCCATGTCCGAACAGCTCCGCCTCAATATTCAAGGAATGCACTGCGCCGCTTGTGTCCGCCGCGTCACTGCCGCGCTCAGCCATGTCCCCGGTGTCAAAGTCGAAAACGTCGAAGTCGGCTCGGCGAAAGTAGAGTTCGACCCCGCCGCCGCAGAGCCCTCACAAATCGTCGCCGCCGTCAACAACATCGGATTTACGGCATCTTCGGAGCAGTGACCATGCCCGCCGAAGTGATGGAGAAGGTCACATTCCCCGTCGGCGGAATGACCTGCGCGGCTTGCCAGTCTTTCGTTCAAAAGACACTGGAGAAGCAGCCCGGAGTCTCTTCCGCCTCGGTCAACCTGATGCTCAACAATGCCACGGTCGAGTTCCAGCCTGCGGCAACTTCGGTAGACCTGCTCGTCGATGCGGTCCGCGCGACAGGCTACGAAGCCGAACCGCCGGCTGAGACCTCAACGGTCCTCGAAGATCAGCTCGCCAACGACCGCGAGTTGAAAGAACATCACGAGTCGCTTAGACGAAAGGCACTGCTCAGCCTTGCCGCGGGAGCCGTGGCGATGATGGCCTCCATGCCGCTCATGGTCGGCTCTCATGACACCGGCGATCCGCTGCTGCAGTGGACAATGCACGTTCTGGACCCTGCGCTGCGCGCCGTCGTTCCGTGGCTCTATCAGATCCCGCACACTGTCCTCAGCTATGGCTTGCTCGCAGTGACGCTCGTCGTGATGGCCTGGGCGGGCCGGCACTTCTATGTAAAAGCGTGGTCGGCCCTGATGCACAAAACCGCCGACATGAACACGCTGGTGGCACTAGGCACGGGAGCGGCATTCGTGTTCTCCGCCGTCGCCACCGTCGCGCCGGGCTTCTTCGTCTCTCACGGCCTGCAAGCCGACGTCTACTACGAGGCAGTCATCTTCATCATTGCCCTCGTGCTTACCGGCAACACACTCGAAGCGCGAGCCAAGCGTCAGACTTCGTCCGCACTGCAGAAGCTCGTCCAGTTGCAGCCGAAGACTGCGCGTGTGCTCCGCGATGACACGGAACTCGACATCCCCGCCGAATCACTAAGACCGCGCGACATCGTCCTCGTGCGGCCCGGCGAGCGCATCGCGGCCGATGGAGAAGTAACATCCGGCGAGAGCGCTGTCGACGAATCAATGCTCACCGGAGAAAGCCTTCCCGTCGACAAAGCCGTTGGATCACGAGTGGCCGGCGGCACGCTGAACAAAAGCGGCGCCCTGCAGTTTCGCGTCACGGCCGTCGGCGCCTCCAGCCGCCTCGCGCAGATCGTTCGCCTATTGCGTGATGCCCAGGCTTCGAAAGCCCCCATCCAACGGCTCGCCGATCGCATCAGTGCGATCTTTGTTCCCACCGTCGTGCTCCTCTCAGCCCTGACGTTGCTCGCCTGGTGGATCTTCGCCCCCGAAGGAAATCTCGTTCGCGGAGTAGCCGCCGCTGTCACCGTCCTCATCATCGCCTGTCCCTGCGCGATGGGACTCGCCGTGCCGACTGCTGTCATGGTCGCCACCGGACGCGGAGCCGCCGCGGGCATCCTGCTCAAAGGCGGTGAAGTACTGCAGCGCCTCGAACAGGTCAACACCGTCGTCATCGACAAGACCGGCACATTGACGGAAGGCCGTCCCGCGGTCACCGATATCGAACCATCCGATCAGCCGGAGTTGCTTCGCCTCGTCGCATCGCTCGAACGCGCCAGCGAACATCCGCTCGCCGAAGCGATTGTTCGACACGCCACTGCGCTCTCGTTGCACCTCGTGCAGCCTTCGAGCTTCCAGGCTCGTACCGGCATGGGAGCGATAGGAGTGGTCGAAGGCAAGACCATCGCCGCGGGCAACGCTGCACTGATGTCCGATCTCCACATCGACATCGGACCCTTGCGCGATCGAGCGGAAAAGCTCTCATCCGAAGGCAAAACACCGCTTTACATCGCCATCGATAGCTCACTTGCGGGCCTCATCGCCGTCGCCGATACGTTGAAAGATACCTCGCGCGAATCAGTCAACAGCCTCTCTCATCGTGGCATTCAAGTCGTCATGCTCACCGGCGACAACCAGCGGACTGCGCAAGCGATCGCCGCGCAAGCAGGCATTCACGATGTGTTTGCCGATCTGCTCCCGGAACAAAAAGTGGAAGCCGTCCGCCGTCTTCAATCACAGGGCCGCGTGGTGGCGATGGCCGGAGATGGCGTCAACGATGCGCCATCTCTCGCGGCAGCAGATGTCGGCATCGCGATGGCCACTGGAGCCGATGTCGCTATGGAAGCCAGCGACGTCACGCTGATGAGAAGCGATCCCCGCGGTATCGCCCAAGCCATCCAACTCTCGCGCGCCACCATGCGCATCATGCGCCAGAATCTCTTCTGGGCGTTCGTCTATAACGTCATCGGAATCCCCATCGCCGCCGGAGCCCTTTACCCGGCCTTCGGCATCTCGCTGAGCCCGGTCTTCGCCAGCGCCGCCATGGCGCTCAGTTCCGTCAGTGTCGTCACCAACAGCCTGCGATTGCGCAACGTCCGCTTGTGAGGCAATCAGATGAATCACACTCCTGAAGAACATCGTCACGCCGTCGCCGTCGATCCCGAGATCAAGACCGCGAATCTCAACAGGCTGCGCCGCATCGAAGGCCAGGTGCGCGGCCTCCAGCGCATGGTGGAAGAGGATCGCTACTGCGCCGACATCATCACCCAAGTCGCTTCCGTTCAGGAGGCCCTCCGCGGTGTCGCCCGATCCCTCATGCGCAATCACCTTCATCACTGCGCGGCCAAGGCGCTGAAGAGCGAATCGGAAAAGGAGCAGACCGAGATGTACGACGAATTGCTCGAGCTCATTTATAAGCACCTCCGATAGCCGCAGCTCTTGTCATCCGACATAATAGGGAGTACCCCATGGAAAGCGAACCCATCGCGGATTCCCTGCCCGATCAACCCTTCGTGGAAGAGCCTCCACCATCGCCCCCGAGATGGGACGGAATCGATATCGCCATGGCGATCGGTTTCGTGTTCGCTGCACTCCTCGTCGCGACCCTCGCCACAGGCTTCGCACTCGGCATCAGGAAGGCCTCCGGCAGCACGAGCAAGAGTTCACTCGATCTTCTGCTCATGCATGGCGCATCCACGGTCGCTTTTCTCGTCGCCGCGATCGCAGTCATCACAACCAAGCGTTACTCGGCGTCGGAAATCGGATTCGGTCCCGTCACTGCGCGCCAGATCGGAACGTGGTTACTCTGGGCCTTCGCGGGTACCGTGATCGTCACGCTATCCGCCGCCATCCTTTATCCATTCGGTTTCCGATCCGGGCAAAGCTGGCGCAGTTTCGCCCCCGATGGCTTCACCTGGTATGGAGCCATCGGCATGACTCTCATCGCCGGAATCGCCGCCCCATTTTACGAAGAGTTCTTCTTTCGCGGCATGCTCTTTCACTGGCTGCGCGATCGCCACGGCTTCTGGATCGGAGCACTCGCCAGTTCTCTTCTCTTCGGCTTCGTGCACTTCGACATCGTCGTCGGCCTTGGCACGTTTGTTATGGGAATGCTCAGTTGCACCGCCTACCATCACACCGGATCCATGTGGCCGAGCTTTCTGCTTCACTCCGTCAACAACACATTGAAAGTTGTGGGCATCTACATCGCCCTCGCCCGGGGAATCCCGTTCCCCGATTGAGTGGACGGCGTCTGTGCGCCTCCCAAGGAACAAACTGCCCGAGGGCTGAAGGAAACAAGACGTCTTCTTCTTGCGTTCTCTGCGGCTTCGCGCCTCCGCGTGAAAAAGTTCTTGTTTCGGCGCACCGGCTTCTGACCTTCGACTTACTCGCCTTACCCTCACCTGTTCATTCCCTTATTGACCAGTCCCCACCTGGCATGTTGCTTCGCGTGAACAAACTGCCCGAGCCCGAAGAATCAAGACCTTTTATTCTGTGTTCTTTGCGGCTCCGCGCCTCCGCGTGAAGAAATTCTTGTTTCGGCGCACCGGCTTGTGAGCTTCGACTTACCTGCCTTACCCTCGCCTGTTCATTCCCTTATCGACCAGTCCCCGCCTGGCCTGTTGCTTCGCGAGAAACTCCATCGCGTGTCTGCAAAACTTCGATACACTATCACCTATGCATATTCCGGAAACCCTCCAGATCCTCGCCGCATTGTGCCTGGCAACCTCGTTGCTCCCTGCCGCCGATGCCGCCGCAGAGAAAGCTGTGATGAACGCCGCGAACGAACTTTCGCAGGCGCAGATGAAGAAAGACAAGGCCGCTCTCGAACGCCTCCTCGGCGACGAAATCATTTACAGCCACTCCTCCGGAATGCGCGAAACCAAGGCCGATCATATCGCCGCCACGATGCGACCCAATTCCAAGTACGAAAAGATCGAGCTTACGGAAATGAAAGTGCAGACCTACGGCACCACCGCGGTTCTATTCTGCAAGGGTCTCTATTCCACGAACAACGACGGCAAGAAAGGCGACACTCGTCTCTCCATGATGCAGGTCTGGAACAAGCGCGGCCCGGGCTGGCAGCTCGTCGGACGCTGGACCACTCGCCTCACACAATAGTCAGGATCGATACTCGCTGGCCACCCCTGAAAAATCGGCTTTGAACGGTACGTATTGCCGCTGAATACACGCAAGAATTACTGTTTCTATCTCCCCGTCAACTCCCCGTCAAACCGTAAACCTCCTCATATCCTTCACTTGCACGATCCTGGCATCCAGCTTGCTTTTATAGCAGGCGGGAGAACAAAGACAGTTCTTCCGAACAATGAAACTCGGATGAGTAGTCGTTGTTCCGATCGACCCACAGGCGGCGTAAGACGGATTTCCCTCTGAACCAACCAGCCGTCTTACGCCGCTTCTGAAAATGTCCAAAGTTGAAAAACGATTTCGCAAGAAAAACAAGGAGGACCTATGACTACACCTATTGCGAAGACGACGTTGACGCTGGCCGCTGGTTTACTTTTCCTTGTCGGTTCAGCTTCCGCAGATCCCTGGAACAAGAAAACTTACGTTACGTTCCCCAATACTGTAGAGCTCCCCGGCCGCGTCATGTTGCCGCCCGGAACCTACACCATGAAGGTCATGGATTCGCAATCGAATCGATATACCGTGCAGGTGTCCAACCGCGAAGAAAGCAAGACGTACGCGATCTTTCACACCATCCCCCAGTATCGTGATCGCCCCGCCGACGACACCATCATCACATTCTATGAAACCCCCGGATCGGCTCCTCGATTTATCCACACCTGGTACTACCCTGGCGACACCATCGGCCGCGAATTTACCTATACGAAAGATCGCGCCAACTATATCGCCAGCCTGACTCGCGGCCCGCGCGTTCCTGTTGATCAGGAAGTCGTAGCCTCCAATCAGACAACTCGTACCGAAGAGAAGACCACGCAGGTTGAGCCATTCGAATCTCCCATCATCACTGAAGATCAGGATAAGACTGCTGGTGGCGGAGACCAACAGCCACAGCCAGCCCCCGCAGTGACAGACGCGGATAATGCTGCCGAACCACAGGAACAGCCTGTCCAGGAAGAGCGCCTCGTAGCGCAGAACACTCCCCCAGTAGATCAGCAGGGTGCCGAACAGCAGCCTGCGGCGGAACCTCGGACTCTCCCCAGCACTGCTAGCGAGTTGCCTCTAGTAGCACTTTCTGGCGTTGTTCTCCTTGCCCTTGGCTCGCTTCTGCGGCGCTCCGCTTAACCAAGGAGAGTAGCCGTGTTTGAAATGAGTACGGCCATCTCGCGCACTCGCCTCCGGCTCGGAAACCTCATCCGGGCCGGAGGCGTTATCTGTCTCCTCTATGTCGGCTACTGGACCTGGATGCAGTATCAGACCTACGAGGATTACAGCAACCTCCTCGACATGCAGCCGCCACCGGCTGCAAAATCCGAACCGAAATCAAAAGGCAAAGCAAAAGCCGATGCGCCGCGCAAGCCGATTCCCCGTGGCCAGTTCATCGGCAAGGTGGAAGTCGCCGGCACCGAAGCCGTAGTGCTGGAGGGCGTTGACGATCGCACCCTGAAGCTCGCAGTCGGGCATGTGCCCGGCACCGCCCTTCCAGGAGAACAGGGCCGGGTCGCATTCGCCGCGCACCGTGACACATTCTTTCGTTCGCTGCGCAGTGTGAAGCTGGGAAATCGCATCACCGTTCAAACGCCCAACGGGACGTTCGAGTACAAGATTGTCGAGACCGAAATCGTGAAACCCGATGCTATGCACGTGATCAGTCCCACCAAGACCAACATGCTGACATTGATCACTTGCTACCCCTTCAACTATGTGGGTAAGGCGCCACTCCGATTCATCGTTCATGCAACGAAGGTCCCTGCCAACAAGCAGCTCGCCAGGTCTTAACGGTTGTACTTCGGAGACGGACCACGCAGCGCGTACCAGATCACATCACATGCCCTTAGCGCGTTCTCTGACAGGCGGCCTTCTTCGAGGGCCGCCAGATTAGCTTCGAGTTGTTCCGGCTTCGTCGCTCCCAGGATTACGCAATCTACTGAACTATGCCGCATGAGCCAGTTGAGCGCCAGGCTCACCATGCCACGATTCTCTTGTGCCGCGATCTCCTGTAACCCCTCCACCGCGTCGAACATGTCCTCGTGCCAGTAGCGATCTTGATACATCTGGTTCTTATCGAAACGAGTACCCGGTGTCACTGCGCCTCGCGTGTGTTTGCCGGTAAGTAATCCGCCGGCCAGCGGGTTGTAGACCACGGTGGAGAGTCCATACGCTTCGCACATCGCAAGGTATTCCTGTTCCACTCCGCGCGCGACAAGGTTGTACATCGGCTGAGTGATTGCCGCTGGCTTGTATCCATTTCGTTTGGCAATCTCCTGCATCTGCACAACCTGCCACGCGGCGTAATTCGATGACGCCGGATAGCGCACCTTACCCTGCTTCACCAACTCGTTCATTGCTTCCAGCGATTCCTCGATCGGTACCTTCCAATCGGGCTGGTGGAGATAGTAGATGTCGAGATAGTCGGTACGCAGACGTCGCAGGCTGTCTTCGACTCCGCGAAAAATCGCGGCGCGCGACAAACCTGCTTCGTCCGGCCCGTCGCCCATGCGGTTGAAAACTTTCGAAGCGAGCACATAGCGATGTCGGCGCCCATCCAGCAGGCGACCGAGAATCGATTCCGTCTGACCCTTGTTGTATGCGTTTGCGGTGTCCAGGAAATTGATTCCCGCATCGATAGCCTTCGCCAGAATGCGCGCGCTGGTGCCTTCGTCCGCCTGGCCACCAAATGTCATTGTGCCGAGGCATACACGGGAGACCGTCAGGTCCGTCTGCTTGAGCGTGATTTGTTCCAAAAGTGATTACCTTCTACTTCAGCAATTGTTCCAGAATCGGCGGGATCTCGTAAATAGCCTGATTGTCGAGGCGTGCGATGTTGCCTCGCATGCGTTCCAGTTCTCCGCCCTGAAGCAGACGTCCCACAGCACTGGCAATCCCGTTGAAGTTCGGCAGCACGACTCCCACGTCGTTCTCACGAACCCATTCCGCGTTATAGCGTTCTTGCGGTAGTGTCCACGCATTGCTCTCGACGATAACGGGAAGGTGCATCGCCATCGCTTCGCTGATGCTGCCAGGTCCTGGCTTGCCGATGAACCAATCGCTCAAACGCATGAAGTACGGGATCTCGCTGGTGAAGCCTTCCACGTGTACCGGCATGCTCCACCGCCGTGCCTGTAAGCGGCTCTTCAATGCCTCGTTCTTGCCGCAGATCGCGATGAATTGAGCATTCACCTTCGCTCGTTCCAGACGGTCTAGGATCGTCTCGATCACACTGGATCCCTGCCCTCCGAACAGAATCAACCCGGTAGTCTTCGCCGTATCCAAATGCAGCCGGCGCCGCTCCGCCTCGCGATCCACCTCCACCTTCACATAGAAACGCGGGTTGAGGATCATGCCCGAGACGGGAAAGATACGATCGTCGCCGTAGCCCATTCTACGGGCCTGTTCGACAGCTTTCGGAGTGCCGCAGATCCAATACTGATCGAGGTTGGGCTCCATCCAGAAGTGCGGCGGGTAGTCCGCCATGTCCGTGAGAATCGTCACCAAGGGAGTCTTTGGCTGCACCACTCGCAGCGACTCATGCAGCGCTCGTGCGAAATTTGGAATCACCGAGATCACCATGTCGGGCTGCGATTTCTTCCAGAACCGGATCAATCCCTGAACCTGATCGTGATGATAGCGGCGGATGAGCCAGTGCATCACCACGACGCCTTGAGGCGAACCGAGCGTCCAACCCTTCTTCAGGATCTGATTGTAGATGTCCTGCATACGAATGCCGAACATCTTGCGAAAAATATCCAACTCGTCGAGTACATCCTGAAAGTTCACCAGCCGTACTTCCCACGGCCTTTGTTGCTGCTCGATGACTGCCTTGAGCGCGGTGGCTGCCGCACGGTGGCCGCCCCCGGCATCAAAAAAAACAAAATCGAGCTTCTTCGTTTGCATCCCCACCTGTCAATCTAGCAGAGCCGTGCGTCGAAACAATCGGCTGGCTGACGCTCTCTATGAAAGCGAGTGAGGAATAAGTCAGCCAGGTCCGAATATGGCGCTACTCGAGGGTGCGTGGGGCTCGTTGTCCTCCTCTCCCTGCTCACCGGCTGCACTGGCGCCCAATCCACCCTCTCGCCCGCAGGAGAGGGAGCTGAGCATATCGCCGCTCTGTTCTGGTGGATGCTCGGCGGGCTTGCAGTCATCTGGGCCGGAGTGGTCATTCTCGCGATGTGGGCTCACCGGGCGCGTGAAGCCCCAGGACGACGACGCCAAGCGCGTATCCTGATCTACAGCGGAGCCATCGTCCCCGCTGTGGTGCTCTGCGGCTTACTCATCTACGGCCTTGCGCTGATACCGGGCCTTACTGCTCCGGCACCCACGGGAACACTGCGCATCAATGTATACGGAGAGCAGTGGTGGTGGCGCGTCCGCTACGAACCTCCGGGTGGCGAGGCTTTCGAACTCGCCAACGAAGTGCGGCTCCCTGTTGGTGAACCGGTGGAGTTCCTTCTCCACAGCAACAATGTCATTCACTCCTTCTGGATCCCGTCGCTTGGCGGAAAGATGGACATGATCCCCGGCCGCACCAACCGTCTCGTTTTGCGTCCGACAAGAACCGGAGTCTACCGCGGCGCCTGCGCGGAGTACTGCGGAACCGCGCACGCGAAGATGGCCTTCCACGCCATCGTCGTCTCACCCGAAGCATTTCGAAGTTGGATGTCCCAGCAGGCCAAGCCCGCGCAGGCGGCGAAAGGATTGCCTTGATCAACGATCCGGAACCACTTGCGGAAACGCCGCCACAGGAAGTGCAGCGCGGTCAATCCGAACGTCTCCTCAGAGCCTGGAAGACTCCGGAAGGCTGGCGCTATTGGTCCGCGGTGAACAACACCGTCGTCGGCCAGTGGTACACGGGGACTGCGGTCCTGTTTCTGTTGTTCGGTGGGGTGCTCGCATTGCTCATGCGGCTGCAACTCGCCTTTCCTGGCAACACGTTTCTCAGCGCAGAAAAATACAACCAGATCTTCACACTGCATGGCTCGGTGATGATGTTCCTGTTCGCCATCCCGATCTTCGAAGCGTTCTCCATCCTCTTTCTGCCGCAGATGATCGGCGCAAGAGAACTGCCGTTCCCGCGTCTGTCGGCCTTTGGATTCTGGGCCTTTCTGATCGGCGGCACGTTCCTCTGCGGATCCATCTTCTTCGATGCCGCGCCGCAAGGCGGATGGTTCATGTACCCTCCGCTCGCCAGCCGTTTTCAACCCGGCATCGGCGCAGACATGTGGCTGCTCGGTTTTTCTTTTATTGAAGTCGCCGCAATCGCCGCATCAGTAGAACTGATCGTGGGTGTGTTGAAGTGCCGGCCGCCCGGCATGCGCATCAACATGATCCCGCTCTACTCGTGGTATGTGCTGGTGGCTGCGGCGATGGTGCTGTTCGCGTTCCCGCCCCTGATCGCGGGAAGCATGCTGCTGGAACTGGAGCGCGCCTTTCAATGGCCCTTCTTCGATGCAACGAAAGGCGGCGATCCTCTGCTCTGGCAGCACCTCTTCTGGCTATTCGGACACCCCGAGGTCTACATCATCTTCCTGCCGTCTGTCGCACTGGTGGCGATGATTGTTCCGACGTTCGCCCGCACTCCCATCGTCGGATATCTTTCCAGCACAGTGGGATCCGAAGCTTGGAATTCACGTGACTTGAAGTCGCGGC
>JADMIO011711113.1_pt1 | contig 61565 bp, 52 predicted proteins | sample 8958161 | NCBI WGS metagenome assembly JADMIO01 (sample SAMN16585339, study PRJNA669376) | soil metagenome | isolation source: Crop rotation soil | place: USA: Cullars Rotation, Alabama | collected 2011
CCGCGACTTCAAGTCACGTGAATTCCAAGCTTCGGATCCCACTGTGCTGGAAAGTTTATCTGCTTCGTTGCATGCTTCGCTTCCTTGTGCGGCGTAGGTTTTACTACGCCTCCGCAGTCGCTTGCACGCGCCTCGCATCTGAAGCTTTTTGAGCTGTCTAATTTACTATTTTTTTGTTGTTGATTGATTAATTGTTTTTAGAAAAGATCTGACTTGCTGCTGAGTTTTGGCTTTTACGCCGGAATTATTGATCACGAAGTCGGCGCGCTGCATTTTTTTGCGCATCGGCCATTGCGCGGCGCGGCGGCGGCGGATTTCGCTGCGCGTCCAGCCCTGATGGACCAGCCGCTTTTCGGACTCCGCTATGTCGGCAAAGACTGTTACGACCAAATCGCAGATTTTCTGAAAGCCGGCTTCAAAAAGCAGCGGCACTTCGAGAACAACGTGCTTCTTTTTGGTTTTTTTAGTTTCGGCAATCATGCGCTTTAAAACATAAGGGTGAATCAGCCTCTCAAGCCGTTTAAGCTGCTGTTTTGATTTGAAAACAATATTTGCCAGCTTTTCGCGGTCGAGGAATCCGTGCGAAACCGCGCCCGGAAATTTCTCGCAAATCTTCGCGAAAACCGGATTCGTCGCCTGCAGGGTTTCATGTGCAATACGGTCGGCGTCAAATACGACAAACCCGTTCTTGCGTAAAAGCGCGGCCACCGTGCTTTTCCCGGTGCCGAAACTGCCGGTTACGCCGACAACTATTTTTCTCTTTTTACTCAGTTTTTTGATTTTCATTTTATTTTTTATTTGCAACGCAATCTATTCCGCAATGCGAGTTTCATCGAGCATTGTAAGATTCACTGTTACTGCTTGTACCAGGTTTCGCCCGTGTATACGTCGGCCTTTAGCGGAACGCGCAACGCGTAGGCGTCTTCCATTTCCTGCTTCACCATTTTTGCGAGCTTTTCGGCTTCTTTTGCGGACGCATCGAACACCAATTCATCATGCACCTGCATAATCATCAAGCTTTCGAATTCCTGCTTTTTTAGAGTCTGGTCGATTTGAATCATCGCGATTTTGATTAAATCCGCCGCCGAACCTTGCAGCGGAGCGTTCACGGCCGCGCGCTCGGCATAATTTCTAAGCTGCACGTTTTTCGAAAGAATATGCGGAAAATACGCGCGACGCCCGAGCATGGTCGTCAAATAGCCCTGTTTGCGGGCGAGTTCCTTTTGGCTTTCGATGTAGTCGCGCACGTTCGGATAACGGTCGAAATAATTTTTGATAAATTCCGTCGCTTCCGGAACGGAAATGCCAAGATCGCCCGAGAGACCGTAACTCGTTTTACCGTAAATCACGCTGAAATTGATCGTTTTTGCCGCATAACGCATTTCACGCGTTACGTCTTTTTCCTTCACGCCGTAAAGAATCGTGGCGGTAAAATTATGAATGTCGCGGTCTTCTTCGAACGCTTTTTTCAAATTCGGATCATCCGAAAAATGGGCCAAAATCCGGAGTTCTATTTGGGAATAGTCCGCCGAGACGATTTTTCCTCCGGGAAATCTGGAAACAAAAGCCTTGCGCACCAACCGGCCCGTTTCGCTTTTAATCGGAATATTTTGCAAATTCGGCTCGGTGCTCGACAGACGGCCGGTGTCCGTGGTTGTTTGATGATAAGATGTATGCACCATTCCGGTCGATTCGTTCACCATCTCCGGTAGCGCATCCAGATAAGTTGATTGCAACTTCATTTTTTCGCGGAAATCGAGAATATCCCTTGCGATCTCATGTTCGCCGGCCAGCTCTTCGAGCACGGCCGCATCGGTGGAATAGCCGGTTTTCGTTTTTCGCACCGTCGGCAATTTGAGTTTTTCAAACAACATTTCGGCCAGCTGCTTCGGCGAACCGATATTAAATTCACAGCCGACATGCGCGCAGATTTTCTTTTCAAGCGCTTCGATTTCGCGCGAAGCGCGGATTGAAAGCTCCTGCAGCCATTTCACGTCGAGTTTAACGCCGTTCATTTCACAGCGCGCCAACACGTCCGCCAGCGGCAGCTCAACTTCGCGATAAAGCTTTTCGAGTTTGTTTTCTTGTAGTTTTTCACGCAACACCGGCACCAGCTGCCACACCGCGTCCGCGTCTTCACAGGCATATTCCTTAATTTGAGCGAGCGGGACCAAATCCATCGTAATTTGCTTTTTGCCTTCGCCCAAAAGCGCCGTGGTTGGAATTTTCTGCATGGAAAGGTATTCCATCGCTAGATCATCAAGATTGTGATTACGCTTAATCGGCTGTAACAAATAGCTGGCAATCATCGTGTCGAATTCCACGCCGCGCAGTTCAATGCCGGTGCGCTTTACAACCATGGAGTCATATTTAATATTTTGCCCGTATTTATGGATTTTCTGCGATTCTAAAACCGGTTTTAGCGCTTCGAGCACGACATTCAGCGGAAGACCGGGTCCGGCATGCGCTGCATCCGAAACCGGGACATAAAATCCGGTGTTCTTTTCCCAGGAAAAACTGAGCCCGACGATGATTGCTTTCATCGGATCCGCCGAGGTGGTTTCGGTATCAAAACTGAAAGCTTTTAATTTTTTGAGCGTCTCGGCAAAATCGTCCAAATCACTTAAAGATTCAATGGTTTTGTAGTCGCAGTCTTTTTTGGGCTGAGCTGCGGGGGCAGCCGTCAAAACGCCGGTCTTTGACTCCAGATTGCGGATCAAGCTGTAAAATTCGTAACGTTTAAAAAATGGCAGCATGTTTGCAGCTTCGACGGGTTTCCAGCGCATCGCATCCCAATCCATGTCGCATTCCACTTCGCTGTGAATCGTGGCCAGCTCGCGCGACATCAGTAAATCCGCGTCATGCGCGACAAGTTTTTCGCGCTGTGACTTCGAAGCGACCTTATCCACGTTTTTTCTCAAATTGTCCACGGAATGGAATTCTTTCATCAGTTTTAAAGCGGTTTTTTCACCGATGCCGCGCACGCCGGGAATATTGTCGGAGCCATCGCCCATCAGCGCCATTAAATCGATAATTTGCTCCGGTCCCAGGCCTTCAAACCGTTCGCGCACGGCCGCTTCATCGTACATTTTCTGGTCTTTGTGAAAATTCAAAACGCTAATACCCGGGCTGACCAATTGAAGTAAATCCTTATCGCTTGAAACAACCACAACTTTCAAACCTTCGGCTTTGCCGCATTTGGCAAGCGTGCCGATCAAATCATCGGCTTCATAGCCTGGCTTTTCGTAGACCGCGATTCCGGCCAATTTGCAGTATTCCTTGATCGGCTCAACCTGCGGCACTAAATCCTCGGGCATGGGCTTCCGGTTGGCTTTGTAATTTTCGTATTTTTCATGGCGAAAAGTCGGTTCCTTGCGGTCAAAGCAAACCGCCAGATAGTCCGGCGGAAAAGCCGTGATCAGCTTATCCACGCTGGTAATGAACCCGTAAAGCGCGTTGGTCGGCTCCCCTTTGGAATTCGTCAGCCCTTGTATCGCGTAGTAAGCGCGATAAAAAAAACCGTTTCCATCGATGATATATAGCGTCCCCGGACGGACAGCCTGTTTCTTAGGCAAGCGAATTTAACCTGACTAGTTGTAACTATTTATGCTGGAATTTTTAGGAAATTTTTAAGATTGTTTCCGGTTGAGCCGTTGGCTCACAGGTACCGGATGCGGGAAAATGATCAACTGTGAATATCTTATTTTAAGCCGCCCTCGCCCTGTGTCAAGCTAATTTGACGAAAGCCGCTTATACAAATTGAATAATGCCGTCGGCGCCGATTTGCACTCCGGAAGCGCATTCGGACCTAACAGCGCCGCAAGACCCGCTTTGTACCGGCGGCGCCGGCACGGAAGGCGCAGCGACAGGCAGCGGTACGGATTGCTGCTCGGCGGCTTTGGCCGGTTCTTTTACAGCCGGCGTTTCTGCCGGCGCTGAGACAGTCGCTTCTTTTTCCGGGATTTGAGCGCTGTATTTAATGGATTCAGTTATTACCTGCGGCACGGGCAATGCCGGTGTAACGGGTGCGCGGGTTTGAAATTTTTTGATTTCAGGGATTCTAATATTCTCAGCCGGCGGCTTTACCGGTTCGGTTTTGGGCTTTTTCGCGATAAATTCATTCAAATGCGGGGCTATCGTTTCTTCATCAAGCAAAATAGGCGTTGCGGACACGGGCGCAGGCGCCGGAGTTTGAGTAAGCGAATTCAAATGCGAAATCAGGCTATCGCTTGTTCTTCCGGAGCTTTCAGAATTTAAAACGTCATCTTCCGCGGCGGCATTGCCGGAAAAAATAAATAATGTTCCGCAAAATACGGCGGCCAAAAGAATGGCGGCTTTATTTCTCATGGCGGAATTATATAACCAGCAGGGACTGCTGTTTATTTCTTTTTCGGGGTAATTTGCGCCAGATGCGTGGCCAAATCACGCGGTTCCTGCGCGAATTCAATGGCCGATTCGTAGCTGATAATACCGTCGGCATAATACTGCTTCAAAACGTCATCAAGATATTTCATGCCGTATTTTTTGCCGGTTTGCAATTCGGAAGTCACTTGATAGGTTTTGCCTTCGCGGATCAGATTGCGGATGGCCGGCGTCGCGATTAAAACGTCATGCGCGGCAATACGGCCGGGCTTATCGATGCGCGGAATCAAGGCTTGCGAAATAACGGCCACAATCACCGAAGAAAGCTGCACGCGGATTTGCGGCTGCTGTTCCGGCGGAAAAACGTCAATAATACGGTCCACCGTACGCGCGGCGCCTGTGGTATGCAAAGTGGAAAAAACCAAGTGGCCGGTTTCGGCGGCGCGAATGGCGTTTTGCATCGTGTCGATGCCGCGCATTTCGCCGATGAGAATCACGTCCGGATCCTGGCGCAACGCTTTTTCGACGGCCAAGGCGAATGTCGGCACGTCGGTGCCGACTTCACGCTGGTTGATCACGCATTTGCGCATCGGGTAAACGAATTCGATCGGATCTTCCGCCGTAATAATATGCTTGGGATAGCGGTCATTAATATAGTTGAGCATCGCGGCCAGCGTCGTAGTTTTACCCGAACCGGTGGGACCGGTAACAAGCACCAGGCCGCGCGGACGATTCAAGGTGTCGCGGATTTGCTCCGGCAGGCCGATTTCTTCAAAAGTGCGGAATTTGCTAGGCAATTGGCGCAGCACCAAGCCTAAATGGCCTTGCTGCTTGAAAAGTGAAACACGGAAACGCGCCTTGTCTTTAAAGCCGAATCCAAAATCAAGTCCGCCGACTTCTTCAACGACTTTACGCTGTTCTTCGGTAGTAATTTCGTGCGCGTAGGCTTCCATATCTTCAGGCTTTAAATTGACGTCGGTTTGCGAAATAAGCTCGCCGTTTAGACGCAAAGTGATCGGCCGGCCGACAGTCAAATGAATATCGGAGGCATCTTTCGTAATCGCAAGTTCCAGAATTTGTTCAATAGGATTGGCCATATTTTTTCCGTTCCGTTATATATCGTCCGTTTCCTAGAAGATTTGAACTATTTTTTGGTATAAAACCGCCCATAAAGCGGCTAAAACCAGCAATACAATCAACCTTCCCGCTTCGCCGCGTGCCGCGGCGCTGACCGGTAAACGCAGCATGCGCTCGCGCGCGCCGGTATAAAAGAAAGACAATGTTAATGTCCCGAAGCCGGCAACAATCAGCGCGGCCGCTAAACGGCAGCCGTTGCCGGGGAGCCATAAAAGCGCGAACGCTGTCATCGCGGCGGCAAATACAGTGGGCGGCGGTGACTGCAAAAGCACTCCCAGCAAAACCGCAAACAGCAAAAAGGCCACGGGCATGTAATGCGTCGAAAGCGGGGCGGCCCAACCTAAAAAAGCCAGCGTTACCGTCATGCCAAGATAATAAAGCCAATCGCGCAGCAAAAGCCTGATCGGCGTACCGGATTCCGCTTCGCGGCCGCGTGCCAGAAAATATCCCGCCAGTAAAATGACCGCGAAAAATTTCATGGCTGCGTCCTTTTGCAAAACTGCGCGTAAAAAGTCTGGGCAACAAGCAAAATACCGAGACTTACAAGCCACACGCCAGTTACCGGTAAATATTCGCGCAGCCGGCAAACAATGAAGGCCGTCAAAAATGCCGCCGCAAGGATAAAAAGAAATTCGCGTGAACGCCGGCGCGCGTATTTTTTGACCCCGGTCAGCCATGGTCTTTTTTTCACGGCCGGTAAAGACTCCCACATCACGGCCGGAATCAGCAAATAAGAACTCCAAATCCAGTATGCCGGAATATGCAGATAAAGCCATCCTGCCGAACCGGCCAGCGCCAGCCAAAACATGAAAAAAGCCGCGCGTGAACGCGGCGCAAGTTTTTCGCGCAGCAATTCTAAAAAAAATAGAGTGATTCCTGCCAGCACCGGGAAGATCGCGGCCGCGTAAAAAATCGTCGAATTGGAAAAAAGCAAAAGCGGCAAAAGCGCTTCGGCGGTCACCGGGGATTTAAGCGAACGCATGCGCGGATTCATCGTGTGCCTTTCACGGTTTGCTTTTCAATCCAGGCCGCTAAAAATCCGGAAATCAGCCCCGTCACCGTCATGGCGTCGGCGCGTTCACCGGAAGCGACAAGCAACGAAAATATGCCGGCAACAATCAATTGATGCCGCAACCGGCCGCGCGGCGAAAGAGGCGGCAAAGCCGCGTCCAGGATCAAATCCCCTGCTGCCAATCCCCATAAAACCGCGTAGGAGATATGGATTTCATGCAAAAGCGCCAGTTCCACCGCGAGCAACAGTACGATCAAAATTCTTTCTGTCTCAATTTGTGTATTGGGGAAACGGATCAGAGCCCAAATCAAAACCAGAATTCCGGAAATAAACACTCCGGCATCAGACAAAATAAATTCGGGACGGAAATGGCCGCCGGTCACGCCGTACAGAACGGCCAAGGCAAAACATACCGGCTGCACGACCATGCCGGCGCGGCCGCCGCACAGGCGATGCACCAAAGTCAAAAGCGCGGCCGCAAAAGCGGCTTCCGGAAGAGATATGTTTGCCGGTATAAAAAGTGTCAGCAATAAAATCTGGCGCAAAAGCGTGACGGGCGAAGAAGAGCCTTCTGTTTTCACCGCTTGCAGGAAAAACTGCGCGATGACGGCGGATGCAATAATAACGCCGGCGGCCTGCAGCCATAAATTTCCCGCAACCAGAACGGCGGCGCAAAATAAAACGGTTGTGGAAAGCAAAGCACGGAACTCTTGCAATGCCAGCGGCGAATTGCCGCGCAAATGCGGGGCGAAGTTTTTTATGAGTTTAATTTCCTGCAGCTGCATTTAGAAGCTACCCTTAACCGTTTCGGCCAGCGGTAAATGCGAAGGGCAAACATAAGAGCAATTTCCGCAACCGATACAGCGCGCCGCGTCGAGTTCGCGCGCTCGGCCGAAGTCCTCGCGCCAGGCCGCGGCCGCAATCAGAATGGGCGTCAAATCCACGGGACAGGCCGGCGCGCATTCGCCGCAGCGGATGCATTCGGTGCTTTTTTCATCGGCTGAAAGCTCTTTCGGCAAACCGACCAGCGCCGTCGTCTGCGCCGAAACCGCTTCCTGCATGGACAGAATCGAACGCCCGCGCATCGGCCCGCCGGCCAGCCATCTGCCCGGTTCGCGTAAAAATCCTTTACAGGCCTTAGCGGCATCGCCGGTTTGCATGCCAAGCGGTAGCCACATATTTTGCGGCTGGACAATACACTCGCCAGTTATCGTTACCACGCGTTCAAAAAAAGGTTTTCCCGACACCACCGCCTCATAGGCAGCAAACGCGGCGGCAATGCCGGCCAGCGGGCGTAATTGCAGGCTTTGCGGATGTTCACGCGCGAACTCCGGATCAATCATCGGCAGTAAAATAGCGGGCTCATCCTGCGGATAACGCGCCGGAAAAACACGCACTTCCACATGGCCCCATTTCAGAAAATAAATTTTACTTTTTAAAAGTTCTATGGCCTGATCGGCGTCCTGCGAAAGCGCGAAAATAATTTTTTCCAGCCCGGCCGCGCGCCGCATGATTTCGGCGCCTTTCAACACTTCCATCGGGTGGCCGAGCAAAAGCACTTGATCGGACGTTATGTATGGCTCGGATTCGCAGGCATTAATAATCAGCGTTTTTTTGTGAAAGGGGCTTTTTTCCAGAAAAGTGATCAGCGGTTGTTTGGCCGGACCGCTAAGGACAATCCCAGCCTCGCGGATTTGAACACGCAAACGCTCGGCTGAGGAATCCTCCCAATTGAAAGTTTCGGGTACGGGCAGGAATGAATAGGGGTTTTTACGGTCAACCAGAATTTCAATTGCCAGCACGGATTCGCCTGACGCCGTTATCGCAGGGGCAATCGAGCCGATTGAGCCGTTCATCGGGCTGAATACAGGAATGCCCGCCGAAAGCCGCGGTTCGGCAATTTTCGCGCCGCTGGATATAATCTGGTCCGGCACAACGCAGGGTTTTTGGTAAAACGGCGCGTCGGCATAAACCGGAACAAACAGTTTTTCAGGCGCGGACGGACGTTTTAAAGTCCAAACGCCCAAACTCATTTCTTTTTTGGGGGGTAACTTAAGTAATTTCATCCCGGCAGGATTATAATGCCATTTTACTGACCTTTCATTGGAAAAACTAAAACCTCGAACGTCGCGGCATTGAAGGAAAATTTCTATGCAAAAAATCGAAAAAGATGTTTGTATCGCGGGCGGCGGTCCGGCCGGCATGCTGCTCGGATTATTGCTGGCCAAACAAGGGCTCAAAGTGCTGGTGCTTGAACAGCACAAGGATTTCGAGCGCGAATACCGCGGCGAAGTGCTGATGCCGCGTTTCACGCAAATGATGCGTCAAATCGGACTCAACGAATACCTGACGCAATTCCCCCATTTAAATTTGACCGAGATGGAAGGTTTTTACCGCGACAAACCGATTTTTAAAATCAGCTTCGAAGAGCTGGCGCCGGAAGCGCCTTTCGCGGTGTGGATGCCGCAAACCGTGATGCTAGAAGCGCTGCATGCCAAGGCCAAAGAGCTTTCTAATTTCGAAATTTTATTCGACGCGCATGCCGTCGACACCATAGAAGAGAACGGCGTTTGCAAAGGCCTTTCCGTTTCGCATGCCGGTGAAAAAAAAGAAGTGCGCGCCAGGGTGTCCGTGGGCGCGGACGGCCGTTTTTCAGCCGTGCGTAAGCGCGGCGGTTTTCGGCTTGCCGACGAGGACCATAAATTCGATTTGATCTGGTTTACACTCGAGAAACCGGCCGGCTATGACAACAAGGTTCGTTTTTACCTCGCTTCAGATTGCAATTATTTGATTCTGCCGAAATATCCGAACCATATTCAATGCGGCCTGGTGGTTGAAAAAGGCGGTTACAGCAAATACGTCAAGCAAGGCATTGGTTCGCTGCGAAATATTCTGGCGAACGCTAATCCGGTTTTTAAAGAATTCGCCGCAAATTTGTATGACTTTAGTCCTTTCAATGTCCTGCAGGCCAAAATCGAATACGTCAAAGAATGGGCCAAAGACGGCGTATTGCTGGTCGGCGACAGCGCGCATACCTGTTCACCTGCCGGCGCTGTAGGGGTTTCGGTGGCGGTGGCCAGCGCCATTGTCGCCGCGGATGTCATCACGCAATGCTTCGCCAAAAATGATTTTTCGGCGGCGATGCTCAGCCAAGTCCAAAAAATCCGCGAAAAGGAAGTGCTGCATATTCAAAGCCGGCAAAAAACTTTTTCGCGCCTGCTTTTTCCGCAGGCCTCGGGCCTGCAGCGCGCTGTGATTCTTTTCCTGGCTTCGCTGGTCGTGAAATCCGGTTTAATAAAAAACGCGCAGAGAGACTTGATGGTGATGAAAGAGCCGCTGCCCGTTTCGCCTGCGCTTTATTTCCGGTAATTATTTATACTTCCGGGCCCGACGAGCTTTATCAGAGGAATTATTTACTGGTCCGCTCCGCGAGTTTTATCGAGCGGAGCATTACTTGTACTTCCGGACGTTGGCGACAACCACGCCGCCAACAACAAGTTCGTTTTCCGGATGAATGAGCGGATATTTTTTATTGCCGGGACGTAAAACCACTTTGCCGTTTTTTTTCTCGAAATATTTTAGCGTCCAATCGCCGTCCACTTGGGCGACGACAATGTCTCCCATATGCGGCTCGCGCCCGCGTTCGACAATCACCATATCTCCCGGCATAATCCCGGCTTCGATCATAGAGTCGCCGCTGGCCTTCACCAAATAACTGGCTGTCGGGTTTTTTACGAGAAATTCATCCAGCGATAAAGTATCAATCAACTCTTCTTCCGCAGGCGAAGGGAAGCCCGCCTGCACCGAGCCGAGAAAACGCAGGCCGCTTTTCAGCAAGGCCCCGGGAATCAAACGGCCGGAATGGTCCTGATTCAGGATTCTTTTGCGGATGAGATGCGGGATCAAAGCCGAAACGCCGCCCTTGGAGCGGTAACCGAGCAAGGTTTGCAATTCGGAAAAAACCGGCGGGCGCTGATGCTCCGCCTGAAATTTCCGCAGCTTGACTATAATATTGGCGAAATCCAAAGCTTTAGGCATATAGGCTCTTTAAGTAATATTGCATTTTGTTCCCGGTTTTAATTATAAACGGACGTTCGTCCGATTTCAAGTTATAATATATTTATGACTTTCCAGCCTATTTCATTATCGTCGTTTCCAAACGCTATTTTACATATTGATTGCGATGCCTTTTTTACGTCCGTCGAGCAATCGTTAAACCCGCGTCTCAAAGGAAAGCCCGTCATAACCGGCAAAGAGCGCGGCATTGTCGCCTGCGCCAGCTACGAAGCCAAAGCTTTGGGCGTAAGACGGCCGATGCGTTTATATGAAGCGCAAAAAATGCTGCCTTCCCTCATTTGCCTGCCTAGCGATTACGAAACATACAGTATTTTTTCCAAGCGCATGTTTGAAATCATCCGCACTTTCACCCCTGAAGTAGAGGAATATTCTATTGACGAAGCTTTCGCGGAAATTTCGGGATTGCGCCGGCTGCATCACACCAACTACGTTGAAATCGCATTAAAGATTAAACAGGCAATTGAAAAAGAACTCGGCTTAACGGTTTCAGTCGGGCTTAGTTCGTCGAAAGCGCTGGCAAAAATCGCCTCGAAAGAAAAAAAGCCCGCCGGTTTTACCGTGCTGCGCGCAAACCAGTTGCACGAATATCTTCCGCAAATAACGGTCGAGCGCGTTTGCGGCTTCGGCCCCAATACCGCGGCGCTATTGAACAAAAATGGGGTTCGCACGGTTTGGGAATTCGTAAGCCGTCCAAAAATCTGGGCGCAGCAGCTGCTGGGTAAAATCGGCGGCGAGCTTTGGGAGGAGCTGCGCGGCAATGCCGTTTACCCGCTCATTAAAGAGGAAAAAACCGACTATGCCTCAATCAGCAAATGCAAAACGTTCACTCCTCCGTCATCGGAAAAAAAATTCGTCCATGCGCAGCTGCTGCGCAATCTGGAGTCTGCCATGATCAAGCTTAGAAGGCACGATTTGGCGGCAAAAGGAGTTTCGGTTTTTTTGCGGCAGGAAGATTTCAAATCCCACGGTATGGAAGCCGAGTTTAATCATGCGACATCCTCCGCCCGTGACGCACTGGAAGCCGTGAACCGGTTGTTTGAACAGCTTTTTAATCCGGCCCAAAAATACCGGCTGACAGGCGTGGTTTTCTTTAAAATTTGCTCGGCAAAGAATGTTCAATATTCGCTCTTCGACGATGTGCCCAAAATAGAATCCTGCAACCGCCTGGATCATGTGATTGACGAGGCGGGTAAAAAATATGGCAAACATGCGCTCGCGCTTGGCATAGGCCTATGGCTGGGCAAGCATAAACAGCACATTTCAGACCGCGGCGATTTGCCGGAGCGTAAGAAGAATTTACTGCGCGGGGAAACCTTCAGACAACGGCTTGCCGTTCCGCTTTGGAATATAACCTTACATTAGCCGGGCGGATCGTCGCAAAGCTAGGACAAATCCTGCAAATTCGGACAGTCGCTCTGCTTCGTCCGAAGAGAGGAAAATGGCATGAAAAGTGACACTTATTGTCTAGAACGCACAATCTGGAAAAGATAATCAAGGATAACGAAGCTGCTAAAGCAGAAACGAAATTCCTGATCATCTCCCCCTCGGCGGCATTGCCAACGAGGGGGTTCTTTTCAGCAATCATTTTTCCTGAAACTGGGGAGATAATAATTATGAAACTCAAATTAAAACAAAAAATGCAGGCAGCCATGGATAAAATTCATTCGCCGACCCAGCTTTTACGCGCGGACCATAAGAAAGTGAAAACGCTTTTCGCCGAATTCGAAAAGACGGAAAATCCCGACCGCATGCTCAAAATTTTCGAAGAGACGGCGCGGGAACTCGAAATCCATACCAAAGTCGAAGAGGATGTTTTCTACCCGGCTGCGGAAAAGCTTATTCATGACGAGCCTTTGATCGATGAATCAAACGAAGAGCACCATGTTGTGGATGTATTAATTTCCGAGCTTAAGCAGCTCGATCCGCATGACAAAGAACAAAAGAAAACTTTCCGTGCCAAATACACGGTTTTAATGGAAAACGTAAAACATCATATCGAAGAGGAAGAGGATCACATGTTCCCCAAATTCGATAAAGTGAAAGCGGACAAAAGCGATATTCTGATCGAAATGAAATCAGAAAAAGAGCTTTTAACAAAAAAAGCTTCTTGAGCGGGAGGTGTTATGAAAAAAAGACATCAGTATAAAAACGGCATGAATGAACAATCGCTGGGCCGCCGGAAATCCGGCCGCGCGCAGAATAAAAACGACAAAGATTCGCGCGCAAAGGGTTATGTTTTTCAGCCCGGGAAAGCCACAGCGCAGGACGTCTGGTAATGAAAAACAAGAAACAACCTCACATAGAATCTGAAGAAGAATTGCGCGCTATGGAGCTGGATGACGGCATTGATACAAAATCGCATATCAAGAGACATCCGCATGAAATTACAGCGCCGGTAGGCGAGCAGTTTATTCCGGAAGAACTAGAGGAACAGGGTTATACAGACGAAGGGCGAGGCACACCGGATAATAAAGATGCTGCGAACCCGAATGCCATTGATAGCCAGAAGATAGCCTGATTATTGGCCAATCGCTGCCTTTACAGCGTCAAGTTTGGCTTCTGCCTGTTCTCGTTCTTGCTTAGCAACCTCGAGCTCCTGCTCTGCTTTTTGCAAAGCATCCTGTGCGCCCTTCAGGGCGTCTTCTTTTTCATTCTGTTTCATAATCAATTGCTGAATTTGATTCTCCATGTTCCTTAGATCTTGTCTGATTTGCTCAAGTTCCTGTTCTAACGGATCAACAATCGCTTGGGCTGTATCCACGGCTATCTGCTTCTCATTTTTGTATGCCCTCAACCCATCAGCCTCCGACTCGACGCTCATGCGCTCTTGTTGCAATTGCTGAAACTCGATCGCTGCTTGATCGACGGCTGCCTGCTTTGCTTCAACAGCTAATTTTTTTTCATTTTCCTTCGCTTCCAATTGCTGAATTTGGCTCTCTGCATCCGCCTTGTCTTTTCTTATTTGTTCAAGATCGCTCGTTAGCCGGCCAACTTTTGCTCTGGCCTCATCTACGGCGGCCTGCTTCGTATCTTTGTCCACTCTTAACCCGTCAACTTCTGACTCTGCGCTCGCATACTCTTGTTCTAATTGCGCAAGTCTAGTCGCCGATTGCTCGGCCTTTGCTAGAGCCTGATTTGCGGCTACTTGCTTTTGATTCACGTCGTCTTCCATTGCCGGAATCTGACTTTGTAAATTCTGTCGCTCCTGTTCTAACTGATCAAGCTGATCTGATAATTGCTTGATCTTGTCTTCGATCGTCTTCAGGTCTGCTTTTTTCTCATTTTCGCGCTCTTCCAATCGCTGAATCTGGTTTTCTGCATCAGCTTTGTCATTTCTTAGTTGCTCAAGTTCACCCCTTAGCCGGTTAACTTTGTCTTGCGCTTGATCCACGGCGGCTTGCTGCGCATCTTTATCAGCTTGGGCGTTCGCAAGCTCTTGCTCCGCATTCACACGCTCTGCCGTTAATCGATCCAGCTCATTCGACGCTTCGGCGGCACTCGCCTCTTTCATGGCGGCTTCAGCCTGCTTCATATCATTTTTTGCTTGTAGGTCCGAAAGCTGATTTTCCAAATTCATCCGTTCGTCCTGTAATTGCCGCAATTCCTCCGATAAGCGGTTGTAATCCTCTATGCCTGTGTCCGCAGATTCGGGATTCTCCGATCTCATAGCGGCTTCATTCAACTCATTCTGTTTCGCCGCCTCTCGCTGTTCCAGTTCCTTTATGCTGTCTTTCGTTTTTTGCAGCTCCGCAGCTGCATCCGCAGAATCCTTCTGCGCTTGTTCGGCAGCTGTCTGCTCTGCATCCGCCGCTGCTTTTTGCGAGCTCTCTTGCGATTGTAAATCCGTCAATTGATTTTGGGCCGCGCTTAATCTCGCTTCTGCATTACTAAGCTCGCTTTGTAAGTTTTCTAATTCGCTTTGGGCCGCATTTAACTCTTCTTCTTTCTCTCCCGCCTGCGTTTCCAGGATCGCTCTGCGATCTTTCGCTGCGCTCAATTCCGCGGATATTTGGTCAAGCTCGCCCTGTGCGTTCGTTAACTCTGCCTGGGCTGCATTCAATTCTCTTTGCTTATCCGCTTCTTGCGTATTTAACTCCTCTAGGCGGGCTTTCGCATTGCTTAACTGCGCTTCCGCAGCTGCAAGTTCGGCCTGTGCTTGCTGGGCAGCCGCTTGATCTGCCTCCGTCACGGGTTGTTGCGCTTCTTTTTGCAAGCGCAAACCCTCCAACTTGCTTTCCGCATCGCTCAATTTTGTGGCCGCTTCCGCAAGTTCTCTCTCTAAGTTTTGCAATTCTCCCTGCGCTGCATTTAATTCTTCTTGTTTCTCTCCCGCTTTTGTCTCTAAGGCTGCCCTGCGATCTTTCGCTTCGCTTAATTTTTGACTTATTTCCGCAAGTTCGCTTTGCGCTTGTTGGACCGCTGCTTGCGCATCCTTAAGTTCTTGCTCTTTCGCCGCTTCTTTTTGCTGTAAATCCGCCAGTTTTCTTTCGGCTTGGTCTAATTCTGCGGCTGCTTGCGCTAATTCTTTTTGTGCGTTTTCCAATATTCTTTGCGGCTCTTCCAACGCCGCTTGCTTCTCCGCTAGTTCAACCTGTAGATCTCCAACACGTTTATTTGTTTCTTCTAGTTCCTGGCTTACTTGATCAAGCTCGCTTTGTGCCTGCGCAACGGCTGTTTTCGCGTCCGCAACCGCTTTATCCGCCGCTTCTTCTTTGGCTTTAGCATCGTTGACTAATTTTTCAAGGCGGCTAATAAGTTCTTCGTTCCAATTTGCTATTTTATTCCAGTCGTCCTGTATGGTTGGCTTAATTTCCGCCATATCCGTTTTTAATTTGATAATGCCGGAATTTTGTATGTCCATGGTCTTCCAAATGCGATCGATTTCCGCGTTGCGTCTTTCTTCCGCCTTCCATTGGCTTTTCGTAAATTGTTGCTGCACTAACGCATCAATTTCGCTTTGCTTTCTCTGAAAGTTTTCATAAATTTTTCCGTAGTCATATTCCATCTTTTTGAATTTTGCTATGTTGTCGTTCATATTTTGTTCTGCCTGTGAAATATCACCGGGAAGTCCCATTTCAGGATCCTGTCCGGGCACAGGCGGGTTATCAAATTGTGTGTCAGGTTGCAGCGAATTGGGACATTGGCGGGTTTCGCAATAATCATCGTTAAACAACGGCAGCATTTCATCCCCATCTGACATCGGCTCAGGATTTTTTGGATCCCCATCAGGAAGCGGCGGCGGATACGGCGTCGGTTTAGGCCCGGTCGATGTTTCTCCGCCGTTCATTGAAGAGCCATCGCTGCCGCTCTCTCCAAGCTGCGCCCCGGAATCTCCGACAGGTCCGGCAGATCCAACATCGCTTGCTGCGTCTTGCGTTTGCGGCGGCATTGAATCCGGAACTTCATCCGGTATTTCCGGTTGCTCCGGCCCAGCTGTTTCTTCCCCGGTTTGTGGCGTGATTTCACTTGCTTCTCTTTGTCTTTGTGCTTCAGCCTCGGCCGCAACTCGTGCGGCCTCTTGCGCTTCCAACTGATCACGCATTGCTTGCATTTGTCTTTCGTTCTCTTCTTGGGCCAGGCGCTGTTCATCGGCCTGCCGCTCGGCTTCCATTCTTTGGCGTTCTTCTTCGGCCCTTTGCTCTTCGAAGGCTCTAGCCTCTTCTTCCATTCGTCGCCGATTTTCTTCTTCTACCCTTTGCCGCTCTGCTTCTTCGGCCGCTAATCTTTCCTGCTCCGCTAGCTCTGCTTCCAATCTTTGTCGCTCTTCTTCTTGCGCCTGTCTTTGCCGTTCGGCTTCTTCAGCTGCCTGCCGCGCAGATTCATCATCCGCTGAAGTATCTGTTCCCGTATCTGAGCTTGGATCATTCGTATCATCGGGTGCATCGCAATCCTGGTCATCGTTGCAATTATCCGGATCTGTGCCGCCTGAGTCTGGGTCCGGTACGGGCTGCCTATTATTCCATTCGTCGATAATTTGAATGTCAGCCATTGCGCTTTGTTTAATACCAGGCAGGCGATTTTTAATAATTGCGATAACATTGTCGTAAGCATTTTCTAAAAATCCTTTGTCGGTTTCCATTTCGTTAAATCTTTCGGATTGGGCCTGCTCATATTCATTCTGAATTTCCTCGGTAAAAAATATTTTATTTTCATTTTCCGGGAAAGCATAAAAGACATCTTCGCGTCCTTTTAAGTACGCATACTCTTGCCGAACTTCTTGATCCAAAGCATCAAATCGATTGCTAAGCGTTGGAATATTTCCTTTATTTTGTTCCAATTGTTGAAGCCAAAATCCATAATTATCGATTTGGACTTTTAAATCCGCAGCAGCCTGTTGGACATTTTCCGGAATTCCCGATTCATTCGATCGAGCCGGCCTAGGATCAACGTTTGAAGGCGACGGTTCTGCCGTGCAGTCTTGCAAATCACATGGATTGTCGGGTTTTTGCGGTGGCTGTGGAGCGTCGGGCAGATTTGAACGCTGCGATAAATCTATATTGTTTGGATCGAGCGGTGACGGATTGATTTTTTGAGGGGGCGCGCTCCCTTCTTCGCCGGCATTCTCGCCGGCCGATCCCGTCGGCCCGGCTGATCCTTGCTCATCAGAGCTTGGATTTTCCGCGGAATTATCGCCGTCGTCCGTTGCCGGCTGACTATTTTCGTTCTTATTGGCATCCGGATCTTGTTTGGTATCTGAGGAATCCGCCGGATTTCCGCTATCGTTTGTTGCAGACTCTTGCGGGCCGTTGTCCGGCCCAGTCGGATTACTTTCTGGTTCAGGAAATGATTCTTCGGCTAAACGTTCTGCTTCAATTCTTGCTGCTTCTTGCGCGTTGAATTGATCTTGTATCGCTTGCATTTGTCTTTCGTTCTCTTCTTGGGCTCGGCGCTGCTCATCTGCTTGAGCTTCTTCCATGACAATACGCGCGGCTTGCACCGCAGCCAGGCGCGCTTCGTCTTCGGCTATTTGCTGTGCTCTTTGCGCTGCTTCCTGGGCCAGGCGTTGTTCTTCGGCAATCTGAGCCAAACGCGCCTCTTCAGCGATTCTTTGCGCTTCTGCTTCCGCAGCTTGTTCAGCTGCAATACGTGCCGCCTCTGCAGCAGCGGTTTCGTCCGCAATTTTTTTAGGTGAAACCGCCGTGATGATTTTAGTTTTAGGATCCTGAGCAACTTTATATTCATACCCATCGAAAACAATCGTCATGGTTTTTTTATTTGCTTCGAACGATAAAACTTTTGTTTTTAAAATTCCGCCGACAACGTCAGCGCTTGAAATTTGACTGATAGCTCCATAAAGAATTTTTTCATCCACTTCGACGGTTTTTCCCTTTGTCCCGTGATAAGTTAAAACGAGTTTGGCCGGATCAGTTTGAACTTTGCCTTTATCGTCAACCCATACCAACATGGTTGCGGTTTTGAGATTGCCCTGAACGGCTGTTTTTGTATCAGTAAGTTTAAGCGTATATTTGGGCGGCACGGTTCTTGAAATAGCTGCCGTTGTGACCTTGAAGCCCATAGCTTTGATTTCATCCGTATATTTCGGGATGGTCAGCGGCGTCTGTGTGGCCGTGGTGGCAGAAAGAATTTTATTGGGATCCGAAACAAAGTTTTGATTTTGCGCGGTGCTGTTCGAATTTAAATCAACCTGCTTTTCCGGGTTCGTGCTGCGCGAATCGGTTTGAATCGGATTGCCGGCTGCGAAACCTGCGGGGATTTGATAATTGCACAGAAAACAGACCAAGGTGCCAATCGCCAGGTTCCGGTATGTCTTCGAAGTTTTATCCATAGGCCTCCGAGGAAAGCTCTGTTTAAAACTTCACACATACTTAAATCTTTTACAAAGCTGTTTAACTAGCAAGAAATAACATTCGAGATAGTTAAAGTTTTTTTAGAAAGAAGAATTTGCAGCGGAAAGCAACGGCGGGCGCGCGCTTAATTCGAATCGCGATCGATCGTCGTAACAGTCATTCCCGGATAGAGGCCGGTGTTTTGAGTATTTTCTTCGGTGTGATAATTATAGAGAGACGAACTCGAGAGTGAAGTCGTTGTGCTTGATTCAGAATAAGAAATTGATCCGGGAACATTGCTGGAAACGACATGTTTGTTAAATTGTGCCAGCTGTTCGGGCGTCCATTTGCCGGTATGAAAAATCGAAGGATCGGCGGCGATTTGTTCGCCCTGGATAATTGTCGTATCGCCGTTTTTGATTTTGATGCCGGTAAAAAGCGCGTCTTCTTCGTCCTGTTTTTGCTTTTCGGTTTCTTCTGTTGTTGAAACGTCGGCCAGCACATGCTCGGCCGCATATCCGGACAACAGCGTCCCAAAACTCAAAGCGATAATAAGTGCAAATTTAAACATGCTCTATTATAACGCTTTTAGAGTCGTTCGGACAAATTCGTGTGCTATGCGCTCTGTATCGTTTTACGGACAGTTTTGAGAAGTTCCTTATAATCAAATGGCTTGGTCATAAAAACACGCCGGGAATTGACCAGCGCCAAAACGGAAGGATGCCTTTGCGACACGGCGGACAAAAAAACAACCGGAATTTCCGGATCAAGCTCCCGGCTTAACAGTTCCTGGTATATTTCCGCACCGTCCTGCTGAGGACCCAAAATGATATCGAGAATAATGCAGTCATGTTTTCGCGCCAAAGCCTGCTCGCTGAAAGCAGCGCCGTCTTCGGCTAGAAAAACTTCAAACCCGTCATTGGTAAAAATATGCTCTAAAAGACGAAGTGTGTGCGAATCGTTTTCGACGATGAGAACGGCGGGCTTCATATAAAAGAATGGCTATTATTTGCCGGCTTTTTCAAATTGAAGCAATTTCCAAACCGGAATGCCCAAAGCTTTGGCGATTTTATCCATACTTGTAATCGTCACGCGTTTGCGGGTTTGGGTATATTCCAATTCGCGGAGATGTTGACGGCTAATGCCGGAGCGTTCGGAAAAGGCTTTTATGGAAAAGCCGGCTTTCTCGCGTAATTGCCTCAGGCGCTTAGCGAACTGAATGCGAATTGGCAAATTGAACCTTTGCTGTTGCCTTGCAAATGATTAAGAGAAACCCTTAAGATTCAGCATATTTTCATGTATTCAATGGCAGCCATGGCTTCTTTTTGATAGCTAAAAGCCAGAAATGACGCAAGCCGGTAGATGGGTTAAGTTAACCGGGCGGGCGACGGCTCCCCGGGAGGCCTCTATTATATAACGCTTATAAACAGGAGAAAGGCCGGTTATTTTGAGAGTTTTGTGGGAAGATTCTTAATCAGAATAGCGGACTTCCCCGAACCAAAACTGGCAGATTTTTTTCACAAGATCCAGTAATTCGGCATAGCGCATGGGTTTATTGATATAACAATTTGCTCCGAGCGCGTAGCTTTTACGGATATCGTCCTTGAATGTCGAGCTTGTAAAAACAATCACAGGGATTTTTCTCGTATCTGCGTTTTCTTTTAGTTCCCGCAAAACATCATGCCCGCTCGCGCCCGGCAGGTTCAAATCCAGCAGAATCAAATCAACCGGCGGCAGGCCCGTGTACGCGCCTTTGCGCTGCACAACCTGCAGGATTTTTTCACCGTCTTCGGCCCAATGCAACCCGACATCTTTACAAACCACCTTGAACGCCTCTTGTATGGCCCGGCGGTCAGCCTCATTATCTTCAATTAATAACACATTCATTGTTTTCCAGCCTGTTTGGGCAGCGTAAATTTAAAAGTCGACCCTTTTTTCGGCTCGGATTCAACCCAAATTTTACCGCCGTGCCGTTCAACAATTTTTTTGCAAATCGCCAGGCCCAGTCCCGTTCCGGGATATTTGCTTTTTGAATGCAGCCGCTGAAAAAGTTCGAAGATTTTCCCGTAATATTCGGGAGCAATACCGATGCCGTTATCCTGAACGCTGAAAGTCCAGTCTGCGGCGCCTTCTTCGGCCCATATTTTGATCCGCACAGGCTCAGAGCTCCGGTACTTTAAGCCGTTGGCAATTAGATTTTGAAAAAGCTGAGTAATCTGTGATGCATCAACCGACAAGACGGGCAGAGGGCTCGTTTCGATCTCGGCTTGCGCGTCCTTGAGCGCCAGCTGCAGGACAATCGCGACGCTTTTGATAATCGCTTCAAAACTAGCCGGCTGAAAATTTTTGCTTTCCAGCCCGACCTGCGAATACTGCAGCAAATCCCGGATCAGCTGCTGGGCGCGCTGTGCGCCTTCGGCGGCATATTTTAAAAACTCCTGCTCTTCGGAGTCGAGCTTCTGGCTGCTGCGGCTTTCGAGTAAATCAACGTACATGGCTACCATTCTGAGCGGTTCCTGTAAATCATGCGACGCCACATAAGCAAATTGCCCCAATTCCTTATTCGTCTGAATCAACGCGTACGTTCTTTCGCGCACCTGTTGTTCGAGCTCATCTTCAGCCTGTTTTTTCGCCGTCATGTCGCGCGTCACCTTGGCGAAACCGCGTAATTTTCCAGTCCTGTCTTTGAGCGGCGTTATAACAACCGACGCCCAAAATTGTGTTCCGTCCTTGCGATAGCGCCAGCCCTCGTCCAGGAAATGCCCGTCCCGTATCGCCATGGAAAGATTGCGCTGCGGCTTGCCGCTTTTGATGTCCGATTGCGAATAAAATACGGAGAAATTCTGACCGATGATTTCCTGAGAGGTATAGCCTTTCGCCCGCTGGGCGCCGCTGTTCCAGCTGGCAATCGTTCCGTTTTCATCGAGCATATAAATTGAGTAATCTTGCACGCTGTCGACCATAAGACGAAACATTTCTTCGCTTTGCCGCAAGGTCTCTTGCGTTTGTTTTGACTTATCTTGCTTAAACTCGGTCATGACTGCCTTAAGCAGGACGGTACGGAGAAATCTCTCGCGCAGACGAAAGCGCTTCTTTTTTAAATTTAAAAAACGAACTCAAGCCATTCTGTAAATCAGAAGCAAAACGGCATATTGTAACAAAATTCCAAGGACACAAACGACGAAGGCGCGCATGGTCGACAAAAAATCAAGCGCCTGCCTTACGGCGATGACCATGGCGGCAAACATCCACAGGCCGGTAATTAAAATGATAATTTCGCGGGCCGGTCCATAAATTCCCAGAATGCGAAAAACTCCGGGCGCCGCGGCAAAGCCGATGACGCGCAAAAGCTCGCCCAAATCCGTTTGCGTATCTTTCGTCGCCAGCAGTTTGCCGCCGACCAAATAAATTACGGCGGCCCACATAAACCATGACAGGAATGCGCCAAGCACGCCCCAGAAAAGCCCGGCTAAACCCGGCACATAGGGGGAAAGGCCTAAGCCGCCCGCAACGCTCGAAAGCGCGACCACAAGCATTGCCTGCGTCAGCGCCGATGAATCGTGTTCGACTTCTTCGTATAAATTTTTGTCCAGCCGTATCGCGCGCGCGAACCGGTTTGGAAAGTTGCTCATAAATGTTTCTCCGTTTTGCGCGGCCGCATCAAGGCCGCTTGACGGCATCAATGAACACAATGCCTAAAAGCAAAGTCAGTAAAAAGAGCACCAGAAAAACCGTAAAAAGGATTCTGGCAATTTCCATGGCGCCGGCGGCGACGCCCGTAAAACCGAAAATGCCGGCAATAATGGCAATAATGAAAAAAGCTAGTGACCAACGCAGCATGTGCCCCCCCCCTGTGTATTGTATGTTCCATTATAGGAGTAGCTTAAAGCATGCCAAGATTCGGACGGTTTTCCTTAGGGAAAACCGTTAAAAATCGCGGCGCTGCGGATTGTTGTCCGATGTTTAGGACAAAAGCCCCTTTTTTACGCTTTTTCCCGAAGGGAAAATTTGGCATATAAATTGATTCTTTTAAGTCAGAACGCACAAAATGGAAAACAAAAGAAAAGTTAAGGAAGTCGCTTTCGAATCGAAAGAGGAGAAACGGAATCCATAACAAATCTCTCCCTCCCCCCAGGAGGGAGTTCTATTTTAGGGGTATTATGATTTTAATCCGGAATAAAGATATAAAGCTCGCCGGAAAATTTTTTCTTTCTCTCTTGCCGGCTGTTTTTTTATTCCCGCTCTGCCTGCAGGCTGCCGAAAATGACTCACCACAACTGCCGGCCGGTGAACGGCTGATTTATAAAATTACCTGGCTTAAAATTCCGGTCGGTTACGGCGAAATATCCGTGGGTGAAAAAACAATGTTTAACGGCCGCGCCGTTTATCCCGTCAGCGGTAAAATTGAAACAAACTCGGTTCTTTCCAAAATTTTCCCGACGCATGATTGGGCGCGAAGCTGGATTGACGCCGAAACGCTGGAATCGCTCCGCTTTGAAAAGAAAATAGACGAATTATTCATCAACACGCATGAGCGAATGACTTTTGATGCGGCGGCAAACAAAGGCTATTTCGAATCGTTTAAAAAAGGCGGCCGTAAAAACGAATTTCCGGTGACGGCGCCGGCGCATGATGTCTTGAGTGTATTTTACTGGGTGCGCCGCCAAAGCTTCGGCGGAAGCGGCCCGGTCCAAACCACGCTGTATGCCGATCAAAAAAAATGGCGGCTGACCGTCGATGTGCTCGAAAAGCAGATTTTAAAACACAACGGGGAAAAAATTGAAACTTTACGTGTGGAGCCGCATACGGTAGTAGACGGTAAGGAAATCCGCAATCAGGCCTGGTTGAATATCACGGACGACGCCCGGCATCTCCCTATACGTCTTGTCTATAAAGCCATTTTTGGCTCGGTTGTCGGCACCTTGGTAGACTCCGCGCAGGAATCTTAACTCGCCCGGCGCAGCGCCTTTTCGGCGGGGCGCAAATAATGCCGGTACGCAGCCGCCAATCCGTTCAAAACTTCCGCGGTAGTTTGAAATAACGCCGCGGCCCTGGGTTCGCCTACGGCTTCGCCTTCTTTGCGCGCCTGCTCGCTTAATTCGGCGATCATTCTATGCAGACGGGCCGCGTGAAACTCCGGGTTTCGTTCAATGCCCGCTTGTAACATAATGACCTCTTACTGATCGGCCGCGGCGCTGCCTTCCGATCTAAAAACGCGTGCGCCCGCAGCGCTTTCGACTGTTAATGATTCGCCGTTTTGTAACGGAACGACATTGCTTGTCGCCGCGAAAGCCCCTGTTCCACCGCTACTGAATGCGGAAATATCCGATTGATTTCCGGCTGAAGAAGCCGCGCCTAAAGATCCGCCTGTTGTCGTGCCGGTTGAAATCAACGCGGTTGCGCCCGGATCCGTTACTGTAACACCGTTGCTAGTGACTGTTGAAGGTGGGATAAGCGCCCCGGTATCGCCGCCGCTATTGCTCGTACTGGGATGCAAAGTATTGCTTACCGCAGCTACCTCGCCTGTCGGCGAAGCTAGTGATGCCTCTGCCCCTAAATTGAGTCTGCGTTTCGGACTAACTTCATTGTCGGCAGACGTAATCGTATTGGCTGTAACCGCCGTGTTTTGATTCTGATTGCCCTGCGATGCCGCCGAAGCATTGCCTTGTGTGCCAGCCGGAGCCGCGGCTGTATTTTCGGCGCAGGCCTGATAAGCAAAAGCTGTGGTTAATACCACAATAAGCAAAAATTTCAATGATATGAGTCTCATAAAACCTCCGGGAACATGATTACCCCTGTCACTAGCGCTTCAACTTTCATACCAACTTCTTTCCCCGGGGCGGCCCAAGCGCCAATATTCCGGCACGGGAAAAGTTATACAAAATGTCGATTTCGACTTTAAAACGTTGAAAAAACCGCATTTTTTCACGCGTCTGCGCATAATCGTCCGCGGCAGCGCGATAAGTCCGTAATGCCGATTTCGCGCATTTATCGACTGAAAAAGTTTCCGCTGTTGCGCGGGCATTCTGGCGCATTTGTTCCCATTCGCTTTTGTTTGCCGCCTTATTTACGCACCAGCTCAGCGCCTCGTCAAATTCTTCATCTTTTACCAGTCTGCCGTTTTCTTTGTCTTGGATTGTTTCACGAACACCCGGGGCATCAATGCCAAGCACGGGCACGCCCGCGGCCATTGCTTCGGTGAGAACCATTCCCTGTGTTTCGCTTTTTGAAGAAAAAACGAAGAGGTCAAGCGCATGATAATGGTCTACCAGGTCCTGGCCCTGCAAAGCGCCGGTGATATGCACGCGTTTTGAAATTTGCGGATCATCGAAAAGTTTTTCTATCGTTTCCGACAGCGGCCCCTTGCCCGCCAGCATAAAGTGCGCGTTTTCGTTTTCGCGTAAAAGCCTTATGACCGCCTGCGTTAAAAATTCGATGTTTTTTTCTATGGAAATCCGTCCAATGTGGCCGATTAAAATATTTTCCTCGGTCACGCCCAGTTTTTGCCTTGCGGCGCCGCGATTCCCCTGAGAAAAAACGGCAACGTCGACTCCGGTGGGCACGACATCGATTGTTTTGTGAACGCCTTCCTCCAGCAGAATTTGCCGTACGCTTTCGCTGGGAGCGATGATACGCGTAACGTTATTTGCATACCCCGCCGCCAACTCAACCAAAAAGCGATTGGCGACGGACGAAGATCCGCCGAGATAATGCGAATACTGATTGAATAAAATGTGATAGGTGAAAACAAGCGGCCGGTCATAGCGTGCCGCGAAACGCAGCCCCATCTCGCCCATTAAAAAAGGATGGTGCGCGTGAATGATATCGGGCTTGAAGCGGTCAATCACTTTAGTGAGGCGATGCGCGAAAGGCATAGCCAGCAGCGTTTGCGTGTCATTGTTTTGCAAAGCGGGCTGGGCTTCCGGTGCTTTGCGGTTGAAAAAGCGGCGGCGCTTTTTAGCGGCGGCAGGTTTGCCAAGTTCCTGGCCGACAAAATCCGGTCCCGCAATTAAAACCTGGTGACCCATTTCACGGAACCTTGCCGAAAAGGATTGCACGGATTTTTCCAGACCGCCGACAATATTCAAATACGTATTCGTAACCATTAAAATTTTAAGCGGTGTTTCCGCGTTATTTGCGTTTGGCATGAGATTTTTTTTTAAGGCTATAGGCGCGTACGCTTCCGAAAAAGACGGCGCGCTCGATGTTCCAGATAATGAATATCAGCAGCTTCCAAAGCAGAAGGCATCCCAGAATGCCGGTTAAAATCCAAAAAATAGGGGTCATAACAATATTAGAAAGGCAACAAGCATGCCTGTAAAAGCCTAGGGCGCGGGGCGAAAAGTGTCCGATTTCGGACTATTTGTGCGGTTTTACGTATTGAGGAGAACGCTTATTTAGCGAATCCAGCCGCCGGCCAAAACAACGTTGCCGTCATAGAGTACGGCGCCTTGTCCGGGGGTAATCGCTTCCTGCTTGTTCAAAAAAGCAACCTCGACCTGGTTGTCGCTTAAGCGCGTGACAAGCGCGGGAGCTTTTTTATGCTGCGAACGGATTTTGACCTGCGACTCGAAAGTTTCGGCCGGAGGCGCGGCATGCCAATTTACTTTATCAATGATTAATTTTTGGCCGAGCACATCGTCTTTCGTGCCGACAATCACTTCGTTGGTGTCGGGCTTAATATCGAGCACATACAGCTTCTCTTTGTAAGCGATATTGATTCCCTTGCGCTGGCCGTGCGTGAAATGAAAATAGCCGTCATGTTTACCGAGAATCGTGCCGTCTTTTAATTTTACCGTTCCCGGAATCAAAAGCGAAGGCACGGTTTCTTTCGGTGAAAATTCTTTTTCGACGAAATTTCCGTAATCGTTATCGGGGATAAAACAGATTTCCATTGATTCGGCTTTACCGGCTACGCAATTCAATTCAAATTTTTTCGCCAGGTCGCGAATTTCGGCTTTGGAATATTTACCGCAGGGCAAATAAAGTTTCGATAAAACATCCTGATCAAGCGGGAACAAAACATAGGTCTGGTCTTTGACCGCGTCTTTGCCTTCGCGCAAAGCGAAGCGCCCGTTGGCGGCCTTAAAAACTTCGGCATAATGGCCGCTGGCAATCGAATCGAATCCCATTTCCTGCGCGCGTTTTAGAAACAAACGGAACTTGATGTGCTCGTTGCAGGCAATGCAGGGATTCGGCGTGCGGCCTTTTAAATACTCCGCCGCGAAATAATCGATCACGTATTTTTTGAATTCTGCCTCGAAATTGAGCACCCAGTATTTTATGCCGAGCGTGTCGGCAACTTCGCGCGCATCTTCCACGCCGGTGATGCCGCAACAGGCTTTTGTATTGAGGTTTTCGCAGGAGTTCGAGGCCCAGGTGCGCATCGTGGCGCCGGCCACTTCATGCCCCTCGGCCTTTAAAAGCGCAGCTGCCACTGAAGAATCGACGCCCCCGGACATTGCAACGAGAATTTTAGCCATAAGAGACTCTTTACTTTATTTGGAGATCTTGGATAAGCGAATCGATGCGCACGCGTTCCTGAAACATTTCGCGCAACGCGCCGAATTTTCCGCGTTCGACGTCCAGGCCTTCTACGTCCGGCAAGGCGCCGAGCAGGGGCAGCTTCGTGAGCTCATGAATAACTTTGGGATTCGTCATTTCAGCCATCGACAAATTCGCGCGCGGTACGCGGTTAAAAACAATGCCTTTTATTTCCAGGCCGCGAATGCGCGCGGCGTCAATTGTCAGCAAAGTATGATTGATGGTCCCGAGGCCCGGCTTTGAGACAACCAAAATCGGCAATCTGAACTCACGAATAAGGTCGGTAACATAATACTTAGGGTTAATCGGCACCATCAGTCCGCCGATGCCTTCCACAATAATAAAATCGTAATTTTTTTCGAGCTCAGCGTAAGCCCGGCGGATTTGATCGAGATCGACTTCTTTTTTTTCGATTTCAGAGGCAACATTGGGCGACACCGGATGTTTAAAACGCGCGGGGCTGGTATAAGCCGTCCATTCATTTTCGGCGGCTTCCATCAAAAATGCGGCGTCGGCCGATACGAGACGTTTACCGAAATTCAAACAGCCCGTCGCAATCGGCTTCATCACTCCGACACGAATGCCCTGCGCGCGTAAAACCAGCGCCAGGCCGGCGGCGATAACCGTCTTGCCGACGTCAGTGTCTGTTCCCGTAATAAATATGCCCGGTTTTTTCATGCTTTGATCTCTTCAGCGATGGACTTGTATAGAACGGTGAGTAGTTTATCAATTTCCGGCACCGTTATCGATAGCGGCGGCATAAGTACCAAAACCGGTCCCAAGGGCCGTAAAAGCACGCCTTTTTGCCGGGCGCGCCGGATGATTTTATGGCCGATATTGCGCTGCATCGGAAAGTGACGTTTTTCCTTTGTATTGGCAAAAATTTCAATCCCGGCCATAAGCCCTTTTTGACGGATATCGCCGACATTCGGAATTTGGCGGAAATCCTGCAGGCGTTTTTCCAAAAATGCGATTTTAGGGGCTAATCCCGTCAGAACATTTTTCTTTTCGAAAATATCCAACGTGGCAATCGCCGCCGCACAGGCAAGCGGGTTAGCAGTATAAGTATGGCCGTGATAAAAGGTTTTCAGGTCTTCGTATTTTCCGAGAAACGCGTCATAAACCTCTTCCGACGTCAGCGTCGCGGCCAGCGGCAAATATCCGCCGGTAATTCCTTTGGCCAGACAAAGAACGTCGGGCAAAACTTTTTCCTGTTCGCAGGCAAACATGGTTCCCGTGCGCCCAAAACCGGTGGCAACTTCGTCCAGAATCAAAAGCACATTATATTTCTGTGTGAGCTCGCGCGCTTTTTTCAAAAAGCCGGGCGTATGCAAAAGCATGCCGGCCGCTCCCTGCATTAAAGGCTCCATCACAAAAGCCGCGATTTCATCATGATGCTCCTTTAAAATTTTTTCCAGAGCCGTGACGGATTCTTTTAAGCTGCTCGGCGACGGCACCGTAAATGTATCGAATAAAAGCGGGCCGTATATATGGTGAAAAAGCTGAATGCCGCCGACGCTGACGGAACCCAGCGTATCTCCGTGATAAGAATCGCCTAATTTAATGAATTTCTTCTTTGAAGGCCGGCCGCTTTGCTGCCAATATTGAAATGCGATTTTAAGCGCGATTTCAACGGCTTCGGAGCCGGAATCGGAATAAAAAACGCGCGTCAGATTTTTAGGAGTAATTTTCAGCAGTTTTTCCGCCAATTCCACGGCGGCAGGATGGCTGGCGCCTAAAAAAGTCGTATGGGCGATTTTTTTAAGCTGCTCTTTCACGGCCGCGTCGATTTCCGGCACACGATGGCCAAAAACATTGCACCAAAGCGAAGAAACGCCGTCCAAATAACGTTTTCCGTCGGCGTCGTATAGATAGTTTCCTTTTCCGCGTACGATAACCGGAAACTCTTCGTCCTGCCATTCCTGCATTTGCGTGAACGGATGCCAAATCACATCGCGATCGCGGTCGCGCAAATCCGCAGAACCTGTTTTTGATTTTTTAGGCGCTTGTAATTTCGTTGTCATAAATTTTTCATGGCCGCGAAGAGTTTATTTAAATCACTTTCGGCATGCAAAGCGCTGATCGTAATCCGCAGCCGCGCTTTGCCTTTTGGCACGGTCGGATAACGAATGGCCGGCACATAAACTCCCTGTTCCAATAATTTTTGAAAAGCATCCAAAGTCTTTTTTTCGTCACCCAAAATTACCGGCAAAACCGCCGATTGCGGCTTTTCGATTTCAAATCCCAGGGCTTTCAAGCCTTCGTAAGCCGACCGGATATTTTTCCAAAGTCTTTCATGCAGGGCCGGCTCTTCTTCCATCACGCAAAAAGCTTCATATGCCGCTTCGCAAATCATGGGCGGCAGCGCCGTCGCGAATAAAAAGGGCCGCGCGCGGTTTAAAATTAAATCGATTAATTCATTCGACGCGCAAACAAATCCGCCGATAGAACCGACGGCCTTTGAAAGCGTACCGGTAAGAACATCTATTCGTTCCCACGCAAAGTCAATCACGCCGGTGCCATGCGCATCATCTACAACAAGCAAGGCTCCGTACTTATCTTTCAGATCAGCCAATTTTTTCAAATCCGCCACGTCGCCGTCCATGCCAAAAACGGATTCAACGAGAATAATTTTTCTTTTTGCTTCGGATTTTGCCAGCAAGGCTTCGCATTTATTCAAATCGGCATGCGGAAAAATCCGGTAATTTACGCCGGAGAGTTTCAGCGCATCAATCAATGACGCATGGCAAAGTTTATCGAAAATCACTTCGGTGTTTTCATCGCAAATAGCCGCCAGCGCGCCGACATTGGCTAAATATCCGGCTGAAAAAACCAGCGCGCGCTCAAAACCTTTGTGCTTCGCGATTTTGTCTTCGAGCTTATGATGCGAGGGCGTCGAGCCTGAAGTCAACCGTGCCGCGCCCGCGCCAACACCCCATTTTTCGGCGGCCTTAATCGCCGCGGCTTTTACACGCGGATGCCGTGAGAGGCCGAGATAATCATTACCGCAAAAGAGCGTAACGTCTTTACCTTTGAATCTGGCGTGAATGCCGTCTTCATTTTCCAGTTCGCGTAGTTCACGGTAAAGATTTTTATCCTTCAGCCCCGCCAATTCCGTTTCAGCCTCTTTTTGCCAGGTCGTTTTCATATCAAACCTTGCGGAATAAAACGGCGGCTGTTTGCCCGCCAAAACCCATGGAAATAGAAAGCGCGTTTCTAATTTTCTTTTCAGCTGCGCTGCCGGCGGTGTAATTCAAATCGCATTCGGCATCCGGCTTTTCAAGCCCCAGCGTGGGCGGCACAAAGCTTTTATCCATGGCGAGCAGTGTCGCCGCAATTTCGACTGCGCCGGCCGCGCCAAGCATATGCCCTGTCATGGGTTTAATGGTGCTTGTGGACAGGCTGTAGGCATGCGTGCCGAATGTTTTTTTAATTTCGCGGGTTTCATATAAATCGCCATGCTGCGTGGCCGTGCCGTGCAAATTGACGTAATCAATGTCGGCGGCGGTTTGGCTTGCGCGTTCGATGGCCAAAGTCGTCGTGCGCGACAATGTGCTTTCTTCATCGCTGAAAAAAAGCGCGTGGCTGGTTTCCTGACCCATGGCGACGGCGGCAATTTCGGCATAAATTTTCGCGCCGCGCGCTTTGGCGGACTCCAGCGTTTCCAGAAAAAAAACTGCCGCGCCTTCGCCGGCCAAAAATCCGTCGCGCGCTTCGTCAAAAGGCCGCATGCGGTCAGCGGTCAAAGCTTTCATTTGATGATAACCCGTCAGCATCAAGGGCGATAAGGATGCGTCGCTGGCGCCGGCGAGCACGCAATCCGCTTCATTGTTCGACAGCAAATAAAAAGCTTCGGCCAAAGCCAGATTACCCGTGGCGCAGGCGCCCACCCAGGATTTCACCGGTCCGCGCGCGCCAACCTTAGCCGCCACTTTCATGGCGGCCTGATCGGGAAAAATATTGAGAAAACGGCTTTTAGCGCGTGCCGCGAAATAAGGTTCGTTTTGAATCTCCAGCAGCCCTGTCAGCGTGTCCACGCCGCCCTTGCTGGAGCTGATGGAAACGGCAAAACGGAACGGGTCGACTTGCGTTAAATCAGCGCCGGAGTTCTGCAGCGCTTCCTGCGCGGCCGTCCAGCCATACTCCAAAACACGGTCGCTGCTGTTATTTCGAGTGGCAAAAGGAAAATTGCGCACTTCATGCGCGTAATGAAAAGGCATACCGGAAGCGTCAAAGCGCGCGATCGGCACACGGCCCGATTGTCCGGCGCGCATGGCGGCCGCAAACGCGTCTTTGCCCGTGCCGATGGCCGAGACAATGCCGATGCCGGTAATGACAACTCTTTTTTGCGGTTTCATGTCAGCCGTTTAAGGTTAACGGGTGAAAATTTGTTTTTCGGAAAGTAATGCGCGGATTTTATCCGCATTTTTCTGCGCGGGCTCTTTGGGATCGAGCTGCAAATCCACAAGACCCTGGCGGAATTCGTTTTTACCCACGTTCACGATCAAAATCTTATCGCGGCTTACGACTTCCTGAAGCATGCGCAATTCTTCGTCATTTAAATTGCTGGCCGTAGCGACGACAATCAGCCCGGCGTCCATCCAAATATGCGCCACTTCGCCCATGCGGCGGATATGTTCTCCGCGCGCTTTCTTATCAAGGTCAACATCAAGGCCGCGCAATAAATTTCCGATCCCTAGAAAATAAGTTTTGGCATCCTTTTCGAACAAATCTTTTTCGAGTACTTTGGCGATGGTTTTTTTGTCGACGCCCACCTGGCCTGTCAGCAGCACAAAAAGCGGCCAATGCCCGTATTTTGCGGCGCGCGCGCTTTTGTCGACGATTGAAAAATCCCATTTTTGTTCGCGCAGGCCGACCTGTTTGCGGACTTCATCCTGGTCGTCTTTTAGCGCGGCAGTGATGATGCCGCCGCCGGAAATATCATATTCGTCGACGATCACAAAGCGCCCGGTCGCTTCCAAATCGGCGGTCAAATCAAAGGCCACCGGGGCTTTGGTTTCCAATACAAGCTCGGCCACGTCATGCCGGTCAACCTGGTTTTTTTGAGCATTATTCAGGTTGGAAGCGTCGATTACGCGCTTGATGTTCTTTACGTAAACGGCGACTTTGGCGGTGCCGATTTTAAGTTTATATTCTTTTCCGGCAACCAGCGGGCGCTTGCCCATCCAGAAAATCTTCACTTCGATCAAAGTCGAAACCTGCGGCAACGTTTCGGAAAGTTTGCACATCAAATCGCCGCGCTGCAGGTAAAGCTCCTCAGATAGCGTGAACCCGGTTGAATTGCCGGCCCTGATAGACGTTTTTTTAGGCGCGTTAAAAGCCTCGATCGTTTTAATTTTGCAGCGCTTGTTGGACGGCAGAAAAATGATTTCTTCGCCTTCGGAAATGCTGCCCGACTCCACGCGCCCGGCGATAATGCGCCGCTCATCGCCTGATTCGGTGAATTTATAAATGCCCTGCACCGGCATGCGGAACACCTGATCAGCGGCGTCTTTTTGCTTTTCAAAGCTGTCTAAAACATCGAGCAATGACCCGCCTTTATACCAGCTCATTTTTGACGACGGCGCCACCATGTTCTCGCCGTGATAAGCGGCAATCGGCACGAAGCATTTCGGCTTGACGCCGATTTCAGCCAGAAAAGCCGTGTAGTCCTTTTGAATTTGATTGAAAACCTGCTCGCTGTAATCGGCCAAATCCATTTTATTGACGCAAACCGCAATTTGGCGGATGCCGAGCATGGAAAGCAGATAGCCGTGGCGCTTGGAGTTTTCTTTAATGCCTTCTTTGGCGTCGATTAAAAGCAATGCCGCCTCGGCGCGCGCGGCGCCCGAAACCATATTCTTCAAAAATTCAATATGCCCGGGCGCATCAATGATGATGTATTGGCGTTTCTTGCTTTTGAAAAAACAGCGGGCGGTATCAATCGTAATTCCCTGCGCCTGTTCGTCTTTCAAGGCATCCAGCAAAAATGCATATTCAAAAGGCTTGGCGTTGCGCGCGCAATTCGCTTTGACCTGTTCAAGCTTGCCGTCCGGCAGTGAATTTGTATCGGCAAGCAAGCGGCCGACCAAAGTGCTTTTGCCGTGATCGACATGGCCGACAACGACAATATTCATTTTGGGCATCAAATCCATATCGGACTGCTGTCCGCCAAATAAATTTTTTGCTTTTTCGATCAGATTTTCCATAGCCTTACATGTATCCCTGACGGCGTAAGGCTTCAAGCCCGCCGCCGTCTTCTTTGTCCTGCGCGCGACCCGAACGCTCGGCAATATTTTTGAATTTTCCGGTTTTGAGTTCGGCGATGATTTCTTTGATATTTTTCGCCGTTGATTTTACGGGAAAGGTGCAGGGAAAACAGCCAAGCGAACGGTAGCGTTCGCCTTTGCCCTGGTCAAAATAAAGCGAAACGACCGGAATATTTTCACGGTCGATATATTCCCAAATGTCGAGCTCGGTCCAATCAAGCAGCGGATGGACGCGAATATGCGAGCCGGGCGCAAAATCGGTTTTGAACTGGTTCCACAATTCGGGCGGCTGGTCTCCGACGTCCCAATCGCTATATTTGTCGCGGGGTGAAAAATAACGCTCTTTAGACCGGCTGCCTTCTTCGTCCGCGCGTGCGCCGACAATCACGCCCGTATACGGCTCTTTATCTTCGTCTTCGACGTACTTTTTGAGTTTATGATCAAGCCGCCAGCGTTTCCAGGTGCCGGCCAAAGTGTTTTTCAGCGCGTCGGTTTTGAGCGCCTTGCAGCAGGCCAAACGGTCAATCGCACCATCCGGATAAGTCTGCTTATTTTTTAACGCATCGACATTTTGGCCATAAACCATGTTGAGCTTATATTCGAGCGCAAGCTTGTCGCGGTATTGAATCATTTCCGGAATTTTGTAGCTCGTATCAATGTGCACGAGCGGAAAAGGCACGTGGTCAAAAAACGCTTTGCGCGCCAGCCAAAGCAATACGGTGCTGTCTTTGCCGATGGACCACAGCATGCAGAGATTTTTAAAGCTCGCATAAGCTTCGCGCAAAATGTAGACGGATTGCGCTTCAAGCCGGTCTAAGTGAGTCATGTCGTTCGTTTTCATTATTTTTACTTTTTCGATTGTCAGTTTCGATCGCTTTTCCAATTTGTCAAATGTGTCATAATTTATATTTAGCGCCGCCGCGACAAGCTAGCGGCCCATTGTGTTGCCATTTTTTTATTTGGTCCCTATCGCATTGCCCATGCGAGATTCGAGATTTAAAACCTGTCCCGTAATTTGCGTATTCTCATCCGATATCAAAAATAAAATCGTTTTCGCAACGGCTTCCGGATCCGAAAATTTTTTCAGCGCGCTGAGATTTTTTTGAATCTCTTTGGCTTTTTCCGGCACTTTCTCGGTCATGCCCGAAAGCATGAAACCCGGATTCGCCGCGTTAATCAAAATTTTTCCGCTCGCTTCGCGCGCCAGGGTTTTTACCCAGGCTTCCAACGCGGCTTTCGACGCCGCGTAATTCGAAGCGCCATAAACGCCCGAGGCCGCCGCGCGGCTTGTCAGCGCAATCACCCGGCCCGGATTTGCTTTTTCAAGCGCCGGCATTAATTCTTTCGTCAGCAAAAACGGCGCTTTAACGTTCGCGTCGAGCACCGCGTCCCAGTCTTCTTCGCTCAGATTTTCCAGAATCGCGTCGCGTATCGCGCCGGCATTGTGCACAACGCCGTGCAAAACCTTGGCGGCATTGGCGATTTTTTTTCCGACCTCGCGCACAGCCGCGGCGTTTTGCATATCGAGCTTTATGCCGCGCACATTGTCTTTTTCAAAGCCGGCAGCTTTGGCTTCGTTTTGATGCCAGGTAAAAAAAACGCGCGCGCCCGCCTGCGCCGCCTGCCGCACCAAGCATTCGCCCAGTACGCTAGTGCCACCCGTGATCAGAATATTTTTTCCAGCTAGCCCCATTAAACTTTAGCGATTTCGGCTTCCGGCTGTCTGCCCTTGAAGCCCGCGCGTTTCAGCATTTCAAAATCTTCACGCATCGGATTGCCTTCCGTAGTCAAATAGCCGCCGACAATCAAACCGTTAGCGCCGCCTTTTAAGGCTTTTTCCTGATAATAATTGCCTAGATTTTTTTCGCGCCCGCCGGCGAGTTTAATATTCGCGCGAGGATGAATGAAGCGGTAAACCGCGATGGTTTTCACCATTTCAACCGGATCCGGCGTTTCCTGATTTTCAAGCGGCGTGCCGGCAATCGGATTGAGAACATTCATCGGCAGGCAATGCGGCGCGTAGGGCTTTAGTTCAAACGCAAGTTTGATGCGGTCTTCCTGCGTTTCGCCCATACCGAGAATGCCGCCGGAGCAAAGCTCCATGCCGCCTTCGATTAGCATTTTTAAAGTCGCGAGACGCGTATCGTAGCTATGCGTGGAAACAATATTCGGATAAAACTCGCGCGAGCTTTGCAGATTATTGTTGAAGCGGCGCAGGCCGACTTCTTTTAATTTTTGCACGCGCTCCGGCGTCAAAAATCCGAGCGAGCCGTCGAGGCTCATCTTCGTTTTTTCTTTAAGCAGGCGGTAAATGTCCAAAACTTTGTTGAACTCCGGTTCCGTGAGCGCGCCGCCCGAAGTTACTACGCAAAAATTTTTGGCACCTTTTTTTTCGAAATCAAGCGCGGCATCCAAAACGTCCTGCGGGTCCATCAAAGCGTAAGTGTCGACGCGCGTGTTAAATTGCACGGATTGGGAGCAAAAACCGCAATCTTCGCCGCAAAGATTGCTTTTGGCGTTGATCAGGGAGCAAAGGCCGGGCTCGTCGTCGTTGAATTTAAAAGTAAGTTCGCGTGCGGCATCGAGAAGAGCATCGAAATCCTCTTCTTTGTCGATTTTGATCAGGCGAACGGCCTCGTCGAAAGAAACTTCCCCGCCGCTTAGCACCTTTTGTTTTAATTCTTCAATAAATTGTTTCATTTTACAAATCCTAAGCTCTAAACCCTAAGCTCTAAACAAATCCCAAATGAAAATTCTCAAATTTAGGATTTAGAAATTAGGATTTAGGATTTTTTTGTTTAGCCGCCCGCAATGGCCGGCACAATGGAAACGTCATCGCCGGCTTTTAGCTGGGAATTTTCCTGGGCGAGAAAGCGAATGTCTTCTTCATTCACATAAACGTTCACAAAGCGGCGAATTTTGCCGCTTTCGTCGCAAAGGCGTTCTTTCATGCCCGGATATTTCTTTTCCAGGGCAACAACCAAATTTTGAACCGTCGTTGCTTCAATTTGAATTTCAGCTTCGCCGGCCGTCAACTTTTGAAGCGGCGTCGGTATTCTTACTTTTACGCTCATATTTTCTCCTCGTTAGACTTTACAGGGCTTGGCTTGGGTTGCCTTTTCAAATGAATCCATCGTCGGCTCAATCGGAATGACGTCGCTAACGACATCTTGAATGGCATCTTGTGTTTTCATGCCGTTGCCGGTAATTGCGATCACAACTTCATCGTTCGGCCCGATAGCGCCGGACTCAATCAGTTTTTTTGTGGATGCGACCGTTACGCCGCCGGCGGTTTCGGTAAAAATACCTTCTGTCCGCGCTAAAAGCAAAATGCCTTCCTGAATCTCGGAGTCGGTGACGGCGGCCGCGCTGCCGCCTGATTTTTTCACGATGTCTCTCGCGTAATAGCCGTCGGCCGGGTTGCCAATTGCCAGCGACTTCGCGATGGTCTTCGGTTTTACGGGTTTAATGAAATCAACATTGTTCAAAATGGCAGTCGAAATCGGCGAACAGCCCTGCGCTTGCGCGCAATGCATTTTGGTTTTCACCGGGCCGTCCAAAAGTTCCAGCTGTTCAAATTCTTTGAAAGCTTTCCAGATTTTGGTAAGCAAAGATCCGCTGGCCGCCGGTACAACGACATGCTGCGGCGTACGCCAGCCCAGCTGCTCAGCGATTTCAAAACCAAAAGTTTTAGAACCTTCGGAATAATACGGGCGAAGATTCACGTTCACGAAACCCCAGTTGTATTTCGAGGCTATTTCGCCGCAGAGACGGTTCACGTCGTCATAATTACCGTTCACGGTAACGACATGCGGGTTGTAAACAAGCGATGCCATGATTTTGGCTTTTTCCAAATCATGCGGAATAAAAATGTAGCGTTCAAATCCGGCATTTGCGCCATGCGCGGAAACAGAATTTGCCAAATTACCGGTGGAGGCGCAGGCCACGGTCTTAAACCCGAGTTCGCGCGCTTTCGAAAGCGCAACGGCCACGACGCGGTCTTTAAAAGAAAACGTAGGGTGGCAAACGGAGTCGTCTTTGACATATACGCTGCGCACACCAAGTTCGCGGGCGAGATTGTTGGCTTTCACAAGCGGCGTAAAACCGGTATAAAATCCGACCGTCGGTTCGCCGTCGATCGGCAAAAGTTCGCGATAGCGCCAAATACTTTTCGGGCCCTTTTGAATTTTTTCGCGCGTCAAAACTTTTTTGATCGCGGCATAATCATAAAACGCTTCCAGCGGGCTGAAGTCATATTCGCAGACATACAGCGCCTTTTTCGGATATTCGCGTCCCGTTTCCTTGCTTTTCAAACCTAATGTAAAACTCATATGCCTTCTCCAGTTTCTTTCGGCGCTTCTGTTTCTTGCTCGCCCGGCTTTTTCACTTCTTTAAAAGTATGAATGCCGCATTCTTTTTTAGCTTTGCCCGCCCAGCGCCCCGATCTTTCGTCGTCGCCGTCCTGAATCGGGCGCGTGCACGGCCAGCAGCCGATGCTCATATACCCTTTTTCGTACAACGGGTGCAGCGGAATTTTCCGTTCTTTCAAATACCACCACGAATCGCGCGATGTCATATTCGCCAGCGGGCTTACTTTATAAACCCCGCCCTCATACTCTTCGACGATGCGTATCGATTTCCGGTGATCCGTTTGATGCCGGCGTATACCGCTCATCCAGGCGCCGTATTTTTTCAGCGCTTCATCCAGCGGCTCAACCTTGTTGATTTGGCAGCACAGATCAGGATTCAGCTCATACGGCTTGCCCTGATATTCCGCATTTACTTTCTCGCGTCTTGCGGGATCTGCTTTCAAATCGATAACATTTTTCAATCCGAGCAATTCCGAAAGCTGCTTTTTATAAGCCAGCGTTTCCGGAAAATGCCAGCCTGTTTCCAGAAAAAGCACCGGCGTATTCGGGTCGGCCTTCGCGATCAAATCCAGCAAAACACCGCTTTCGGGGCCGAACGACGACGTCGCCGCGAAATCCGGCGCGAATGTCTTCACCGCCCAGTTAACGATTTCCTGCGGCGTCTTTTTTTCAAAATCATTATTCAGCTGCTCTAAATCGAGCTTCACGGAGTTTCTCATTTTTTCTCCGTCAGCTCTTCAAGTAGCCGAGCTTCTGCATCCCGGACAAAATTTTTTCAACCGACTCATCCGCGTTCTCGGAAGCGGTTTGCACCGTCACTTCCGGATTCTGCGGCTCTTCATAGGCGTCATCGACGCCGGTAAAATCTTTTATTTCTCCCGCGCGCGCTTTTTTATAAAGACCTTTGACGTCGCGCTCTTCGCAAACCGCAACCGGGGTTTGCACAAAAACTTCCACAAAATTGCCGATTTGCTTGCGGCACCAGTCACGCGCTTCGCGGTACGGTGAAACCGCAGCGACAATCACAAAAACTCCATGCCTGGTTAAAAGCTGGCTGACAAAGCCGATGCGCTTCACATTCAAATCGCGGTCTTCGCGCGAAAAACCAAGGCCTTTGCTTAAATGCGTCCGGACAGCATCGCCGTCCAGAATCTCAACGGGCAATCCGCGCCCCTTAAGCTCGCGCGCAACGGCGTGAGCCAAAGTCGACTTGCCGGAGCTTGGAAGCCCCGTCAACCAAACGGTTACGCCCTGTTTTTGATCCGCCATATATTCTCCCAAAGAACATAAAAGCCCTTCGCTTTTCTCTGCTCGAAGGGCTTGCTCCTCCATCACTTACAGATAGAAGTGAGCTAGAAATTATACTCCTAAACGGAGGGGCAATCAATAAGTCAGGAAAGGGCTTTGGCCTGGGGAATAGAGCCGCTTTTTCGCTCAAAACGGCGGCAAAAAAGCAGTGAAACCTCGAAAAAAACCCATAGCGGCGCGACCAGTAAAAGTTGGGAAAGTGGGTCGGGTGAAGGGGTTACGACGGCGGCAACGATGAAAATGATCACGATGGCCAATTTGCGGGAACGGGCCAGGCTATCGGCGCTGACAATGCCCAATTTTACCAGGCCAATCATCACAATCGGAAAGTCAAAAAGCGCGCCGCAGGCCAGAATCATGCCCAAGAAGAAAGAAACATAAGGGCCAATCGTCAGCATCGGACGCAAAGACTGGGAACCGAAAGCCAAAAGAAAATCGAGCCCCGCCGGAATCACTAGATAATAAGCAAAAGCGCAGCCGGACAAAAAAAGCCCGAGCGAAATAAAAATCAGCGGAATAATCGTTTTGCGCTCTTTGTCGTATAAGCCCGGTGCTATGAAATACCAAACCTGTGTCATCCATACCGGAATAGAAAGCAAAATTCCTGCGGTAACAGCCGCTTTGACATTCACCATGAAAGCTTCATAGGGAGTTTGAAAATAAAGGCTGACGTCCTGGTGCTTTTTGAGCGGCAATGTTAAAAAATCGAGGATTTGACGCGAAAAGCAGAAACAAAGCAGAGAGGCAACGGCAAGCGCGGCCAAACAAATAATCAGCCGGCGACGGAATTCTTCAAGATGCTCTAAAAGATGATTCATAATTTGATTTGGAAAATCCGCTTAAAATGCTTCGGAGGCAAGGCGCGCGCAAGCGCCCGCGGAGGCGTATGCGGTAATACGCCGCACAAGGAAGCGCGGCGTGCAACGCAGCATACGAACATTTTTAGCGGATTTTAGGCCTGGGCGAATACTTCTCGGGCAACAATGCCGACAACTCCGAGCGCGACTGCGTTTTCACCGAAAGCCGACGGAATAATTTTGACTTGTTCGGACGCCTCTTCAACGCTCCAGTCCTTAACGGCCGTTTTAATGGCGTCGAGTAACAGCGCGCCGCAATCTTCAATGCCGCCGCCGATGACGACAACTTCGGGATTGAGCAGGTTAACGAGGAAGGCGATTTTTTTACCAAGTTCATCGCCTGCGCGCTGAACAACTTTAACCGCCACGGGATCACGTTCTTTAATACCGTGCACAATGTCTTTGAAGCTCATTTTCGCTAAATCGCCTTTTACGAAATCTTTCAGCGAAGACTTTTCTCCCGCCTTGATCAAATCCGTCGCATGCCGCACCATGCCAAGATCCATTTCCCAGCGGCCAAGCTGAGTCGCGATACCGAAAGCGTTTTCTTTTGTTTCTTTCGCGCTGGTAATGCCAAGCTCGCCCGCCGCGCCGGCCGCGCCGCGATAAATTTCTTCGTTTATCAAAATGCCGCAGCCCACGCCGGAAAACATATAAAGCATGTGCCGCACGTCACGATCGAGGCCTAGCCATTTTTCGCCAAGCACAGCTGCGTTAGCGTCATTTTCAACGAAAGCCGGAATGCCCAATTTGGATTCGAAAGTGTCTTTGATCGAAGAGCAAACGTTAATGTCTTTGTCGCCGAGCGATTGCGGCCAGCGAATGGTGCGGCCGCGCTCATCGATAATGCCCGGCACGCCGACCCCCACGCCGACGATTTTGTCTTTTTCGACATCGGATTGTTCGATCACTTCTTTGGCAAGATCGACCATTTGATGAATGACAGCCTCGGAGTTTTCCGGAAGGCGCTCGCGCTTAATCTCTTTAATAACGTTGATTTCAAGGTCAACGAGCACGGCAACCATGGACAACATGTTAAGACCGACACCGACAATGTATCCGGCCTTGGGGTTTAACTCGACCAGCACCGGTTTGCGGCCGCCGGTAGATTCATCGAGCTCGCCTTCAATGACGAGATTTTTTTTGATGTAATGATTGATGTAATTCGAAACGGTGACGATATTTAGTTCCGTCATTTTGGAAATATCAGTGCGGGAGATGGGGCCGTTTTTGCGGATGGTTTCAAGAATCGCGAGATTTTTGCGTTCTTTATCGCTGAGGATCCGGTCGCGCAAAAGCATTTGTTTAATTAACATTTAGCTCTCCCTTTTTCCCAAAATGGTGCCGACTTTTAAAAAGTCATTGTTTAAGTTTTAATAGTCGAAGGCAATATTGTACCGCTAAAAAAACTATTTTAAAAGTGCTGCTTTAGCAGGGGGATTTACGAATCTTCAAAAAACTTTTCCTGTTGCCACAAGGCGGGCGCCTTCTGTCCAATGGGGTCTTTAGCAAATAAATCTGAAATAACATTGTTTTCCAAATAGTTAGCCAGGGCCAGGAATATCATGCCTTGATCAAGGGCTAAATATTGCGTATTTACTTTGCCTGTCTTGACTTGCAATGAATCAAAGGGGCCATATTCGCCATACATGTTCACTGCCAGTATTTTGCGTATATTTTGAATGGCGGCCTTGCTGTCAACATTTAACGCCAAAAAGGACACATGCGGCGTCAAAACGCCCGCATCGGGATAGCCTTTTACGGCCAAATCCTTAATGCCGTACTCGCCGTACTTCCAAGTCCGGCCATTGGTGGTAGCGGCCGGCGAAATGCCCCAAAAAGGATATTTTTTTTCTTCGGCGTATTTTTGACTGGCGCGCACGGCATTCAAATTATTTTTACCGAAAGATTCGGGCGCGAGTTCTTTTTCCTTCAAAACCAGCGTCGGCATTAAAAACTCAAAAAGCGATCCGCCCCAGCTCGGCACAATTTTAATATCCCCGTATTTATAATAGCCCTCGAAAACAGGCACGCCGCCATGCTCGACCTCTTTGCCTTTCGGTTTTTGTGTCGCCCATGTCCATGAATTGGGCTGTGTCCGGTAAAGCGACCACCAATGCTCTTCGGGCAAATCACCTTTGCCGATGCCGAGCAGGCTTGTCGCGCGCGCTTCGCTCATCAGCATGCCATAGTGATTCTCCACTAAGTCGTTGCGTTCGGAATCGAATCCGAGCGATAGCTGATTGTTTTCATAGTCGAGAAACTCGCTGAAATCCATGCGGTTTAAAATTTTAGAAGCTTCGCGGTAAAGGGCTTGATCCATGGCCTGGCGCACAACCACCAACGAAATGCCCAGCCAGCCGTTATCCACCGTCGAAATAAAGCCGCGCGTAACGCTCAATTTGTTCGTTTCGTAAAAATTATAGTAGAGGTTTTTCCAGCGACGCATGCTTTCGATGACTTTCAGCTTGCGCGTCAGGCGATCGAGAGCTTCACCGCGCGTGATCAATTTCAGCTTTTCGGCGGCGACAACGCCCATAAGATCAATGGCGATATTGGTCGGAGAAGTATAGTCAGCCGCAAGCGGCGCATCGCCTAGGCGAATATGGTCCACCAGCATTTCATTGTCGCGGTTTTGAGCGGCCTCGAAATACTTCCAGGTGTCGGCCGCGATTTCGCGTAAAAGCTTTTGGTCGTCTTTTATTGCGAGCAATTTCTGGCGGCGCGTTTCGTCGAAAATAATTTTCGGGAAAGATTTCAAATTATCGAGATGGCTCTCGAAGAAAATGTCGTTTGCGCCGTAAAAAGCGATTTCATCAAACTGAGCCGAGCCCTCGGCTTTTTTGGGGCCCGCTACGACAAGCAGCGAAATCGAGTTAAGCTGGTTCCAGTCCAGGCCGCTGAATTCCTCGCGCGGCAAAACGACTTCATTCCAGCCGGGCTTCGAGCAGGAGGCCGTAATATTCACCAGGCTTTGCTTGGCGCGCCAATCTTCAAGCATCAACCGCACCGTTCCGGCAAAAGGCGCGGTTTTTGGGGAAGAAAATTTGCAGGAAAAAACCAGTGCGTCCGCCTGGCTGATGTCGAGCTTTTCAAGCGAACTTTTAAAAACAAATTCCTTGTTCTTCGGTAAATTAAAATCGAATTTGAGCGAAGAGCCGAATCTTGGATTGCGCGCGTCTTCGCGCGCCCGGCTGATTTTCACCTGATCGGCCCGCGCATTCCGCAAAAACCAAATCCCCTCGCGCTTGCTTTTCAGGTCGGGCGAATTAAAGTCGTCAACAAGCAGGAACTGCGGCGATGCGGCCAATGATTTGTGCGCCGGCAGGATTCTATAAACCGATTTTGCGTTATTGTCCGTGACGACGGCGGTCGGCGCCCTTTCTTCAACCTTGGGCTTGGGCTTTTCTTTGACCGGCGTCATTTTTGCCTCGCGCGCAACACCGTCGGCTCCATATGCGGCGGCCGCAAAGAAACCTAAAATGAAACAGCGCAGCAGCAAGTGTTTTGCTGCTGCGCTGCGGTTGTGCGCGCTGTTAAAGCGCGAACAGAGCATAAATGTTACAGGCCGAGAATGGCTTCGACCGTGTGCGTCTTTCCGTCTTTGAAATCGGGAACGACATTGCCGCTCACCTTTTTGCCGTCGACAAGCAACGACTTCACGCCGTTGTTTTTGCCGTTCGGATTTTTGACTTCGATTTTATACGTCGTGCCGCGGAACCAGCGCTGAGCCTTAAAACCCTTCCAGGCTGCCGGAATTTGCGGATCGACAATAAGTCCTTTTCGGGAAGCGCGGATACCGCAAATCCAGTTGTAAGCGACTTTCTGCATCCACGAACCGGAACCGGAATACCAGGTCCAGCCGCCGCGTCCGAAATTCGGAGAATCCGGACCGTCCACGTTGCCAGGCGTCACATAAGGTTCGCCGTCATAGTGATCGGCGTCTTTTTTCGCGCGATAAACCGGGTTCATGTTGGTGTAGGCTTTGTAGGCCATTTCCGCATCGCCCATTCTGGCTGCGGCCTCAACGCCCCAGCAAGCTGCGTGCGTGTAAACGCCGCCGTTTTCACGGACCGACGGAGCATAACGCGAGAGATAGCCGATGGTTTCGTCGAGCTTGTCATAGCCAGGAGTAAACAGCAGCGGTCCGTATTCGCGATACAACCATTTATATGCGGAGTTCATTGCGGTACGCGCGCGTTCCGGCGTTGCCGTATCACAAATAACCGCCCAGGTTTGCGCATTCAAGAAAATCTTGCCGCGATCCTGCGATTTGCTGCCGAGCGGAATACCGTTGTCGCGGGTGGCGCGCACATACCATTCGCCGTCCCAGCCGACTTCGTTAATCGCCGCTTTGAGTTTCTTCGCGCGATCGATATAGTTTTTTGCGCGCGCCTTGTCGCCGCGTTTTTCGCAAATCGGCGCCAAGCGGTTGAGCAGACCGTGGAAGAAATGGCCGAGCCAGAAAGACTCGCCTTTCCATTTCACGCCGACATGGCTCATACCGTCGTTCCAATCGCCTTCGCCCATCAGCGGAATACCGCGCGGCGACCAGCGGCTCAAAACTTTTTCGTAAGAACGCACGATATGATCATAAACCGTGCCTTCCTGCTTTGCTTCGCCGGACTTAGTCACATACGGCGCAACTTCATCAAGAATCGATTCGTCATTCGTTTCGTCGATATAGTTGAGCGTGATAAGCGCCAGCCACAAAAGGTCGTCGACCATTTCTGTGTGCGCGCCGATGCCTTTGCCGGGATGCCACCAGTGATAAACGGTGCCGTCCGGGAACATTTGTTCGGCGTGAACCATGATTTGTTTGCGGGTAATGTCCGGCGCGGATTCAAGCAGGCAGTTGGAATCCTGCAATTGATCGCGATAGCCGATGCCGCCCGAGCATTGAAAATAGGCGGTTTTGGCCCACATACGCGCGCAAAGCGCCTGATAACGGTACCAGCGGTTGGTCACGAAGTTCAACGCTTCATCCGGTGTTTCAACCCATGATTTGCTGACTAAGTTTTCCCAGAAGCCGGTGATCTTTTCGAATTCTTTTTGAACCGTCGCAAGCGAACGGTATTTTTCAACGATCGGCTTCGCCTGTTTCGTGTTTTCAATGCGCGCGAGCAAAAACACGACGGTTTTTGATTCGCCGGGATTAAGCGAAACATTGGTCTGCGAAGAAGCGATCGGATCGCCCCATTTTTCGAGATCGCGGACGTTTTTCACTTTGCCTTCAACGACGGCTTTCGGCGCGGCGTACGTTCCGTACATACCGACGAAAGTTTCTTTGTCGCCGTCATAGCTGACGTTTTTCTGGTTCGTCACGGCAAACACAGCGGTAAGCGGAGAGTCCTTCACGCCGGTTGAAATGTGCGCCGGCACAAGCGGCGGGCGTTTCAAACCGATGATGGCGCCGAGCTCTTTGTCGACTTTCACTTCGATGAAAGTCTTTTGGAATTCACGGTGCGTTTCGGTTCCGTTGCCCAAACACCAGTCGAAGAATGAAAAAACGCCCAGGGAGCGTTTCTTATTCGATTCGTTGGTCAAAGTCACCTGCCAGATTTCGCAGCTGTCTTCGCGCGGGACGAACATCAATTGTTCGGTTTTGATGCCCTGATATTTGGTAACAAATTTGGTATAACCCAACCCGTAGCGCGCTTCATAAGAATCGTATTTGAAGTCGGTCGGCTTGAAAGTCGTCGACCAGATTTTTTCGGAATCATTGTCGCGGATATAAACGTACTTGCCGTACGGATCGCGGATCAAATCCTGATACCACGTCGTGAGACGCGACATCTGGGAGTTGTCATACCATGAAAATCCGCCGCCGGTTTGCGTCACGATGAAACCGTAGTTTTCGTTCGCGCAAAGATTAACCCACGGGCGCGGTGTTTTCGGATTCGTGATCACGAACTCGCGGCCGCCTTCGGTGAAATAGCCGTATTTATTTTCAAATTTTTTGACGTCCTTCGCGGGCGCGGCGGCTTTGGCCGTTTTTTTGGCGGAAGGTTTTTTTGCAAGCGCTGTGGGCATGGTCTTTAGACTCCTTTAGATTTCAAAGACTGGTTGATCTCGGGTTCGAGAGCAACAAAAACTTCTTTGGCTGTTTTTTTACCGTTAAAAATTAGATCGAGTTGCGGGCCGATTAGCTTTTCCTGAATTTCGCGCCAATGTTCGTTGAACGGGCTAAACACCGCATAATCGATGGCTGTATTCAGCATTTTTTTGTTGGCGGGCTTGCTAGCTGAATCACCGCCAAATGCGGGGCCTTCGGCAATCGCTTTGCGTGACGGTTGAGCCAGGCCGCCTTCGGCGAATTTTTCCTGGCCCTTCGGTCCCGTAAGCGCCTTCAAAACTTCCCAGGCTGCTTTTTTATTTTTCGATGATTTCAAAAGTGCATAGCCGGAGCCGCCCGAACCGAAAGCGCGGCGGCCGTCTTTCGTTTTCGGAAACATCACAACGTCCCAGTCAAAATCATAATTGCGAAGCCCTGGCGTTTCCCAAATGCCGGAACCAAACATGGCCAGCTGCCCTTTCGCGAACAGGCGGTCAATGCCCATGCCGAGATTGGTAAGCGCCACCGGAGTCGGCATAACACCGTATACATTAATAAGGTCGGAATAAAACTGCATGCCTTCGATCGTTTTCGGATCGGCGATTTTGGTCTGTGTCGGGTTCTTCACATCGTCAACCAGCGCGCCGCCGAAGCCATAAACGAAGTTCTGCCAGGCCCACGTATAAAAACCGTATTGCGTGACGCGGCCTTCTTTGTCTTTTTTAGTCAGCTCGCGGCTAATGCGAAGCAAGTCGTCCATATTCCAATCATCCGTTGGATACGGAAGCTTGGCGGCATCGAAAAGTTTTTTGTTATAAAAAACACAGGCAAAGGGCGCGACGTCGCGCGGCAATGCCAGCAATTCGTTTTTATAAGTAAAACGGTCGACAATCGGCGCGAAAAATTCTTCCTTTGTAAATCCGTCCGGATCGCCTTGAAAATAAGGCGTCAAATCCTGCAAAACGCCTTTCGACGCGAACGTCACGAAATAATCGACTTCGGTGGTGATGATGTCGGGCGCGGCGCCGCCGGCGATGCGCGTTAAAATTTTGCTGTCATAGCCCGTGTAAGGCGTGTGTTCGAAAACAACTTTAATATCGGGATGCGCGGATTGCCAATCAGCGATTGAATTGGTGATGATTTGAATTTCTTCTGGGCTGCCCCAAAAAGCGACTTTCACTTCCGTTTGGCCGGATTTTTTGCCGCCGGAACAGGCCGCAAGCGACAGGCAAATCAACACTAAAAAAAGCTTTTTAAAGAGTTTCATCGGTGTCCGTAATTTGGAATTGCTAAAATAACCCGGGAAAAGTTCGCGAATTATATCACGCAGCTTAGACGTGTCAAAAAGGAAGTTTACTCAACCTTTACCCGGTTTTTTTAGTCCTTCGGCAAGCCGGCTTTTTCGAGCACCCGGTCCAGGTCGTCGAGCGAAAAATACTGAATTTCCACCCTGCCCTGGTTCTTGTTTTTGCGGGGGTATATTTTGACCTGCGTCCCGAACCATTGCGTTAGGCGGCTTTCCAAATCGATGATTTCAGGGCTTAAATTGCGCGCCTGCTTGGCGTTGCGGCGATGCGCCACGCTGCGGCCCACAATTGCTTCAACCTGACGGACAGAAAGATTTTCGGTCGCAATGCGCTTAGCCAGCTGTCTTTGGTGTTCCGGCGTTAAAAGCCCCAGCAAGGCGCGCGCATGGCCCGATGACAATTGCCCTGAAGCCAGCATTTCACGCACATTTTCAGGCAATCTTAATAGGCGCACCATGTTGGCCACAGTCGTGCGGTTTTTTCCAACCCGTTGTGCCACAGCATCTTGCGACAAGGCGTTTTGTTCCATGAGCTTCTGATAAGCCTGCGCCTCTTCGAGCGGATTCAAATCTTCGCGCTGAATATTTTCAATCAGTCCCCATTCTAAAAATTCCTGCGGCGCGAGATCCTTCACAATCGCCGGAATTTTATCCACGCCGCATAGTGCTGCGGCGCGCAGGCGTCTTTCGCCGCAAATCAAAGTAAAGCCCTCGGCTTTTTTAGCAACGATCACGGGCTGCAAAATGCCCTTTTCTTTGATGGAGGCCGCCAGCTCAGCAATGCTTTCTTCCGAGAAAGTCTGGCGCGGCTGATCGGGATTGGGCTTTATTCTTTGAATTTCGATCAATTGAAAACCAAGCGGTGTCGCCGTGTTCGCGGCAACAGACGCAGGCTTTTGAAATTGCGCCGGTATAGAGGAGGTTGGCGCGGCCGGCTTCGCTGCCGCAGCGGCCTCTTTCTCTTTTACATATGTATCCGGAATTAATGCGCTTAAACCCTTACCCAAAGCCTTTTTCATCATGGTCTGTTCCCCCGCCAATTATTATTTGGATCTCGCCGGCTGAGCCGAAGGCTCAGAGGCATAAACAAAAACTGTATCATGATTGTTCTCCTGTTGTCTGAGCGGTTGGCTCAACGGATGCTTGGTTAGCTTGAGCCGGTTGCGATTCAGCCGCCGCCTGTACCGGCTGCGCCGAATGCTCAGGGGCTTTGCCTGAAAAGCGGGCCAGAAATTCATGCGACAAATCAATATAGGCCTTGGATCCGCGACCCTGCGGATCGTAAATCACGGCCGGCTTGCCAAAACTAGGCGCTTCCGAAAGTTTTACGGCGCGCGGAATCACCGTTCCAAAAACCTTGTCTTTAAAATAGCCCTTAACTTCTTCGATAACCTGCTGCGTTAAATTCGTGCGAAAGTCAGCCATGGTTAAAATCACGCCGCCGACTTCCAGTTCAGGATTTAAATTTTTCTGCACTAGCTGATAGGTGTTCAAAAGCTGTCCAAGACCCTCTAAAGCATAGTACTCGCACTGCAAAGGAATGATTACATAATCACTTGATGTTAAAGAGTTTATACTTATAAGACCCAGCGATGGCGGGCAGTCGATAATAATAAAATCATACTGCGTTTTTATGGCCGCCAATTTCTTTTTCAAAACAAATTCGCGCTCCGGAAAAGTCACCAGCTCCAAATCTGCCGCGGCCAAATCCGTGTTCGACGGAATCAAAAATAAATTCGGCACATCCGTGGCAAGCGCCTTCGGGACGACCTCATTATCCACAAGAAGTTGATAAGCTGTGAATTCAAGGTTGGCCTTATCAATACCGAGGCCGCTGGTGGCATTGCCTTGGGAATCAAGGTCAATGAGCAGGACGCGAAGTCCGCTTTGGGCGGCCAAGGTGGACAAATTGACAGCTGAGGTCGTTTTTCCTACGCCGCCTTTTTGATTACAGAAAGAGAAGATTTTTGCTGCCATATAAACACCTCGTTATTTCATCCGCGTCTTGTTTGACGCAGATGTTTCACGTGAAACATTTCCGACAGTATGAAACAGGCATTATCATACTTATTCGAAAAGCAAATGCAACAAATTATTTGTCTTCCGTAACATCAATTAAATGAATTGATTACGCCTGTTTTATAATTGTTTCACGTGAAACAATAGGCTTTGAAAGCTTAGCTAGAGAGCTTTTTGAGGTAAATTGAAATCAACGAAACATCACAGGCCGAGAGGCCGGGAATGCGCAGCGCTTGTCCGATTGATTCGGGTTGAATTTTTTTGAGCTTCTCGGCGCCTTCTTTGCTGATGCCGCGAATTTCGTCATAATTAATTTTTGCGGGAATTTTTTTCTTTTCCTGTGTTTTAAATTTTAAAATTTCTTTTTCCTGCCGCAAAACATAGCCTTCGTATTTCACCATGGTTTCGACGATTTGAGTTTCATCTTCATTTGTTTCAAATTGGTGTAACTTATTATCAGTAAATGTTTTATATGTTTGTTCCGGGCGCTTCAGAAGCTGGTGTAGCGAATCGCCGCCATGCCGTTTTTGTTTCAGCTTTTCGATTTCATTTTGAATGCGTGCGGTTTTATCTTTTTGTTTTTCAAAAACGTCTTTGGAAATTAAGCCGAATTCAAAACCATATTTCATCAAGCGTTCGTCGGCATTGTCTTGACGCAAAGCCAGGCGGTGCTCGGCGCGCGATGTAAACATGCGATAAGGCTCATTGGTGCCGCGCGTCACCAAATCGTCGATCAAAACACCGATATAGGCTTCGGAGCGATCCAGAATAAACGGCGCCTGATTCCGTAATTTGCGAATCACATTCAATCCGGCCATAAATCCCTGGGCCGCGGCTTCTTCATAGCCGGAAGTGCAATTAATTTGGCCGGCCAAAAACAGGTTTTTGACTTTTTTGGTTTCAAGCGAATGCCAAAGCTGCGTGGGCGGCGCAGCGTCGTATTCGATTGCGTATCCATACCGGACAATCTGTGCGTTTTCCAGGCCGGGAATGGAATGCACCATTTTTTCCTGCACATCTTTGGGCAGGGAAGTCGAAAGCCCGTTAACGTAAACTTCGTCGGTATCAAGCCCTTCCGGCTCCAGATAAATTTGATGTGAAATTTTATCGGCGAAACGCACGACCTTGTCTTCGATGGAAGGACAATAGCGCGGTCCGGTGCCTACGATACGGCCGGCGTAAAGCGGCGAACGGCTCAGATTAGATTTTATAAAAGAATGCGTGGTTTGATTCGTATGCGTTAAATAACAGGAAATCTGTTTCAGCGGAATTTGCGTCGTTTGAAAAGAAAACGGCCGCGGCGGCGCATCGCCTTTTTGCTCTTCGGTTTTGGACCAGTCAATACTCGAATGAAGCAGCCGCGGCGGCGTGCCGGTTTTAAAGCGCACGAGTTCAATGCCGTGTTTTTTCATGGAGTCCGAAAGCCCGACAGCGGGGGGCTCATCGCGCCGGCCGCCTTCATAATGCACTTCGCCGATATGAATCAGCCCCTGTAAAAAAGTGCCGGTTGTGATAATTACATTTTTCGCGCGAATGGTTTCGCCGGCTTTTGTTATGAGGCCGCAACAAACGCCGTTTTCCACGATAAGTTCGACGCCCATGCCTTGCTTTAAATCGATGTTGGGCGTGGTTTTAAGCCGTCGCTGCATATATTCGGAATATTTTTGTTTATCAGATTGCGCGCGCGGCGCCCAGACGGCCGGCCCCTTGGAAAGATTGAGCATGCGAAATTGAATACCGGTGGCGTCTGTTGCAAGCGCCATTTCGCCGCCCAACGCGTCGATTTCGCGCACCATGTGGCCCTTGGCCAGTCCGCCAATCGCGGGATTGCAGGACATGCGGCCGATGGAGTCGATGTCCATCGTCAGCGCGCAAACGGAAAAGCCGGCGCGCGCAATCGCGAGCGTTGCTTCAATGCCGGCGTGGCCGAGACCAATTACAATGGCATCATATTTGGAATTGTTTTGACTAAGCGGTGTCATGATTTGACTCAAATCCTAAATTCTAATTTCTAAATCCTAAATAAATTCAAAATTCCAAGTCTCAAGCCAAAGCATTTGCGGTCTTCGCCTTGGCTTTTTTAGGATTTAGGGTTTAGTGCTTAGAATTTAATTCCTATCGTCGGGATGCAAATCGGTTTGGATACGGTTAATCCAAAGCTGCTGGACCATCGAAAAAATATTCTGAAAAATCCAGTACAACACCAGCCCTGACGGAAACGCCCAAGAAATAAATCCGAAGAAAAACGGCATGATGTTCATCATCATTTGCTGTTCCGGCTGCACAGTCGCCTGCGGCATCAATTTTTGATATCCGACCTGCGAAGCCACCATAAAAATCGGCAGCAAATTAAACCACTCGCCGAGAAAGGGCAGTTTCCAGGGCAATTGCATGAAATGATCGGGGGCGGAAAGGTCCTTGATCCAGAAAAGGAAAGGGGCGCCGTGCAGCTCGATGGCTTCGGGCAAAAGACGGAACATCGCGATCAAAATCGGCAGCTGAATCAGCATCGGCAAACAGCCCGAAACCGGATTCACTTTATTGCGCTTATAAAGCTCCATGACTTCACGCTGCAGGCGCTGCGGATCATTCTTATATTTTTCCTGAATGGCTTTTTGCCGCGGGGCAAGCGCCTGCATTTTTTTCATCGACTTGGAGCTGATGGCCGTCAGCGGAAAAAAAACGATTTTGATTAAAAGCGTAAGCAAAACAATCGCCCAGCCGTAATTGTGCGTGAAATTATTCAGAAATTTCAAAATCAGCAGCAGCCAGACCTTGAACATGCCGAAAAATCCGCGGGTCAAAACAGCCTCGAAGCCGTCTTCGAATTTTTTGAGCGATTCATAGCGTTGAGGTCCGGCATAAATTTTGAATTTAACTTTGGCGCTGCCGCCCGGGCTTACCGTCACCGGATCAAGCGTGTTCGTCATAATCATTTTGCCGTCGCGCGCCTCGGCGCGCGTTTCCAAAATTTTACGGTCGGGTCGGACAATCAGGGCAAAATAGCTTTTTACCAGCGCCGACCAAACGGCGGGTTCTGAAAACCAAAAACCTTTTTTCTCGATTTTGCCCGAATTCGCGGATTTGATGCCGTTTGTAAAAGTCAGCGCTTCAAAATATTGTCCTGGATGGCTGCTGCCGTCGATGTGGTGATAATCCTGCGAGTAGCTGAATTCCAAAGGATAGGATTTTTCCATGGATGAAAGGTTTTCCACGCCGACTTCGAGCTCAATCGCGGGACTGTCGTCCAAAAAGCGGTAGGTTTTTGTGAGGCGTAAAATGCCCGGGTCTTCATAAACATAAACAACCGCGCCCGGATCCGCGGCGGAATGTGTAAAAACGGAATGGGCTAAATGCTCGGCCTGGCCGCGCACAGCCACGGAAAAAATCCCGGGCTTTTCAATCGCGCCTTCATAAAAAGTTGTTTGTGTCAGCAGTTCGCGCTTAGGTTCGCCCTTGAATTCAAGCCGCGAAACCGTTCCGCCCAAGCTTGAAAATTCCGCTGTGAGCAACGGACTTTCGGTTTTAAAAAGCGAGGCCGGTTGGGCAGATGCCACTTCGGCGGGCTTGGCGGCATACGTAGCGGGCGCTTGCGGCGTCACAGGCGCGGCGGGCTGCGAAACGGCCTGTTCGGTTTTTTCGGTTTGCTCCGGCGTTAAATTCTGCCGCGGCGGCTTGACGAACGAAAAATAAACCAGCAGAACCACGGCCGACAGAATAATCGCCGTAAAATAATTTTTTTCAAAGCCCGGGTTTGAATTCATTTTATCCCTGTTCTCCGACCATCTCTAAAAAATCGCGTTCCAAGTCCTGATATGAAATCTTTTTTGCGCATTGCCGCGCGATAAACACATACGCCGCGCCGCAGTCCAGCTTGTCGCGGTGTTTTTTAAAAATCTCGCGCAATTGTCTTTTCATACGGTTGCGCAAAACGGCGCGCTTTTCTCTTTTGCGGCTGATTACGGCCGCGAAAAAAGGCCCGGCGCCCTGAATTTCCGGTTTGATTTTGGCCGCGGGCAAACGGCGTAAAAATAAAAACCGCCCGCGCAGCGCGGCCCCCGCGTTTAAAACCTGGCGGATTTGGCCGTCTTTGCGGAGGCGAATATCGGAAATGCTGCGGACCACGCGCGCCTTTGGCTGCGCTTTAGACCGTGGTTAAGCGCTTGCGGCCCTTTTTACGGCGGCGAGCAAGTGTTTGACGGCCTTTTTGCGTTCTTCTTTTTTTAAGAAAACCGTGTTTTCTTTTTCTGCGCCGTTTTTTCGGCTGATATGTTCTTTTCACTTCGATTCTCCTCGCTAAAATTCACGCTTTTCCTTTTCTCAATGGGATTGCGCCGCGGAATTATAACAAAATCAGTTTGAATAGCCAGGGCTTTGTTCCCGCGAGCTGCGTGCGAAAAAAAGTCCGCTTTTTGTTTACATTTTTTCCGGCTTTTGATTAGAATGCACTTCCTGTTATTAGCAGGCAACAGCCTGTTGATAACTTGTTTATATTTTGTTTTTCCTATAGTTTTGAGTTGTCCACAGGATATTCAAGGGCTGTTTATAAAAATGACTGAGGCCGCCTTGCTTGCTCCGCCGGTTCTTTGGGAAAAAGTTTGTGTTGTTTTAAAGCGCGAACTCAGCGAGCGCTCCTTCCAAACCTGGTTTGGCCCCGTGTTTATCAAAAGCTCTGCGGCAGATTCGGCCGTGCTCGGTGTGCCGGATAATTACTATGGAAAATGGCTGAACGACCACTATCAAAATCTGATTGAGAGCGGCTTTGAGGAGGTTTTGGGTAAAAAAACCTCCGTAACTTATGCCGTAGTCGAAAAAAATACTCCCGTAGAAAAAACACCCGCCGCCGTTTCAAACGAAGCGCCCAGCGCCAAGGTGGACGGACTTAATCCCAATTACAGCTTTGACTCTTTCGTTATTGGTCCCGGTAATCGCTTTGCGCATGCTGCCAGCATTGCTGTAAGTACAGGCCCCGCAAAGCATTACAACCCATTATTTGTTTATGGCCGGGCCGGTTTGGGTAAAACGCATTTACTACAAGCAATTGCCAATGAAACCCAGCGCCACAATAAGCGCTTTAACGTTCTTTATATATCAAGCGAAAAATTTACCAATCATCTTATAACATCAATTCAAACCCGAAAAACGGCCGAATTTAGAGCAAAATATAGAAATTGCGATCTTTTACTAATAGATGATATCCATTTTATAGCGGACAAAGAAGCCACACAGGAAGAGTTTTTTCACACATTCAATGCGCTTTATGATGCGCATAAGCAAATTGTAGTTACGAGCGACAGGCCGCCGCGCGAAATCCCCGGACTGGAAGAGCGCCTGGTAAGCCGGTTTGGCTGGGGACTTGTGGCCGATATTCAGCCGCCCGACTTTGAAACGCGCGTCGCGATTTTGAAAAAGAAAATCGAAAAAGAAACTGTGCGTGTGCCGGACGATGTGGCTTACTTCATCGCTTCAAAAATTAAATCAAACATCCGCGAACTCGAAGGCGCGCTGATTCGCGTGGTGGCTTATTGCACGCTTACCGGCACGGCGCTGGATTTAGCTCTGGCCGAAAATATTTTAAAAGGTTCGCTCCAGGAAGAATCGCAAAAAATCTCTATTGAAGAGATTCAAAAGGTTGTTGCAGAATACTTCCATATTCAGGTTGCCGACCTGCGCTCCAAGACAAGAACGCGTTCCGTGGTAAGACCGCGCCAATACGCAATGTTTTTAATTCGCGAGCTGACGGGATATTCGCTGCCGGAAATCGGAGATTTTTTCGGCGGCCGTGACCACACGACGGTTTTACATGCGTGCAAAAAGGTTGCCGAAGAAAAAAATCAAAATCAGGAAATTGTTAAGATTTTAGATCACCTGAAGAACCTGTTAAAGAAAGCATGAGATATACACAACTTTTGTTTGATGGAAAATTTTTAAGGGAAAGCGGTTACGGTCTTTTCCACATTTCCACAGGCCTTACTATTGCTACTACTGATCTTTATTTAATATAGGAGTACTCGTAGATGGATATCCGTGCGGATAAAAATGAATTACTGGGAAAAATTTCTTTGGGAGTTAATATCAGCTCTTCAAAGGCAACCACTTTGCCGATTTTAAGTAATTTGCTGCTTGAAACTCAAAAGAACAAGATAAAAATAGTCGCAACCGACATGGAAGTCGGTGTTCTAACCTCAAGCGCCGCCATCGTTAAAGAAGAAGGCAGCGTGACCGTTCCCGCGCGGAAATTCTATGACATTATCCGCGAGCTGCCGGACGGAGAGCTTGATATTCAAGTTTCAAAAAACCATACGGTTCAAATTAAATCCGGACGGTCGGTTTTTAAAGTAATGGGAATGGATAAAGAAGATTATCCGCAGCTTCCCGAACCCAGCCTGGAAAATGCGATTGAAATAGAGCAAAGCGTTTTAAAAGAAGCAATTCAATTAACATCGTTTGCTGTTTCGCGCGATGAAACGCGTTATGTTTTAAACGGTATTTTACTTTCAGTTAAGGGCGACGTTTTTAAATGTGTCGCAACCGACGGCAGAAGATTGGCGTATTTTGAAACCAAGCTAGCCGCGAAGCAGAAAAAAGAAGCGGAAATTATCATTCCGAATAAAGCCGCGCAGGAACTTTCGAAACTTTTAACCTGGGAAGGCAGCGCGCAAATTGCAGTTTTTCAAAATAAAGCCGTTTTTTGCGTAGGCGGAACTTTTTTAAGCGCCTCGCTGATCGAAGGAAAATTTCCGAATTATGAGCAGGTTGTTCCGAAGGGAAAAACCACGACGGCCCAGGTTAACCGCAATGAGTTTTTGCAATGTTTGCGACGCGCCGCGCTTTTAACTTCAACGGAAGCGCCGTCGGTTAAACTCGATTTTTTGAAAGGGCGCGTGATGATTACTGCGCGCACGCCGAATCTCGGCGAAGCAAAAGAAGAGCTCGAAAGCCAGATGGAGGGCAAAGAAATGACGATCGGGTTCAACCCTGATTATTTGCTCGACGCGTTGAAAAACTTAGAAACAGAAAACGTGACGGTTTCGCTTTCGGATTCAGATAAACCCGGTGTAATCGGCGGCAAAGAAGGTTATTTGTACGTGATTATGCCGATGCAGATACATTAAGTTTTTTGCTCTGAGCCGGCTTGGGTTTTTCCGGTTTCGCCGGAGGGCAACCGCGAGGTAATAAAAGTGGAAGAGTTTAAAAACGTGCTTGGACGGGTGATGGCGGGGATCGGGGAGCCGGCCAACCCGCAGTTGCAGCTGGCTCAAAACTGGGAAAAGATAGCGGGCGAAAAAATAGCGAAAATTTCACGCGCGTTTGTTTCGAAAAAGAAAATTTTATATGTGGAGGTGCAGGACGGGGGCCACGCCTTCGAATTGCGCCAAAAATATCAAACGTCCCTGCTGAAGCGCGCGCAGGCGCTCTTAGGCGAGGACGCGATTATCGACATACGTATTATTGTACAGCCATGATTTGCCTCTGCGCTTCGCGCAACCGGCGGTCTGGTAAAAAGTATTCATAAAATAAAGGAAGGCAACGAAATGGCTAAAAAAGCAGCGGCAGCGGGAACATACGATTCATCCAACATTCAGGTTTTGGAGGGCGTGGCAGCGGTAAGAAAAAGACCCGCGATGTATATCGGCGACACCACGGTGCGCGGATTGCATCATATCGTTTATGAAGTCGTCGACAATTCGATCGACGAAGCTTTGGCCGGGCATGCCACGAAAGTGGATGTCACGATTTGCAGCGACGGCAGCGTCAGCGTGGCCGATGACGGCCGCGGCATTCCGGTCGACATGCACAAAACCCAGAAAAAATCCGCGCTTGAAGTCGTTATGACGACATTGCATGCCGGCGGCAAATTCGATTCCAATACGTACAAAGTTTCCGGCGGGCTGCACGGCGTCGGCGTTTCCTGTACCAACGCGCTTTCCGAATGGCTTGAAGTTGAAGTTTATCGCGACGGTTTTATGTATACGCAAAAATATAAGCGCGGCAAGCCGGTTACTTCGGTAGACAAAAAAGGCAAAACCACAAAACGCGGCACCACGGTCACTTTTTTTCCGGACAGCGAAATTTTCCAAACGCTCGAATTTAATTTCGACACGCTGGCTAAACGTTTGCGCGAACTCGCGTTTTTAAACAAAGGCGTCAAAATCACGCTGAAAGACGAGCGCACCGCAAAAGGAACACGCGAAGAAATTTTTACTTACAAGGGCGGCATCGCGGAGTTCATCAAATACATCAACCGCAACAAAGCCGCGCTGCATTCCAAAATTTTCTACGTTGAAAAAGAAAAAGACAACATTACGGTTGAGCTTGCGTTTCAATACAATGACAGCTACAGCGAAGAAGTCATGTCGTTTGCCAACAACATCAACACGCATGAGGGCGGCACGCATCTTTCGGGTTTTCGTACGGCGCTTACCCGTGCGACGAACCAGTACGCAAAAAACAAAAATCTTTTGAAGGGTCTTGAGGGCGGATTGACCGGCCAGGATTTAACCGAAGGCTTGGCGGCAATTGTCAGCATCAAAATCCCGCAGCCGCAATTTGAAGGGCAAACCAAAACCAAGCTCGGCAACAGCGAAGCGGAAGGCATTGTTTATTCCGTTGCCTATGACGCGCTGAATGCTTTCTATGACGAAAACCCGGCCTCCGCGAATAAAATCGTCGACAAAGCCGTGTTGGCATTGCAGGCGCGCGAAGCCGCCAGAAAAGCGCGCGAACTGACACGCCGCAAAGGCGCGCTTGAATCCGCCTCGCTTCCCGGAAAACTGGCCGACTGCTCCGATCGCGACCCGAAAAACTGCGAAGTTTATCTGGTCGAAGGTGATTCGGCCGGCGGCTCCGCCAAGCAGGGCCGCGATCGCCGCTTTCAGGCGATTCTGCCTTTGCGCGGAAAAATCATTAACGTTGAAAAAGCGCGCATTGATAAAGTTTTATCCAACGAGGAAATCCGCACCATCATTACCGCGGTGGGAACCGGTATTGAAGCCGACTTTAACGTGGAAAAATTGCGCTACAACAAAATCATATTGATGTGCGACGCCGACGTTGACGGCAGCCATATCCGTACGCTTTTGCTGACTTTCTTTTACCGCCAAATGCGCCCGCTTGTCGAACAGGGGCACATTTATATCGCACAGCCGCCGCTTTACAAAGTGAAGCGCGCCAAACGCGAAGAATACGTGCAAAGCGAAAGTAAAATGAACGCGATTTTGCTCGATCTCGGCTCCGACGGCATCGCGATGCGTTTCGGCAAGAAAACCATCAATGACAAAGAGGCCAAGGATTTCGCGCAAACATTGCAACAGCTTTCCGACATCGAACGTGCGCTTTTTGAAAAAGGCGTTTTGCTGAAGGACTATCTGACGCAGCGCGGCAAAAAAAGCAGCTTTCCGCTGCATGTCGTAGAAGTGGCCGTCGACGGTTCACGGCAGTTTTTTTATGACGAAGACGAAGTTGAAAAGTTCGTGAAAAAATTCGAGAAAAAAGAAAAACCCGCGCCCAAAGAAGAAAAGCCGGCCAAGGAAGATAAAAAAACCAAGGGCGCAAAAGACGGCAAAGACGCCAAGCCCGCGAAAGAGGCAGAAGAAGCGGCCGGGCCGATTGAAGCTGAGCCGTATGAAGTCATTCATATTCTCGAAGGCAAAGAGCTTGAGAAAATAGAAAAGAAACTCGAAAAATGGGGTTTTGAAATCCCGAGTTTCTTCGAAGACGAAGAAAAAGTTTATGAGCTCGACTGCGGCGGTAAAAATGTTTTCCGCCTGCATTCGCTGCGCGCCGCGCTTGAAAAAATCAAGTTAAATGGCAAAGAAGGCATGTCGATCCAGCGCTATAAAGGTTTGGGAGAAATGAACCCCGAACAGCTTTGGGAAACGACGATGAACCCGGAATTGCGCACGATTCTGCAGGTGCAGCTTGAAGACGCGATGGCGGCGGATGAAATGTTCACGATTCTGATGGGCGATGAGGTTGCGCCGCGCCGCCGTTTTATCGAAAAAAACGCGCGCATGGTCAAGAACCTCGACATTTAATATTTGCCTGCAGCAAAAAATTATTTTTAATAAATAAAGAAGGAAACAGAAAATGGCCGACGAAAAGAACCTGTACGCGATGAACGAAAAAATCGTTCCGATTGCAATCGAAGACGAAATGAAAAAATCCTACATCGATTATTCGATGTCGGTCATCGTCGGCCGCGCTTTGCCCGACGTGCGCGACGGCTTGAAGCCCGTGCATCGCCGCATTCTTTACGCCATGAACGAATTGGGGCTAGCGCATAATCGCGCTTACCGTAAATCAGCCAAAATCGTCGGGGATACGCTCGGAAACTATCATCCGCACGGCGACACCGCGGTTTATGACACGCTGGTACGTATGGCCCAGGATTTTTCACTGCGTTATCCGCTTATCGACGGGCAGGGCAACTTTGGATCGGTGGACGGCGACCGCGCCGCGTCGATGCGTTATACAGAAGCGCGCCTGGAAGCCATTTCCAGAAATCTTTTAGACGAACTCGATCAGGAAACCGTTGATTTTGTTCCGAACTACGACGAAACCCGCACGGAGCCAACCGTGCTGCCCGCGCGTTTTCCGAACTTGCTTGTCAATGGTTCGGCCGGTATCGCTGTCGGTATGGCTACGAATATTCCGCCGCACAATTTGAATGAAGTCGCAGCCGGCATTGCAGCGCTCATTGAAAATCCGGAAATCACGATTAAAGACTTGATGAAGCATATCAAGGGACCGGATTTTCCGACCGCCGGAACCATCATGGGCCGTGACGGCATTAAAGACGCCTATGAAACTGGCCGCGGTAAAGTTTTAATTCGCGCTAAAGCGGCGATTGAATCGGGACCGAAAAAAGAAGCCATTGTCATTTCCGAAATTCCGTATCAGGTCAATAAAACCAACCTGATTGAATCAATCGTGATGCTGGTTGAAAATAAAAAAGTCGAAGGCATTTACGACATTCGCGACGAATCAGACCGCGACGGTATGCGCGTCGTGATCGAGCTTAAAAAAGACGCGAATGCCCAGGTCATTTTGAATCAGCTGTACAAGCATACGCAAATGCAGCAGTCATTCGGCATCATCATGCTGTCGCTGGTCAAAGGCCAGCCGCGCGTGCTCAATCTCAAACAAATGCTTGAATACTTCCTCGAATTCCGCGTGGAAGTCATTACGAAGCGTACGAAGTTCGAATTAGACAAAGCTGAAAAGCGCGCGCACATTCTCGAAGGTTTGAAAATTGCCGTCGCGAACATCGACAAAATCATCAAGATCATCCGCACCGCGAAAAATCCGGAGGAAGCCAAAAACGAATTGATCAAGCAGTTCAAGCTTTCTGCGATTCAGGCGCAGGCTATTCTCGAGCTGCAGTTACAGCGCCTTACTCAGCTTGAGCGCCACAAGATCGACGAAGAATATGCCGAGCTGATCAAGCGCATCAACGAATTGAAAGCTATTTTGAAAAGCCGCCAAAAAATGCTGCATATCATCGGCGAAGAACTGGGCGAGCTGGTCAAGAAAACCGGCGACGAGCGCCGCACGCAAATCGTGGCCGCTGAAAAAGAAATCGACATCGAAGATTTGATCACCGAAGAAGATGTGATCATCACGCTGTCGCATGCGGGCTATATCAAGCGCATCCCGGTTTCAGGCTACCGCACGCAGAACCGCGGCGGATCGGGCGTTAACGCGGCCGGCATGAAAGACGACGAGGATTTTATCGAGCATTTGTTCCTGTGCTCGACTCACGAAACCATTTTGTTCTTCACGAACAAAGGCCGTGTGTATTGGAGAAAAGCCTATGATATTCCGCAGGCGTCGCGCATCGCGAAAGGCAAGTCGATTGCCAACGTGCTGGCGCTTTCGCCCGACGAAAAAATTCAAAGCTTTTTGAAGGTGAAAGAATTCGACGACAAACGCTTCGTCGTAATGATCACCAAAAACGGCATTATCAAGAAAACCCGTCTCGTGCATTATTCGCGCCCGCGCACCACCGGCGTGCAGGCGATTACGCTGCGCGACAAAGACGAGCTCGTTTCGTGCATGATCACCTCAGGCGAAGACACGATTTTCATCGCGTCGCATGAAGGTATGGCGATTCAGTTCAGCGAAAAAGATGCGCGGGAAATGGGCCGCACGGCATCCGGCGTGATGGGCATGCGTCTCGACAAAAAAGATTATGTCATCGCGGCCGATACGACCAGGCCGGAAGCGACCGCTTTAACCGTGACCGAGCAGGGCTTCGGTAAGAAAACGTATTATGAAGAATACCGCATCCAGTCCCGCGGCGGCAAAGGCGTGATCAACGCTAACGTCACCGATAAAAACGGCAAGGTCGTAAACGTGCTTACCGTAACGGACAATGACGAGCTAATCGTCATGACGGACAAAGGCTTTCCAGCACATTGGGATCCTAAGCTTAGAATTCCACGTGGACAAGTTGTCGCG
>JADMIO010845933.1_pt1 | contig 61548 bp, 53 predicted proteins | sample 8958161 | NCBI WGS metagenome assembly JADMIO01 (sample SAMN16585339, study PRJNA669376) | soil metagenome | isolation source: Crop rotation soil | place: USA: Cullars Rotation, Alabama | collected 2011
GCCGCGACTTCAAGTCACGTGAATTCCAAGCTTCGGATCCCACTGTGCTGGAAAGGCGGCGTCTGACGGAAACCAAGCGCGCCGCCCACATGGCGTGGTCGCCGAACGGAGAGCAGCTGGTTTATTCGGACGTGAACAACAAGCTGACCGCCATCGATCCGCGAAAGGTGTGGGCGGCGCAGCAGCCCAGGCTGTTGGCGGATGGAAACCTGATCGGCAACCAGCCGGTGTGGTCTCCGAACGGTGCGATCCTCGCCTGCATTCGCGGCATCACCAACGGCGTGTCGCAAGGAACGATGGCTTATCGCCCGGCCACCGGCGCGATCGAAAAGATTCTCGACTTCGGCCTCGGCGTGAAATGGCTTTCGGACAGCAGGCGGGTTCTCGTGAGCACTCTGGATGAGATCTTCGTGTACGACTTTCAAACCCGGAAGACCAGGAAGGTCATGAGCGTCTCGCTCGACCCATTCGCCACGTTCGATATCTCGCGCGACAGCCGGCGGCTCTACTTTTCACAGAGGATGTCGGAAGCGGATCTCTGGCTGATCGACCTTACCGGCCAGAAGTAAGCGTCGGGGTTCGCGTCTTTGACGGCTTCATCGAGACGTGGACTTCGAAGATCATGTTGCTGGCTTCGGTGTTCCACCCGCCTCCTTTCGCCCGTTTTGCCAGAAGCCCGCCGAAGATGTGGCCCACGATCGTCTTTCGCGTGAGTTTGTCCATCTCCAGAACCCCGCTCTTGTTCCACGGCGCGTGCGGCGAGCGGATGAATGCGGCGTCGGCGCCCATCGCGTGCGGATAGGACGCCTTGCAGATGTACTCCGCCGTTGCGCCTTTGCGATCGCGTCCGAGGACCGTGATCGTCGGCACGTGGGTGATGCCTGCGTTCGTCAGCACCTGCGTGCGGGGCGAGTACTGGTACATGCTCATGCCGCCGAACAACGCGGTGTACATCGTGTGGTTCGACGTCATGTACATCGGTAACGAGGCGCACGTGTACTGGCTCATGAACTGCGAGTAGCTCGTGTCCACCTGCACGCCGGCGCGGTCGTCGATGTAAATCGGATGGCGGAAAACCGCGAAGCGTCCCGGGATGAACACGCCTCCGTAGACGCCGATTCCGGCCCTTCCTTTCGCGGTGATGAAAGGCGCCGCGGTGAAGTCGCGACGGTGGAACGGCCGGTGTTCGCTGGGATTCCGGATCGGCGCCGGATACTCCCACATGAACGCGCCGTGCATTTTGAAGCGCGCGACCTGCTCGGTGTACTTCCAGTGGAAGAGTTTCCCGATGTCGGCGTCATTGGGGACGTACGGCCCGTCGAACGTCTGGCCGAAGACCAGGTGGAACCACTTGCCGAGCCGCACCAGCTCGCCGCCGCAGACTTTCGCGCGCGGATCGTGGACGTGGGCGATATAGGGCGTGATGGGCCGCTTCTCGATGATCGCCTGGATGAGGCCTTCCGTATGGATGGTCGAGATCGAGTCGAAGGTGATCGTCTTCTGGCTGACGACGTCGAAACCGTAGCCCCCCATGATGTACAGGATTTCGCCGTCGCGCGCGGTCTGTGCGTTGCACGCGTGCAGCGGGTCGGCAAGCGTCGGAGGGAGATCGTTGACGGAAGCGGACCAGACCTTCTTCTTTTTCGGGTCGATCACCATCAGCCTGCGGTTCTCGTTCTGCATCGGGTGTATGCCCGCGAAGCTGTGAATGCCGGAGTCGAGTCCGCCGACAATGAGCCACTTGCCGCAGGACTGTCCCCACGAGAACGACTGCACTGCGGGCGCGCCGGGAAAGTCGAGCTGCGTGAGCTCGATCGTGAAGGGCAGCTTCGATGGAATCGTTGGAATTGTGGGAGCGTCCGGCGCGAGACTCATTCGGCCTTCTTTCCCTGAGGCATGCCCTGCTCGATCCAGCGCTTGAGAATCTTCTTTTTGGCGGCCGACATGTCGCGCGTGATGGGCATGTAGCGCGGATCGTCCTCGCTGGTGCTGAGAATCAGACTGGATATGCCGCGGATGCCCTGGCTTGCGGTCGGATAGTCGCCGAGATCCATGCGGTCCTGCATGAACGGGTAGAGCCGGACGTACTGCTGAAACATCGGCACGATGTCGCCCCACCATGTGGGCTTGTCCGGAATAGGCAGGTCGTCGAACACGCGAATACTGATGAAACGGTTCGGGCCGGGCTGAGGCTCCGCCTCGGCAACGAAGGAGATCAGGTAAATCTGGCCATCGATGTATTTGCGCGGATTTCCCGGGGCTTTCACCGCCGTGACTTCGAAACAGGCGTCGCCGTTCTTGTCCGTCTGGACGAATTCGGGGAAGGACAAGACATCCGCCGGCACTCCCCATTTGGGCCCGGGTTCGGTGTTGTGCCGGTTCAGGATGGACGGGTCCAGGAACAGCTTGATCGTCTCGCCCGGGAACGGTTCACCGAAACGCGTCGCTCGAAGCTGGACCTGCACCTTGTCGCCGGGGTTCATCCGGTAGACGCGCTGGACCACGTTGATCGCCACACCTGTCGGGTTTTCCTGAATCCGGACCGTGCCCGCCGCGTTCTTTTTCGAGAAGTGCACGATCGCCAGTGGAGACTTGCGCGCCGCTTCAAACTGGGCTGCGTTCAGCGGGAATTCCTGCACGCCCGCATTCTGGCGGTACGTGGGGTCCGTGTAGTCCAGCGGTTCCAGAATGATCGCCTTGCCGCGATTTCGCAGGATTGCGCCATGCAGCTGCCCGACTTCGGCGGGCAGGCCGCCGGCAGTCACCGTGGGTACCGTGTTGCCCAGATCGAAGAGGAGAACCTTCCGCTTCACGTCGAGCAGCGCGGGCGTGTAGTTGAACTTTCCGACGACCATTCGGTTGTGCGGGGTTTCGGTGGGTTTCAACAGCCTGCCCGAGAGAAACGTGGGCGGCTCGCCCTCGTAGTGCGGTCCGATCGTTCCAGCCAGCCTGCCCAGCGAAAAGTTCGGGTTGGGAACGAAGGTGACGGGATCTTCGATATTCGGATCGAAGCCGTCGACATTGAATTTGATCGAGAGGCGATTGGGGCTCGCTTTGTGGAGCGCCTTGAGAAACGGAGACGAGATGTCTTTGCTCCACTTCACCACGTCGAGAACGGAGTGATAGTACGCCGACAGGTTCGAATCGGCCGGGGGCTGATTTTCCACGCGGGAGAACAAATCCGAAAACGCGACGGTCCTGAAGTTTGCGATGACGTAATTGGAATGGGCGTGGCCGATCTTCAGCTGCATGCCGAAGATCTCGGAGGTCAGCTGCTGCTGCGGATCGAGGTCGACGAGCTTGGCGACATGCGGCTCGTTCGTGGTGCGGACTTCGGCTCCGATGAGGGCGTCGCTTGCGGGCTTTCGCGTCCCAGGGAAATGGAGACTCGTGATCTTGACGCTCTGGAACATCCACCAGTGCGCGCCCGTGGGGTTCCAGTCCTGCTTCAACTCCTCGACGGGAGTCTTCGGGTCGAAATTCTGCGGCGTATTGTTGAGCGTCGATGGAGTCGTCTTGAACTTCCCGTAGAAGTGCAGACGCGGCAGATGGAGGTAGCTCATGGGCGTGTAATCTAGCATGGATAGAGATCATTCTTTTCCCCTTGCTTACCGAGTGGAGTCGAGAGATATTGGCTCGGTAACCGAGGGAAGCCAAAATGAACACATCACACCGATGGTTTTACAAACTGCAGCTCCGGCTGCGATCCCTGTTCCTGCGCCGCCGTGTGGAGTCGGAGCTGAGTGAAGAACTCCAGTATCACCTTGAACGCCAGATCGAGGAGAACATCGCTGCCGGGATGGATCCTCAAGAGGCTCGCTACGCCGCGACGCGCATGCTGGGCGGAATCGATCAGCGCAAGGAAGAGTGTCGCGATGCGAGAGGCGTCAGCCTGCTCGAGAACGGCGCCTCGGACCTGCGATACGGGTTGCGGATGCTGCGAAAGAACCCCGGATTCGGTTTCGCCGTGATCGCGACGGTTGCGCTGGGAATCGGCGCGACCACTGCGATGTTCAGCGTGGTGTACGGTGTGCTGCTTCGTCCGCTTCCTTATCCGGAGCAAGACCGCCTCGTGGCCATCGGCCACGACTGGCGGGATTCCACCGTCGGTGTCGCGAACTTCCTCGACTGGCGCACTCAGAACAGCGTCTTTGAGGAAGTCGGCATCACGAAACTCGTGCAGAACTTCAACCTGACCGGCGACGGCGAGGCGGAACGCGTGCTTGGCGGCAGGTCGACGCCGGGCATCTTCCGGGTGTTGCAAGTGAACCCGATTCTTGGACGCGTGTTCACGCCCGAAGACGGGGATGTTGAAGACAAGGTCGTCCTGAGCGAGGGTTTGTGGCGCCGCCGCTATGCCGCGGATCCTGCGATCCTGGGCCGTAAGATTCAGCTCAACGGCCGTCCATACACTGTCCTCGGAGTGATGCCCGCGGACTTCCAGTATCCGAACCGCGAGTTCGCGCTGTGGACGCCGTTGTCGTTGAATCCGCGGGAAAGCCGGAGCCTCTACGATTACGGCTGCATTGCCAGGTTGAAGGCCGGGGTGACGATCGAACGGGCGCAGGAAGAGATGTCGCGGATCCAGGCCGGCATCGGCCGCGCATATCCGGAGATTGCGCAGGTCCGCGTCGTGCTGACGCCGATGCTGGAGCTGATGGTCGGCAGAGTCCGCACCGCACTCTACTTCCTGATGGGTGCCGTGCTTTGCCTGCTGCTCATTGGTTCGGCCAATCTCGCGAATCTTCTCGTGGCACGCTCGATGACACGCAGCCATGAGTTTGCGCTGCGCACAGCGCTCGGCGCGCGAAAGGACCGGCTCGTTCTGCAGTCCGTGATGGAACTGGTTCCGATGATTGTCCTCGGAGGCGCCGGCGGTCTGCTGCTGTCGCGCTGGTTGCTGTCGTTGTTGTTGCCCCTGCTCCCGACGAACATTCCTCGGTTGGAAGCCATTCGGATGGACTGGCAGGTCCTGCTCTTTGCCTTGGTATTTCTCTGTCTTTCGGCTTTCGCCGCCGCTGTCTGGCCGACCGTCAAGGTCATGCGCTGGAATCTCAACCTCAGTCTGCGCGAGTCCGCGCGCACCACCATTTCAAGCGGCGCCGCGTCGCGCCTGCGAAGCGGGCTGGTCGTGCTGCAGATCGCCGCTGTGACGTTGCTGTTGGTGGTGTCGTCGCTGTTGATTCGAAGCTTTGTGACGCTGCGCAGCGTCGATCCGGGGTTTCGTACGGAGAACATCCTGACCGTCCATTTCGCTCTGTCGGCGAAATACGGCGCCACTCCGGCGTTTGGCGATTATCTGAAACGCATTCTGGACAGAGTGTCTGCGATTCCAGGAGTGGAATCGGCCGGCATGACGAACCGGATTCCGCTCTCCGGCGCGTCGCAGACCGGCACCGAGGAGTTCGAAGGGATCGATCAGCCTGTCAGCACGGACCGGCGGACGGCTTCGGCGGAGTATTTCCGCACGATGGGGATCCCGCTCGTCGAGGGCAGGACCTTCAGCGAGTCGGACATCGACGGGCGGCCGAAAGTCGGGATCATCGATGACAAGCTGGCGCGCCAGCTGTGGCCAAAGGAATCCGCGGTGGGCAAGCGGTTCCGCTTCGGAGGAGACGACGAGTGGCACGAAATCGTGGGCGTGGTCGGCCACGTCAAGCATGATGGCCTGGGAGTCGACCGGCGCTCGCAGGTGTACTGGAGTTATCACCAGCGGGTGCAGCCGCGCATGGCGATCGCGGTCCGGACGGCACAGGATCCGCGTCTGCTGACCGCGAGTGTGATTGCCGCCATTCACGAGGTGGATCCGGAGCAACCGGTCTACGACGTCCGGCCGATGGATGAGGTTCTCGCCCGCTCTGTTTCTCCGCAGTGGCTGAACACGGCCCTGTTGTCTCTCTTTGCCGGTATTGCGCTCGTGCTCGCGACCGTCGGCGTGTATGGCGTGATGTCGTATTCGGTGGGCGTGCGCTCCCGCGAGATCGGTATCCGGATGGCCCTGGGATCGCGCCGCGGCGAAGTGATCTGGATGATCCTGCGGCACGGCGGGGCGCTGGCTCTGCTGGGAACAGGCATCGGACTGGGAGCGTCTCTGCTTCTCAGAGAGGTTCTGGTCGCTTTGCTCTATGAAATCAAGCCGACCGACACGGTCAGCTTTGCCGCAGCGGCGATCCTCCTGCTGCTCGTCGCGCTGCTGGCCTGTTTCATTCCCGCGCGCCGCGCGGCTTCGGTCGATCCGTTGTCGGTGCTGCGGTCGGAGTAGAGAGGCCCTTCATTCGTTTCTCGATGAATCGACGCTCGCTCTCGTTGGACGTCAGCGAGAGCGCCTTCGCGTAGCTCTTTGAAGCTTCGGCACGCTGGTCCAGGCGGCGAAGGAAGTCGGCGCGGCAGGCGTGGAAGAGGTGATAGTTATCGAGGCCGCCATCCTGCGCCAGTTCATCGAGAATCTTCAAACCCGCCTGAGGCCCCTCGACCATCGCCACCGCAACTGCGCGGTTCAGTGAAACGATCGGCGACGGCTGCACGCGCAGCAGAAGATCGTAGAGGCGCACGATCTGCGCCCAGTCCGTTTCCTCGGCGCGCTCGGCATTGCAGTGCAGCGCGGCGATGGCTGCCTGTACGGAATAGGGTCCGACTTCTCCTTTGAATGCTTCGCTCACCAGCGGAATCGCTTCTTCGATCTGGCCGCGATTCCATCGCGTGCGGTCCTGGTGCTCGAGCAGGACGAGATCGCCCGATTCATCCAGCCGCGCGTCGCGTCGCGAGTCCTGAAGCAGCATGAGCGCGAGCAGGCCGCTCACTTCGGCCGGTGTTTTCGGGGCCATCAGCGAGCGTACCAGGCGTCCCAGCCGGATCGCTTCGGAGCAGAGGTCGGCGCGCACCATCGTCTGGCCGCGGGTGGCGGCGTACCCCTCATTGAACACGAGATAGATGACCGTGAGTACCGCGTCGAGGCGCTCCGGCAGCTCGCCCGGTTCGGGAACCCGGTACGGAATGCGGGCGTCGCGGATTTTCTTCTTCGCGCGAACGATGCGCTGCGCCATCGTCGCTTCGGGGACGAGGAATGCGCGGGCGATCTCGTCGGTTTCGAGTCCGCCGAGCATTCGGAGGGTGAGCGCTACCTGTGCGTCTGGCGCGAGCGACGGGTGGCAACAGGTGAAGATGAGGCGGAGCCGGTCGTCCTGGATGTCCGTGGTGTCGTAGTTGGGTTCTTCGACGGTTTTGATGAAACCATCGGCGACGTAGGATTCCAGCTTTTCCGCGAAGTTGGCCCGGCGGCGGATGCGGTCGATGGCTTTGTTGCGCGCGGTCTGGATGATCCAGGCACGCGGGAACTCCGGGATGCCGGAGTCGCGCCAGGCGTCGACGGCGGCGGCGAAGGCTTCCTGCGCACACTCTTCGGCCAGTTCGAAATCGCCGAGAAGCCGGATCAAAGTCGCGACGATGCGGCCCCAATCCTCGCGGTACACTTTGTCGATTGCCAGGTTGGCATCGGTGAGCATGCCCAATCTTAAATTATTTTCCGCAAGGGGTGTCGATTCCGGCGCCCGCCATTCGTTTCACTGTTGAGGAGAGCAAATGCGATACATGTTGCTGGTTTATCTTGCCGAGAATGCCATGACTGCCGATGAGCGCGAACACTGCTATGCCGAGTCGGCCGGCCTGGCGCAGGACCTTCACAAGAACGGCCAGTTTCTGGACGCGTCTCCGCTGCATCCCGTTTCAACCGCCACCAGCGTGCGCATCCGCGAGGGCCGGCGGCTCGTCACCGACGGGCCGTTCGCCGAGACGCGCGAGCACCTCGGCGGCTACTACCTGATTGAAGCGAAGGATCTCGACGAGGCGATCGGCATCGCCGCCCGGATTCCGGGCGCGCGTGTCGGCACCATCGAGATCCGGCCAGTGATGGAAATTGGCGGTCTTCCGGAGAATTGATCGATGACAAGACTGAATTCTTTGACGGACTGGTTTGCCGGGCTTGTCGCCATCGTCGGGCTCGTACGGCTGGCGCATTCGCTGGGCGGTGTCCCTGCGGTGAATCTGTCCGCGCAGCTGGTCAGCATTCTCGCGATTGCGATCGCGATCTTCAGCGGTTCGGGAAATATCTTCAGTGCGCCGGAGTTTGCCTTCGGCAGCGACGGGAGGACCTGGGCGCACCTGCTGGCGCACATGTTCATCGACGTGCCGGTGGGGACGCTGGTGGGATGGGCAATCGGGAGCCTGGTTTTGTGGGGGAGAAACTATGCGCGAAATCCACGCGTATCTCACGTTTGAGGGCAACTGCCGCAAGGCGATGCAGTTCTACGCGAAGTGTCTCGACGGCGATCTTCACCTGATGGTTCCGCCCGAAGCGAAGGATCGAATCATGCACGCGCGGCTGCAGAAAGGGCCGGCGGTGTTGATGGCGTCCGACACAATGCCCGGCCATCCGTTTCAGCAAGGGAACAACTTCTCGGTGGTGATGAACTGCGAACCCGCGGAAGAGATCGAACGGTTGTTCGGCTCGTTGGGGGAGCGGGGCCAGGTCACGATGCCCTTGCAGAACGCCTTCTGGGGCGCCCGTTTCGGGATGCTGACCGACCGCTTTGGGATTCAGTGGATGTTCAACTTCGAGAAAGCTAAATTGAAAACTGAAGATTGAAAACCGAAAATTGAAAATCTGGGAACGCGCTTTCCAGATTTTCAATTTTCGGTTTTCAATCTTCAGTTTTCAATTCCCCTTCTAAAAGCTCCCGGCTCGTACGCCCCTCCAGATTCGCAATGACCGCAATCGCGCGATCCTGAGCCGCCGGCGAAAGAATCCCTTCCGTCAGTCCGCGAAACTTGGCCTGCAATTCCGCAAGGCCCATCGGGTTCTTGGCGTCACCGCGCGGATACTCCACTTTAGCCGACACCTTCTCCCCGGATTCCAGCGTGGCGGTGACGACGGCCGGCCACATTTCCGGATAGGCGCTGCCGAGCGACTCATCGCGGACCATGGACACGCGAGACATCGTCGAGCGAATGTCTGCCGCCTCAAGATCGTCGAACTCGTGGAGCGACACGCGTCCCCGATTCAAGGCCGCGGCAACCGTGTAGGGAAGACAGAACTTCGCGGCATAAGCGGTCGTAGGTTGAACGCCATTGAGCAATCCGTATCCTGCCGGATAAATCCGAACCTCGATGCCGCGCAGCGCCTGAGGCTGAACCTTCTTCTCTTCACGGAGAATCAGTGCAGCGTCAATCGCCGAGTGCGTGTGCCGGCATGACGCGTGTTTCTTGAAGGAGTTTGTCAGGATGCGATACGAGCCGCCGCCAAGACCCTCGGTGAGCATATGCGGTTCGGCGTCTTTCGACATTGCCGCCAGAAACCCTTTTGGTCCTTCAAAGATCTTCTTCGCTGCGGTGAAGCCTCTCCCGGCCAGTTCAGCCGACAGGATTCCCGCTGCGGCAGCGTGCGCAGGATGCAGTTGTTTGCTCATCGCGCCGTCTTCGAGGAATTGCCAGAGGCCCGCGGCCTGCGTTCCAGCGGAGCCCAGCGCTTCGACGAACTGATCCGCGTCGAGGCGAAGCAGAACGGCGGCTGCCGCGGCGGCGCCGAATGTTCCGCACGTGGCGGTCGTGTGCCAGAGGTTGTAATGGGATCGGCCGACCGCTTCGCCGGCGCGAATGCCGACTTCGTAGCCCGCGACAATCGATGCGATGAGATCCTTCCCGCTCGCATCGACGGCTTCGCCGACGGCGACGGCCGCGGAAATGATCGGGGCCGCGGGATGAAGGACCGACGAAGGATGAAGGTCATCCATCTCGACCGTATGCGAGGCCGCCCCATTGATCTGCGCTGCCCACGAGACGGACGTCTTGAAGCTGCCAACGAGAGACGTGGCGCGCGCATTACCGCCTTCGAGAAGGGCAACATCGGCCACCATTTTTGCCGGCGGCTCGATCGAGCCGCGCCAGGCGGAGCCAAGCCAGTCCAGCAGGCACTCTTTCGCCGACGCGCGGACGTGTTCCGGCAGCGAGTCGTAAGTGCAGTTGGTGACGAATTCCGTGAGCTTTTGCGAAATCACGGCATGTCCCTTTCCGGCGGTCCGTCGTATGAGATGTCCTCGCGGCGAACTACGCGGAACGGCCGTTCCCGCGTCGTCTCTTCGACGGCGTGCGCCGACAGCCCGACGACGCGAGGAATGATGAAGAACGCCTTGCCGTACTGCCACGGAATTCCCATGTCGGAAATGATGCCCGCAATCGAGCCGTCAATGTTCAGCGGTTGTTTCAATTCCGCGGCGATCGCCTCGGCCAGCGTGAGATGCGGGCCGACCATGTTCCACTCGCGCACGGTCGAGACGAGCTTGAGCGTTCGCGGATCCTTTGAATGGATCGGGTGGCCCATTCCCGGAATGCGCTGCTTCCTTTCTTTATAGCCCTTCACAATTTCCGCGGCGCCGCGTCCAGCCGGAACAGATTCCTGAAGCAGCTTCGCCGACTGTTCGATCGCGCCGCCATGGTGTTCGCCCAGCGCGATCACGCCTGCGGCGACCGATGCCTGGAGGGGCGTGCCGCCGGAAGCGGCGAAGCGGGTGGCGTCGATCGACGGGGCGAGAAACGAGTGGTCGGTGCTGGAGATAAAGATCATCTCCAGGACCGCGCCCTCGCGTCCTTTGGGGAGCTCGCCTTTGAAGGTGAGGTACACCATGTCGCCGAAGCTGCAGCGCTCCATCAGGTCCTGGACGCGGTAGCCGCGGATCAGGATCTTGTTTTCTTCAACGGACGAGAGGGAACTTTTCCAGAACGTTTCGCTCAATGGGACTCCTTGCGGTTGACGATACACATCGTTTTGAGCTGCGACCGGTAGATGTGCCGGACCCGCAGAAAAAAGTCCTGGTACTCGCGCGACCGGTAGTCAGCGAATGTCCAGGGGAAGAAATGAAAGGTGTTGTGCTTGAAATACATCGTGACCTCGGCAAAAATCCCGCTGCCGAGATAGACTCGATGGGGGAAATTCTTGGCGGATGCGAGGACGACTTTCGCGTTCTCGAGATAGCCAGGATCCAGATTCACCGGGCGTTTCACGCTTCCGAGCAGCGGGCGCAGCTCTTCTTCGAGGACGTTGGTCTTCCTCTTGATGTCCGGCAGTTGATCTGCTTCAATCAGGCCTTCGAACGAGAAGAAAACGCGGTCGATCGTGCCGCCCATTTCGCTCGCATAGTAGTCGGTGGAATCGAAAGGAATGACTGGAGACTCGTGGTCGATCGTCCCGTACAATGCGGCCAGCCGATCCCGGGTCGGCGCGATCAGATCGCGGCTGGAAACCAGCACTCCGACAAAATGCTTCACCGTGAACGACGATCGGATCGACCCCATAGCCCTTGAACTATAGAACATGGCAGGCGCCGTAACACAACTCTCGCTCAAGGAACTGCAGGAGAAGTACGCCGACTCCTCGGTCGCCGTATCGCCGGCAATCCTACGCAAGCTGCAGCGCGATCCGCGCACGGGCGCACGCAAGCTGTACCAGACCCTGAGGAAGAGAGCGGACGATCAGCGGCAGGAGCGGCTGCGTGTCGACGCGATGCTCCACTTCGAACGGGTGTTGTGGAAGGCGGGGATTGTCCACATTGCCGGAGTGGACGAAGTCGGCATGGGCCCGCTCGCCGGCCCGGTGGTCGCGGCGGCGGTGGTGTTTCCGCCGGGGACCGAGATCGACGGCATCGACGATTCGAAGATGCTCGACGAAGAAACCCGCGTCCGCCTGGACGTCGAGATTCGCGCGAAGGCTTCGGCTGTCGCCATTGGATTGATTGAGGTGGAAGAGATCGACCGTCTCAATATCTACCATGCGGGCTTGAAGGCGATGCGCGTGGCCCTCTCGAACCTGTCGGTCGCTCCGCAGCATGTGCTGGTCGACAGCCGGACCATCCCGGAAATCACGCTGCCGCAAAACAGCTTCGATAAAGGCGACGGCCTGAACTTCTCCATCGCCGCAGCCTCCATCGTCGCGAAAGTCTTCCGCGATCGCCTCATGACCGAACTGGATGCGCAATATCCCGGCTACGGCTTCGCCGGCCACAAGGGCTACGCCACTCCCGAGCACCAGAACGCGATCCGGGAACTCGGGCCGTGCGCGATCCATCGCCGCTCGTTCGATTACATCCGCGAATTGTGCGGCCACTACTCCGCGCTCTACTACGAGCTGAAGGAACGCGGCTCGAAGATCTCATCCCGCGCGGAGATGCCGGCATGGGAAAAAGAGATCAACGCGATCGCGGAGAAGCTTTCCGAGATGGAAAACAAGAAGCTTCACCTGCAGAAAAACCGCATCTGGAAACGCCTCAACTAAGGGACGAGCGTCTTCATCTGGAACGGCTGGCTCTTCACCACGGCCGCAATAATGGCCGACCACCTGTAATTGCTCGCAGCCGCTTCACGCAGGATCGCCCGCACGGCCGGCATCTCGTAGGCGTGCAGCCGGCGTGTTGGAATCGTGCGGCCGTCCCGGGGGCGGTTGACGCGGCCCATCGAATACGACAGCAGGGCTTGCGTGACGTTGGAGAGATAGGCGTCCTTGTACTTCATCAGCACATTGCGGAAATCTGCAGGACCATTGAATGGCGATCCATCGACAAATGTTCCCGACGCGTTAATCGGCTCTCCGCCATCCTCGGCGCGGAACTTTCCAGTGACACCGAAATTTTCCAGCGCAAAACCCAGAGGATCGAAATAGCGGTGACAGCTTCCGCACTGCGGCAGGCTCGTGTACGCCTCCACGCGTTTCCTCGTGTTCGAGCCGTTCAGGCCGTCATCTTCCAGCCGTTTCTTGGCTGGAGGAGGCGGAGGCGGTGGCACGCCAATCATCGTGTCGAGAATGTACTTGCCGCGTAACGTTGGCGAAGTGCGCGAAGGCTGCTCGGGCGCGGTGGGCGCATAGAGCGACGTCAGAAGAAGGACACTGCCCTGGCCAAGAATTCCCGCGCGCGCGTTGTTGGGCCATGTCACCCGACGGTACTGGCTGCCGGAGACGTTTGGCACATCATAGTGACGTGCGAGCCGCTCGTTCAGAAATGAGTAGTTCGCGGTCCAGATCTCCGTGGCAGTGCGATCGTCACGTATCTGACTATCGAGAAAAAGCTGGGTCTCGCGAATCATGGACTGCTGAAGTTCCCAGTCGAGTTCCTGTGGTGAGTTGAAACTCGGACGGCTGTAGGCGGCGTCCGGAATGTGCAGCCAGCCGGCAAGGAAGTCGATGGCAAGCCTCTCCGAACGGGGATCGGCAAGCATTCGCTTCACCTGTTGGTCGATCCCCGCCGGCTCGCTCAGCCGTCCGCGCCTGGCGGCGTCGAGCAGTATTTCGTCAGGTTCGGAACTCCAGATGAGTTGCGCGATGCGCGTCGCCAGCACGGTGTCACTCGCCCGTTCGGAGGACGAAAACGGTTCCGGATAATTGAGATCGAGGAGCCGTTCCAGAAGCGACGTTGCATTGCGGTATGTCGTGTCGTCCGGGCGATCTCGATTTGGTGGAGGCATTGTGCGGGACACCAGACGCGTCACCACCCTTTCGAGAACTTCAGAGTCCTCGGTCAGGTTGAGCGGGTTGGTACGGAGGTGTGTCATTACGGCATCCAGTGAAAAATTGCCGCTCTGTCGGTCGCCCTGGTGGCAAGCGACACAATAGGTATTCATCAGCGACACCACCACGTTGGCCAGATCTGACGCCAATTTCGGGGGGATCGCATCACGCTGAGAAGAGCGCTGGAACGACGCCAGTTGCAGCCTTGCCGAAGAGGCCTGTGCGCGCTGTTCGGGATACTCGCTCACAATCTGCCGGTAGACCTGCGTGGCTCTGGGATCGCCGAGCTTCTGATAACAAGCCGCGGCACGCGCCAGCGCCTTTGCCGCAAGGGTTCGATCCTTTCCGGCTTCTTTTGCCGCGCGCTCGTAAAGCGCGATCGCTTGCTTCAGGTTTCCAGCAGCCTGTTCCTGAACGAGGGCGCGCTGGTAGATCGACATTGGATTCTCAACGGCGAGAGCCGTCACGGCGATGAACAATGCGATGAGGAGTGTTCGTTTCATACGCGAAGGTTATGGGTTTGCCGCGATGGGGTCGTCACGGCCTCTTCCCGCGAATGCAAAGTTATTGTCACGGTTGTTCCTCGCGCACGAACTGGTAGCCGACACCGTGAACCGTGCGAATGAAACGGGGATGCGCGGCGTCCTTCTCCAGCTTGGAGCGGAGCAGCGCGATGTGGTTGTCGACGGTGCGGCTCACCGGAAACGATTCGTAGCCCCAGACTTCGTTCAGTAACTCATCGCGAGTCACCGCCTCTCCCGCACGCGATACCAGCAGGCGCAGGACGGCGAACTCCTTGCGCGTCATCTCGACGACCTTCCCGTCGCGTTTTGCGACGAACCGAAGGAAGTCCACTTCGACGTCGGCGAAACGCAGGTCATCCGGAAGTTCGGATGGCGCCCTGGTGCGGCGAAGAAGGGCGCGGATTCGAGCCATCAGTTCGCGCACGGAAAAGGGCTTGGTGACGTAGTCGTCCGCACCCAGATCGAGACCGATGATGCGGTCCATCTCTTCGCTTCTTGCGGTGAGCATCAGCACCGGAACCTGTGCCCCCTCGGCGCGGATCCTCCGGCACAGTTCGAGCCCGCTCATCTGCGGCAGCATGAGATCGAGAATGATCAGGTCGGGCTTCTGTGCTCGCTGCATGCGGTAACCGGTCTCGCCGTCCGCGGCAGTCAGCACTTCATACCCTTCGAAGCCCAGGTTGTCGACAAGGCCGAGCAGGATGGCGGGATCGTCCTCGATCACCAGCACTCTCGTCATCGCGCGTTCTCAACCAGCGGAAGGAGAATCGTGAAGGTGCTGCCTTTGCACGGGACGCTCTTCACCTGGATCCGGCCGCCGTGGGCCTTGACGATGTGCTGTGTGAGCGTCAGGCCCAGTCCGGTTCCGGCCACAAGCTCCGTGTTGGCGGACGGAACGCGATAGAACTTCTCGAAGATCTTCGCATGGTCGCTTGCGGGAATGCCGACCCCCCTGTCCTTGACCTCGATCGCGGCATCGCCGCCATCGCGGCGTAGAGATAAATAGATGCTGCGAGCTGTTCCGGAGTATTTCATCGCATTCGTGAGTAGATTCAGAATCGCCTGTTCCATTGCGTCGCGATCAGCCAGCGCTGGAGGCAAGCTGTCGTCGATCGAGGTGTCCAGCTGGAAGCCGTTCTGGGCCAGCGAGTACTGCATGGTTTGTGCGACGGAGTGCACGACGTCGGCAAGAGGGGTTGGAATGAGCTGATAGATTTTCTTGCCGCGCTCGATGCGCGAGAAGTCGAGAACGTTGTCGACGAGTCTGGACAGGCGTTCGCTCTCATTGACGATCGTCTGCAGGTACTGCGACTGCTTTTCCGGGTCTTTCGAGCGGCCCATGTCCATAGTTTCGGCAAGCATGCGAATCGCGGTCAGCGGCGTCTTCAATTCGTGAGAGACGCTGGCGACGAACTGCGACCGCATGTCCGCCAGTTCGATCTGCCGGTTCACATCGCGCAACAGCAGGTATCCGGCAAGGCCTGTGGCTCCGAGAATCAGCGCCAGGCCGATCGCGTAAAGGCGCGCGGGCACGCCCGCGTTCCCGGTGAAGCGGCCGGGAGCCCAGTCGACTTCGAGATCCACGAAACCCTCGCCCAGCGAGACGCTGCTTTCGGTGTGCGTGGCGACCAGCGTCGCGCCCGGAGGCGCAACTTTTTGCGATGAGACTGCCAGGACAACCGGCGCGCTTTGCGGCGCGGCCTCCATCACGGTGATCAACCACAGCTCCTCGCCATAAGCGAGCCAGGCGAGGCCGTTCATGCGCGAGGTGAATGGAAACTCCATCCGGAACATGGAGCCTCGGAAGTCCCTTGCCAGCGCGGTCATCTGGCCGATGTCGCGAATGAGCAGATCCAGATTCGTCTTCGCCTCGGCCGGCAGCAGCGAGCGCAGCAGCCAGGCCTGCGCCGGATGCCGCCATTGGATTTGATCGGCTTGCTCGAGTACGTAGGACTGTGAATCCGAAACCTGCGAGGCGGCATACAACGCATAGGGGACGCCGTCATCGTCCGTAACGGAGCCGCAGTGTTTCATCATCGCGTGGAATATATCCGCCGCTTCCGCCTTCTTACTCTTGGCCAGAGTCCGGGCCAGCCAGAGTTGTGCGCGGCACCGGCCTTCAACGCGGTTCGCGTTTCGAAGTGCGAGACGATATCCGGCGATTGCCGCGGGCAGGTCGTTGGCGATGAATTCCGCAGTTTCGCCTTCGCGTTGGTAGCGGGAGAACTCTGCGGAAGGATTCCATGGCTTTGCGGCGGTTTCCCACGGCATCACCAGTCGATCCTGGTCGAGCCTGGCGACGAAGACCACCGGCGACTCCGGCTCGCGGCGAGCAAAGGCGGCGGCGGGGTCGTCGCCGAGAAGAGTCAGTTCCTGCAGCTTGATGGCGTCGAGCCGCGTCGAAAGCTCGCGCCGGAGCTGCTCGAGCGCCTGGCGGCGTTCGTCGCCGGCCCGTTTGTCTGCGAGTTCGGTTTCCTGGCGGACGATCAGGCCGGCGAAGGTCAGAAGAACGCATGCGGGAATGACAATCGCGAACAGAAAGAGGAGACGTTGTCTTTTCCGGCCGCGAACTTCCATAAGTGGCGCCATTCTAAGACTTCGAGCGGGCGTCGAACGTCACGAAAATGTCATGGAATACGGCCGGCGTAGTAAGATGTGCCGACATTTTTGGAGGATGCCCACATGAGAAAAGCTGTCGTTTTGATGTTGCTGGCGCTGGCCCTGCCGATGTCCGCGGCCCTTGCCCAGCGTCCCGCCAACGCGCCGGACACGGCTGCGGGCGGAAAGGCCCCGGACACGGTTTTCCTGGAAGAGCTGACCTGGGCGGAAACCCGCGACCTGGTCAAGGCCGGCAAGACGACGGTCATCGTCGGGACCGCTGGCCAGGAGCAGAAGGGCCCGCACATGGTGGACTCCGAACATCACCAGGTGATGGACTACACCGCCGACAAGATCGCGCGCGCTCTCGGCAACACGCTGGTCGCGCCGACCATCACGTATGTTCCGGAAGGCAGTTTCGATACTCCCGGCGGACACATGGGCAAGCCCGGCTCGATCACGCTGCCGGATGACCGCTTCCTCGAGTTGCTGATGGCCACAGGAAGAAGCCTGAAGGCCGGCGGCTTCACGACAATCCTCTTTCTCGGCGAGTCCGGCGGTAACCGCAACGGCATGCGCGACGCTTCGGACAAGCTGAACGAACTGTGGAAAGGCGCGGCCCGCGCATTCTGGATCGACGACTACTATACGAAGTCGCACGCGGACCAGAACAAGTACATCACCCAGAAGATGGGCATTCCCGAAGACAAGATCGGCGGCCACGCCAATCTGCTCGACACTTCCGAACTGATGGTCGTCAATCCCAAAGGCGTGCGCAAAAACAAGCTCGCGGACTGGGCCTATGAAAACAGCGGCGTCAGCGGCGACCCGACGAAGTCGAATCCGGAACTGGGCAAGGCGCTCCTCCAGATCAAAATCGACAACTCTCTCGCCCAGATCAAGAAAGTCATGGCTGCCGGCGCCCCCCCGAACTACGCGCAGGCTGCCGCAGCCGCTGCCGCCCAGCGTGGCGCTGCCGCCGGTGGACGTGGCGGCGATGCCGCTGCCGGCGCTCGTGGCGGCGGACGCGGTGGACGTGGCGGCGCTCCGGCTCAAGGCCCCACCGGTCCTCCGCAGCCGACAATGCTGACGGCGCCCGCCGGCGTGTCTCCGAACACTCCGCCGGACACGACCTCTCTTGAAGAGCTGACGTGGGAAGAAATTCGAGACTTGATGAAGGCCGGCAAAACGACTGCGATCATCCCGACTGGCGGCACCGAGAAGAACGGCTACCACATGGTTCTCGGCAAGCACAACTACGTGATCGCCCGCACTGCCGACATGATGGCGCGCCGCCTGAAGAACGCCCTGGTCGCGCCCGTCGTGAAATGGGTGCCGGAAGGGAATCCCGACACGCAGTGCCCGGGATGCTTGTCTCTGCCGTCTCCAATGTATGACCAGCTGCTCGACGCGACCGCGCGCAGCCTGAAACTGCACGGCTTCAAGGAAATCCTTCTCATCGGCGACAGCGGCGGAAACCAGGCCGGTCTGACCGCGGTGGCCACCAAGCTGAACGAAGAGTGGAAGGACCAGGGCGTGAAAGTCTACGCGCTCACCGACTACTACGAGCAGTCTCGCCTGCACTTTCGGGCGTGGCTCCAGGCGCAATTCGGCTACGACGAGGAAACCGCGGGCAGCCACGCCGGCATCACGGACACGTCGCAGATGCTGTACGTCCTGCCGACGGGAATCCGCAAGGACCGCATGACTTCATGGGGCGGCCCGAAGGATTCCGGCGTCAGCGGCGATCCGTCAAAGGCGACCGCGGAAATCGGCAAGATGGGACTGGAGTTCAAAGTGAATGCCGGACTCAACCAGCTCAAAGCCCTGAAGGCTCCCGCGCCACAGCGCGGCGGCCGTGGCCGCGGCAACGTTCCCGGCGGCCAGCAGTAGTTCAGCAAACACCGGCGGCAGGCAGAATCTGCCGGCCGCCGGAGTCCTAGTTGCCGAAGTCGGGAGTGCGGCCGTTGCGGATGTCGGTAATCCAGATCTGCAGGACACTTTCGCCGCGCGGCCAGAGCGGGACGCACTTTTCGAGATATTCCACCACAATGTCGCGCTCACCCTTTTCCAACATCTCTTTCGCAAGCGTGAGCATCGGGCTGTAGGCCGCGATGTAGCGCGCCGACTCCGGACTCGCGGAATCGAGCAGGTGACCGCGTGCGGCAGCCACGTCGCCTTTGCGCAGCGCCACCCGGCCAAGTATCGTGTGCGCGCGCTGAACGGCAGAGCGATCCGAGCTTTTTAAATGGATCTCGGCCAGGCGCGCGGATGCCGCATAGTCGCCGGACCTGAACTCCGTGTCGGCCATGTCGCCCGCCAGAGCCTGGCGCGCGAGCGGGTTTCGCGTGAGTTCCAGCACCCGGCGGTAGGCTTCGAGCGCGCGTTCCTCCGAATCTCTGGGACCGAAACCGGGCACGCCAAACAGCGAATACAGCTTCGTCAACTCCGACGCCCAGAAGGGATTGTCCGGATCCTTTTGAAAGAGTTTTCGCAGCAGCAGCTCGGCCCGCGCCGGATCCTTGCTGAAGTAGAACTTCTCCGCGTTTTTCAGGACGTCCATCTCTTCGCCGCGCGTTTCGAGATTCCGGTTCCACCCGTCCTGAATCATCGCGTTGCCTTCCGGATCGTCGAGCAGATCGCGCAGGCTCGACTCCGCCGCTGCAGCATGATCCGGCCGGTTTTCAATCACCCACAACACGTGAGTGCGGAGCCGCAGGCGATCCGCGGGCGACTGTTCGTTCCAGCTGTAATAGCCGATCAGGCCGAGCCTCGCTTCGATCTTGTCCGGCGTTTTCTTCAGTTCGTTTTCGAGTTCGGTGGCCTTCGCCTTGCTCATCGAGCGTGCGAGGTACATGACGAGAATGGCTTTGACCGACTCCGGCTGGAGCAGCGCGCCGAGGGCTGGAGACATCGGCTGAGGACCGGGCGACGGCAGACGCGAACGCTGTCCGAACACCGGCATCTGCGCGGTCGCAGTGACGATCAGCAGGCCGGAGATGACGGGTTTGAAGCGCATTCGGTGTCCTGTTTCGATTCTAGACCGGCGCGCTCACGGCGTGGAAGCAATAACCGGGAGAGCCGACACAAAACTCATGGATTCGCGCGTGACCGCCAACGATCGGTCCAGAACCACTTCTGCCGCGAGCCCGGTCGCTTCGCGGTTGCCGAGCCGGTAGAAGCGAAAGTCGACGAGCAACACTCGAAATCCGTCCGGAGTCTCTTCGATCCTGTGGAAGGGAACCCGCGCAAAGCCTCGAAAGACTTTTCCGGTCCGCGTCTCCCGCGCTGCCGCCAGCACCTTTGACTCGGGATCCTTGCGGATATGGACAACTCTTTCGGAAGAGCCCGATCCGAGATGCATGAAGACGCGCGAGAGATCGCTCGCCGTTTCGACGAAGCCGGACCAGACGAACGGATTGAGCATGTCGGGCTGCACGAACGTCGACGTGATTCCGGGCATGTCGCGGGAGAACTGCGCGAGCTGACGCCGAGCGATCTCGCGCGACTCCACACGGATCCCGATGTAGCCGAATGCCGCGAGCACCGCGACGAGTGCAAGCCTCGGGTTTTTGCGGCGCCGGCTCAGGAGGATTCCGGCGAGGAGAATCAGATCGAGATACGGCTCGATGATGAAAAGGGTGTCGCCGTAGAACCACGTCCGATCGAAAGGGAGGAACGGCAGGACGCCGTAGGTGTTCGTCCAGTCGAGCAGGGGATGGGTTGCCATCGCAATGAAAGCGACCGCGAAGTGCTTCTGCAATGGAACGTCGTTCCGTCCCCGATTTTGCGAAATTTTGTACATGACCGCGGCGAGAAGAAGCGAGAGAAGCGGGATGCTGACGGCGGCGTGAGTGATGCCGCGGTGATGTTCGATGTAGCTTGCGGTGCCGGCGACTTGGGTGACGATGTCGATGTCCGGAAGGTTTGCCGCGATGACTGCAGTCCACGTGGCGTAAGGGCTCCAGCGCTTCAGGCCGCTTTCGGCGAGGGCAAATCCGGCCAGTGTGTGAGTGGAGTTGAACATCTGAAGTGGAGTACGCGGTTTTTGCCGGGGTCTATTGAACCTCCGTTGACACCTATTGTATAGTGCGCCCACTCTCTATGAGCACAACTGAAAAGCCCGTGCAGCAGCGGATTCGCTTGTTATGAAGATGCATTCTTCAAAGTTCAAGGATCCGCTCATCAGCCGTGCTCAGCCCGTGACTCTGCTCACTCCCGTCGTCGAAGAAACGCTCCGCCTGGCAGGCATTCCTCCGAATCGTGAACTCGTGATCGATCGTTTCATGCAGGGCGCGCCGCGCATCGCGGTCGTTCGCGGCAGTGACGATCATCCACCCGCCATCGGCTCGAAGGAGACGGCGCGGCGCATTTCGCGCCACGTGTGGGCGTGCGGCGCGCTTCCGTTCGAGATCGCGCAGTCGTTCCCGTGCGAAGAGCTCTCGCACGCGACTGAAGGCGCGAATTACGCGCTGCTGTCGCGGAACTTCTGCGCGGCGAACATGTCGTCGCACATGGAAGTTCATGGCTATGACGGCGCGATTGTCATCGGCGTCTGCGACAAGATGATGGTCGGCAACCTCCGCGCGCTGATCGAGACCGATCTTGCGCGTCAGCGCCGGCGGGCGCGTCCTGTGTTCGCGATGCTGATTCCGTCGCTCATCTCGAAGGAGGCTGTCACCAGCGAAGAAGAGAAGCGCCGCTTTGAGCCGTTGAAGGCGCGGCTTCCGCAGAGCGACCGTCAGGAGCTGGAAGCATTGTTGCAGCGTCCGCTGAAACCCGACGTTTACGCGCAGGTGAAATTCTTCCTCGACCGCTGCTTCCATCGCCGCGTGATCCAGGAAGGGGAGAAGGACGATCTCGAGCGCGGCCTCGCGAAATGCACCGCCGTGCCCGGCGCGAACTGCGGCGCATCCGGCGCGTCGATGGTGCATCGCATGATGCTGGCGTCGCTCGGCATGGTTCCCCGGCACCTCGACATCCTCGTGAAGTCGCCCACGGACGAACAACTCGGCGAAACCGTCAAGCGCCTGATCGTCAGCGTCACGAAACGGGAACGCCGCATGAGCGTCTCGAACCTGACCCGCTCGAACCTGATCAATGCGGCATCGGTGTGGAGCGCGACGGGCGGTCATCCGGCATGGCTGATGCACCTGAGTTATCTGGGCGACGCGATCGGCAAGAAGCTGACGATGGAAGACATCATGCGGAAGTCGTCCTCGGTTCCGCAAATCCTCGCGATCAACGAGGCCGCCGGCAATACGGCGTATTCGATGGGCGTGGAAACCGAGAACGGCGGTAACTCCGGCATCGATACGATCATGCGGACGCTTGCGGAAAAGCGGCTTATCGAGGACCGCGCGCCGACGTTCGACGGCTCCTGGATGCAGCGCATCATGGACGCCCGTTCTGCGAACGGCAACTTCCTCTATTCCACGATGACGCCCTATTCGCCGACCTGCGGCTCGTCCGGCGTGCACGGCAACACCTGCATGGCAGGCATCGTCCGTCTCGGCGCCCGCCGAAACGGCAGCGACCGTTTTGATCGCAAGCTTTATCTTGCCGTCTACTATCTGGGAGTGAAGGAGCTGCAGGCGGATCTGGCGTCCGGCGACGGCGTGCTGGACCGGTTGAAACGCAAGATCGATCACGACGACCTTTACCGCACCTGGCTTTTCAACTGGCGTCCGCAAACCGAAGGTAACGGCAAGGCGCATCCGGATCCCATCGCCGAACAAATGGCCGGCTGGAACAAGAACAAGGCCTGGGATTTCATGGTCAACGAAGGCTCGCTGCGCATCATGATCGTCGTCGCAGGGGCCGGACCGCGCGCTTCAGGAATGCCGGAGGTTCAGCTGGTCTGTCCGGGAGTCCCGAATCTGGCCGCGATGAGCGTCGTGATCACCGACGGCCGCATTTCCTTCCACCACGAAGGAATCTCCGTTTCGCAGATGGTGCCGGAAGCGGTCGACGGCGGTCCTCTCGCCGCTATCCGGACCGGCGACTGGGTCTTCATGGACACGTCTCGCGGCGAACTCCAGGTCGTGTCGCGCGCCACCGGCAACGCCGTATATAAGGTGGTGCCGCAGAAGGAGCTGCTGAACCGCCCCGACCTCAAGAAGCGCATTCACGAGCTCGAGAAGCGTCGTCTGGATCTGCTGCCGTCCGTCCGCGTTCTGCTCGATCAGGTGTCCTCCGCCGACTCCGGCGTCTCTCCCGCCTCCAAGTAGTGTTAAAATTTTCTGCTTATGTACGAACTGGTTCTCTTCAAGAACATCAGCGACCCGCGCGCGAAGGAGATTGACCGTTACGTCGAACTCGGCGGCTATAAAGCCGCGGAGAAGGTCGTCAAGGAGCTGACGCCCGCCGACGTGATCGAAACCACAAAAGCCACCGGACTCCGCGGCCGGGGCGGCGCGGGTTTTCCGACGGGCATGAAGTGGAGCTTTGTCCCGAAGGACACCGGCAAGCCGACGTACCTGTGCTGCAACGCGGATGAGAGCGAACCGGGCACGTGCAAGGATCGCGTGATCATGGAGCGGGATCCGCACCAGCTCATCGAAGGGATGATCATTGCGTCCTTCGCCGTCGACTGTCATCTGGCCTTCATCTATATCCGCGGCGAGTTCTGGTACGCCTACCAGGTTCTGGAGAAGGCGCTCGACGAGGCGCGGGCGAAGGGTTTTCTAGGCAAGAAGATTTTCGGCTCCAATTTCGATCTCGATATCGTCCTGCACTCCGGTGCCGGGGCGTACATCTGCGGCGAAGAAACCGGCCTGATCGAGTCGCTGGAAGGGAAACGCGGCCATCCGCGCCAGAAACCACCGTTCCCGGCAGTGCAGGGGCTCTACAACTGTCCGACCGTGGTGAATAACGTCGAGACTCTCGCCAATCTGCCGCACATCTTCAATCGCGGCGCGGACTGGTTCAAGAGCATCGGCTCCAATCCCAAGAACACCGGGCCGAAACTATATTGCGTGAGCGGCCACCTGAACAAACCGGCCGTCGTCGAGCGCGAGCTGGGCATTCCGCTGCCGGAGCTGATCTACGACGTGTGCGGAGGCATTCCCGGCGGCCGGAAGTTGAAAGGCGTGATTCCGGGAGGCTCTTCCGTCCCGATACTCAAGGCGGATGAAATCGATGTCCGGATGGATTTCGATTCGCTTGCCGCGAAGGGCACGCTGCTCGGTTCAGCCGGCTGCATGGTGCTGGACGAGTCCGTCTGCATGGTCCGCTTCGCGATGCGCACCGCGCGCTTCTACGCGGAAGAAACCTGCGGCCAGTGTTCGCAGTGCCGGGAGGGGACGTGGTGGATGGAGCAGGTCCTCCACAAGATCGAGCACGGCCACGGCACGATGTCCGACCTCGACATGATCCTCGACATGTGTTCCAACATGAAGGGCGTGACGATCTGCGTCCTGAGCGACGCGTGCGCCATGCCGGTCGAAGCGATGATCAACAAGTACCGCGACGAATTCGAATATCACATTACCAATAAGAAATGCATGGTTGGTGCGCACGCACACGCCTGAAGGAGATCAATGGACGAACCGGTAGTCATTACAGTCAACCCCAACGGCTCTCTGCGAATCACGGGAAACTTCGTGATCAAGGACGGCAGCGGCAACACATTCGGCCTGGGCGGCAGGAACGCTATCGGCCTGTGCCGCTGCGGCCAGTCCTCGAACAAGCCTTTCTGTGACGGGACCCACGGCCGTTGCGGCTTCGACTCCGTCGTCGTCGCCCGCGAACTGCCGCCGCCGGCTCCGAAGCCTTAATCCCAGAAACACGCGTTTCTTGGAATCACCACGACGCCGGATTCAGTCACGCTGAACCGGCGTCGATCTTCTTCAGGGTTGTATCCGATCTCTACTCCCGGCGGAATGTGGACGTTCTTGTCCACGATCACGCGCCGCAGTTTCGAATGCCTGCCGACATCGACCCCGTTCATGAGGATGCACTCCTCGACGTTCGAGTAGCTGTTGATGCGCACCTCCGGCGAGAGGATCGAGTTCTTCACCCGTCCGCCGCTGACGATGGAGCCGGCAGAGATGATCGAGTTGATCGCCACGCCGACACGGCCCTCATGTTCCAGTGCAAAGACGGTTTTGGCCGGCGGGTACGACCGCACGTAGGTGCGGATCGGCCACTCCTTGTCGTAGAGATTGAATTGCGGGTCGACGGCGATCAGGTCCATGTTCGCCTCGAAGTACGCGTCGAGAGTGCCGACATCGCGCCAGTACTTCGCGTCCTTGTGGTTCCGGTCCTTGAAGTTGAAGGCGAAGACCCGCTTGTCGCCGATCAGGTTCGGGATGATGTTGCGGCCGAAGTCGTGGCTGGTGTCGGCTTCGGCGTCTTCGAGCAGCGCGCGCACCAGCACATCCGTCTTGAAGACGTAGACCCCCATCGACGCCAGAACCATGTCCGGGTTTTCCGGCATCGGCTTGGGGTCCTTCGGCTTCTCTTCGAATCCCACCACGCGCTGGTTGTCGTCGATCGCGAGAACGCCGAGCTGGCTGGCCGCTTCGCGCGGGAACTCGGTTGTGGAAACGGTGACGTCCGCGCCGGACGATACGTGGAACTCGAGGAGCTCGGAATAGTCCATCTTGTAGATGTGATCGCCGCAAAGGATGAGGACGTACTCGGGATTCTCCCGCTCGATGGTGTAGATGTTCTGATAAACCGCGTCCGCCGTCCCCTGGTACCACTTCTCGGAGGCGCGGAACTGGGGCGGAATCGTGAACATGAACTCGCCGCGGTCGTGCTGGAAGATGTTCCAGCCGAGGCGAATGTGCCGGTCGAGTGAGTCAGATTTGTACTGTGTCAGAACGCAGATGCGTTTCAGGTAGGAATTGAGGCAGTTCGAGAGCGCGAAGTCGATGATGCGGTAGATGCCGCCGAACGGGACAGCGGGCTTGGCCCGGTGTTTGGTGAGTGGGTAGAGGCGTTCACCCTGTCCGCCGGCAAGTATCACCGTGAGAGTATCCTGAATGATCGTGCTCGTTCGTGGTTTCACTTTCATGTGTTCAGTGCGGTCTCAACAAAGTACCGATCGTGATGGTATAATCTCGCGCTCTTTTGTCGACACGGTTCACCGGTAGCATTGCAATTTAGTTCCTTTGAACTTTTGTGTCGGTTGCGGGGTTTTTCGGGGAAAAGATCCCTCGAGGGTGCACTTCGAGAGTACGCTTTTTACCGGTTTGTAGACCTTGGGTGGCCTCGCTCTAAACCCGAATCGGGGCTGCTCTGTCGAAGTCAGGCGGTCTCGGAAACGGTTCGGACCAGTTTTGGCAGTATGCGTGCTTAGGTTCTACGTGCCTGTGGTAAAACCCAGGCCGCGGGCATCGCGGCGGGTCGCATTTGCCCTTTGGTTAGCACGGTTTGAGTGGGAATAGAGGGAAGCGGTACTTGCCGACATTCCTACAGCTTGGATCCGGCTTCAAGATATTAAATTGGCGATTTCGCCGTCTGAACGTCAAAGAGTTAGATAATTGACGGCACAACCGTCGGGCATATATTCGGTTTTCCGCGAAAACTCGAGACCACGAGGGTTTCGTAGGGACAGAGAGGACAAGACAACAATGGAAGAGAAGAAGGTACAGAAATTCAAGCAGAGGCTGCTCGAGGAATATCAGAAGCTGATCAAGTCCATCAATCGGAACCGGCTGGCTGAAGAGGAAATCCAACTGGAGAACACCGAGGACGAGGGCGATCTCGCAACCATCAGCCACAACAAGGAACTGTTGTACAACCTGCATGAAAGCGACTTCCAGCGTCTCAAGTCTATCCAGGAAGCTCTGAAACGAATGGATCGCGGCGAGTACGGCGAGTGTCTGCGTTGCGGCGAAGACATCAACGAGAAGCGCCTGATGGCCGTGCCGTGGGCGACGCTCTGCATTGGTTGCCAGGAAGAAGCCGAGAAGGAAGGCACCTCTTCGCGGCCGGTGCTCGCGGGCATGCTCAAGAACGACGACGACGACGAAGGCGACAGCTAAATCGCGGATTTGGGATCGCGGATCCCGGGATTGGAATTATTCCACACCGGGATCCGCCCCTCAGACGTCCGCCACCAGCTTCAGCAGTAGAAACAAGCCCATCCCCGCGAAAACCACCACCGCCATTTTGACTCCCGCCTCCCGGTTCACTTCCGGCATCAGATCCGTCGCCGCCACATAAAGCAGCGACCCCGCGGAAATCGGCAACGCGTACGGCGCCACCCCCTGGAAAACATGGACCATGATCACGCCCGCCAGCGTCGACACGCCCAGCGTGCCGGCGGCCGCGAGCGCCTTCGCGCTCGAGTAGCCGGAAGTCACGACGATCGACGCGATCGTGAAGCCGTCCGGGATCTTGTGCAGGAACACCGCGAGGAAAACCAGGATCCCCACCTTCTCGTTCACCATGAAGCTGACGCCGATCGCCACGCCGTCGAAAAAGGTGTGCACGATCATCCCGACAAACGCGGAGATCCCGACCACGGGGTCCGTCACCTCGTCGTGATGGGTTTCCTCGCCGAAATGCAGGTGCGACGCGAAGGTGTGCTCGAACGCGTGCACGATGAAGTAGCCGAGCAGCACCAGCGTCATCGGCATGGTGAAAATGGTCGGGTTCGCCGGCCCGTGCGCCAGCCCCTCGGGAATCATCTCCAGGAAGATCGCTCCCAGCATGAAGCCCGCCCCAAGCGCGATGAAGTAGCGGAGAGAGCGTAGCGCCCACTTGTGGCTTGTGACGATGAAGCCGCCGAGGACGTTGGCCATCGCCGCCAGGATTGCGAAGAGGATCGAGTATGAGAGTGGCGTCACTTTGGGGAGGGGGTAGGGGATTGCGGATTGCGGATTTCGGATTGCGGATTTCGGATTGAGGCTCTTGCCGTTTGACCGGTTCGTACGAAGATCGACAAAAGTTCGTCAGATTCGCGGAAAAGTGTTCGAGCCATTTTGATGTCCCCAAAGCCACTTCCGGCGAGCAGCTCCAACCAGTACTGACTTTCCGCGACTTCTCCTTCAACAATCGCGATCTTGTGGACAAAGTCCCGCTTCGATTGAGCTCGTAGAGCTTCTCTGTAATTGGCACCAACAGACGTACCGCATCGAAGCAATTGCCGAAGCAGAATCCGACTGACGGGCGTAAGTCGAACGGTCTTAATGTATTGGATTACGTCCATTGCAAACTTCGTTGTTCTCTTCTGGAGGTCTGTGCGGTCCATGCGGAAACCTCAATCCGAAATCCGCAATCCGCAATCTGCAATCCGAAATCCCTCACCCGGAGTGACGAATGTTCAGGATGTCCCCATCTTTAACGACGTACTCCTTCCCTTCCAGCCGCAACAGACCTTTTTCCTTGAGGGCCTGCATGCTTCCATGCGTCTTGAAATCGTCGTACCCGCAAACCTCCGCACGGATGAAGTGATCCGCGAGGTCGGTATGGATGACGCCCGCGGCGTTCTGTGCGTTCGTTCCGCGCACGATGGTCCAGGCACGGCATTCTTCCTCGCCGACGGTGAAAAAGGAAATCAAACCTAACAGGCGATATGTCGTGCGGATCAGCCGTTCCGCGCCGCTTTCGGTCAGGCCGTAGTCGCCGAGAAACGACATCATTTCTTCCTGCGGCAGTTCCGCCATTTCCGCTTCGAGCTTGCCGCAGATCAGCGCCAGTTCCGTGTTGGGGCGCAGCGTCCCCGCCGATTCCGGATGACGCAGCCGATCGAGCTGGTTTTCGCCGATGTTTTCGATGTAGATCATCGGCTTCTCCGACAGGAACGAGAAGCCCTTGCCCAGCTTCTTCTCGTCTTCGGTAATTGACATCTCGCGCAGCGGCTTCTCGGACTCCAGCCACTCTTTCGCGCGGACAAGATACGCCTGCTCCTTTTCGAGCGCCGGATTTCGCAGCTTCTTCAAATCCTTTTCGAGGCGCTCCATGCGTTTCTCAATCGTCGCCAGATCCGACACGATCAGTTCGAAGTCCAGATTCTGCCGGTCGCGCTTCGGGTCGACGCTGCCTTCCGGATGCGCGACGGAGTCGTCTTCGAACGCGCGAATCACATGCACCAGCGCGTCGACGGTGCGGACCGGGGCGAGCGCCATGTCCTGTCCCTTGCCGCGGACAAGACCCGGAACATCGACGAACTCGACGGTCGCGTAGGTTTCTTTCTCGGGATGGAAAACGGTGAAAAGCCATTCCAGACGCGGGTCCGGGACCTTCACGATGCCGACATTCGCTTCCAGCCGGCGGCCGCCACCGGGCGGGATGGCCGCCTTCCCCTGGTTCAAGACATTAAAGATGGTGGTCTTCCCGACCGACGAGAGCCCGATGATTCCTGCCTTCATAGATGAATAAAGTAGCATCCAGCGCTAAAGCCGCAGCCTACAAAGTATTTGTTGACACCATTTAGGCAGACCAGTAGTCTGAGGTGGCCGAAAGTGGACCAATTTGGCAAAAACTGTATCTCCGAGGGCCAACGTAGCATATGCGTGGTAACCAACTAGCGACAATTGATGAAAAGGGGCGGCTGAAGATCCCCTCCATCTATCGCTCGGAGATTGAAGAGGCCCACGGAAGCGCGGAATTTTACGTAACGAGCCTTAAAGGAGATTCCGTCCTGATTTATCCCCTCTCTGTCTGGCAAGAAATCGAAGATCGACTCGCCAAACTTCCCGCTCTCAACCCTACAAAGAAAAAGTTTCTTGATCGCACGAACTATTACGGTCAATTGACTTCCATCGATAAGTCAGGACGGATTTTGATCCCTTCGCTCCTTCGCGACTCCGCCAAGATGAGCGGCGAAGTCGTTGTGCTCGGACAACTGAACTATCTCGACGTCTGGAATCACGAAACCTTCCTCGCGAAACTCAAGGAGCAGGAGTTCACGGACGAAGACCATCAAGTCCTCGGGGACTTGGGAATTTAGCGATGCATGCTGTCCCACACCCCAGTTCTCCTGGACGAAGCTCTTCAGTTCCTGAACCCGCAGCCCGGCGGACGCTTCATCGACGCGACCCTCGGTGCGGGCGGCCATTCGGCGGCAATCCTCGAGCGGACCGCGCCGGACGGACGTCTGCTCGCCATCGATCAGGACGACGCGGCGCTCGAACATGCGCGTGGCAGCCTGCAGGCATTCGCCCCGCGAGTGGACTTCGTCAAAGCGAACTTCCGGGAAATTGCCGCGGTCGCCGCGGCGAGCGGCTTTACCGCAGCGGACGGAGTGCTCGCGGACATCGGTGTCTCATCGATGATGTTCGACGATCCCGAGCGGGGGTTTTCCTTTATGCGTGAGCGTGCCGGCCTGCTCGACATGCGGATGGATCGCGACCAGGAGCTGACCGCCGCCGAGGTGGTGAACCACTACGGCGAAAAGCAGATTGCCGACATCCTCTACAACCTCGGCGAGGAGCACCGTTCGCGCCGCATCGCGCGCTCGATCGTGCACGCGCGCCCGCTCGAAACCACCAGCGACCTTGTCCGCGCCGTGGAGCGCGCAGTTGGTGGAGTGCGCGGAAGGATTCATCCCGCGACCAAGACGTTCCAGGCGCTGCGCATCCACGTGAACGATGAGCTGGGCGCGCTGGAGAAGTTCCTGGACGCTTCGATGTCCGTCGTTCGTTCCGGTGGCCGGCTTGTGGTGATTTCGTTTCACTCGCTGGAAGACCGGATCGTGAAGAACCGTTTCCGAAGTCCTGTCATTGCCGGGAAGGCACTGACCAAGAAAGTCGTGACTGCGTCGGACGAGGAACTGCGACGCAATCCTCGCGCGCGCTCCGCAAAGCTGCGCGCATGGGAAAGGGCGTAATGGCAATCGAAGTTCATTTCGAAAAACGCATCAACAACCTGAACGTCGTGCGCGAAGCGGACACCCGCCATCGCCGCGAGTATCTCGGCGTCACGCTGTTGTTTGGCCTCTTTCTCTTCTGTCTCCTCTTCTACGGCTGGCAGCACTACCAGTTTCTGCAGGCGGGCTACAAGATCGAAGCCGCCCAGAAAAAGCAGGCTCAGCTATTGGAAATGGGGCACCAGCTCCGGTTGGAGAGGGCCTCGCTTCGCGACTCGGCCCGGATCGACGCGATCGCCCGCAAGCAGCTCGGCATGGTCCAGCCGGCTCCGGGCCAGCTGGTGATTTTCAGAGCGGATGCGCCCCTGACGATTCCGGGCGCAACTGCAGCGGACGGACAGGAGCAGCTCGCCGCAAAGCGATAGACAGATTGGATCGAGCCATGAAGAAAAACAAAGTTTCAAACAGGCGGGTGTATTTCCTGATATCCGTGATGGGGATCTGGGGAGCGGCTATCGGAGCCCGCCTTTATTTTCTTCAAGTGGTTCAGTCTTCCGATCTGAAGGTTCGCGCCGCGCGTCAGCAGAACCGCTCTCTCGAGGTCAGTCCTCGCCGCGGCGTCATTTACGACCGCAACAACAACGAGCTCGCGGTCAGCATCAAGGTCGATTCCGTTTTCGTCAACCCCGATGAAATCAAGGACACCGCCCGCACCGTCGGCCTCCTTTCCAGCGTCACCGGCGTATCCCGTGACGTCCTGATGGAGCGCCTCGACAGCGAAAAATCATTCGTCTGGATCAAACGCAAAGTGCCGGCTGCTGAGGCGAACGCCGTCCGAAAGGCGAATCTGCCGGGCGTCTATCTGTCGCAGGAGGACCAGCGCTTCTATCCGAAACGCCAACTGGCCTCGCACGTCCTCGGCTACGTCAACATGGACGAAGACGGCATCAGCGGTCTCGAGTACAAGTACAACGATAGTGTGCGCGGCGACAAGGGCCGCATCCAGCTGCGGCGCGACGCGCGCGGCAAGCCGTATCAAAGTGAAGAGACTCCCGCGGCGCCCGGCGCGAACCTGATCACCACGCTCGACCAGAACATCCAGTACATCCTTGAAAAGGAAGTGCGTGTCGCTGCCGAGGCGACGCGGGCGCAGGGAATTGCCGCGATCGTGATGGACCCGCACAGCGGCGCGATCCTGGCGATGACGAGCTATCCGGACTTCAATCCGAACGAGTATTCGAAGTACGACCCCAGCATGCGCGTCAACCGCGCGGTGAACTCCGTGTACGAGCCCGGTTCGACCTTCAAGGTTCTGACTGTCGGGTCCGCGCTCGAAGAAAAACTGACGACGCCGGAAGAACTGATCGACTGTCTCGGCGGCGGCATCACGATCGCCGGGCACCGCATTTCGGATCACGCGAAGTACGGGATGTTGTCTGTCACGCAGATTGTGCAGAACTCCTCCAACGTCGGCGCCATCCGGGTCGGCCAGCGCCTGGGCGAAGACCGCTTTTACAGCTACGTTCAGCGTCTCGGTTTCGGAAAGCCGACGGGAATTGATCTTCCGGGCGAGGAGCGCGGTTTGACCAAGCCGGTGGCGCGATGGTCTGGGATGTCCCTGGCGTCGATGTCGATGGGTCAGGAGATCGGCGTCACCCCGCTGCAGATTTTGAGCATGGTTTCCGCGATCGCGAACGGCGGAATCCTGTACCGGCCGTTCGTCGTGAAACGCATCGAAGACCCGAAGAACGGAATCACCGAGATCGATCCCCGCGGCGAACGCGTCCTGTCGACGGAAACGACGGCGCAGCTGCGGCCCATGATGGAAGACGTGGTGACGGGCGGCACCGCCAGGGCGGGCCAGCTCGAGGGATACACCGCCGCCGGAAAAACCGGCACGGCGCAGAAGGTGATTGACGGGCGTTACTCCAAGACGAAGTACTGGGGATCCTTCGCCGGGTTTGCGCCGGCGACCAACCCGCAGCTCGCCGTCATCGTGGTGGTGGACGAGGCTGTCGGGCTTCACCAGGGCGGCCAGGTTGCCGCACCGGTTTTCAAGCGCGTGGCAGAGCAGGCGCTGCGCTACCTGTCGATTCCGTCGGACATGCCGGCCTACTCGCCCAAATACACGCTGAAGGAAGAGAAGAAGAAACCTGAGCCGGTCCGCCAGGCCCCCGCGCCGGCGCCGGTCCCCGCCCAGGGCGATTGGAGAGTCGTCGACGCCGCGTTCAGCGCGCCCGCGTCCGCTCCCGCCGTTCTCGAAATGGGCGAGATCGCCATCCCCGATTTTTACGGAAAGTCGCTTCGACAAGTGACCGAGATGTGTCTCAAGCTCGGCATCCGGTTGCGTTCAACCGGTTCGGGCGCCGCCATCCAGCAGTTTCCCGCTCCCGGTTCGGGAGTTCGGGCCGGCGGCCACGTGCAGGTCCGGTTCGCCGCGAAGAGATAGGAAGGGGTATTTCGGATTTCGGATTGCGGATTTCGGATGGCGGATTGAGGCACATCCGCAATCCGCAATCTGCAATCCGAAATCCGAAATGCAGCTGAGGCAACTAGTTTCGGGGCTGGAGATCTTGTCATCGCAGGGTGACCTGGCTGTCGACGTTACTGGCGTGGAGTACGACTCCCGGCAGGTGAAGCCGGGATCCGTGTTTGTCGCGATCCGGGGGGCGCAGGCGGACGGCATCCGCTTCGTTCCGCAGGCGCTGGCGAACGGGGCGGCCGCGGTGATTGCGGCGTCGCCGCCGCTGGACGAGAAGACGGTGTGGGTGGAGGTCGGCGACGACCGTGATGCGCTTGCCCAGGTGGCAGCCGCGTTCTACGGCCATCCGACGCGCTCGCTTCAGCTTGTCGGCGTGACGGGAACCAACGGTAAGACGACGACGACCTATTTGATCGAAGCCGTTCTGAAAGCGGCAGGGCTTCCCGCTTCAGTCTTCGGCACGATCGAGTATCGCGGTCCGGGCTTCGCTTTCGAAGCTGCCCGGACGACGCCTGAAGCGCCGGACCTGGAGCGGTTGTTCCGCCGGGTTGTGGATTCGGGATGGAAACATTCCGTGATGGAGGTGTCTTCACACGCAATTGAACTGAAGCGGGTGGCCGGACTTCACTTCGACGTGGCGGTGTTCACCAATCTCACGCGTGAGCATCTGGATTTTCACGGCGACATGCGGTCGTACTTTCTGGCCAAAAAGAAGCTTTTTGCGGGAATGGGAGGCGGGATGCCCCGCGTGATGGTGCTGAATTCCGACGACGACAGCTACGCCGAGTTGCGCGCAATCGCGCCCGAGCGTGTGCTTTCGTATGGAATGAAAACTGCTTCAGACATCCGTCCATTGTCGTATCGCTTTGGATGGGAAGGAACGGAAGCGGTGTTCGCGTCGCCTCTCGGAGAGCTCAAGGTGAGCTCGCGGCTGATGGGAACACCCAACCTCTACAATATGGGCGCTGCAATCGGTGTTGCCGCAGGACTTGGCATCTCTCCTGATGCCGTGTGCAGCGGCCTGGCATCCCTTCCGAATGTGCCTGGCCGTTTCGATCCCGTTTATGTCGGCCAGGACTTCCGCGTGATCGTGGACTACGCCCACACCGGCGACGCACTGGAGAACGTGCTTCGCTTCGCCCGCGAGATCACCACCGGGAAACTCATCGTCGTGTTTGGTTGCGGTGGCGATCGTGATCGCACCAAGCGTCCCGTGATGGGGCAGATCGCCGCGCGTGACGCGGACCGGGTGTTCGTGACTTCCGACAATCCTCGCAGCGAGGATCCGTTGTCCATTATTGGAGACATCGTTCGGGGGCTGAAGCCCGGCGGCTACGAGATCATCCCCGATCGGCGGGAGGCGATTCGTGCGGCACTGCAGGCGGCAACGCCTGGAGACACGGTCGTCATTGCGGGCAAAGGGCACGAGACGTATCAGATCATCGGGGACCAGACGTTCCCATTCGACGACAAGGCAGTCGCGCGCGAAATACTCCATGAACTTGACGCTGGAAGAAATCAGTAACGCGGTCGGCGGAAAACTCGAAGGCGGTGTCGCTTCCGTGAAGGTGAAGGGATACTCCATCGACTCGCGCACGCTCGCTGCGGGCGAACTCTTCTTCGCCATCAAGGGGCCGCGTTTCGACGGCCACGACTTTGTCGATACCGCGCTCAACAGCAGGAAAGCGGCGGCAGCCGTCGTCGACGCGTCCTGGAGCGGAACCGCCACACCCGTCATTCGAGTTCCGAACGTCACCGTTGCGCTGCAGGATCTCGCGCGCGACGTGCGGCGGCGCTGGGGCATGCCGATCATTGGCGTGACGGGCAGCGCCGGAAAAACCACGACGAAGGAAATGATCGCGGCCGTCCTGAGCAAGAAGTACACGGTGCTTCGCTCGGTCGGCAACCTGAACAACGAGTATGGCCTGCCTCTCTGCATGCTCCGCGTCGAGCGTTACCAGAACATCGGCGTGCTCGAGATGGGAATGTCGGCGAAAGGCGAGATCGCCAGGCTGGCGTCCATCGCCGAACCGAACCAGGGGGTAGTCACCAACGTCAATCCGGTGCATCTCGAGTTTTTCAAGTCGGTCGACGAGATTGCGGAAGCAAAGGCCGAGCTGATCGAAGGCCTGCGCGGGCAGGACACCACGGCGTACCTGAACAACGACGACACCCGCGTGCGCAACATGGCGCGAAAGTTCGGCGGGAGAATCGTGACGTACGGGGTGAAGGCAGTCGCCTCTTTCAAGGTGCACCAGATGCAGGATCTCGGACTCGAGGGGACTGCGTTCACGGTCCATCACGGCCGCAAGAACGTGAACTTCGTGCTCCCGCTGCTGGGCCAGCACAACGTGACCAATGCGCTTGCCGCCATCGCCGTCGGCGTCACGAACGAAGTGCCGTGGGAACAGGTGCGCGAGGCGATCGCCGACATGAAGCCCGAGAAGATGCGCGGCGTCGTCGTGAAATTCCGCGAGGGGTTCGCGGTGATCGACGACTCCTACAACTCGAACCCGAAAGCGCTGACCGAGATGATCCGCTTCATGGGCAAGCTGTCCGGCTACCAGCGCAAGATTATCGTCGCCGGCGAAATGCTGGAGCTCGGGCACGAAGGACCGGAGCTGCACCGCGCCTGCGGCCGCGAAGCCGCAAAGGCGGGCGCCTCTCTGATCGTCGGCGTGCAGGGGATGGGCCGCGACTTCATCGCGGGTGCGCGCGAAGCGGGAGTGGATCTGGCGCGGCTGCGTTTTGTCCGCGATGCGATGGAAGCGGGAGAGTTTCTCGCGAGGACTGTGCAGAAGGGCGATGTCGTGCTGCTGAAGGGATCGAGAGGGGTGAAGCTCGATCAGGCGTTGAACACGTTGCGGGCCGCGTTTGCGAGCCTGGAGCCGTAATGCTGTATCACATCCTTTACGAATTCCTCTATCCGCTGAACAGCTACTTCTCGCCGCTCAGCATCCTGCGCGTGTTCCGCTACCTCACGTTCCGCGCGGCGTTCGCGAGCATGACCGCGCTCATCCTCAGCCTGACGGTCGGCCCGTGGCTGATCGCGAAGCTGCGTGACTTCCAGATCGGGCAGCACATCCGCGAGGAGGGCCCGCAGTCGCACAAGGCCAAAGCCGGCACGCCGACGATGGGAGGGGTTCTCATTCTCCTGGCCATCGTGGTGCCCACGCTGTTGTGGACCGACCTCCGCAACCCGTTCATGTGGATCGCGGTGATTTCGACCCTGGCGTTCGGCGCGGTCGGTTTCGCCGACGACTATCTGAAAGTCGCGAAGCGCCGCAATCTTGGTTTGCGCGCGGGAGAGAAGATCCTGTTCCAGATCCTGATCGCGGTGGGCGTCAGCATCATCCTGCTGTACATGAAGAACCTGAACCAGTACTCGACCGTGCTGACGGTGCCGTTCTTCAAGGAGCTGAAGCCCGATCTTCTGATCGACCGCCTGTTTTCGACGCCGGCGTTCATGCTGGGCTACCTGCCGTTCCTGTTTTTTGTCGGATGGGTGCTGGTCGGTTGCTCGAACGCGGTGAACCTGACCGACGGTCTTGACGGGCTCGCGATCGGCTGCGTGCTGATCGCGTCAGCCGCGCTGACGGCGCTGACCTATGTCACGGGAAACTCGGTCCTCTCTGACTATCTGGATGTCCAGTACATCTCCCGCGTCGGCGAGGTGACGGTTTTCTGCGGCGCCATGGTCGGCGCCAGTCTCGGCTTTCTCTGGTACAACGCGCATCCCGCCGAGGTGTTCATGGGCGACGTCGGGTCGCTCGCGCTGGGCGGCGCAATCGGCACGGTGGCCGTGATCATCAAGCAGGAACTCCTGCTGGTGTTCATCGGCGGCGTGTTCGTGATCGAAGCTTTGTCCGTGATGATCCAGGTCGTCTCGTTCAAGACGCGCGGCAAACGCGTCTTCCTGATGTCGCCTCTGCATCATCACTTTGAGTTGAAGGGCTGGAAAGAATCGAAGGTCATCATCCGCTTCTGGATCGCGGCGCTGATCTTCGCACTGTTCAGCCTGTCGACGCTGAAGTTGCGCTAATGGTCCTCGTGGTTGGAATGGCACGGAGCGGCGTCGCTGCGGCGAAGCTGCTTCAGCGCAAGGGCTTTTCGGTGTTCGTGAGCGACGGCGGAAACCCGAAGGCGGCCGCGGCCGAGCTGGATGCGGCGGGCATCCCGTACGAGACGGAACATCACACGCGCCTGATGTTTCTGGAAGCGGAAGAGATTGTGGTGAGCCCCGGCGTTCCGCTCGACATCGAGCCGCTCGCCGCGGCGCGGGCGAGCCGGGTGCCGATCATCAGCGAGCTGGAGCTGGCGTTTCGCCACATCCAGGGCCGGATCGTGGCGATTACGGGATCGAACGGCAAGACAACGACGACGACGTTGATTGGTGAAATGTTGAAAGCGACAGGACAACACATTCAGGTGGGCGGCAACATCGGCGTGGCGATGACCGGCCTTGTCGCGTCGTCGACCGCGCAGACGATCAACGTCGTCGAGGTCAGCAGTTTTCAACTCGACGCGATTCGCGCCTTCCGCCCGGACGTCGGCGTCCTGATGAACATTACTCCGGACCATCTCGATCGCTATTCCGGATTCCAGGCGTATCGCGCATCGAAGTTTCGCATGTTCGAGAACCAGACCGAGGCGGACGTCGCGGTTCTGAATCGGGACGATGCCAACGTCTATCCGCCGCTGAAACCGATCCGCGCGAAGCAACGCCACTTCAGCCAGAAGATGCGCATTGACGATGGCGCCTGCCGCGACGGCGATCGCCTCCTTCTGAATGGCGCGCCGGTGATGAATGTCGCGGATGTGCAGGTGCCCGGCGCGCACAACATCGAGAACATTCTCGCAGCGATGACGGCGTCCAGTTGCTTCGGTGTGGAGCCGGCAAGCCTCGCCAGGACCGTGCGCGAATTCAGGGGCGTCGAGCACCGCATCGAGTTGTGCGGCACAGTGAACGGCGTGAGTTTCTACAACGATTCCAAGGCGACCAATGTGGATTCCACGATCAAGGCCGTCGAGTCGTTTGAGAAGAACATCATTCTGATTCTTGGCGGCAAGGACAAAGGGGCGTCGTATGCGCCGCTGGTTGAGGTGATGAAAGGACGCGTCAGGCACGTGCTCCTGATTGGAGCGGCGGCGCAGAAGATTTCGGCGGCGATCGGGACCGTCTTCCCGAAGACGGTTGTTTCGACGATGGACGATGCCGTGGAGAAAGGGCTCTCGCTGGCGTCGGCCGGCGACGCGGTACTCCTTTCGCCGGCATGCGCGAGTTTCGACATGTTTGAGAACTACGAGCAGCGCGGCCGCGTGTTCAAGGCCGCGGTGGCACGGCTGGGAAACAGATGAGAAAACTGAGGCCGGACAGAATCCTGTTCTTCGTGACGCTGACGCTGGTGGCGTTCGGCGTTGCCATGGTCTTCAGCTCGTCTGCGCTCGTGGCCAAGGAAAAGTTCGGAGACCCGAACTACTTCGCCTTCAAGCAGCTGCTTGCCGCGACGCTCGGCCTGGCCGTGATGTTCGTGGTGATGAAGATCGACTACCACGTGTTCCGTCATCCGGTGGTCGTGTTTTCGATGCTGGCCGTCGTGGTGTCGATGCTGGTGCTGGTCTTCTTTCTTCCCACGCAGGCCAACACCCATCGCTGGATCGTGCTTCCGGGTTTCTCCATCCAGCCGTCCGAGTTTGGAAAACTCGCCCTGATCCTGTTTCTCGCCTATTTCCTCGAGAAGCGGCAGGACCGCATCAACGACGTGATGTTCACGCTTGTGCCGGTCGCGGTGGTGGTGGCGATCCTCGCAGGCCTGATCGTGCTCGGTTCCGATCTCGGGACGTCGTCGGCGCTGGTGATCGTGAGCGCCATTCTTCTGTTCGCCGCCGGCCTGGACCTGCGCTGGTTCCTGGCGCCGGCGTTTCTCGCGTTTCCGGCGTTCTACTTCCTCGTCTACCGGGTGAAGTACCGGCACGACCGCATCCTCGCGTTCCTGGACCCGGAAGCGGATCCGTTGGGCAAGGGATTCCAGATCATCCAGGCGAAGCTCGCTGTTGGCGGCGGAGGGATTCTCGGGCTCGGCTACATGGAAGGGAAACAGAAGCTGTTCTATCTGCCGGAGGCGCACACCGACTTCATCTTCGCCGTGGTCGGCGAGGAGATCGGGTTGATCGGCACCACAGTGGTCCTGGTGATGTTCTCGATTTTCCTCTGGCGCGGGCTTCGGACCGCTTTGCGCGCGCCGGACAAGTTCGGTTTCTACCTCGCGCTTGGCGTGACGATGATGATCGCGGTGCAGGCATTCATCAACATGAGCGTGGTTCTGGGAATGATGCCGACGAAGGGGATTCCACTGCCGTTCCTGAGCTATGGCGGCAGCTCGTTCGTGGTCATGCTGGCCGCGGTCGGGGTCCTTTTAAATGTGTCTCAGCAGGCAAGTTAGGTCCTAAGTTGGGATTTATGAAGGCGATCATAGCGGGCGGAGGCACAGGAGGACACCTGTTTCCCGGAATCGCGGTTGCGCGTGAAATCCAGAGGCGCCATCCGGGATCCGAGATTCTGTTCGTCGGAGCGGAGCAGGGAATCGAAACGCGGATTGTCCCCAAGGAAGGGTTTCCGCTGAAGACGCTGCCGATCGGCGGTCTGAAGGGGATGGGTCTGCTGAAAAAGTTGAAGAACGGTCTGGCCATGTTGACGGGACTATTTAAAGCGAAGGAGATTCTGCGCGGATTCCAGCCGGACGTCGTGATCGGCGTCGGCGGCTACGCGTCTTTCCCGATGCTTGGCGCCGCGATTCTTGCAGGTTTGCCGCGCGTGATCATGGAGCAGAATGCCATTCCCGGCCTGGCCAATCGCACCCTCGGCCGCTGGGTCGACTTCGCAGCGGTGACCGATCCGCGCACGACATCGTTCTTCGGCAGCAAGGCCGTGGTTACCGGGAATCCGGTGCGGCCGCAGTTCAAGACGATTCTCGCGAAGACGCACGCGGCGCCGTTCACGATTCTGGTTTTCGGCGGCAGCCAGGGCGCGCAGTCCATCAATAAGGCGATCATCGAGGGGCTCGACAACCTCGCCGACCTGAAAGGCCAGCTGAAGTTCGTCCATCAGACCGGAGAGCGCCAGATCGACGAGGTGCGGCGCGCATACGAGGCGAAGGGATTCACGGCGGACGTCCGCGCCTTCTTCAACGATTTCCACGAGCAGTACAGCGCCGCAGACCTGATCGTTGCGCGCGCCGGCGCCACGACCGTCGCCGAACTCAAGGCGGCCGGCCGCGCCGCGATCCTGGTCCCGTTCCCGTTCGCGGCGGACGACCACCAGACGAAGAACGCGCGGGCCATGGTCGATGAGAACGCCGCCGTGCTGATCGAGAGCGCCGCGTTGAGCGGCGCGCGCATGGCCGCGGAGATCCGGGCGCTGATCTCGGACCCGAAGCGGCTGAAGGAGCTGGAAGGCAACGCGAAGAGAATCGCGATCCTCGATGCGGAGGCCCGCATCGTCAACCTGATCGAGAGCGCCGTGAGCAACAGACATGTTTAACCGGATCAAGCACGTCCACTTCGTCGGCATCGGCGGCATCGGCATGAGCGGCATCGCCGAAGTGCTGCTGAACCTCGGCTACGCCGTGTCCGGCTCGGACGTGCGCTCCACCTCGATCACGGAGCACCTCGCGTCGCTCGGCGGGAAGATCTTCTATAAGCACGCCGCCGAAAACATTGCCGGCGCTCACGTGGTGGTGACGTCGTCTGCGGTGAGCCTGCAGAATCCCGAAATCGTCGAGGCCGGCCGCCGCAAGATTCCGGTCATCCCGCGCGCCGAGATGCTGGCGGAACTGGCGCGTCTCAAGTACAGCGTCGCGGTGGCCGGCACGCACGGAAAGACCACGACGACGTCCATGATCGCCACGATTCTCGACAAGGCCGGCTTCGATCCGACGATCGTGGTGGGCGGGCTCCTGAACACGATCGGCAGCAACGCCCGCATGGGTAAGGGCGACTACATCGTCCTCGAAGCGGATGAGAGCGACCGTTCCTTCCTGCTGTTGTCGCCCACGGTGGCCGTGGTCACGAATATCGAGGCGGACCATCTCGACAACTACAAGGATCTCGACGACATTCAGGGCGCTTTCCTGACCTTCGTGAACAAGGTGCCCTTCTACGGCGCCGCCATCCTCTGCCTGGACGAGCCGGCCGTGCAGTCGCTGATCCCGCAGATCAAGCGGCGCTTCATCACCTACGGCACGGCGGCGCAGGCCGACATTTCGATCTTCGATGTCGTGATGGAAGGCCTCGGTTCGAGCTTCTCCGTTCGCTTCAACGGCGGGTCCACGCAAGCGATCCGGCTGAATGTCCCCGGTATGCACAATGTGCTCAATGCCACCGCGGCTTTCGCGGCGGCTCGGGATATGGGGGTCGCGCCAAAGACGATCGCGAGCGGACTCGAAGCGTTCCAGGGCGTCGACCGCCGCTTCCAGATCAAGTCGCGCAACGGTGTCACCGTGATCGACGACTACGCGCACCACCCGACCGAGATCCGCGCCACGCTGAGCGCGGCGAAGTCGGGCAATTTCAAGCGCCTGTTGGTCGTTTTTCAGCCGCACCGTTTCACGCGCACGTTCCACCTGTTCGACGATTTTGCCCGCGCCTTCAATCTCGCAGACGTCGTGCTGATGCTCGACATCTATCCCGCGGGTGAAGCGCCGATCGAGGGGATTTCCACGCCAGCCCTGATCGAGAAGATCCGGAGCTTTGGCCACAAGAACGCGATGTATCTGCCGACTCCCGAAGCCATCGAGTCGTACGTCATCGCAAACGCACACGAGGGTGACGCCGTTATCGTCATGGGCGCAGGCAGCGTCACCCGTTTGTCGGACGTGCTTTCCGAGAGGTTTTCAAAAACCGCATGAAAGCCAGACTGCTGCGCGCTTTCCACATCGGCGTCATCTCGGTCTCCCTGGGCGTTCTCGCGTGGACGTCGTACAAGGTCGTGCACTACCTGCGCAACGCGCCGCGATTCGAGGTCAAAGCCCTCGAGGTGTCCGGCGTTGCCGGCCCGCTGAAACGCGTCAGCGAAGACCAGATCATCGCGCAGGCCGAGTTCGCGGGCGGCACCAACGTGTTCCGCGCGGACCTTTCGCAGATCCGCGAACGCGTCGAGCGCCTGCAGTGGGTGCGCCACGCGATCGTGCAGCGCGTGTTGCCCGACCAGATCATCATCCGCGTCGTCGAACGCGAACCCATCGGCATCGGCCGCATCGGCGGCGAGGTCTACCAGTTCGACGTCGACGCCGCGATTCTCGAGATGGATGCCATCTCCACCGCCAGTTTCCCCGTGCTGGACGGGCTGAGGCGAGGCGATGCGGAAGGCAATGTCCGCAAGGTCGAGATCTACCGGCATGTGCTCGAGGAACTCGGCCAGACGGAGCTTTCCGAAGTGCACATCAACAGCGCCGATGAGGTGTCCGTGGTCTCGGTCAGCGATTCGATGGTGGTGACCCTCGGACTGACCGAGTTGCGCAACCGCTGGATCAAATACCTGCAGCTGCGGCCGCAGATCCAGCAGGAGTACAAGACCGCGGTGAAGATCGACATGCGGTTCAAGAACCAGGTCATTGTCCGGATGAAGGACGATGACACGAACGAACAGGTGATATGGGGCGTCGAGAAAAAAACATTGTAGGCCTGGATATCGGCTCGGCCAAGGTGTGCACCCTGATCGCCGCGGTGCGTAGCTCCGGCCTGGAGCCTGTCGGGATTGGTGTCGCCGAATCGAAGGGCCTGAAGAAAGGCGTCGTCGTCAATCTCGAGGAGACCGTCCAGTCGATCAAGAAGAGCGTCATGGAAGCGGAGACCATGGCGAAGACCGAAGTCGAAACCGTCTTCGTCGGTCTGGCCGGGCCGCACATCAAGAGTTTCAACAGCCGCGGCGTCACCCCGATCGCGATGAAGGCGCGCGAGATCACCAACGAAGACGTCAGCCGGGTGATCCAGACCGCGCGCGCGGTCGCGCTGTCGCCGGATCGCGAAATCATCCACATCCTGCCGCAGGAATTCACTGTCGACGACCAGTTCGGCATCGGCGACCCGCTCGGCATGATCGGCACGCGGCTCGAAGTGAACGTGCACATCGTTACCAGTTCCACCACGGCCGCCCAGAACATCGTCACCGCGGTGAACCGGAGCGGGTTGCTGGTCGGCGATACGGTTCTCGAGCCGATCGCGGTCGCCGAAGGTGTGCTGACCGAGGATGAAAAGGATCTCGGCGCCGTCCTGCTCGACATTGGCGGGGGCAAGACCAACGTCGCGATCTACAAGAACGGCGCGGTGCGGCACACCGTTGTAGTGCCGATCGGCGGCGACCACTTCACCAATGACATCGCGGTGGGCCTGCGCACCACGATTCCGGAGGCCGAACGCCTGAAGCGCGAGCAGGGCTGCGCGCTGGCATCGATGGCGGACAACGACGCAGTGTTCGAGGTCGTCGGCATGGGATCGCGGCAGCCCCGCGCAATCGCGCAGCAGGTGTTGAGCGACATCCTGCAGCCGCGCGCGGAAGAGATCATCCACTTCGTCCGCAACGAGATCCGCAACGCCGGATACGAGCGGCAGGCCGGCGCCGGCGTCATCCTGACGGGTGGCGGCGCCATGCTGAAGGGGATGGTGGAGCTGACCGAGGACATCCTGGACCTGCCGGTGAGACTGGGGAATCCCGTCGGTTTTCCCGAGGCGCAGATCGCGCGCATGCCGCAGATCGCGCTTCCAGAGTTTGCGACGGTTGCCGGCCTGGTTCTTTATGGGGATCGCCGGCGGCGGATGCACGATTACCACGAGAACGCGAACTCGGGACTTCGGAAATTCCTTTTGAAGATGAGGGCGATGATCTGATGGGAGAGAAAAAGGGGGCAACGGTGGCAGCAAACTTACCAGTCGATTCTTCGATTAAATTCCTTTTCGACGAGGGACACCGCACGGGTGCTTGCATCAAGGTGGTCGGCGTCGGCGGCGGCGGTTCCAACGCCGTCAATCGCATGATTGCGGCAGGTCTCGACGGCGTCGAGTTCCTGGTCGCGAACACGGATGTGCAGGCGCTCAAGCAGTCGAAGGCTTCCGTGAAGATCCAGATCGGCGCCAAACTGACGAAGGGCCTTGGCGCGGGCGCCAACCCCGACATCGGGAAACAGGCGGCGCTCGAAGACACCGACAAAATCATCGAGGCTCTCGAAGGCGCCGACATGGTCTTCGTCACCACCGGTCTCGGCGGCGGCACCGGCACCGGCGCGGCGCCAATCGTGGCGAGCCTTGCCGCGGAACTCGGCGCATTGACGGTCGCAGTCGTCACCAAGCCGTTCGCCTTCGAAGGCCGCAAACGTCTCAGCCAGTCCGAGCGCGGGCTTTCGGACCTGAAGGAGTGCGTGGACACGGTCATCACGATCCCGAACGAGCGCCTGCTTGCGACTCTCGAGCGCGGCACCAGCCTGTTCGACGCGTTCCGCATCGCCGACGACATTCTCCGCCAGGCCGTCCAGGGCATCTCGGATCTGATCATCGTTCCTGGCCTGATCAACCTCGACTTCGCGGACGTCAAGACCGTCATGTCCGGCATGGGCATGGCCCTCATGGGTACAGGCACCGCCGCCGGCGAGAACCGCGCAGTCGAAGCGGCGAAGAAAGCGATCTCCAGCCGCCTCCTCGAAGACGGTTCGATTCAGGGCGCCCGCGGCGTGCTGATCAACATTACGGGCGGCCACGATCTGCTCCTGCACGAAGTGAGCGAAGCCTCGAGCATCATCCACGACGCGGCCGACGGCGAAGCGAACATCATCTTTGGCGCGGTTCTCGACGAGCGCATGAAGGGCGAAGTGAAGATCACGGTCATCGCCACCGGTTTCGACCGCAGCGGCCACAACGCCGGCGCGGCTCAGGCCGCCGCCGCGACCGTCCAGGCCAAGCCGGCGCCATCACTGGTTCCGGATCTCGAGATCCCCGCCTTCCTCCGCCGCGCCGCGAAATGACCGCTCCGCGGCGCGCCGGCTAAAGCCGACGCGCCGCGAAGCGGTCAGGTGGATATAATCGATGGAATGCTCGATGCACTGAAGACGATCGTTGGCGCAAAGTACGTCAGGACCGACGATGAGACCATCCGCGAAAACAGCACCGACGCCACCAAGGTCTTTCACCCCGCCGACGTCATCGTCTTTCCGGAGAACGCCTCGCAGGTTTCCCAAATCCTGAAGCTTTCAAACGAACACGGTATTCCGGTCGTCTCGCGAGGTGGAGGCGTCGGCTACGCCGGAGGCGCGATCCCCCTGAAAGGCGGGATCGTGATCTCGATGAAGCGGATGAACCGCATCCTCGAAATCAATCCTATCGACCTCCTCGCGGTGCTCGAGCCGGGAGTGATCACGGAAGACCTGCACAAGGCTGCCGAAGCCAAGGGACTCTTCTATCCGCCCGATCCCGCCAGCCTCAAGAACTCGACGCTCGGCGGCAACGTCGCGCACAACGCCGGCGGCCCGCGCGCCTTCAAGTACGGTGTGACGCGTCAGTACCTGCTCGGACTCGAAGTGGTGCTTCCCACCGGGGAGATCATCGAAACCGGCGGCCGTGTGGTGAAGAACGCTACTGGCTACGATCTCACGGACCTGATGTGCGGATCGGAGGGGACGCTCGGCATCATCACGAAACTGACGATGCGCCTGCTGCCGAAGCCCGAAGCGTCGTCGACGGTGATGGCCCTGTTCCCGACCGTCCGCGCTGCGGCCACTGCGGCAACGCGGCTGATCGAGGCAAAAATCATCCCGTCGAAGCTCGAACTCATCGACAGCCAGTCCCTCACCGCCATCCGACAATATATAAAGGATGAGCTCATCCAGACCGCCTGCACCCTGCCCGAGTCGGCTGGAGGGCTGCTGCTGATCGAAGTTGACGGCGATTCCGCCTCCGTCCAGCGCCAGATGCAGCGAGTCCGCTCGGTCCTCACCGACGCGGACATCCAGGAAGCCGAAAACCCCGACGACCTCTGGGCCGTCCGCCGCTACATGTCGCCGGCGGTGGGCCGGATCCGCCCGAATAAGATCAATGAAGACATCGTGGTCCCGCGCTCGCGGGTGGCGGACTACCTGGACCGGATGGAAGCCCTGCAGCGGGAGTCCGGCCTGCCGATCGTTTGCTTCGGCCACGTGGGAGACGGCAACCTCCACGTGAATCTGATGATCGACGCGTCAAACCCGGCGGAGCGTGAGACTTCGGAGCGGATCAAGCGACGAATCTTCGAAATTGCCGTCGAACTGGGGGGCACGATTTCCGGCGAGCACGGGATCGGCTTCATGAAATCGGAGTTTTTGCCCCTGGCCCTCGGAAGCGACTGTATCGACGCGATGAAACGCATCAAGCAGGCTCTCGACCCGAACCACATTCTGAATCCGGGGAAAATCTTTCCATGAACATCATGCTGGCTCCCGGCCTCGTGGAAAAAATGATCTCGCACGCGAAATCCGCGCTTCCGGCGGAGGCGTGCGGGCTGCTTGTCGGCCACGGTTCCAACGCGATGCGGCTCATCCGCGCGCAAAACGTGCTGGCGAGCGAAGTGGCCTACGAGATCGATCCGGCGCTGCTGGCCTCGACGTTCCGGTCGATCCGGGACAGCGGAGAAAGCCTCGTCGCGATCTTTCATTCTCATCCGAAAGGGCCGGCTGAACCGTCGTCCACGGATCTGGAGCGGGCGTACTACCCGGAGGTCGTTCATATCATCGTGTCGCTTGCCGATGCGGATCGGCCTCAGGTCCGCGGGTTCAGGATCATCGACGGCCAGTCGTATGAGATCGAACTCCACGCCTTCGGGTAAGTCTGATATATATAGGCCTTTGGAGGGGTTATGGTTTCCGTCATTCTGGCGCTTGTTCTTGCGCTCACGCAGGCCGCAACAACAGTCACGCCTTTCGATGTCCGCGCGAAGGAGAATCTTGTCCTTGGCAAAGGCGCCGAAAGCGGATCGACTTACTACGACGTCGTGATCACGAGGCAGCCGAACAACGGCGTGCTCATCAAACTGCCGTACACCCGCAAGGGCGGGAAGTTCACCTTTGACCTGCATCACCGCGTTGCGATGACTCCCGAATATGCGGCCGCAGAAGTGACGACAACCGTGGAAGTGATCACCGGCGGCAATACGAGCATCGGCACCTTCACCCTGTCCGACAAGATCAATCCCGGCGACAAGTTCACGGAAAATATCGTGAAGACCCCTGCGGCCCAGCTCGACACGGCGGTGACTCCGCTCTCGACCAAGACCGTGACCCTGGATATCCGGCCCGGCCCGCAGTCCATCAGCATCGTCGGAGCCAGTCAGATCGTCACGCGCGGAACCAATACGACGCGCATCGATACTCCGAACGCCCGCATCGCCACGATTTCGAATCTGAAGTTCGAAGAAGTTACCGAGAAGAATCCGCTGAAGAAAAGTCCGGACCAATAAGACGTCTGGAACGCGTGGACACGAAACGGACGCTCAAGAAGCTGATTCCCCCGATCGCCATCGACGCGTTCCGGATGATGCAGAACGCCATCGCTCCGTCGATGGCGCAATGGCAGTACATGCCCGATGGCTGGGCGTCCACCGTGCAGGTGAGCGGCTGGAGCGCTGAGAGCATCGCGGACGCCGAAGCGCGCAAGTGGGACGCCTTCAACCAGCTCCTCGAAGGCACGGCACCTTTCGGCATCAATCACGAAGACCTCAAGCCGTCCAACGAACAGACATCGATGCACAACACCATGATGTCGTTCGGTTATGTTCTTGGCCTGGCCGCGCTCGGCCGCAACAGGCTGTCTGTACTGGATTGGGGCGGAGGCCTCGGACACTACTACCTGTTCGCGCGGAAGCTGTTTCCGGATCTTGCCCTCGACTATCACTGTTGTGATCTCGATGCCTTCTGCGATCGCGGCCGCGCCCTCCTTCCGGACGTGGTTTTCCACTCCGACGATCGCTGGAAGTCGCGGAAGTTCGACCTCGTGTTTTCGAGCAGCTCGCTGCAGTACGTTCGCGAGTGGAAGGATGTCCTGGGCGGTCTTTCGGCGGCTGCGTCGAGCTACCTCTACATCACGCGCATTCCGATGGCAGCGGCCGCAGCGTCTTTTGTGGTCATGCAGCGCCCGTATGCGCTGGAGTATGCATCGGAGTATCTGGGCTGGGTCTTCAATCAGAGCGAGTTTCTTGCCGCGAACGCCTCTTACGGCTCGCGGCTGCTGCGCGAATTCGTCGTGATGGAAACGCCGGTCATTGCGAACGCGCCCGAGCAGCCGCAGTATCGCGGGTTCCTGTTCGGTCGGTGATCCGCCGGTAAGTGTCGATCACCTTTTCCGCAGCAAGCCGCCACGAATATTTTCGAACCTGTTCCGTACCGCGCTGAATCAGGCGCTCGCGGACGTCGTCATCGGTCAGGATCAGCTTCATGCCGCGCGCGATGTCGAACACGTTTTCCGGATTGACGAGGACTGCCGCATCTTCGAGCACTTCCGGCATCGACGACGTGTTCGACGCGATCACCGGCGTCTTGTTCGCCATCGCCTCGAGGGGCGGCAGGCCGAATCCCTCGTAAAGAGACGGAAACGCGAACAGCACCGCCGACTGATAGAACACGCGCAGGATGGGGTGCGGCACGAAGCCGAAGAAGCGCACGTCGTTCTGCATGCCGCTGCGCACGACGGTGAGGCGCAGGTACTGGTGCTTGCTCAGCTCGTCGCCGATGATGATGAGCTTCAGGTTCTGATAGCGCGGATCGTCCGAGAGTTCCATCTTCAAGACCGCAAACGCCTCGATCAGGCGATGGACGTTCTTGTGCGGGCGGATGCGCCCGGAATAGAGCACGAAGGGATCTTTCAGCTGATAGCGCTCGAGGACCTGCCGGCGTTCTTCCGCGGTGTGATCGTGCGCCGAGCGTTCATCCAGCGCGTTGTACACGACAGAGATCCGGGACTCCGGCAGGTTGAAGATGTTGATCAGATCTTCCTTCGTCGATTCCGACACCGCCACCACGTGCTCGGCGGTCTGCACCACCTTCTTCGTGCGCAGATAGGCGCGATAGTTCTGCAGCTTTGACGCGTCGTCCTGCGGGAAGAGCAGGTGGACGCAGTCGTGTACCGTCACCACCAGCCGCGACGGCATGAACACCGGCGCTTCGTGGTGCGGAACGTGGATGACATCGAACGCGCTCTTTCGCAGGCTCAACGGCACGGCGCAGTGGTTCTGCCAGAAGGTGTTGTCATCCGGCTGGAAGAGATGCTTGAAGTTCGCGGGCAGCGGCCCGAGCTCGGCGAAATTGCGATTGGACCCCAGCAGGAAGAACTCGTCCTCGTGGTTGATGGCGGCCATGTTCCGGACGAGATTCCAGATGTAAGTGCCGACGCCGAACTCGTTGATTTTGCGAATGTCGATGGCAACCCGCATATCTGTGACCTACAGTATAATCGGGTTGTGCTTAGACAGATTCTGACCGCTGTCATCGTGCTCCTGCTGGCTTCGACGCTTGCCGCCGCGGAGACGGACACGGTCCTGGTCTTCCCCTTCGAGAATCAATCCACCGAACGCAATCTGGACTGGATCGGCGAAGGCATTGCCGAACTGATCATCGAGCGCCTGCAGTCCGAGCCGAACCTCTACGTCTTTCAGCGAGACGAACGGCTGGCCGGCTTCGACAAGCTCGGGATCCCGGACAGCGCCAACGTCAGCCGCGCCACCGCGATGAAGCTCGGTTGGGACAACGGTTCGGACCGCGTGATCACGGGCCGCTTCACCGGCACCGCCGAGGACTTCAGCATCTACGCCCGTCTGATCGATCTCGCTGCCGCTGGCGCGTCGCAGGAAATCAAGGTCAGCGGCAAGCTCGAAGACTTCATTCCGCTCACCAACAGTCTTTCGTGGCAGGTGCTGAAGATCATCGTGCCTGGAACCAAGACCCCCGAGTCGGACTACACGTCGCGCCCTCCGGTCCCGCGCAGCGTTTTTGAAAACTACATCCGCGGGGTTCTGGCGACGGATCCGCAGCGGCGCAGCGACTTTTTTGAAAACGCGATCCGGCTGCAGCCGAACTACTCGGCGGCGCTTTATCAGGTTGGCCGGCTGAAGCACTTCGAGGGCGACTTCAAGGCATCGAACCTGCGCCTTGAAAAGCTTTCGCAGACGGACACGAACTACATCCCGGCGCAGTTCATCATCGGGTTGAACCACTACCGTCTCGGCGACTTCACGAAAGCCGCGGCCGTATTCCAGGCGCTGCCTCAAAGCTACGACGTGCTGGTGAATCTTGGCGCGGCCCTGTCCGCGAAAGGCGACACCGCCGCGGCGCTGATGGCGTGGAGACGTGCGGCGGACCGGGATCCGTACGCTGTCGAAGCGGTGTTCAACTCCGGCTTTGCGAACTTCAATCGCGGCGAGTTCGATGCCGCAGTCCGAAACCTGGAGCAGACGTTGAAACTGCAGGGTCGCGATGGCGAGGCGATGTTCCTGCTGTCCCGATCGCTGGAACGTCTCGGCCGGCTCGACGAGGCGCAGCGCCTTATGGCTCAGGCGACACGCATGTCGCCGCGAGTCGAACGCTGGCTCACCCAGCCGCTGCCGAGGCTGGAGCGTCTGCGCTCGACACCCGACATCGAGTCGCTGCGGCTCTCCGGCTTTCAGATCGTGTGGACCCAGGAACGCCTGGCCCGCCGCGCCAAGGGACAGGAGCTCAGCGCCTGGCTCGAGTTCATCCAGACGCAGGTCGATTCCCAGCTCTTCGGCGATGCGATCCGCGAACTGAAGGAGGCGTTGCTGGTGTATCCGCGATCGTCGGATGCGCACATCCTGCTGGCGCAGATTTACGAACGCCAGAGAGCGTTCGACCAGGCCGTCGTCGAATACGAGTTGTCGATCAGCTACCGCCCGGCCGCGGAGTCTTACCTGATGCTCGCGAGGGTTCACAAGACGATGAACCAGCCCTTTCAGGCGCTGCGAGCCGTCGAGAACGCCCTCCGGCTGGAACCCGACCACGCCGCGGCAAAGGCGATGAAAGCGGAACTTCAGAAACAGCCGCCGCGAAAGCAGCAATGAGACGCGCAGGCCTGATCTTCTGTCTGGCCTTGCTTCTCGTTGTGCCTGCCGCCCGATCCCAATCCGCCGTCATCGTTCAGATCGAACTCGACGATGTCATTCATCCGATCAGCGCCGAATACCTGAAGCAGGGAATTGCCCACGCCGGCGAGGTCGGCGCGAGGGCCGTGATCGTGCGGATCAATACTCCGGGCGGGCTGGTGGATTCGATGCGGCAGATCGTGGAAGCGATTCTCTCCTCGCCGGTGCCGGTCATCACGTTCGTCGGGCCGAATGGCGCCCGCGCCGCATCGGCCGGATTCTTCATTCTTCTTGCCGGAGACGTCGCGGTGATGGCGCCCGGCACCAATTCGGGTGCGGCGCATCCGGTTTCGATCACGGGCGGGAAGATCGAAGACGTGATGGAGAAGAAAATCCTCAACGACGCTTCCGCCTACATCCGGGCCTACACGACCAAGCGCGGCCGCAATGCGGCGCTGGCGGAGAAAGGCGTCGTCGACAGCCAGTCCTTTACCGCGGAAGAGGCGCTGCGCGAGAAGCTGATCGATGCGGTTATCAATGACGTGCCGTCGATCGTGCAGCAGTACGACGGCAGGGAAGTCCGGCGCTTCAATGACCAGACGGTTCAACTGAAGCTGCAGGGCGCCGCGATCGAAGTCTTCCCGATGGGTGTGCGGCAGCAGATCCTGTCGCGTGTGCTCGATCCAAACGTCGCGTTCGTTCTCGCGCTGCTCGGAATCGTCTGCCTCTACGTCGAAATCACCCATCCCGGCCTGATCATTCCCGGAGTGGTCGGCGCCATCAGCCTGGTGCTCGCGCTGTTCGCGTTCAACCTCCTTCCGGTCAACTGGGCGGGCGCGGTCCTGATCCTGTTGGCGATCGCGCTGTTCGTGCTTGAAGCGACTGTGACGAGCCACGGTGTGCTTGCGCTGGGCGGATGCGTCGCGATGATCGCGGGCGGCGTGATGCTGGTGGAAGGGCCGATCCCGCAGCTGCGCATTCATTTTGCGACGACGCTGGCGGTGACCGTCCCGCTCGCGTTCATTACGGTTTTCCTGGTACGGCTTGTCTTTCTGTCGCATCGGCGTAAGGCGGTGACGGGACAGGAGGGCATGATTGGCGAAATGGGTGTCGCGGTTTCGGACATCCATCCCGAGGGTAGAGTTATGGTGCACGGCGAGTACTGGGCTGCTGAGGCGGCCGCTCCCATCGCGGCGGGCACGAAGGTGCGCGTGGTGAATGTGCACGGCCTCAAGGTGCAGGTGGAGGCAGACAAGGAGCTGGTATGAGCACGTTGCCGTTGTGGCTGATCGGATTCGTGGTGATCGTGATCTGGCTGATGAATTCTCTGCACGTCCTGCGCGAATACGAGCGCGGGGTCATTTTCAGGATCGGCCGGCTTCTCCCGCAACCGAAGGGCCCGGGCCTGATCTGGGTGTTCTTCCCGATCGACCGGATTGTTCGTATTGCCTTGAGAACCATTACGTTGGACGTTCCGACCCAGGACGTCATCACCTCCGATAACGTCAGCGTCAAAGTGAACGCCGTGGTTTATTTTCGCGTGGTGGACCCAACTCGCGCCGTCATTGAAGTAGAGAACTATCTTTACGCGACGTCGCAGCTGGCGCAGACCACGCTCCGGTCAGTGCTTGGAGAAGTCGGTCTGGACGATCTGCTGAGCCAGCGCGAGAAGCTGAACCATCGGTTGCAGGAAATCCTGGACCTGCACACCGACCCCTGGGGCATCAAGGTGGCGCTGGTGGAGATCAAGGGTGTGGACCTGCCGGAACTGATGCAGCGGGCGATGGCCCGGCAGGCGGAGGCGGAGCGCGAGAAACGCGCCAAGATCATCCACGCGCAGGGCGAGTATGAGGCGGCGCAGAGGCTGTCGGACGCGGCCCTGAAAATTCAGGATCAGCCGGTCGCGGTGCAGTTGAGATATTTGCAGACGCTGACGGAAATCGGCATGGAGAAGAACACCACGATCGTGTTTCCAATCCCGGTCGACTTCCTGGCGTACTTCATCAAAGGCGGAGGAAAGTCGTAAATGGAAGAACAGGCTTCTTGGAAAGGTCACACCTTCACGCTGATGATCTTCGGCGGGATCGTGGCGTTGTGCTCCATCTTCTTTGTCCTCGGAATGCTCGTCGGCCGGACACAGGCTCAGAAGATCGCCACCGCCGATGCGGCCCCGAAGCCGGCCGCCTCGAAAGACGCGCTGGCAATGAAGGACGAGCGGCCCGAATTGACCGTCGAACGGCCGCAGCGCCCGGCGCTCGAGGACATCCCCGCGAAGCCGGAACCGCTCCCCGTTACTCCCGCTCCCGTTCAGAAGGCCGCGGAGCCGCCACCTCCGCCCCCGCCGCCACAATCGCAGCCGGCGGCAACCGGAAGCAGCTACCAGGTTTCCGCCATGAGCAAGCAGGCCGACGCCGAGAAGCTCGTGAACAAGCTGAAGTCCCAGGGATTCCCGCGAGCCTTCATGCTGATGCCCGCGTCCGGTGACGCGAAACCCGTCTACCGCGTGCAGGTGGGGCCGATCGCGGACCCGACGGAAGCGGAGTCTACGCGGCTGAAACTGGTCGCCGCCGGGTATACGCCCATCAAGAAATAGAGGGAAGGAATTTCAAATCAAGACGACGAGATGTCCAATCTGCAATTTCGGATTTCGGATTTGAAATTCTCTGGCCTCCTTGGAGTCGTGTCGGGCCTTCTCCTGGTCCTTTCCCTACCCAAGCCGGACTTTTATCCATTCGGCTGGATCGCCCTGATCCCGCTGCTGTTCGCCATCCAGCAGGCGACCCGCTTCAAACACGCTTTCACGGCCGCATATTCCGCGGGCGTGATCTTCTTCGCCGGAACCTTCTACTGGTTCACCGAAACCATGCTCATTTACGGCGGCATCGACAAGCTGCCTGCTTTCGGCGTCGGCCTGGGATTCTCCTTCACGTTCGCCTTCCACTTCGTCATCTTCGCGTACCCCGTCTGGCTCGCGTCCCGCCGCTGGGGACCTGCCGGCCTGCTCGCCGCCGCCCCGGTCTGGGTCGCGGTGGAACTGCTTCGAGCCCACTGGTTGTCCGGATTCCCGTGGATGCTCAACGGGTACGCGCTCGCCCCATTCGCCGGTCTGCTTCAGATTGTCACCGTCACCGGAATCTACGGCCTGTCGTTCATCGCGACGGCGGCGAACAGCGCGTTCGCGCTCGGCCTGGCGACGAAGAACACCAGAATCGTTGCGGGCACCGGCATTGTGGCTGTCGGCCTCTCGCTTCTGCCGATCATTCCCGCGCCGGCCGCGCCGTCCGGCGATTCCGCGAACGTGAGAATCGTGCAGACCAACATCTCGCTCGATCATCATTGGGAAGACGCGAATGCATCTCGTCAGTTGATGGACGACATCGAGAAGCTGTCTACGACGACGCCGGGAACGACAGACTTGATCACGTGGCCCGAGACTCCGGCGCCGTTTTATTTGAATGAGGATCCGGAGTTCCGCCAGCGGATCCAGCGTATCGCGCAGAACTCAAAGGCGGCGGTGCTCCTCGGGTACATCGACAAAAAGGATGATGGCCCGACGAATAGCGCCGGCCTTGTGGACCCGGGAGGCCAGCAGGTCTCGCGCTTTGACAAGACTCACCTGGTGCCGTTTGGCGAGTACGTCCCGTTGAAAGGCCTGCTGGTGTTCGCCGACAGCTTCACGAAGCAGGTCGGCGACTTCAAGCCGGGCACCGAGCTCACCCTGAGTCCGCTCAAGGGGCATCAGTTCTCGACCATCATCTGTTACGAAAGCATCTTCCCCGACCTTGTCCGTCAGTTCGTCGACCGGGGCGCGGAGATGCTTGTCCTGATCACCAACGACGGCTGGTTTGGCGAGTCGTCGGCGCCGTTTCAGCATCTGCGGATGGGCGTGGTGAGGGCGGTGGAGAACCGGCGATATATGGTGCGTACCGCGAATACGGGAATCAGCGCGATAATAGATCCGTACGGCCGGATCGAGCAGCCCACGAAGCTGGGGCAGCGGACGGTCGTGGACGGGAAAGCGTATTTCCGGTCCGAGCGAACGTTTTACACAAGGTACGGCGACGTGTTCGCGTATCTGAACGCCGTGGCCGCAGTCATCGTTCTGGTCGCGGCATTAAGGAGAAAAAATGTACGAAGATCTCATTGAAAGGTTCGGCCAGGTCAAAACTCGCAGTCAGGAAGTGCGGAGGTTCCTTTGACGGACCCGGAAAGGAACGGCAGCTCGATGAACTGCAGAAGGTCATCAGCGAGCCGAACTTCTGGAACGACCAGCAGCGTTCCAGCCAGACACTGCAGCAGCGCGCCCGCCTCGAGGAGACGCTCGAACTCGACCGCAAGGTCGTCCGCCAGATCGACGACGTCGAAGCCCTGATGGAGCTTGCCCGCGAGGGCGAACCCGTCGGCGACGAGTTCGCCGGCCAGCTCAAGGAACTTGAAGCCTTTCTCGAAAAAACCGAAACAAAGGTTCTGCTTTCCGGCGACAACGACCGTCTGAACGCGATCGTCAACATTCATCCGGGCGCCGGTGGCGTCGAAGCGCAGGACTGGGCCGAAATGCTGATGCGCATGTACGTGCGCTGGGCGGAACAGAACGGTTTCAAGGCGCAGGTGCTCGATTACCAGGATGGTGAAGAAGCGGGCATCAAGTCTGCCACGATCAACATCATTGGCGAGTTTGCGTTCGGCTATCTTTCTTCCGAGACCGGCGTCCACCGGCTCGTGCGCATCTCTCCGTTCGATTCGGCAAAGCGCCGGCATACGTCGTTTGCGTCGGTCGCGGTGTATCCCGAGATCGACGACAAGATCGACGTCGTGGTCGACGAGAAGGATCTTCGCATCGACACTTACCGGTCCTCCGGGAAGGGCGGCCAGCACGTCAACACGACGGATTCGGCGGTGCGTGTGACTCATATCCCGACGGGCATCGTCACGCAGTGCCAGAACGAGCGCTCCCAGCACAAGAACAAGGAAGTCTGCATGAAGGTGCTGCGCGCGCGTCTGTACGAGCTGGAAGTGGAGAAGCATCGCGCCAAGTCGAAGGGCATCGAGGATTCGAAGCTGGACATTGCGTTCGGCAGCCAGATCCGCTCGTACGTGATGCAGCCGTACCGCATGGTGAAGGACGTCCGGACACGAGTCGAGGTCGGCGACGTGGACCGCGTGCTCAACGGCGATCTCGAAGTGTTCATGAAGGCGTACCTGCAGACGCGGATGGGCGCCGCGTAATGTCATGTTGAGACTCGACTCGGACGTCCAGTTCATCAAAGGCGTCGGACCCAAACGCGGCGAGCTTCTGAAGTCGCGCGGTCTCAAGAGTGTCGAGGATCTGCTCCTGCACATTCCCCGCAGCTACCAGGATCGGGCGCGCTTCATTCCCCTGAACGCGCTGAAAGTCGGGCAGGAGACCGCGATCCAGGCCAGGGTCTACCGCAGCCGCGTGATCCAGACACGGACGCGCGGCAAGATCCTGGACGTCATCTTGACGGACGGCACCAGCTTTGTGCACGCGAAGTGGTTTCACGGCGGATACCTGCAGCAGAACAAGGTATTCGCCGCGGGCCGCACCCTGGTGATGTTCGGCCGAGTCGACTACGACAATTACGAATCCAGCTTTGTTTTCTTCAACCCCGAGTTCGAAGTCGTCGATGAGACAGACGAGTCGTCGTCGCTCGACATCGGCCGCGTTGTTCCGATCTACGAAGAGGTGGCCAGCATCACCAGCCGGCAGTTCCGCCGCATTGTTTCGACGGCGCTGGCACAGCTCGGCGACAACATCGACGATCCGCTTCCGGAGGACGTCCGCAGCTCCTGCGGCCTGCCGGATCTGAAGACGTCGCTGCATCACATCCACTTTCCCGACGCCAATGATGACCTCGCGCGTCTGTGCGCGCGCGATTCTCCGTATCACCATCGCTTTATCTTCGAGGAGTTCTTCCTGCTCGAGTTGATCTTTGCGCTGCGCCGTTTTCAGACGCGAAGCGTGAAAGGCGTCCGCTTCCACACGGACGACAAGGTTCGAGAACAGGTGAAGCGGATCCTTCCTTTTCATCCGACAAATGCGCAGAAGAGGGTCCTGAAGGAAATCGTCGAAGACCTCAAGGCCGAGTTCCCGATGAACCGCCTGATGCAAGGCGACGTGGGCAGCGGAAAAACCATCGTGGCCTTCGAGTCGATCGTGATCGCTGTTGAAAACGGGTACCAGGCCGCGCTCATGGTCCCGACGGAAATTCTCGCGGAACAGCACTTCATCAACGCGAAGCGGATTCTGTCGGGCCTGAATTACAACATCGCCGTCATGCGTGGCGGTCTGCGTAAATCGGAGAAAGACGCCGTCCTGCAGCGCATCGCCTCCGGCGAGATTCACCTGGTGATCGGAACGCACGCGTTGATCGAAGAGCACACGCAGTTCAAGAATCTCGGGCTGGTGATCGTCGACGAGCAGCATCGCTTCGGCGTCGTGCAGCGCCTGCAGCTGATGGCCAAAGGCGACAATCCCAATACGCTCGTCATGACGGCGACGCCGATCCCGCGCACGCTCGCGATGACGCTGTATGGCGACCTCGATCTTTCCGTCATCGACGAGATGCCGCCGGGCCGCACACCCATCCGCACGATGCACTACACCGAACGCGACAGCGAACGTGTCCACGCGATGATGGCGAAGGAGATGGACGAGGGGCGGCAGTGTTACGTGGTGTATCCGCTGATCGAGGAGTCCGAGAAGATCGACATCCGGTCCGCGACCGAGGGCTATCAGAAGCTGGCTGCCGCGTTTCCGGATCGCAAGGTGGCGCTCCTCCACGGCCGGCTCAAGAGCGATGAGAAAGAAGCGATCATGAAGGCCTTCGCCGCCGGCGCGATCGACATCCTGGTTTCAACAACGGTTATTGAAGTCGGCGTCGACGTTTCCAATGCCACCGTCATGGTGATCGAACACTCCGAGCGTTTCGGCCTCGCTCAACTGCACCAGCTTCGCGGCCGCGTCGGCCGTGGCGCGCACCAGTCGCTCTGTATCCTGATGACTGGTCCCGCCGTCAGCGAGGTTGGGCGGCAGAGAATCAAGGCGATGGTCTCGACCACGGACGGATTCAAACTTGCCGAGGTCGACCTTCAGATTCGCGGCCCCGGCGAAATGGCCGGCACCCGGCAGTCCGGCCTGCCGGAGTTTCGCAACGCCAATCTGCTGACCGACGCGCATCTGTTGAAGCTGGCAAAAGAAGAGGCGGAACGCTGGGTCAACCGGAATGAGGAGCGCGAAGCCCTGATCCAGCGTCTTTCCGCGCGCCAGGGTGGGATTAACGCGGCCGGGCTGATGAACGTTGGTTGAAGCTCGAAATCGCGGCCTCGTATTCTTCCGTCAGCATCCGCAGGTGCCAGGCCGTACTGAAACGTTCCTCCGACATTCGTGCGATTCCGCGGCGGCCCATCTCGCGCGCTCCTTCGGGATCGTCCAGCAGTCGTTTCATGGCGTCCGCGCACGCGCGTGGATCGGGCGCCGGCATTAGAAATCCTTCGACCCCGTCGGTCACGAGGTCCGGAATGCCACCCGTTCGCGTCGCCACCACGGGCCTTCCGTAAGCCATCGCTTCCTGCACCACCAGTGGACAGTTTTCCGGCTGGATTGCGGGAAACACCAGCGCCGCTGCCTCATTGAACTTCCGGCGGAGATCGTCGCCGCGAAGATAACCCGAAAACCGGACGCGCTCTTCCAGCCCGAGCCGTTTCACGTCGGCGCGGAGGGCCGGTTCCATGTTGCCTGTTCCGACGATGTCGAGCGTGGAGTCCGCCGGCAGGCTTTGCATCGCTTCGATGGCGATCTGCGGTCCTTTCGTCTGGTGCAGACGTCCCACAAAGATGAAGTGCCGGTCGTTCTGCGGCGGCTGATATGGCTCAATCGGAGGTGCGCTCACGGGAATCACACCGACCTTCACCTTGCCTCCGAGCGCCTGCTCAATCCGCTCGCGCATGTACGGACTCTGCGTGTTGAGTTGCGACTGGCGGGAAAACAGGCGCTGGTTGCGCTTCGTGCGAAACAGCCGCACGGGTCCGCGCGGATTCCAGGCTTCGAGGCATCCTGCCGAAAAACAGATCGCGCCGCATTTCTCATTGCAGGCTTGTCCGGTGTCCGCGCGGACGTAGTAGCGAATGGGACAGAGAAAGTCGACGTCATGTATGGAACGCAAAACCGGAAAGGATTTCAGAAGCCAGCGTGTAACGGAGAGATTCGCCGGCTGGTAGTGCAGGTGAATGACATCCGCCTTGAAGAGCGCCTGGCATTCCTGAATTCGTGAGAGCGTTGCGGACGTGTCTTCCCGGGAATCCAGTCCAGGCACGAGAAACGAAATGTCTCCCTGCGCCAGGGGCGGGCGTGATCGCGGTTTCGCATGAACCAGACCGGTGACGTGGCCGGCCTCCTGCAACAGGCGGCGGATATTCGAGATGTAGTCTTCTCTCCCGCCGTGCTCCTCGCGCTCATTGATGAACAGGATCCTCATCGTTTTGTGAGCGTGTTCCAGGCGGCGACTCTGCCCTTGAGCGCCTTGCAGAGCTCGTCCAATTCCTGGTAGCCCCGGCGGCGTTCCCATTCCCAGTGCAGCGTCAGGCATGTCGGAAAGGCCGACGGGCCGGACTTCAGGTTCGCCAGGATTTCGTGGGCGCGTCCGTAGTGCGGTGGATAGGAGGGAAGGTAGACCGACGCGGGAGAGATTGCGAATGCGTCGAGTTTTCCGACAGACGGGACGGTTTCCGGTCCGCCGCACACGACAGGGAAACGCGTGGCCAGCACGGCGAGCTGCGATTTGGACATCCGGTTGAAAGGCGCGACAAACACTTCTGCGCGGATTCCGGTGAGGCGGTGGAGTTCGTGATCGCCATAAGCCACAAGTTCGGCAAAGAAGCCGTCATCGATATCGAGAAACTCCGAGTGCGGACGCGGAGCCCGCGTGTGGTGCGTGATGCCATGCAGGCCGATCGTGGCGCCTTCGGCGGCGATCGTCCGGATGATGCTACATTCTTCGTCCGACAGGGAGCGGGTTTCCGTGCGGTTCATCTCGAGCGGACAAAGGGCCGGCTGCGGAGTTGAGGCCAGCATATAGGGAATCCCGTGCGACGCCAGCACGCGATGGAACGCCATGAAATCGGCGGAGGGAACGAAGCGGTTCATTTCCTCAGTCCACGCGGGAAAGTCGTCGACCCGGATGAGAAAGAGATCCGTCATACGAATTTCGCGAAGACCTTGCCGATCCGGTCCGCGATCCGGATCTTGTCGTAGCGTTCCTTTGCCAGCGCCTGTCCGCGGCTGCCCAGCTGGCGGCGCAGGCTTTCAGAGGTTCGGATCTTGTCCAGCGCTTCCGCGAGAGACGAACTGTTGCCCGGATCCGCCAGCAGGCCTGCGTCCCCGATGACCCAGGGCATCGAGCCGCACCGTGTGGCGACCACCGGAATTCCGCAAGCCATCGCTTCCGCCAGAGTCATGCCGAACTGTTCGCGCACACCAAAGGTGGGGAGACTTGGGAGCACGACCACACTGCTCAATCGGTACAACTGGTCGATCTGCCCATAAGGAAGCGCGGCGTGGACGGAGGCGATGGCCTCGAGATCGAACCGCCGCAGGAACTCTTCGAGCGGCTTTCGCTCCGGCCCGTTGCCCACAAACAACATCCGAACGTTCGGACCGAGCAGGCGCGCGGTGGCGGCAAGATCATAGATCCCTTTTTCGCGGACAAGCCGGCCGGCATAGGTGATGACGAACTGATCGGCCGTGACCGCGAAGCGATCCTGCCACTGTTTGCTTGCCGGTCCGGGCGTGAGCCGTTCCAGATCCAGGCCGAACGGCATGACGGTGATCCGATCGGGCGCCACGCCTTCGGTCAGCAAAACGTCGCGGGCATCGGGAGTGAGCGCGAAGTAGTGGTCCGCTGCGCTGACGACCTCCTCGATGTTGCGCCGGCGGTCATCGTCGTCGAATCCGGGATAGCGGATGTTTTCCGTCGACGTGATGATCAGCGGGGCTTTCGACGTCTTCTTCGCGCGGGCGCACTGCGACGAGAATGTGGTGCCGATTTCGGCGGAGTGCACGAGGTCGAAACCACGGAGCTTTTTCTCGAGCCCGGGCATGAAGTAACGCTGTCCTTTGATCCGCGACCGGTAGGAGTTGAGCACGCTCCGGTTGGAGATCGAGTCTTTCCAGCGCAGGTACTCTGTCGGAATCTTCAGGGTGTCCGTGTCCACGGAATGCTGCGCGAGGCCATACGCCCGGAGGTCGTAGCGGTCCAGTAGCGGCTCGTAGCTCTGGAGTTCGAACACCGAGAGTCCCGGTCCGCGGACCAGCGCGATGCGCTTCCGTGCGCTGGTCATGCGGCGGTCTCCGGTTTTCGCGCGATCACGATGTGGCCGATCCCGTTGTGGGGTTCGAAAAACGCAGTGTCCAGGAACAGGAACGCGCGCTGGACGAGCAGGCAAAACGCGACTCGGCAGCTTTCCAGCACATTGGGATCCTAAGCTTAGAATTCCACGTGGACAAGTTGTCGC
>JADMIO010606989.1_pt1 | contig 61545 bp, 58 predicted proteins | sample 8958161 | NCBI WGS metagenome assembly JADMIO01 (sample SAMN16585339, study PRJNA669376) | soil metagenome | isolation source: Crop rotation soil | place: USA: Cullars Rotation, Alabama | collected 2011
CGCGACAACTTGTCCACGTGGAATTCTAAGCTTAGGATCCCAATGTGCTGGAAAGCAAGGTGCTGACGGGCGGTGTCGACGCCAACGCGCTGCAGCGCCCGAAGCGCTTCTTCGGCGCCGCGCGTAAACTCGAAGAAGGCGGCTCGCTGACCATCATCGCGACGGCGCTCATCGACACCGGCTCGCGGATGGACGAAGTCATCTTCGAAGAATTCAAGGGCACCGGTAACAGCGAACTTCAGCTCGACCGCAAAGTCGCCGACCGCCGCATCTTCCCAGCCATCGATGTGCTGAAATCCGGCACGCGCAAAGACGAACTCATCACGCCGAAAGAGCATCTGCAGAAGATGTACGTGCTGCGCCGCATCCTCTCCCCGATGGGCACGCAGGACGCGGTCGAGTTCCTCCTCGACAAGCTCAAAGGGTCGAAGAACAACGAAGACTTCTTCCAGAGCATGAATACGTAACCGGTCCGGCTAGCCGCGCGCTTTCGCGCGCTGGCCGGGTCGCGGCGCTCGCGCTAGTCTCCGTTGAGGAGACGCCCGCCCATGCTCAAAATCTTTCACACCCCGCCGTCGCGTTCAGTGCGCATCGTCTGGCTCTGCGAAGAAATGGGCATCCCCTACGAGCCGATCACCGTGCCGTTCGGCGGCCCGCGCCCACCTGGCTTCAAGGAAGCGAGCCCGCTCGGCCAGCTCCCCGCGATCGACGACGACGGCGTTCGCATGATCGAGAGCGTCGCCATCATGCAATATCTGCTCGCCAAGCATGGGCCTACGCCGCTCGAAGTGACGCGCGACGAGCAGGACTTTCCCGCTTATCTGCAATTCCTCGAATTCGGCGAAGCCGGCCTCACTGCCATCGGCAATGCGTTCGTCGCCACCAAATTCCGCGCGCCGGACGACCAGAAAGAAAACTGGACGGTGAACTACGTCGTTGACGTCATGCGCAAGCGCATGGGGGTCATCGCCGCGCGCTTGGCGCAGCACGACTACATGGCCGCTGATCGTTTCACCGCGGCCGACATCTGCGTCGGGTGGTCCGTCGGCATCGCCAAATTTTTTGGCGTGGTGGAGGAGTTCGAGCCTGCCGTGCAGGCCTATTGCGATCGCATCACTGCGCGGCCCGCGTATCAGAAAGCTGCAGCGACAGAGCAATAGTGCGGAATACCTCAGTCATTCCAGACACGCGGAACGCGTGATCTGGAATCCAGAAGACGACGGAGCACAGGGTGTGGCCCCTGGATTCCAGATCGCGCCTGCGGCGCATCTGGAATGACTGAGATTACGGAATGAGGACAAGGCTTCCCGTCGTGTTGCGCCCTTCCAAATCGCGATGCGCTTGCGCTGCATCGGCAAGTTTGTACCGCGTCGGCGGCGCGATTTTCACCGCGCCCTGCTCCAACACCGCAAACAAATCCGCCGCCGTTTCATCCAACAGCGCGGCCGTGCGCACATAGGCAAACAATGTCGGCCGCGTGAGATAGAGCGATCCCTTCTGCGCCAGCGTCAGCGGATTGAACGGAGGCGGCGCGCCCGACGCATTGCCGAAACTCACCATCGTGCCGAGCATACGCAAACTATCGAGCGAAGCATCCCACGTGTCCTTGCCAACGCCATCATAGACAACGTGCGCGCCCTCGCCGCTGGTGAGTTCGCGCACGCGAGCGGCGATGTCATCGCGACCCTGCACAATCAGATGATCCGCGCCGAGCTTCTTCGCGATCTCAAGTTTTGCTTCGCTGCCTGCGGTCGCGATCACCGTCGCGCCAAGATGCTTGGCCCATTGCACAAGGATTTGCCCAACGCCGCCGGCGGCCGCGTGCACGACCACGACGTGACCGCGTTCCACGCGAAACGTCTTGCGCAGAAGATAACGCGCAGTCATGCCCTTCAGCATCGCCGCCGACGCGACATCGAACGAAATTGCATCCGGCAACTTCACCGCTTTGTCTTCGTGCACGACAAGCGCTTCCGCATACGCGCCGATCGGCGCTGTGCATGAGCCAACGCGATCGCCAACTTTGAAGCGCGTCACGCCGGCGCCAATCGCATCGACAACGCCAGCCGCTTCCGTGCCGAGCCCGCTCGGTAGCTTGATCGGGTAAAGCCCGCCGCGATGATACGTGTCGATGAAATTGACGCCGATCGCCTCGGTGCGAATGCGGATGTCGTTGGCGCCAAGCGATGGCGCGTCGACCTCGACCAGCCGCATCACCTCGGGCCCGCCGGTATGTTCAATCCTGACCGCCTTCATCGATGCTTCTCCTCAGTCATTCCAGACACGCCGCAGGCGTGATCTGGAATCCAGGGGCCAACTCACAGCTCTACCATCCCTGGATTCCAGATCGCGCTCCGCGCGTCTGGAATGACTGAGATGTAGGTGCGCGCGTATTGCTCCGTCACTGCGCACTCACGCATTGCAGCGCGCCGTAGCCGCTTTCATCGCCGTCGTTCGCATCGAGATCGCGCACGGCGTCGGCCGGCCGATCCGTGGCGATCATCGCTAGCCCCGTATCCGCGAACACGGCGTATTGGTCTTGATGCGCGCGCGCGAAGCGTGCGTCCCACGAATTGCCGCCGCCGAGCGTACCGAAACGCGCCTCCACGCCTGCCTGCGCCAGCGCGACATTGAGCGAAGAGTTCGGCTCATCGACGCCGGTCCACGCCACGACGTGCGCGAGATCGGCGCCGCGCCGGCGCAGCTCGTCGAGATCGCCTTCCGTTTCAATCGTGACGTAGAGCATCGCTTCAGGCGCCAAGTCCGCCAGCCTCGCCGCCGCCGACACGCTGTTGGTGACGAAGACGACGCGGTTCATGGCGTTCGCCGCGCGCACGGCCGCAATCACGTCCTCGTACGCAACGCTGCGCTTGATATCGAGTTCAAGCACCGTCCTGTGCTCCGCCCAATCCAACGCTTGCCGCAGGCTTGGCGGATGAAATTCCGTCAGCGCGCCGTCATCGTCCTTCAGCCGCAGCGCTTGCACTTGCGCGACGGTGAGCCGGCTCACCGCGCCGTGGCCATCGGTCAGATCACCCACGTCGTCGTCGTGCAGCAGCACAAGCCCATCACGCGCGGCTTGTACGTCAGCTTCAACAAACGCCGGCGTTTGCGCCAAAGTTCGTGCGTACGTCTCCAGCGCATTCTCCGGATAGCCTGGTCCCGGTCCGCCACGATGCGCGGACACGATCGTCTGGCTGCGCTCACGCAAGCAATCGAAGAACGCCGGCAAGTCTATTGGCGCGAGCGCAGATGCGTGTGAGGGTTGCTCCGAGGGATCGCCGACACGCGGACCAACAACCGCGTCGCACGCGACCAATCCCAACATCGCCGCCGTAGCGAGGAAGCTTCTCATGCGAGGGTCTTGTTGAAAAACGCAATCGTGCGCGCGTTCGCCAAGTCCGTCGCCGTCGCGTCGTAGTGCGCGCCGCCTTCGCGCGTGAACGCGTGATCCTGCTCGGCGTATTCGTAGACTGTCACGAGCGGATTATCTTTCAGCGTCTCGCGGATGGTGTTGAGCGCCTCAACCGGGATGAAACTGTCCTTCATCGGGTTGTGCAGCATCAGCGGCTTCTTGATGTTCTTGGCCTCATCCAGCTTCGTGTGGATGCCGCCGCCATGATAGGCGACGCTCGCATCGCTATCGGTCCGGCAGGCGGCCAGGAACGCCAGATACCCGCCCATGCAATAGCCCATGACTCCGGCCTTGGCCGCCCCCATCCCGCGCGCATGCGCCAACGTCGCCGCCACGTCGCGAAGTGCGGCGTCCTTGTCGAGCGCATTCATGAGCTCGATCGCCCGCTTCCATTCGCCTTCGCTTTGATCGGTAAGTTCGATGCCTGGCTCGATCCGCCAGAACAGGTCCGGCGCGATCGCCAGAAAGCCCTCGCGCGCCAGCCAATCCGCCTTGCCGCGCATCACCGCGTTGATCCCAAAAATCTCCTGCACGACCACGACGGCGCCCTTGGGCGGCCCGTCGGGCCGAGCGACGTAAGCCTTGAACGCACCATCGGGACCTTTGACGTCCACCCAATCACCCATCTCCAAGCTCCTGGCTGTCTGTCCGCCTTGGTGGGCGTTATAGACACCCAGCGCGCGAAATGCGCGAAGGATTCGAGACAATGAAATTCACCGTCAATGTCGAATGCAGCCCTGAGGAAGCGCGCCGCTTCATCGGCCTGCCGGACGTCACGCCGATCAACGAAGCGCTTGTCGGCGAGATGCAGAAGCGCATGGAAGCGAACATGGCGCTGATGAGCCCCGACACCATGATGCAGTCGTGGATGAGCGTCGGCACGCAAGCGCAAGATGCGTTCTTGAAGCTGATGACGAGCGCCACAGGCGCCGCCGCGACGACGCGCGCGAAGCCTTGAAGCGCGCATGCAGTTGCACGTGAAAACACCTAATTGCTTTTAGCGAATTTCACATGAAACGAGACACGATCGCAGCGCTTGCAACTGGCGCCGGTCGTGCGGGCGTGGCGATCGTGCGCGTTTCCGGGCCGCATGCGCGCAACGTGCTGAAAAGCCTTATTCCAGTGCATTTTCCGCGTGTGCGCGAAGCGACGCACGCGCGTTTCATCGATGCGCGCGACAATAGCATCATCGATCAAGGCGTCACGCTCTTCTTCGAAAATCCCGCGAGCTTTACCGGCGAAGACGTCGCTGAATTGCACGTGCATGGCGGGCCCGCCGTTGTCGCTGCAATCATCGACGCGTGCTTGCGCGTTGACGGCGTACGCATCGCTGAACCTGGCGAGTTCACGCGCCGTGCGTTCGAGAATGGCAAGCTCGATTTGGCGGAAGCTGAAGGGCTCGCCGATCTCATCGATGCGGAGACTGAAGGCCAGCGCAAGCAAGCCGTGCGGCAGATGCGCGGCGCGCTTTCAGCGCTCTACGAAGGCTGGCGCGTGCGATTGATCGAAGCGGCGGCGCTCATCGAAGCCGAGATCGATTTTCCCGACGAGGACCTGCCGGGCGCGCTGGCGCAAAAGGCCGGGCCGATCCTCGAAACGCTCGCCGCGGACATGGAAAGGCACCTCGACGACGCTCATCGCGGCGAACGGGTCCGCGACGGCTACCGGATCGCCATCATCGGCCCCCCCAACGCCGGCAAATCGAGCCTCCTGAACGCCCTCGCGCGCCGGGAGGCCGCCATTGTCTCGGATATCCCCGGGACAACGAGGGACGTGGTTGAGGTTCGCCTTGTGCTGGGCGGCTTTCCCGTCTGGATCGCCGATACCGCCGGCCTTCGGGAGGCCGCCGACGCCATCGAGGCCGAAGGCGTGCGCCGGGCGCTGGAACGAGCCGAGGAGGCAGACCTGCGGATCGGCGTCGTGGAAGCGGGGAGCGACGTGCCCTCATCGCTGAGTTCGGCGCTTGGGCCAGAAGATTTCCTGGTTCGCTCTAAAGCTGACCTCATCCGCCAGACCGTGGAGTATGCGGAATATGGCTCGCTGGGCGTGTCGGCGATGACCGGTGAGGCGATCCCGGAGCTGCTCTCGGAGCTGAGCCGTCGTGTGGCCCGAACGCTTGGCGGGCAGGAAGCGCCAGCTCTGACCCGAGCCCGCCATCGGCGGCTGGTAGAGGAGGCGCGCAGTGCGCTGATAGCGGGCTGCCGGGCGCTTTCCAGCGGACCCGAGTTGGCGGCCGAGGACGTCCGCCGGGCCGCAACCGCCATTGGCCGTCTTACAGGCCGGATCGACGTCGAGGACCTCCTGGACGAGATCTTCTCGACCTTCTGCATCGGCAAGTAATTGCAGCGCTTTTCGCCCGTTCCACGCGAAACAGGTTTCCGAGCGTTAGCACCGTTCCATGTGAAACGATCCCCGTGGGGCAAGGCTCGCGCGGCGGGGGTTTTTCCGCTATGAGACCGGCCCCAATGCCCACCCAGGACAGCCATTTTGACGTCATCGTCATCGGCGGCGGCCATGCCGGCTGCGAGGCCGCAGCCGCGTCCGCGCGCCTGGGCGCCAAGACACTGCTGCTCACCCACAAGCTTGAAACCATTGGCGAGATGAGCTGCAACCCGGCCATTGGCGGTTTGGGCAAGGGGCACCTGGTCCGGGAGATCGACGCCCTCGACGGAATCATGGGCCGAGTGGCCGACGCCGCCGGAATCCAGTTTCGACTGCTCAATCGCTCCAAGGGGCCTGCGGTCCGGGGACCCCGGGCGCAGTCCGACCGAAAGCTCTACCGGCAAGCCATGCAGTCCGCCCTGGCGGACCAGTCCGACCTGACGGTCCTACCGGGCGCCGTGGAGGATTTGATCGTCGAAGATGGCCGGGTGACCGGTCTGACCACGGCAGACGGGCGGTCCTACCGGTCTGACCGGGTCGTACTCACCACGGGGACGTTCCTGAAGGGCGTCATCCATATCGGCGATAAGCGCACGCCGGCGGGGCGTCACGGCGAAGCGCCGGCGATCGGGCTCTCGGATCGCTTGTACCAAGCGGGTTTTGCGATGGGCCGGTTGAAGACCGGCACGCCGGCGCGCCTCGACAAAAACTCGATCGATTGGGCCTCGCTCGAATTGCAGCACGGCGACGCAGAGCCATCGCCATTCTCGTTCCTGACCGATGCGATCACCAACGAGCAAGTGCCGTGCGGCGTCACTTACACGAACGCCAACACGCACCGGATCATCGAAGACTCGATCACGCAAAGTGCTGTGTATTCCGGCGCGATCAGCGGAAGAGGGCCGCGCTATTGCCCGTCGATCGAGGACAAAGTCGTGCGCTTCGCCGAGAAGAGCGCGCACCAGATTTTCCTAGAGCCAGAAGGCCTCCCAGATTCGGAACACGGCGACACCATCTATCCGAACGGCATCTCCACCTCGCTGCCGGAGGAGGTGCAAGAGCGCTTCGTTCGCTCGATCGCCGGCCTCGAACGCGCGCGCATCAAGCGCTACGCCTATGCGATCGAGTACGACTACGTCGATCCGCGCGAACTCCTGCCGACGCTCGAGACCAAACGTATTCGCGGGCTTTACCTCGCCGGTCAGATCAACGGTACGACCGGCTATGAGGAAGCCGCCGCGCAAGGTCTTATCGCGGGTCTCAACGCGGCGCGCGCAGCGGGTGGCTCAGCGCCATTCATGCTCGACCGCGCGCAGGCCTATATCGGCGTGATGATCGACGACCTTGTCACGCGGGGCGTCACCGAGCCGTATCGCATGTTCACGTCGCGCGCCGAATATCGGCTTTCGCTGCGCGCCGACAATGCGGACCAAAGGCTCACGCCAGCGGGCATCGACCTCGGTTGCGTGGGCAGTGAGAGAACGCGCAGATTCACACAGAAAATGCGGGAAATTGAGGAGGCGAGGGCGCTGGCAAAATCGCTGTCGCTTACGCCGGCGCAAGCAAGTAAAGCCGGCTTGCAAGTGAACCAAGACGGCCAGCGCCGCGATGCGCTGCAGCTGCTTGCGTATCCCTCCATCGGCTTCGCGCAGCTCGCCGCGCTCTGGCCCCAGCTCAACGCGCTCTCGCGCGACGCCCGCGAGCAGATCGAGATCGACGCGCTCTATTCGGGTTACCTCGAACGCCAGGCGCTCGACGTCGAAGCGTTCAAGCGCGACGAAGATCTGCGCCTTGATCCCGATCTCGATTATGCGTCGATCGGCGGCCTGTCCGCCGAGGTGCGACAGAAGCTCGCCGCCGCGCGTCCGGTCACACTCGGTCAGGCCGGCCGCATCGAAGGCGTCACGCCCGGCGCGCTCACCGCGCTGCTGGCGCACGTCAAACGCGACGCGAGGAAACGAGCTTAGATGCGCGACACGCTCTTCATCATCAAAGCGCCGTTCGAAGATCCGGCGCTTGAGGGCACGTGGTTCTGTACGTCTTGCGCGACGATGGAAGGCATGCTGCTCGCCAACCCGCATTGGGGCGCGCGCATCGATGTGAAACGCATGCCGTATCCGCGGCCGCGTCACGACATCATCGCGCTGCTAGGTGAAGAGAACCAAGCCATGCCAGTGCTGGTGATCGGCGATATCGCCAACGCGCCAGGCGATGCGAAAATGTACGAAAACCGCGCGTTTCTCGACGAACCGAAAGCGATCGCGCGCTATCTCGCAAAGACCTATGGCGGGGCAGGGCCGCATCCGTGACCACACCGCGCATAGTTGTTGAAAAATGGATCGAAGCGTTCAATCGCGCTGACGTCGATGCGCTCGCCGCGATGTATCACGACGACGCCATCAACCATCAGGTCGCGAACGAGCCAGTGATCGGCCGCGAAGCAATCCGCGCAATGTTTGCCGAAGGCTTTGCCGCCGCCGAGATGATCTGCATCAAGGACAATCTCTTCGAGGACGGCGATTGGGCGATCCTGGAATGGCGCGATCCGCAAGGCCTCCGGGGCTGCGGGTTCTTCCAAGTCATCCAAGGCAAGATCGCCTTCCAGCGCGGCTATTGGGACAAGCTGTCGTTCCTCAAGCTCCACGGCCTGGAGCAGGCGGGGTGAAGTTGCACACTTCCCGTCATCCCGGACGCGCGGAGCGCGATCCGGGACCCAGGGGCAACGAGTTGCGCTCGGTCACCCCCTGGGTCCCGGGTCTACGCTGCGCTCCGCCCGGGATGACGGAGGATGGCGGCCCCCAAGTGCCCCTATGAATTACGGTCCCGAAAATCTCATTCGCGACCTCGGCGTTTCACATGAAGCCGTGGAGCGCTTGGAAACCCATCGCCGGCTCCTCGCGGATTGGTCCGAGCGCATGAATTTGATGGGTCCAAAGGAGCTGGAGCCGGAGCGGTATTGGCGCCGGCATGTGCTGGATTGCGCACAGCTGGTTCGGATTGCACCGGAGGCGCGTCGCTGGGTGGACCTCGGCGCCGGCGCCGGGTTCCCCGGCCTGATCATCGCCTGCCTGCTGGCGGACGCTCCGGGCGCCGCCGTCCATCTCGTCGAAGCCACTGGAAAGAAAGCCCGTTTTCTGGAGGAGGTGGTCCAGCTGGCCTGCTTGCCAGCCCGTGTCTTCAACGTTCGCATCGAGGATTTCGGGGCTGGAGACGGGCGCTACGACGTGGTCACCGCCCGCGCCCTCGCGCCCTTGCCGCGAATCTTTGCGTATGCGAAGCCGATTCTGGATCGCGGCGCGCAAGGTCTCTTCCATAAAGGCGCTGATTTCGACGCCGAGCTGGCCGCCGCGAACAACGCTCTAAATGGTGGGGCGTACCGGGCAGACGTGCTGGAGAGCGTGAGCGATCCGCGCGGCCGCATCATTCGCATCCGCAAGGCCGCCTGATCGCTTCGCTCCGGAAGGAGACGGGACATGCGTGCACTGGCGATCGCCAACCAGAAGGGCGGGGTGGGCAAAACGACCACCGCGATCAATCTCGGCACGGCCCTGGCCGCCGCCGGCAGCCGCGTGCTGATCTTCGATAGCGACCCGCAAGGCAACGCCTCGACCGGCGTCGACATCCATCCCGATGACCGCCAGATCACGTCGTACGAAGTGCTGGTCGGCGCACAGCCTTTGGCGAAAGCCATGCTGCCGACCAAAGTCCCGAACCTCTTCATCGTCGCGGGTGACGTGCGCCTCTCGGGCGTGGAAGGGGAGCTGATGGGCTCGACGCGCTCCCAATATTTTCTGCGCGATGCGCTGCAGACTTTCCGCGCGCAGAATGAGGTCGGCATCGATTACATGCTGATCGATTGCCCGCCGTCGCTAAATATTCTCACCGTCAACGCGCTCACCGCGTCGGACGCGGTTTTGGTGCCACTGCAAACGGAATTCTTCGCACTGGAAGGCCTCGCGCAATTGATCGCGACGATCAACGCGGTGAAGGCCAACTTGAATCCAACGTTGGAAATCCAAGGCGTCGTCCTCACCATGTACGACCGGCGCACCACGCTGTCGGACCAGGTTGCACAGGAAGTCCGCACGCACTTCCCGGACAAGGTCTATGAAACGGTGATCCCGAGAAACGTCCGCGTCAGCGAAGCGCCATCGCATGGGCTTCCGGCGATCGTCTACGATCAGAACGCGCCCGGGTCGAAAGCCTACATCCAGCTTGCCAAAGAATTGCTGGAACGGGAGCGCGCGCTGAAGGCGGCGTAAAGTTTGGCCGGTAAATTTTACCGGTGGGTAAGACATACCTAGCGAAAACTTAAATCAGAGCGAATCGCTCGGGCGTTTCGCTAGGGGCAGGAGCAGGGTCGGATGAGTGAGATCTCGAGACCGCGCGGTTTGGGCCGCGGATTGTCGGCGCTGTTGGGCGAGCCGGTGAAGACCGCCGACTTCGGCGCGCCGAAGCAAACGCCAGCCAATGCCCCGGCTTGGATTCCGGCCGCTGAGCAAGCGCGCACGGCGCCGCCCGCCGAGCCGGTGCGCAACGTGTTCGAATTGCCGACCGCCAACCCACCACCGGCTCAGCAAACCACGTCGGCCGCCGACATTGGTCCGCGCGGTCTGCCCATCGACCTGGTGCAACGCAATCCCGGCCAGCCGCGCCGTCACTTCAGTGAAAGCGAACTCAGCGAGCTTTCTGACTCGATCAAGTCGCATGGCGTGCTGCAGCCAATCTTGGTTCGTCCGATCGCTGGCGGAAAATATGAGATCGTCGCCGGCGAACGCCGTTGGCGCGCCGCGCAACGCGCGGGCCTGCATCACATTCCCGCGGTGGTGCGCGAGCTCAACGAAGTCGAAGTGCTTGAGATCGCGATCATCGAGAACGTCCAGCGGATGGATCTGAACCCGATCGAAGAGGCGCAGGGCTTCCAAGCGCTGATCGATCGCTTTGGTCGTACCCAGCAAGACATCGCCGATGTCGTCGGCAAGTCGCGCCCGCACATCGCCAACATGCTGCGGCTCCTTTCGCTGCCCGAAGAGCTGCAGGACATGGTGCGCGACGGTCGCCTCACGGCTGGCCACGCCCGCGCAATCCTCACTGCGCCCGATCCGCGTGCGCTCGCCGCCAAGGCGATCGCCGAAGGCCTGAACGTCCGCGAGATCGAACGCCTCGCGCAGCAAGCCAAAGACGAACGTCACGGCCCGCGCGTCTCCTCGAATGTCGAGACCAAGAGTGCCGATACTCGCGCTCTGGAATCGTCGCTCTCGGAAGCGCTGGGCCTGACCGTCGCCATCACCGACAAGAACGGAGCAGGGGAGCTGAAAATCTCCTACCGCACGCTCGAACAGCTGGACGATCTATGCCGGCGTTTGCGCGGCAGCTTCTAGCGCGTCGCTTGGGCCAGCAACTCCCAGCAATAGAGTCCGGTCACCGCGAGCTGGACCAGCAACGCGATCCCAGTGAGGACGAGCGGCAAGCCAGGCTGGGCATGGAAATCGGCGTCAGCTGCCTGGGTGAGGTGTGCATTTTGCATGAGGGCGAAACGCAGCGCTGGTCTCGTGCGTTCCAGCACTGCGTGCCAACTGCGGCACACCAATTGTCACAACGCCAAGCTCGTGTGAGCATTTTTTGATGCCAGGTTCAGTCCGATCCTTCCGCACACCGCGGCCAGCGTGGGAGAAGCTCTCCGACAAAGCGCTGCTGCAGGTGCGACTGAAGGATCTGAAGCTGGAGATCAAAGACACCTGGCTCGAAGACTGCCTCGCCGACCTCAACCACGAACTCGGCGCCCGCAAGCTGCTGATCCGCCCGCACGCTTGGCTGTCCGACGAATGGTTCAGCCCGCATTCGACGCCCGGCATCGCCATACCGTTCTACCTGGCCCATCCACGTCTCGCGAAGCTTGAGCGCAAAATGGTGCTCGACGTGGAAGGGGGGACCATCCGCGAGTGCATGAAAATCCTCCGGCACGAGGCGGGGCACGTGGTGCAGTACGCCTACGGTCTGCACCGCCGAAAGCGCTGGCAGGAGCTGTTTGGGCGCGCCTCGCGTCCGTATCCGAATTATTATCGCCCCAACCCGACCAGCCAGAATTACGTGCAGCATTTGCGGCGCTGGTACGCGCAGTCGCATCCCGACGAAGATTTCGCGGAAACCTTTGCCGTGTGGCTGACGCCACGCGCAAACTGGCGCGTGAAGTACGCTGACTGGCCAGCGCTGAAGAAGCTTGAGTATGTCGATGAAGTGATGCGCGAACTCGCCGGGCAAAAGCCGCTCATCACGCGCCGCCACGAAGTCGATTCACTTGGCAAGCTCTACATGACGTTGGAGCAGCACTACCGCGCCAAGTGCGAGCGCTATTCGGTCGATGCGCCCAGCGTGTTTGATCGTGAACTGAAGCGCATCTTCTCGGAAGCAAACCGCCAGAAGCCCGCGGCTTCGGCTTTTGTGCGTCGCAACAGAGTTCAGATCCGAAACGCCGTGTCTCGCTGGACAGGCGAATATCCGCTGGCCCTTGACGCCGCGCTCGACGACGTCATCGACCGCTGCCGTGCGCTAAATTTACGCGCCAACGGCTCAGAGCGCAAAATGCGGCTTGACTTAACGTCGCTTCTGACGACGAAAGCCGTGCACACGCTCTATTCTTCGCAAAGGCGGCAATCCTTCGCCATATGAAGTCGCTTCGGGTTCTGGTTCTATGCCATCCCCAATTGCTGCCGCCTGCGTCACTCACGGGCTACAGCGATAAGGAAATCCTTGTCTTCAAAACCGAGTACGACGTCGTCTCGACGTTGGAAAAGAATGGTCACGAAGTCCGCGTGCTCGGCGTGCAATTCGAGTTGCAGCCCATTCGCGACGTGATCGAGGAATGGAAGCCGGACATCGTCTTCAATCTGCTGGACGAGTTTCACGGCGAAACACTCTACTGCCAGAACGTAGCGGCTTTCCTGGAATTGCTGCGCATACCCTACACCGGCAGCAATTCACGCGGCATGGTTCTGGCGCAGGGCAAAGACCTGTCCAAAAAGCTGCTGAAATATCACCGCATCCCGGTGCCAGATTTCGCGGTGTTTCCGATCGGCCGCAAAGTGAAGCGCCCGCCGAAGCTTGGCTTTCCGCTGATCGTAAAGAGCCTAGTGGAAGATTCCTCGCTCGGGATTTCGCAAGCGTCTGTCGTTTACGATGATGAAGGCCTGGCTGAACGCGTCACCTTCATTCATGAACGCATCGGCACCGCGGCAATCGCCGAGCAATATATCGATGGCCGCGAGATTTATGTCGGCGTCTTAGGCAACGATCGCCTCACCGTGCTGCCACCATGGGAAGTCGAGTTCAGCAATCTAGGCCCCGGCCAATTACCGATCGCCACCGAGCGCGCCAAGCACGATCCGGAATACCAAGACAGAAGGGGAGTCGTGCAGGGCGCGGCCGACGATCTTTCGCCCACCGTGGTGACGCGCATCCGGTCAATCGTGAAACGCGTCTGCCAGACGCTCGAACTCGACGGCTACGCGCGCATCGATTTCCGGCTCACCGCCGACGGGACGCCGTACTTCATCGAAGCCAATCCAAACCCCGAAATCGCCAGCAACGAAGAATTTGCGCAATCCGCTCAGCACGACGGCATCGAATATTCCGACTTGCTGAACCGCATCCTGGCGCTTGGCATCCGCCGCGCCGGCGTCGAGGCGAACGGCGACTAAGTCCCAACCAATTTCGCCACCGCGCGAAACGCATCAGCCGCAATCAATTCCTGCGGCGCGCCGGCGGTCTTGGCCCGCAACTCTGCCGACCACAAAATATCGAACGCGGCATTGAGCTTTTTGCCCGTCCAGGCCCGCGCCTGAGCGGCGACTGCATCGCGCTCTTTCCAAAACACCGGCGGTCGCAGCTTCCCCACGGCATCCGCCGGGCTCGCACCAGCATCGATTAACGCCCGCGCATCGTTCAGCTGCAGCATGCGCCGCTCGAGCGCCCGCAGCGCCGAAACCCCCGACAGCGCCCCAATCCGCGCCAGCGATTCAATCGCTTCGCCCGCACGCCCCGAAGCCGCCGCCAAGCTCGCCGCATCCAGCGCGCTTTCGCTTTCATCAGTGAGCAGGGCGCCCAGATCGTCGCTGTTCAGCTTGCGACCGAGGCCGTGTGCGTAGAGCGCGATCTTCTCAATCTCCGTCCGCGCCAGGCCACGATCGGCGGGGAGGGCGCTCAGAAAATCCTCTTGCGCGCCGGACTCAAACGAAAGCCCCAGCTCGCCAGCCAGCCCGCGCGCGAATTGCGCACGCTCGGCGTCCGTCTCTTCATAAAACGGCGCCGCCGCGGCGCGCTCGGCGGCGTTGAACGCCTTCACTAATTCGCTGCTGCCGGAAAGATCGCCACCTTCGACGATCAGAAACGCGCCCGGTGCGCCGCTCTCCAAGCCCTCCAGCGCGTCCAGCAACGCGGCATCCGCGCCTTTGCCTTCGACGCGCGCCCAGACCAGGTTCGCGCCGCCTAGGAGCGATTGCGCCGCCAGCGCATCGGCGAGTTTAGCGCTGTCGCGCTTGATCTCGTCCTCACCAAGCTTGGTGATTGCGTACGGATCGTCCGCCTCGGCGCCCAAGCTCCATCGCGCCAATTTCTGCGCCGCTTCGCGCACAAAACTTTGGTTCGGGCCGTAGAGCAGCGCCGCGCGCAAATCCTTTGGCGGCGCATCGAGAAAGCGCCGGACGCCGGCGCCGGAAATTTTCACCGCGTCGGCGCCGGATTGGCTGGCGTGGCAGGAGCGGGCGCCGGCGTCGCGTCATCGAGCGGCGGCGCGACTGTCGTTTGCGGATGCGCCGCTTCGTAGCGCGCCTGCGCCACGCGCATCGCCAGCTCTTGGCGGAAGCGTTGGGCCAGGGTTTCCGCTGCACGTTCGCGCGCATCGTCTTGCGCCGCGATTTCGCCGAACGCTTGGCGTGGGATCTGGTACACGACGACCTGGTCGAGCGAACCACGCATCTGTTGCGCGCCATCCGGCGAGGTCCAAACATAATTCGCGATGAGCCGCAGCTCCGCGCGTGTTGCTGATTCATCCAAGCGGATGCCGAGCCGGTTGACCCGCTCGTCGAGCGTGATGTCGAGATGCGACGGCGTCCCCGACGCGTGTTCTGCGTTCAGGATGCGATCGAGCTCTGTGTGCAGCACGTGCCCAGCCTTGCCATCGATCTGCGCGATGCTCACCGCGCCGATCACCGGTCCGCCGCCGGTGAGCGAAGTCGAGTACATCGGCTGGAAGCCGCACCCGGCCAGCAGCACGGTCAAGGATGCGATCAGCGCGCGCATGGCTCTCCCCGAAACACTCTTGGGGCCGTCCCTAGCCCACGACGATATTGACGATCCTGTCGGGGACCACAATCACCTTGCGTACCTCGCCCTCAGCTAGGAAAGGCGCGACCCCCGGATGGGCGAGCGCCAGCGCACGCACTTCGCCTTCCGCGGCGCCTTTGGCCACGTCGATTTCGCCTCGGCGCTTGCCATTCACCTGAATCGGCAGCGTGACGGTGCTGTAAGCCGCGAGCTTCTCGTCCGCTTCCGGCCACGGCGCAGCGGCCACGAACGGCGCAAGCCCGAGCTTCTCCCAGCATTCCTCCGCCAGATGCGGCATCAACGGCGCGAAGAGCTGCGTCAGCAACCTGAGCGCTTCGCCGCGTGCAAACACAGCGGCTGCGTCGTCGCCCTTCAGCTTGGCGATGGCGTTCACGAGTTCGTAGCAACGCGCCACCGCGCTGTTGAATCGGAATTGCTCGATCGCGTCGGTGACATGTTTCACGGACCGATGCGCGAGTTGCCGCAGTGCATGCGCTTCGCCGTTATCGGCGCCCGGAGGAGGGGCGTCGCCCGGCTTTGGCGCGGGCTGCCCGTGCGCCTCCACCAGCGACCACACGCGCTGCACGAACCGCCACGCGCCTTCGACGCCGCCGGCCGTCCATTCCACATCGCGCTCTGGCGGTGAATCTGAAAGCACAAACCAGCGCGCAACATCGGCGCCGAAATCGGTCACGAACGCATCGAGATCGACCACGTTCTTTTTCGACTTCGACATTTTCTCGATCGCGCCGACGTCAACCGGCTTACCGGTTTTCAGCTCGATGCGCCCGCCGTCCTTCGCCTCAGTTTCTTCCGGCAGCAGCCATTGGCCGGACGCACTCTTGTACGTCTCATGCACCACCATGCCCTGCGTGAAGAGCGAGGCGAACGGCTCGCCGCTCGGCAGCCCATCGAGCAGCCCGCAATCGCGCAAGCCACGGCAGAAGAAACGCGAATAGAGCAAGTGCAGCACTGCGTGCTCGATGCCGCCGACATATTGATCGACCGGCATCCAATAGGCGGCCTTCTTCTTGTCGAACGGCTCATTTTCATTCTGCGGATCGGTGAAGCGCAGAAAGTACCAGCTCGAATCCACGAACGTATCGAGCGTGTCCGTTTCACGCGTCGCTTTGCCGGCGCATTGCGGGCAGGTCGTGTGCTTCCAGGTTGGGTGATGCTCAAGCGGATTGCCCGGCTTGTCGAACTTCACGTCCTCCGGCAGCGTCACCGGCAAATCTTTTTCCGGCACGGGCACGACGCCGCATTTCTCGCAATGGATCGCCGGGATCGGGCAGCCCCAATAGCGCTGGCGTGAAACACCCCAATCGCGCAGCCGATATTGCGTCGTCGCTTCGCCGGCGCCGAGGTTCACCAATTCTTGAATCGCGCGCGCGATTGCGTCCGGCGTCTTCAAGGCGTCGAGAAATTTCGAATTGTACGCCACGCCTTCGCCAGTGAACGCTTCCGTCCCAATCGTATGCGTCGCCGCATCCGCGCCAGGCGGCAGCACCACTGGCTTGAAGGGCAGGCCGTATTTGTTGGCGAAATCCAGGTCGCGCTGATCGCCGGCGGGCGAACCAAAAATCGCGCCCGTGCCGTACGTGGAAAGCACGAAATTCGCAGCCCAAACCGGCAATTCCCAGCTCGAATCGAACGGATGTTTCACACGCAAGCCGAGATCGACGCCGAATTTGTCGGCCTTCTCGATGTCAGCTTCGCTGGTGCCGAGCTGGGCCGCGCGCGAGATAAATTCGGCCACGTCCGCGTTTTCGATCGCCACCGCTTTCGTCAGCGGATGATCTGGCGCCAAAGCGAGGAAGCTTGCTCCAAACAACGTATCCGGCCGCGTCGTGTAAACTTCGATCGGATCGCGCGCGTGCGAGCGCTCACCGTCAGACTTGTGAAGATATTCGGGCGCATGCGCGATGGGCCACCAAACTTTCGCGCCCTGACTCTTGCCGATCCAGTTCGCCTGCATCAGCCGCACTTTGTCCGGCCAACGATCGAGCCCGCCGATCGCGTCCAGCAAATCGTCGCCATATTGCGTGACGCGGAACATCCATTGTTCGAGTTCGCGCGTCTCAACATCGGCGCCGGAGCGCCAGCCTTTGCCGTCGACCACCTGCTCATTGGCGAGCACGGTCATGTCGACCGGATCCCAATTCACTTTTTGCTTCTTGCGATAGACGAGCCCTTGCTTCCAGAACGCCAGGAAGATCGCCTGCTGGTGCTTGTAATAGGTCGCATCGCAGGTCGCGACTTCGCGCGACCAATCGATAGCGAGCCCAAGTAACTTCAACTGCCCGCGCATCGCTTCGATGTTGGAATAGGTCCAGCCTTTCGGATGAACGCCCTTTTCCATCGCCGCGTTTTCCGCCGGCAATCCAAACGCGTCCCAGCCCATCGGATGCAGCACGTTGTAGCCGTTGGCGCGCCGGAAGCGGGCGATCACATCGCCCATCGTGTAATTGCGCGAGTGCCCGACATGGATGCGTCCCGACGGGTAGGGGAACATCTCCAACACGTACGCTTTCGGCTTGCCCTTCGCTTCTTCCGGCGTGAGCGCGCGATGCAAACCCGCGCCGTCCCAAGCAGCGCGCCATTTGGGCTCAACTTCGCGGTGATTGTATCGAGACATTCGTCCTAGCGCCCTTCTCAGGCGCGATGTCTACGCCGTGAGTCGATTGAAACCTAGCTCGGCACTTGGCCGAGGCGAAGCTGGCGCGCGCGCGAAAGGATCGCGTTTTCGATCTGAGACTCTGTGTCGGCGCCGACAGGCGCATCGACCCAACCGCCGCCCTGTTGCACCTGGCGGAAAATCGAAACGTTCAGCGCGTCAGCGCGCAGATGCGTGTCGAGAATATACACGGTCGCCTTGAACCGCTCGCCCGGCACGGAAGGATCGGCGTACCAATCGGTGATGATGACGCCGCCGAAAGGGTCCGCCGACGCGAGCGGCATGAAGTTCAGCGTGTCGAGCGAAGCGCGCCAAAGATAAGAGTTAACGCCGATGCCGGCTTCTTGCTGGTTGCTGCTCTCTTCGTTGTCGTGGCGGCCGAAAATGCCAAGGAATCCGCCGCCGCTGGACTGGCCTTCGTTGACGCGCGACTGGCCCTCAACCCGATTCGGATCGTGGCCGCAGGACGCGAGCGCCATCGCCGCAACAATGCTCATTGCGGCCAATACCGTCCGCCCAGCCTGCCTCATCGTCATTCCTCCGCCATCGTGTCCGCGCCGCAACGACCCCCAGGGGCGCGGCGCCCGCCCGTATATCACGGGCCGCTAACCCGGCCAGGGGTGGTCTGCGAAGCCGGCGGCTTTGTGGCGCGCCCTCCCCAGTGGCGTGTGAACTCGCCCGCCATGTGGTAATTTTCGCGTCTCGCGCCCGAGTTTTGACGAAATATTCAGCGAGCTGTGTCCCAAAATTCACTGCGGGGAGGGCCTGACTCAGCTATATTGGCTGATTGAGGCTCGAGTGGAGCGCGAGGGGTTCGGGTGTTCAAGTCGTCTGCATGGGTGCTGGCCGGAGCCGTCCTCGCGACGGCTGGGGTCGCGCACGCGCAGGAAACCACCAATCCGGTGGCCGAGCTGAACGCGACCCGTGCGGCCGTCCCCTGGTACCAGCGCTTTACCACCTCCAACGGCGTCACCGAAACGATTACCGGCCAGGCCGAGAACGATCGGCTCCTGCCGCGCGCCTGGCAGCTGAACCAGCGCTGGGGCGTCACAGTGGATGTCACCGAAGCGGCCGAGGTCGAGCACAGCCCGGATGGCCTCCGCGGCGCACAGGCTGCGGTCGGCGCGTTCTACCAATTCACCCCCAGCGCCCGCGTCGGCGCCGAGGTGCGGGTGGAAGACGCGAGCCCGGCCGGCGCCAACCTCCGCTCCGAGCAGCGCGATGAACCGAGCGCTGGCGTTCGCGTCGAATCGGCGTTCCGCTTCTAAGCGTTCGCCAAGCCATCCACGCAAGCCAGTCCCGCGAACCCTCGCCGTGCGAGTTTTTGCGCGCTTGCTGCGTCAATGCCGCCCAGGGCAATCACCGGAAGCTTCGCGCCGCGCACCCAGCGCCCCGCGCGGCTTGCGCCGATAAGATGCCGCGCTGATGCACTTCGCGTCGGCAACACCGGGCTCAACACGGCAGCATCCATTCGCAACTCCGCCGCACGCGCGAGCGCCGCGGGGGAGTGCGCCGCCATAATCTGCAACCCCGGTCCGCGCCGTCCGCGTGCGCGCGACTCAGGCCAATGCACGCCATCTGCGCCAACCCGCGCCGCCAACTCAGGATCGGCGGCGATCAGCAAAACCAGCCCATGCGTGCGGCAAACGCGCGCCAAGCGCGCCGCCACGCCAAACCGCTCCAGTGCGCCGAAATGGCGATAAACCACCGCCGTTCCAGCTGGGAGTTTCCGCGCGACCGCGACCGGGTCGGGCGTGCGCGCTGGATCGGTGAAAAAATAAAGCGCCGGAATCGCCGGCGCGCCAGCGTCGCGATTGAGCCGGCGCGCTTGTCTCGCTAGCACCTGGGCTGCGCCCATGAACGAAGCTGCTCCTTTCGACGCGAACGCCGCACGCACCGCGATCCTCGATCGCATCACCGCCGCCGCCAAAGCCGCTGGCCGCGATGCATCCGCGATCACGCTGACAGCGGTATCCAAACTACAGCCCGACGACCGCGTCGAGGCCATGCTCGCAGCAGGTCAGCGTGTCTATGGTGAAAACCGGGTGCAGGAAGCGCAAGCGCGCTGGAGCGATCGCCGCGCACGTTTCCCCGATCTCCGATTGCGCCTGATCGGCCCTCTGCAAAGCAACAAGGCCGCCGATGCGGTTGCGCTCTTCGACGTCATCGAAACGCTCGACCGCGACAAGCTCGCGCGCGCTCTGGCGGAGGAAGCGCAGAAGCAAGGCCGTTGCCCCGACATCCTCGTGCAGGTGAATACCGGCGACGAGCCGCAGAAGTCGGGCGTCACCCCAACCGAAGCGGATGCGCTCATCAAAGCCGCGCGCGAGAGCTACGGCCTCCCCATTCGCGGGCTCATGTGCATACCGCCCCAGGACGAGGAGCCGGCAATGCACTTCGCGCTCCTGGCGAAGATCGCCGCCCGTAATGGCCTCGCCGAACTCAGCATGGGCATGAGCGAGGACTTCGAAACCGCCATTCGTTTCGGGGCGACCTCTGTTCGGGTCGGTAGCGCGCTGTTCGGCGCACGCGGCGGGTAAGCCTCAAAGGCGCAATCGCATGAAAGGGAATGGTCAGTGTTTACGCTGTTGGATTAAGGTGCGCGAACCAGGGCGGCCATGACCACACGCGACGCGACCATTTTGATCATCGACGACGACAACGACCTTCGCGAGGTCTTGGTCGAGCAATTCAACATGGAAGATGGCTTCCAGGGCGAGGGCGCCGCCACCGCCTCTGACGGCTTGGCGAAAGCCGCCGACGGTCACGCTTCCGTTATCGTCCTCGATGTGAGCCTGCCGGACATGGATGGCTTCGACGCCTGCCGTCGCCTCCGCGCCGAAGGCGTCAAAGCGCCAATCATCCTGCTCACCGGCGCCGCGCAGGAAGAAGAGCATCAGGTTCAAGGGCTCGACGCCGGCGCCAACGATTACGTCTTAAAGCCGTTCAAATTCTCCGTGCTGCTCGCGCGCATCCGCGCACACCTCCGGAGCCACGAGGCCAGCGAAGACGCCGTCTTCCGCATCGGCCCGTACGATTTCCGCCCCTCGATGCGCTTGCTGGTCGATCCCGCGCAAAAAAAGATTCGCCTCACCGACAAGGAGACTTCGATCCTGCGCTACCTGTACCGCTCCGGCGAAAAACCGGTCGGGCGCGAAGAATTGCTGCGCGAAGTCTGGGGCTACAATTCCAACGTCACCACGCACACGCTGGAAACGCACGTCTATCGGCTGCGCCAAAAGATTGAGCCGGACGCGCAAAGCCCGAAACTGCTGATCACCGAAACGGGCGGCTATCGGCTGCAGCTTTAGCGGCTGCCTTTGGCCCGGAGCGGACATTCCGCAATTCATCGGCAGCCGGCAGGGTTTCGCCGACAGCCGACATTCCAATTTCGCCCTTCAGCCTATCGAACGTGGCGCTCAAGGGATCGCAAGAACGCGCGCACGTTGGCCTCAGTGTCCTCGACCTCGGGCGCTGTTCGCGCCGCCATCGCCAATGCCTGAAGGTTCGCTTCGAGCTTGATCAACGTCCGGCGCTCCTCGGACGACAGCGGTAGTTTGTTCGCCTCTGCGAGCAGAAGCAGTAGGCCGTGCAGGCGCTGGACGGTTGCGAACGCACGTAGCATCGGCGTGAGCAACGATGGCTCGTTTTGCCATGAAGCGCCGCCGAACAGGTCCTGAACCACGCGTTGCCCTGCGCCAAGGCAGTCATAGGCGACGCAGCCGCTGAAGCCGAGCGATGGACGTTCTGAATGGATGCTGCACCTACCGCACGAATCCAGGTGGGGGCAGCGCTCTCCGGCCGCCTTATCGATTGCGAAAAGCTCGGAGCGATCAAAGGCGAGCGCCACGCAGCAAAGCGCGGCGCAGCGCGCGCAATCCGCGCGCAGCGTCACTTGGTTCATGATTTGAGATTCCCAGGCGGGCTCAGGCGCAGATCGCGGATCGCGGACTAGCGCCAGCGTTTTACGGTTTAGGTTGTTGGAAACAAAAAGGGCCGGCCCCTCAGGCCAGCCCCTCATACGCTTCTAGTGCGCGAGTGGCGAGCCGGCAAGGGTAAACCGATGGGCGTCAGGGACTGGGGTGAGGTCTGCATTGGACCAAGCCACGCCGACAAACGAAATTCGACGACCGGCTAACCCTCTCCAATGTGGCCAATCGCTTAGCGCTCGCAGCACCGGCGTGAATTCGCCGGGAGCGGACCTTGGCGGTTCAGTCGAACTCCGGTTTGAAGCTCGGATCAACCCAGACGCTTTTGACCTGTCCCGGTTCCAGCCTCACAGACTGAGGGTCAAATGGTTCAAGGCTGGCGAGGAAAGCTTCGAAGCTGTCTGCGATCTTTTCGCCATCCTGCTCCAACTCGTGATCCCAGAAAAACACCGCGCCAGTCTTGTGGTCTAGCCACACATAATTGCCGCATGAGTCTTCTGCCACTGGAATGGCTTTGCTCGGAAATCCTTCGATGCTTGCGCGAAGCGACGCGGCCTCCGATAGACGAACGAACCTCCGGACCTCTGACTGATTTTGCGAGCTAGCAAAGATGTTCGGCGCTGGCGTGGCACCGTCATGCTTCAATACAAATGTGCGGTAGTCAGACGGGATCAGGCACCCCAGCTGCACCTCCGCGTCTCGAATTGCCGAGTCATCGAGGCCGTTCGTGTGGGGAATGCTCACGCTCATCAGAGCAACTCAACCGAAAAAGTGGTGAAAACGCAACGTCCGCTCGGGGCCAACAATAGCCGCTTGGACAAATTCCTACCAATGTCCGCTTTCAATCCCGGCCGCAAAACGGCGAGGTCTCATCCCGGCGAAAAGCGCTAAGCCAGCGCGCTATCGCTCTGCGCGCGGCGTTTGCGCGGGCACACGCCGTCTTCGCGCATGACGATTGGGGCAGCAGCAGCAGCCACGCGCACTCGTGGCGCTTCATCGACCCGGCACGCACGCGGCGGCAGCGCTTCGGCGCGCCAGAATGCGGGCCCGCGCGTTGAGGCGCACAAGCGTCCGGAATGCAGCCAATCCGCTTGCGGTTCGAACAATCGCGCCTCCGCTTCGCCAGCGCTCAAGCTGAAAGCGGCAGCCGCAAAAGCGATGAAAAGAATCTTGCGCATGATTCGAATCCTGAACCGCAATCCCTAACCAATCCTCAGAACCTCACCGCGATCGAGAACACCAGAGCCGCGCTGCCGCGATGGTCGTGCAAATCGGTGTCGACGTACGCCACGCCAAAATCGGCGCCGTTCACGTTCGCCGCCGCGCTCAAAGACCAATCGAGCTTTGTGCCCTCGATCGCCAATGGTCCCGCCGCATGCCCAACGCTTGCGCCCAGCGTAATCGGCGCACCCGCGATCCGCCCAATCGGCGTGCGCGCGCGCAAACCGACATAGAGATTGTCTTCGTCGTCGATGTTTTCCTGCTTCCACGCATAATTCACCGCCAGCGTCACATCGAGCGGCCCGACCGGATGCGACGCGCTGAATTGCGCGATGCCGAAATCTTGATGGTCGGCTTCCGGTATCATCGCCCACAGCGCGCCGACGGTGAATTCCGTTTCGCCAACCTCGAAGCGCCGCGCGACATGCAGATCCGCTTCGAAGTGTCCGCCCTTGCGCTTGTCGACGGTCGAAGCGTGCGCGCCGAAACTCCAACCGGACGCGTGTTCGAATTCGACTCCGAGCTGTAGCGCCGCCGCGTGTCCCGATCGCGTGACGCCCGAGCGGCGATTATCCGAAACAGCGGCGACGCTGTAGGAGACGTCCCATTGCTCGAACGGCGTCACCGGCGATTCCGCCAGCGTGACGCCGCTCGCGCTTTCGGCGGCGAACCCCGCCAGATCGTTCAGCACCAGCACCGCCATCGCGGCCCGCGTCCCCGAGCGCCCACGCCCGGAGATGACGGTAGCGTAATAAACGCCGACCGCCCATCGCGCGCCGCGCGAGCTATGCGTTTCGACCGCGGACCTATCCCGGTCAGAAGGGAGCTTTAGTCGCTCCGGGTCGTTATACCCTATCGTATTAGTCGAGATTAGGAGCGGGGATGACATCGAGCTTTGCGAGCACTCCCCCGCGCATCGTCATCATTGGCGGCGGCTTTAGCGGCGCGGTTTTGGCGCTCGAACTGCTGAACAACGGCGGCGATTTCCGCAGCCTCACGATCGTCGAGAGCCGCGCCAAGATCGGCCGCGGTCTCGCTTATTCGACAGATCACTCCACCCACCTTCTGAACTCGCGCGCCGCCGCAATGAGCGTCGCTGGCGAGCGCAGTGATTTTGTCGATTGGCTCGCCGCGCGCGATCCCGCGCAGCCCTCGTTTGCGAGCCGCAAGACGTACGGCGAGTACGTCAGCCAACGCTTCGAAGAGGCGCTTCGGCGCACGTCGCGCGTGCGCGTCGTTCGTGATCGCGCCGTCGCCGTGCGCGAAAGCGAGGAGGGCGCGTGTGTTGAGCTGGAATCCGGCGCCCGCATTGATGCAGACGTCGTGGTGCTGGCAACTGGCCACCAACCGCCGGCCACGCCACGCGAAATTGAATGCGCCAACCTCGGAGAATTGTACGTTGCCAATCCGTGGCGCCCCGGCGCGCTGAATGCAGTGCCGGAAAAGGGCGACATTCTCCTGCTCGGCACCGGCATGACCATGGTCGATGTGGTGCTGGCGCTGGCGGAAAAGGAGCGCGACGGCCGCATCATTGCGTTGTCACGGCGCGGGCTCACTCCGCGCACGCATGCGCCAAAAGCTGCTAACCACGCGCCGCTGCGCCTGCCGGAAAAACTGTGCGACGCGCTGCACGAGTTACGCTGGCAATCCGATGTCGCCGAAGCGCACGGCCGCTCATGGCGCGATATTTTTGATGAATTGCGCCCGTTGCTGCCGCAAATCTGGCAAAGCCTGCCGCGCGACACCCAGCGCCGCTTCCTGCGCCACGCGCGCCCCTATTGGGACGCCCACCGCCATCGTCTCGCGCCAACTATCGCAGCGCGCTTCGATGACCTAAAGCAGAACGGCGAGATCGATGTGCGCGCCGGCAAGATCGAGCGCGTCGAAAAGGAGGGCGATGTCGCGCGCGTCATCTATCGCCCACGCGGCGCTGCGCAGAGCAAAACGCTGACCGTAAGCAGCATCATCAATTGCACCGGCGCTGACCCTGACGTGAGCCGCGCCGCCGATCCGCTGCTGCAGGGTATCCTGCGAGCCGGCGTTGCGCGCGTCCACGCGACGGGCCTCGGCTTCGACGTCTCGGAATCTGGCGCGCTGATCAGCGCGGACGGCGCCGCCTCAACGCGCCTCTACGCGCTCGGCCCCATCACCCAAGGCGCATTCTGGGAATGCACCGCCGCGCCTGAAATCCGCGCACGCGCGGCGACATTGGCCGCCGTGATTGCGCCGCCGCAGGAAAGCGGAGCCAACGTCGCAACGCTTGCCGAGCGTCGCATCGCGCGCACGGAGCGCGGCGCGAACGCGTAATTACGCCGCCAAGCTTTCGCCGCGCAGCAGTTTCGGCAAATCGCCCGCCGCGCCGCCGGCATATTTCATGAGGAAACGCCGCGCTGGGCCGATGGCGTTTACGCCGGCGAGGCCAACGCGCCGCGCGATGCGCAACGGCGCGATATCGTTGGAAAACATCTTGTCGAAAAATTCCATGCCGAGCGCCATCGTCACGTTGTCGAAGCGCCGCCAGCGTTGATAGCGCTCGAGTATCGAGACATCGCCCGGATCGAGTCCGACGCCAACGCCATCGGAAATGCATTCCGCCAGCGCCGCCACGTCTTTCAAGCCAAGGTTCAAACCCTGTCCCGCGAGCGGATGAATGCCGTGCGCCGCATCGCCAGCGAGCGCCACGCGTGGCCTAATCATGCGCTCCGCGAGTTGTAATGACAGCGGATAGCCAAAGCGTGGGCCCTCGAGTGACAGCTCGCCAAGAAAATCGCCGAACCGCCGCGAAAGCTCGGTAAGAAAATCCGCCTCCGGCATTTTCAACAGAGCTTCCGCCGCGGCGCGCGGCTCGGCCCACACGATGTTCGCGCGCTCGCCCTTCAGCGGCAAAATCGCAAACGGTCCGTTCGGGAGAAAATATTCGTGCGCAACGCCACCGTGCGGCTTTTCATGCTGGATCGTCGCCACGATCGCGGTCACCGGGTAATCCCAGCCGATCGTGCGAATACCGGCCCACGGCCGCACGAACGAACGCCGCCCATCCGCGCCAATCAGCAACGGCGCGCGCAAACTGCGTCCATCGGCAAGCGTCGCCGTCACGCCCGCGGCATCGCGTTCAAGCGATGTGATCGACATCGGTTGAATCATCTGAATCGCCGGCGTCGCGCGCACGCGCTCATCGAGCGCGAGGCGCAGATAGCGGTTCTCCACCATCAGCCCGAGCGGTTCGTCGCTGTCGCGCTGTTCGGCGCGATCGAAATGCAGATGCAGCAGCGAGGCGCCGCGGTTCTCGCCAAGCCGTCCGTCCGTCACCATGATTTGGTCGATCGGCTGCACCACCGGATCAAGCGCATCGGCAATCCCAAGCGCGCGCCACATGCGATACGACGCAAACGCAATCGCAAATGCGCGCCCATCGAAATGCGGCGCCAGCGTCTCCGCTGGGCGCGACGCATCCACCACCGCCACCGACACGCCCGCTTGCGCCAGCGCCAATGCCAGCGTCTGACCCACCAGCCCGCCGCCACCGATCAGCACTTCAGCGTCAAACCGCGCGCGTTCGTTGCTCATTGCCAACGAATAGCGCGCCGCGCCGCGCCGGTCGATGCGGCTTCGCCGCGCAAGCGAGAGGCGAGGGCGCCGCTTTTTTGTGCGCGCTCATCAGGCGCGCGCGCACATGCAGCATGAACTCTTGCCCCGCACCGCGACGCACCAATCAATCCGCGAAATTTTATGCGGGAGCGGGACATGGAAGCGAAACGATTGCCTTGGGGCGCTCTGGCCGCGCTCGGCCTTATCGCGCTGGCCTCGCCAAGCTTCGCCTTCGCCCAAGACATCGCCACCCCAACGCCAAGTGTCGATAAAGCCGACACCGCCTGGATGATGATCTCCTCAGTGCTTGTGCTGCTGATGATCGTGCCCGGCCTCGCGCTTTTCTACGGCGGCCTGGTGCGCGCGAAAAACATGCTCGCCGTGCTGATGCAGATCACCGCCGTGACTGTCATCGGCATGATACTGTGGGCGATCGTTGGCTACAGCCTCGCCTTCACGCCGAACGCCAGCGGTTTCCTCGATCAATTCATCGGCGGCGCCGGCCGCATCTTCCTCACCGACAACGGCACGGATCTCTCCGACAATCTCGCCGCGACGTTTTCCACGGGCGTCTACATCCCCGAACTCGCCTTCGTCGTTTTCCAGATGACGTTCGCCTGCATCACCGCCGCGCTCGTGCTCGGCGGTCTCGCCGAGCGCGTGAAATTTCTTGGCGTGGTGCTGTTCGCGATCCTCTGGCCGCTGCTTGTGTACTATCCGATCGCACACATGGTCTGGTGGTGGCCCGGGCCCGACGCTGTTGCATCAGGCGCGCCAGCCATCGGCGGCTTCATCTGGAATTTCGGCGCGCTCGATTTCGCCGGCGGCACTGTTGTGCACATCAATTCAGGCATCGCCGCGCTCGTTGGTGCGCTCGTGCTCGGGCCACGCACCGGTTATCGCAAAGAGCCGATGCCGCCGCATTCGCTGACACTCACGTATGTCGGCGCTGGCCTCTTATGGTTCGGCTGGTTCGGCTTCAACGCCGGCTCCAATCTTGAATCGAATTATTACGCTGTGCTGGCGATGGCCAACACGTTCCTCGCGCCCGCCGCCGCTGGCTTTTCCTGGATGGCCACGGAATGGGCGACGAAAGGCAAACCAAGCTTGCTCGGTCTTGCTTCTGGTGTCGTCGCTGGTCTTGTTGCAGTGACGCCCGCCGCCGGGTTCACCGGCCCAGTCGGCGCGCTGTTGCTCGGCCTCATTGTCTCGCCCGTGTGCCTTTTCTTCTGCTCGGCCGTGAAAAATCGCTTCGGCTATGACGACAGCCTCGACGTGTTCGGCATTCACGGCATCGGCGGCATTGTCGGCGCACTCGGCACCGGCATTTTCGTCAACCCCGCGCTCGGCGGCGCGGGCGTCGTTGATTACGCGCATTGCAGCGAAGCGGGCGCCGTACTCGCGACATGCCCAACGGCCGCCTACGACGCGCTTTTCCAAATCGGCGCGCAGCTCAAAGCCGTGCTCGTCACCGTCGCATGGTCCGCCGCCGGCAGCTTCATCGTGTGGCGTGCACTGAAAGCGCTCGGCGCGTTGCGCGTCTCAAAAGAAATCGAAGTCGAAGGCCTCGATCTCGCCCAGCACGGAGAGGTGGCTTACCACCCTTGAGCGCGGCGCAGTTCGGCGCTGCGCCGCGAAACACGCCGGTTCAAGCCAAGCGATAGCGCGCGCGCAACATTTCGCACGCATTCTTGCGCGCCAGTAACCTTAACCCGAAATGATGCCGCACGCGCATGCGTCGAAACATCGATTCGCGTGCGAATCTTCACCCCCCGTTTACCGGAGGGGCCAAAAGTCCGCGCTCACTTAGGACAGCCGGACGCGCGCCCCTGCCATGACTGACGACGTCTATTCCTCAGAGGGCAGAATGGCCTCCGTCGGTTCCTCGGCGGCGGCGCGTCTTGCTTTGAAGCGCGCGGCGCTCTCGGTTGGCGCGGGTCTCATCGGCGCCTACGGGCTTGGCGCGGTGCTCACCTACACGCCGGAAGATCCAAGCCTCAACGTCGCCACCGATGCGCCGACGCACAATCTGTTTGGCGGACCTGGCGCGATGTTCGCCGATCTCGTCGTGCAATCGCTTGGCGCTGCCGCCCCGCTGGCGATGGGCGCGTTGATTGCTGCTGGCGCATTGCGTGTTGCGCGCCGGCGTTTGATTACCCGCATCGACAAGCGCCGCGTCGGCTCCGCCACGCTTGGCATTCTGCTGCTCGCCGCCGCAGCGTCCGCTGTTCCAACACCCGAAGGCTGGCCGCTGGCGGCTGGCTTCGGCGGCATGTTCGGCGATTGGGTCGCTGGTTTGATCAGCGGCTTGCTCGGCCTGCCGGGTTTGCCTTTTCCAGATGTGATCAGTGGTGTGCTTTGCGCGATCGGCGGCCTGCTCGGCGTCGGCTGGGCCTTCCAGCTTCGCGCGCAAGACGTCGCCACCGCCGCCGGTGTTGCGCGCCGCGCCGCGACCGGCGCAGGTGCGGCCACGCAGCGCGCGCTCACTTACGTCGCCGACAAAACCCGCCGCGACGAAGACGAACGCTATGCGCCGCCGATCGAAGATCGCCGCGAACGCGTCGCCGAGCGGCCGCGTCCTGCGCCGCCGCGCGCCGAACGTCCGCGCGCCCCCGCCGCTGACGAAGCGCCGCGCCCGCGTCCGCGCGCGCGCAGCGAAAAGCGCGAACGGCCGCAGCCCACCGCCTTCCGCTTCGGCAAAGAGTTTGAACTTCCCGACCCCAGCCTGCTCGCCACGCCAAAGCAGCGCATCGCCCAAGCCGACGCGCAAACGCTGCACGCGATGAGCCGCCAACTCGAAACCGTGCTCGCCGATTACGGCGTGCAGGGTGAAGTCGTCTCCGCGCGTCCGGGTCCTGTCGTCACGCTGTTCGAGTTCGAGCCCGCCGCCGGTGTGAAATCCTCGCGCGTCGTCGGCCTCGCCGACGACATCGCCCGCTCCATGTCCGCCACGGCGTGCCGCGTCGCCGTTATTCCCGGCCGCAACGCCATGGGCATCGAGCTGCCGAACAGCAAGCGCGAAACCGTTTTCCTGCGCTCGCTGCTGACGTCAGGCTCGTTCGCCGGCGTGCAGGGCGATCTGCCGCTCGCGCTCGGCGAGACCATCGAGGGCGACCCCTTCGCCGCCGACCTCACCAAGATGCCGCACTTGCTCATCGCCGGCACCACCGGCTCGGGCAAATCCGTCGGCATCAACGCCATGATCCTGTCGCTGCTCTACCGCCATCCGCCGGAAGAGTGCCGCTTCATCATGATCGACCCGAAGATGCTGGAGCTTTCGGTCTACGAGGGCATCCCGCACCTTCTGCATCCCGTCGTTACCGATCCGAAGAAAGCCGTCGTCGCGCTCAAATGGACCGTGCGCGAGATGGAGGATCGCTATCGGCGCATGTCGAAGCTCGGCGTGCGCAACATCAACGGCTACAACGAGCGCGTCCGCGAAGCGCTGGAAAAAGGCGAGCGGCTCGAGCGCACCGTGCATGCGGGCTTCGATCCCACCTCCGGCGAGCCGATCTACGAAACCCGCGAACTGCCGCTTGAACCGATGCCGTTCATCGTCGTCGTCATCGACGAAATGGCCGATCTGATGATCACCGCCGGCAAGGAGATCGAAGCGGCGGTCCAGCGTCTCGCGCAAATGGCGCGCGCGGCCGGCATTCACGTCATCATGGCGACGCAGCGCCCGTCGGTCGACGTCATCACCGGCACGATCAAAGCCAATTTCCCGACGCGCATCTCCTACCAGGTCACGTCGAAGATCGACTCGCGCACCATTCTGGGCGAGCAGGGCGCCGAACAATTGCTCGGCCAGGGCGATCTTCTGTTCATGGCCGGCGGCGGGCGCATCCGCCGTCTGCACGGACCGTTCGTCACCGACGCCGAAGTCGAAGCCGTCGTCGACATGCTGAAAGCCCAAGGCGCGCCGGTCTATCGCCAGGACGTCACCGAAGAACCGAACGCCGCCGGCGACGACGACAATCCCGAATTGTTCGACGGCGAAGGCGGCGGTGGCGACGATCTGTTCGAGCGGGCCGTCGAGATCGTGCAGCGCGACCGCAAAGCCAGCACAAGCTACCTGCAGCGCCGCCTAAGCATCGGCTACAACCGCGCAGCCACGCTGATCGAGCTGATGGAAAAAAAGGGCATCATCACGCCAGCCAACGCGGCGGGTAAGCGCGATATTCTGATCGATGCGCTGGAAGAGGATTAGGAGTCGCTAGCTCGACGCTTTGGATGGGCGTAGCCTCTGCGCTACGACTCAGCCTGCGGGGGCAGCATGACCTTCACTCTGCCGAATACTCTCCGCCAAGCGATGCTGCAGGGCGACGTCGTCTTGTTTCTCGGTGCAGGCGCTTCCCGGGACGCAACTAATTCTGAAGGTCGGAAAATGCCCTTGGGCTCCGATCTTCGCGACATGCTTTGCAATAAATTCCTAAAAGGAGAGTGCAAAGAAAGATCCCTGGAAGAAGTTGCAAACTACGTAGTCAACGATTTTGGTCGGGCGAACCTCGAAATTTTTATCAGGGATTGCGTCAAGGACTTTAAGCCTGGTCCAGGCCACTTGCTTTTGCCGAGCTTTCGGTGGGCGGCCGTCTACAGCACCAACTATGACCGCCTTATCGAGCGGGCGTACGATAGCAAAGATCGGCGGCAGACTCTCGTGCCCTTCGCGTACGATCACGCCGCGATGGATCGTGAGATCAAGGCGGCGGTCGATCCGCTGCCGTTATACAAGCTTCACGGCTGCATCGACCGGCTTCACGACAAATCGGCACCCTTGGTTCTAACGACCGATACATTTGTTGTGCCGATGCAGGGTCGCTCCAAGATGTTTGGACGCTTTACGGATGCCATCACGGAGCACCCTGTAGTTTATGTCGGTACGAATCTGACTGACCATCATATCAAGGTCATACGTGCAAATACTGACTATCTCTCCTCCGAACGACCAATGCACTATTTTATTTCGCCGGGCTTGAATCAATACGATTCGGCCCTTTTTGCTCACGAACGCACGACGCCGATCAAGGGCACATTCGAAGATTTCATGAAGTCGGTCGAGGAGTGCATTTCCGAGAACGAGAGAGCGTTGTCGGCGGTTTCGCCGAAAGTGACATTGTCCATTGAAGGGAATTTTCGACACAACCGCACGGCGTCGCCGGAGCTTCGCGCATTCCTAAACGAAAATGTCGAACATGTGCGCGCCGGAATGCCATCAAGGGCGATCAGCCCGATGGATTTCTTCAAAGGCGATTCGCATTCGTGGCATCCAATCGAAACGTCCCTTGATATTGGCCGGCCTGCCTACGATGCGCTGATGCTTAAGACGCTCTCACTGCAAAAGAGCGAGACTTTGGTCAATATAATCGCCGTGACAGGCGTGGCTGGTGCAGGGAAATCTGTGTTCGCGCGCAGGGTGGCGTGGGACCTGGCTGCGGAATACGGTCAACTGGTATTATTTGCCGGACCGCAATCGCTCATTCGAACAGACCCAATGCTAGAATTGGCGGACTCGACGGGACTGCGGGCCATTTTGGTCGTTGACCAAGCTGCGGACCAGTTTTCAGCTGTGTCCGATTTAGTCAATCGGTTCGAGGCGCAGCACGTTCCGATAACGTTGATTTTGACCGACACCCAAGCCGCGTTCGGTACAAACCTGGATCGCTTTGGCGGAAATCTGCGATTTCGGTTTGACTTAAAGACGCTTACCGAGCGCGAAATTGAAGATTTGTTGGCCAACCTTGATAAGCACGGCTGCCTCGGCGATCTGGAAAAGAAGAACGCAGACGATCGAAAACGCACGTTCTTGGATTTGGCAAACAAACAGCTGCTCGTATCCCTGTACGAGGCAACGCACGGTGAGCCCCTGGAAGACATTCTTCTGGAGGAGTTTCACCGAATTTTGCTTTCCGATGCTCAAGAGCTTTACCTAATTGTGTGCACGCTGAACCAATTTGGCGTTCCCGTGCGGGCCGGTCTCGTGAAGCGCCTAACTGGCGTGGGCTTCGAACAGTTTGAAAAGCAATTGCTGGGGCCGCTGCGCGGAATTGTTCATGCGACTTATGATCGAGGTGCGCTCGATTATTGCTATAGGTCGCGCCATCGCCAGATCGCCGAAATCGTGTTTGCCCGAGTTCTCGACTCGAACTCGCAAAGGATCGGGCAATACATGCGCGTTCTCGAGCGCATGGACTCAACGTATTCGTCCGACAATTCAGCTCTCCGCCAATTGCTGAATTATCGGAATCTGCGTGCGCTGAGTTCTAACTTGGCGGATGGCCGACGAATCTTACAGCTAGCCGAAGAAGTGATGTCGGATGACGCATACGTTCGGCAACAACAAGCGCTGTTGGAAATGAATTCACCCAAGGGGGATTTGGAACGGGCGCGTGACCGATTGACTGAGGCAATCGAACTCGCTCCGCGGGACCTGTCAATTCAACATACAAAAGCATCGTTGCTGGCTCGTGAAGCGAACGCGGCTTCCTCTCCAATAGTTGCTAAGCAGCTGCGGGGGGAAGCTCGGGGAATTTTGGCCGCGCTCAAGTCGGTGCGATGGGACCCGTACGTTGCGTCGTTGTACGCGCAAATCGCGATTGACGAACTGGGTGAAGTAATAAAGGGCGTCGACAACGCGCCATCTCCCAGTGACGAGGCAAAAATACTTCGGCTAATCTCTCAGGCGGAGCAATCGATCAGTGACGGCTTGCGCCGAACAAGTGAGTTTGAGTTGTTGACGGTACAATCCTCCCGGCTTCAGGCCATTATTGGAGAGAAAGTTAAGGCGGTTAGTCTGCTCGCTCGATCGCTTAAGTCACAACCTCACCAGGAATATGTGGCTGCTGCGTATGCCAAAGCGATCATGAATTCTGACATGGATGCAGCGATAGAAGCAATTCGGGGCGCATTAAAGTCGAAGCCAACGAGCAAGCTCCTAAATCAACGCCTTTTTGAACTGCTTGTGCGCCTTGCCGATGACGCGCGCGATGAACTCCTTACGCCTTTACGCAAATCATACACCAAGGACGATGGGAACGTCTTGATGCATGTCCATGCGCTCAGGTTTCATTTTCTGCGGGGCGAATCTTCGGAGTATGAACAGGCGAAGGCTGTTGCCTCCGGTTTGACCGCTGACAAATGGGAGAAGGACGCCGCACGGCTGCGATTCAAGAACAAGGCGGCGGAGGATGGGCGCTTCAGGGGTGCGATCGACACGTTGCGAGATGCCTATGGCTGGGTTCGTTGCGGCGGCCTGCTCGACCGAGTGTTCGTTCGGCCGATCGTGAGCTGCGACACCGAAGCATGGGACAGCTTGCGGGAGGGCCAATCAGTCGCGTTCGACCTCTGCTTCAACGTTAAGGGACCAATCGCGTCTCATCTCCATGCCAAGGCCGTGTGATCGTCCCCAAAAAATCTATCCTACACCCCCAACACCGGCCGTATCATGCAGTCATCCCACGCATGGGAGGGTTTCGTGAGCTCCGAACCTCGAAACGCGTGGGGGTCGATCGGCGCGGTGGCGTCGCTGCGGTGAGGGCGAAAGTCCAAACCGTTTGAGCAAGATCGGGCGCTTCCGAGTGCGAGGCGGTCCTCCAAAGGGACCAAGACGGCTCAATGGCGGCGCGGCGATGGATAAGCGAACGGCGTCCACACTGCCTCGCGGGGAACTGAAACCGTGAGGGTCCACGGAAGAGTCGGATCATCCGTGAACGCGCTAAGCCGGAGAAAGCAGTACGGAGCTAAGGACCCAGGAGGCTGGTGAGCCAACAACTCCCGACACGGCGACCGGTTTAAAACGATCGATACGGGGCGCGTGCGACGCGCAGCCCTCCGAAGCTTTAGCGAAGGAGGGACACAGGACTACCCTCGGCGCCTCCCACGCGCCCCGTCCTCTCGATTTTCGCGAAGCGAAAATCGCCACGCCGAAGCTTTAGCGAAGGCGGACCAGCAAACCCGGATCGCCGGACGCTCATCCTCGCCCTTGATGGGCGAGGTGGCCGCGGCGCAGCCGCGGACGGAGTGGGTGGCTGCTCGGACCTGTGCTGTCACCCACTCAGTCGTCGCGTTCCGCGCCGACAGCTCGCCCCCACCGAAATCGCGATGCGATTTCGGACACTTTGACAATGCCCGGCCGCGCAGCGGCCGGCGGGGCGAGCATGGAACGGCGCCAAGGCCCAGCGATGAACCCACCCTGAATCCAAAAGGCATTTTCTGGGCGCGGTGAACCCTTTTTTCCGCCATGCGTTTGCGGCACATGAACCTCATGAATCGCCGCCTCATTCTCGCCGCGCTGGCCGCTGTCGCGCTCGCCCCTGCAGCTCTGGCTCAGGAGATCCGTGGCCGCATCGCCGAGCCCAACGTCCAGCTCTCCGGCGCCGAACGCGACGCAGCGCTCGCCCGCGCCAACGCAGCGCTCAATGCCGCCACCCGCGTGCAATCGCGCTTTACGCAAACCGCGCCGGACGGCTCGCTCGCCAACGGCACGCTCTACATGCAGCGCCCCGGCAAGCTGCGCTTCCAATACGATCCGCCGGCCACGTTGCTGATCGTGTCCGACGGCAGCGTCGTTTCCATGCGCGACACCGCGTTGCGCAATACGGAACGCACCAATCTCCGTTCCACGCCGCTCAATCTGATTTTGCGCGAGCACGTCGATCTCGCCCGCGACGCCCGCATCACCGGCGTCGCGCGTAACGGTGATTGGATCATCGTCGCCGCGCGCGACAAATCCGGTTTGACGGATGGACAGATTGAAATGTTCTTCCGTGAGGGCGCGCTGAAAGCTTGGGATGTCGTCGACGCCACCGGCGCCCGCACGCGCATCGTCTTGTCGCAACTCACCACGCCCGCCAGCTTCAACCAGAGCCTCTTCCGCATGGAAGACATGCTCCCCGACCGCCGCAGCGGGCGCCCGTAGCGGCGCGGCGCGCTACGCCGAATCGTCGCACAGGCAAGCGCTTTCTCTGCGCTGACCTTGAATTTTTCTCCGTTGTGGCGTATATGCAACGTGTTGGCCGCCGCTCATCCCCCTGGATTGGCGTCGTCCCCCCCGCTGACGGATCCAGCGCGGCGGCCGCAAAGCCGGAATTCCCCTGCCGGCGCGGCGCCCCCCTCAAGGCGCTTCAGAGACGCCCGGTCGCAGCCGCGATCGGGCGTCTTTTCTTTTTGGCGCAGCACGTTGAGGAAGAGCGATGCTTCGTATCGCGTCGTGGAACATCAACTCGGTGAGACTGCGCATCAACACGGTGCTGCGCTTCCTGGCCGACGCGAACCCCGACGTCCTGTGCCTGCAAGAGATCAAGTGCCGCAACGGCGAGTTTCCCGCGAAGGCCTTCAAGCAGGCCGGCTATAAGCACATCCATGTCGTGGGGCAAAAAGGCTGGCACGGCGTCGCTATTGTTTCACGTGTGAAGCTGGAGCCCATCGAGGCGCCGGCGATCTGCCCGAAAAGTGAAGCCCGCATCGCCGCCGCGAAAATCGACGGCGTCGAGGTGCATAATCTTTATGTGCCCGCGGGTGCAGATGTGCCTGAACTCACCAACCCAAAGTTCGTGCACAAGCTCAAGGTGCTCGACCGCATGGGCAAGCTCTACAAGAAGCGGAAGGGAAGCGCGCCGACTGTGCTCGTCGGTGATCTCAACGTCGCCCCCGGTGAGTTCGATGTCTGGAGTCACAAGCAGCTGTTGAAAGTGGTCTCGCACACGCCCGGCGAAACCTCGCGGCTCAACGCCGTGCGCGATGGCGGCGGCTTCGTTGATCTCGCGCGCCTGCATCGTCCTGATCCGGAGAAGCTGTACACGTGGTGGAGTTACCGCAGCCCTGATTGGACCAAGAACAATCGCGGCCGCCGCCTTGACCACATCTGGGCGACCACGGACATCGCACGGGTCAGTCAGGCGGAGGCGTTTCACATCCACGTGCCGTGCCGCTCGTGGGAGCGCCCCAGCGATCACGTGCCGCTGGTGGCGGGCCTGAAGCTCTAGCTTCCGGTGGGCGCGCCGATAGGATGCGCCCGACAAGAGGGGACACGCTCATGCATATCACACGACGCGCCATGCTTGGCGCTGGCGCCGCCGGCGTCGCGCTGCTCGCAGGCTGCGCGACTGGCTCTGAATCAGCCGCGCCGCAAGCCGCAGCAGCGGGCGACGCAGGCACGCAATTCAGCGCGTTGCTGGATCAGTTCGCGACGGACATTCTGCGCACGCAGCCGCAGCGCGCGAGCGCGCTCGGCGTTTCGGAGGAGCGCGCCGGCGGGCGGTTCGTCGACCGCATGACCGACAACGCCAAGGAAGCAAACCGCCGCTATCGCACGCTTCTGGAAAACGCGCTTGGCCAGCTTGAGCGCCTGGATAAGAGCGCGCTCGCGCCGCGCGACCAGGTTTCCTACGATGTCGTCGCAACATCGTTTCGCAACAGCGTGGGCAGCCTTTCCTACGAAGTCGGCTCAGGCGCGACCGAACCGTATGTCGTCACCCAGCTCACGGGCGCCTACACCGGCACGCCGGACTTCCTCGACAACCAGCATCCGCTGACCAATCGCGACCAGGTCGACGCGTATTTCGCGCGCCTGCGCGGCTTCGTCACCCAGCTTGATGTCGATACCCATGACATCCCGATCGACGCGGCGGCGGGATACACGCCACCGGATTTCGCCATTGATCGCGCGCTCCAGCAGCTCAACGTGTTCACCAGCGCGGCGCCGGCCGAGACGGTGCTAGTGACGACCCTCGTTCGCCGTTTGCCGAACGTCGCTGAACTCTCGGAGCAAGAGCGCGCCGCCTACATCGCGCGTGCTGAAACAATGGTGCGCGACGAGGTGTTGCCGGCCTATCAGCGTCAGATTGCGGCGCTGCAGGCAATCCGGGCGAGCGCGACACATGACGCCGGCATTTGGCGCTTACCCCACGGCGAAGAAATGTATGCCGTGGCGCTGCGCAACCGCACGACCACCGAGATGTCGCCCGACGACATCCACAATACCGGCGTCGAGCTGATCCAAAGCCTGCACGGCGAGATGGATCAGATTCTGCGCCAGCAAGGCCTCACGAGCGGCACGGTTGCCGAACGCGTACGCGCGCTTTCGACACGCGCCGATCAGCTCTATCCCAACAACGACGAAGGCCGCGCGCAAATCCTCGCCGACCTCAACGCCCGCACGCAGGACATTATCGCGCGCATGCCGCGCGTCTGCGGCGTGCTGGCCCATGCGCCGCTGGAAATCCGCCGCGTGCCGGTGTTCACGGAGGCCGGCGCGCCGGGGGGCTATTATCAACGCGCGTCGATCGATGGCGCGCGCCCGGGCGCGTACTTCATCAATCTCCGCGACACCGCAGAGTGGCCGCGTTTCACGCTGCCTACGTTGAATTACCACGAAGGTGTGCCGGGCCATCACTGGCAGGGCTCGATTCAGCAGGAGAGCGGCGGCCTGCCGTTCATTCGTAGTGCGCTGCTCGGCAACAGCGCGTTCGGCGAAGGCTGGGGTCTCTACGCTGAACAGCTCGCGCACGAACTTGGCGTCTACGACAACGATCCGCTCGGCTATGTCGGCTATCTGCAATCGATGGCGTTCCGCGCTTCGCGGCTTGTCGTCGACACCGGCATCCACACCAAACGCTGGACCCGCGAACAGGCGATCCAGTCGATGCAGGAAGCGACCGGCGACGATCCGTCCTCCATCACGACGGAAATCGAGCGCTATTGCGTGCGGCCTGGTCAGGCGTGCTCCTACATGGTCGGCAAGCTCACCATCCTGCGCGCCCGCGAAGACGCGCGCACCGCGATGGGCGGGAGGTTCGACATCAAGGGCTTCCACGATCTGGTGCTGGCCAACGGCTCCGTTCCCCTGTCCGTTTTGGAGCAGAACGTGCGAGCCTGGGCCGCGACAGCCTGACCGGCGCCTCGAAAATGGATGGACGCCCTGTCATTTTCCGGCTCGGCAGCAGAGAAGGTTTGACATAAAGCTCCGCAGCGTTTGTCTGGGAGGTCTCGTTCACGCGCGCGTGAGACGTGCGGGACGGCATTGGCGTTGGAGGAAATGGTGAAGGTTAACGTCCCCGGTTTGACGCCGGCGCCGACGCGTCACAAGCGCCTCATAGAATGGGTCGAAAGCATCGCGGCTCTCACAAAGCCAGATCGCGTGCATTGGTGCGATGGCTCCGAGATCGAGTGGGAGCGCCTGACCCGTGAGCTGGAATCCGCCGGCACGCTGAAGCGGCTCGATCCGAAGAAGCGTCCGAACTCGTTCTACGCCGCCTCCGATCCGAAGGACGTCGCGCGCGTTGAGAAGCAAACCTACATCTGCTCCGAGCGCGAGATTGACGCCGGGCCGACCAACAATTGGAAAGAGCCGGCCGAGATGCGCGGCAAGCTCGGCGAATTGTTCGAGGGCTGCATGCGCGGGCGCACAATGTATGTCGTGCCGTTCTGCATGGGGCCGTTGGGCTCGCATATTTCGCAGCTCGGCGTTGAGATCACCGATAGCGCCTATGTCGTGCTCTCGATGCGCATCATGACGCGCATGGGCAAAGCGGCGCTCGACCAGATTGGCGACGACGGCTTTTTCGTCCCCGCCGTGCACAGCGTCGGCGCGCCGCTTGACGCGGGTCAGAAGGATGTCGCCTGGCCGTGCAACGCGGAAAAGTGGATCGTGCATTTCCCGGAGTCGCGGGAAATCTGGTCATATGGCTCCGGTTACGGCGGCAACGCGCTGCTCGGAAAGAAGTGCTTCGCGCTTCGCATCGCCGGCGTGATGGCGCGCGACGAAGGCTGGCTCGCCGAGCACATGCTGATCCTGAAACTCACCTCGCCGGAAGGCGCGGTGAAATACATCGCCGCAGCGTTCCCCAGCGCGTGCGGCAAGACCAATCTCGCCATGTTGCAGCCGACCATTCCTGGCTGGAAAGCGGAAACGATCGGCGACGACATCGCCTGGATGCGATTCGGTGAAGATGGCAGGCTCTACGCCATCAACCCAGAAGCCGGCTTCTTCGGCGTCGCGCCAGGCACGGGCAAGCACACCAACAAGAGCGCGGTGGATTCGCTGCATGCGAACACGGTGTTCACGAATGTCGCGCTGACCTCTGACGGTGATGTGTGGTGGGAGGGCTTGTCGAAAGACCCGCCGCCGAACCTGACCGATTGGCAGGGCAATCGCTGGATGCCGGACTCGAAATTCCCAGCCGCGCATCCGAATGCGCGCTTCGCCGTGCCGGCAAGTCAGTGCCCGGTGATTGCGTCAGAATGGGAAGATCCCGCCGGCGTGCCGATTGATGCGATACTGTTTGGTGGCCGCCGCGCGAGCGCGGTGCCGCTGGTGACGGAAGCGTTCGATTGGCGCCATGGCGTGTTCATGGCCTCGAACGTCGCGTCTGAGGGCACCGCGGCGGCCGAGAACAAGATCGGCGAACTGCGTCGCGATCCGTTCGCGATGCTGCCCTTCTGCGGCTACAATATGGGCGATTACTTTGCCCACTGGCTGCGCATCGGCGAAAGCGCCGACAACGCCAAGCTACCGCGCATCTTTTTCGTCAACTGGTTCCGCAAAGGCGCCGACGGCAAATTCTTGTGGCCCGGCTACGGCGAAAACAGCCGCGTGCTGAAATGGATTTGCGAACGCCTCGACGGCAAAGCGCAAGCGCGCGAAACCGCCATCGGCCTGCTGCCCACGTTCGACGGCATCGATCTTTCGGGCGTAACCATCGCGCCGGAAGCGGTCGAAACGCTGCTGTCGGTCGATGAGGCGGTCTGGCGCGAAGAAGCCGCTCTGATTCCGCCGCACTACCAGGCGTTCGGTGATCGCTTGCCAAAAGCGCTCTGGGAAGAGCACTCCGCCCTGGTGGAACGGCTCGGCGGCTCGTCTCGCGGCGCGAAGGCGGCGGCCGCTGCGCGCGGGCCGAAAGCCACGCGGATTAGCGCAGCGGACTAGACACGACTGGCGCTCTTTCCGATGCGGCCTCTCCGAGACGAACCATAGCGGACAAGCGACGAGTCGCGAGATGGCGACAGACGGACGCCGTTCGTCCGAGACGCCTGACGAAAATCGAAACACATGTGACCCACAGGCCCCGCGCCCACATCATCGGCGCGGGAGTATGTGGCATGACAGATTTGAAGCCGGTCGGCGCCGCGATCGCGGGATTGCTCATCAGCGCCCTGTGCGCGTTCGCCTGGGCCGAACCTCCCCGGCGCCAGATCGCGCCGGAGGAGCTGAAGCAAGACCTCAACGTCATCTGGACCGCTGCAAGCGAGGGTGATCCAGCCTTCGATCGCTATCGCTCCGGCGCAGAGTTGCAGCGCGTGTTCGCCGACGCAGCGGCGCGCATCGACCGCCCGATGAGCGAACTTGAATTTTATCGCGTCGCCGCGCCTGCGGTGGCGGCTCTGGCCAACGGGCACGCCCAATTGTCGCTTAGCGCCGAGACAGGTGCGTGGTTGGGAGCGGGGGCGCCGCTGCTGCCGCTTGGCGTGCAAATCATGGAAGGCCGAATTTTTGTCGTTCGCGATTTCAGCCAAGGGCGTGTCGCAAATCCAGGGGACGAGATTCTTTCGGTGAACGGCGTGCCGGCCGCGAATTTGATCGCGGCGTCAGTCAATGCATTGGCTCTTGACCATATGAGTGTGACGCCGCGGAAAAACTCCGCGGGGGGCTGGACTTTCATCTATGATCTCGTCCGCCTGCAGGGCTTTGGCGGTCCATACGACGTCACGTTTCAACATAACGGACACCGTGTGGCCCGTCGCATTGATGGCCGTGCGGGCTCGGAAATTGCTGCAGACTGGCGACGAGATTTTCCGATCGACCCCGAAGTGGCGGAACGTGGCGAAGCCAGCTTCAGGATCGAAAACGGTTTGGCCGTGATGGCCATCCCGCACTGGGACTTTCCGCAGGAAGGGCAGCCGGGTCTGTCGGAGCATTTTCGCGATTGGTTTGCGCAGATCGCAGCGCAGCGGCTGGAGGCGCTCGTCATCGATATTCGCAACAACGGCGGTGGCTCCGAGCCGGTGGCGACGGAATTGCTGAGCTACCTCGCCGCGCAACCATTCCGCTATTACAACTGCCTGACCATGAACGCCCAGAATTTTTCGTTTTTTCGTGACGTTGCAAATGCCGACGAGCTGCGATCCGAGATTCCGAACTACACGCGCCCTGCATCCGAGGAGTGTCGGCAGTACGGCGCATTCGAAATGACCGAGGCGGCGTTCTCAAATCTTGGCATTCAGCAACCACGCGAGCCGCACTTCGGTGGCCGCGTCTATTTGCTGGTGAACAGCCGCTCGTTTTCGACAAGCGCAGAGTTCGCTTCGGTATTTGACGCTCTGCATATCGGCACGATTGTCGGTCAGGAAACCTCCGGTGGTTATCTCGGTGATTCTTCGGGGCTCGAGGCGGAAGTGCGTCTGCCCGCGAGCGGCATGACGTTCAACTCCACGCTGATCGCGTACCATATGGCCGTTCCCAGACACGAAGGCGTCCAAGGCGGGGTCGTTCCAGACGTTGTGACAGCGCGCTCCATTGAGGACACGCTCGCCGGCAGGGACGTGGAGCTGGAGGCGATAAAGGCGCTCGAATCTCACCGCTAGCGACGTTTGAAATATTGCACTTCTTTCTCGTGCTTCTCCGCCGCCGCGCGGGACTTAAACGTGCCGAGGTTTCGCCGCTTGCCGGTTTTCGGGTTCTTCTTGCGCGAATAGAGCCGGTATTCGCCGGATTTCAGCTTTCGGATCATCCTGGATGAACGAGCGCTAACACGCGGCGTTCCGTTACGCTTCGTCCCGCAATGTCGTTCGCAGCAGCGTTTCGCGATACGTTTTCATGAGCGCGTCTTTTTCGGCGCCGAGCTTGTAGAGCAACTCCCAGGAATAGAGACCGGTGTCGTGGCCGTCGTCGAACGCGATGCGCACGGCGTAGCGTCCGACGGGCTCGGCCTTCAAGACGTTAACGTTCGCCTTCCCCTTCACCGGCGGCGGGGGATTCGGTCCGTGGCCTTTGTTCTCAGCGCTCGGACTTGCCACGCGCAAGAGCTCAAACGGAATGTCGAATCTCGCGCCATCGTCGAACGCGATGTGTAGCGCTTTTGCTGCGCGGTCGAAGTCAAGATCGGTGGGCCAAGGCGCGCTCATTCGTCGGCGCCCAATTCGCGCGCTTCGTCGAGCAGCAAGATCGGCACGCCGTCGCGCACGGGATAGGCGAGGCGCGCGCTATCGCTGACCAATTCTTGGCGCGCCTTGTCATACCGGAGCGGCTTCCGCGATTGCGGGCAGACCAGCACTTCCAAGAGTTTTGGGTCAATCTCGCTCATTGCACCGGGCGCCGGCCGTCGTCGCCCGCCGCATCCCAGATCAGCAGCGCTGTGAGCGCCTTGGTGCGATCCTCCAGCGACACCGATTCCAACAGCGCCTGCTTGGCGGCGGGATCGAGCGGGCAGATTTGCGCTGCGACGTTGACGATAGTTTCTGTTGGCGCTTGCTCCACTGAATCCCAATCGACCTGGAAGCCGTGTGTTGAGGCGTAGCGCTTCAGCGTAGTGATCAAGCTCGTGCGATCGATGCGTTCGCCGCGCGCGGCAAAGAGATCGGAAGCGAAGTCATGATACGTCACGGTCGCCTGGCGATACGGCGTTTCGACGCCAAGTTCGTGCTCAAGCTGGAAGCGCGAAACGCCGGTCAGCGTGATGAGATAGCGCCCGTCGTCCGTTTCCTGGAAGGCAGTGATGCGGCCCACTGTGCCGACATCGGCCAGTCCGGGCACGACTTCTTGTTCTTCGCCGGTCGCTGGCTGGATCATGCCGATCAGTCGGTGGCCACCGAGGGCATCGTCGATCATGTTGAGATATCGCGGCTCGAAAATATTGAGCGCCAGCACGCCCCTCGGAAACAGGATCGCGCCGGTCAGCGGGAAGAGCGCGATTGTCTGCGGCAAGTCCGACGGCTTTCTGAAGCCAAACGCGCTCATGAAAATAACAGCGCCGACAAGCGCCGCCGTCCGTTCTTGGCGACGTCGGACGTGGGCCCTGCCGCTTCGAAAATTTTCACCAATTGCTTGCGGGCCGCTTCTTCGTTCCAAGTTCGGTCTTGCTCGACGATGGCGAGCAATTGATCGACCGCGCCGCCGAGATCGCCTTTTGCCGCCAGCGCGCCGGCGAGATCGAAGCGCGCCTGCGCGTCGGCTGGATTGGCGGTCACCGATTGCGCGAGCTTCGTCAGCTCGCCGGTTTCCGCCGCTGGCGCGGCCGCAAGTTCGAGCGCTGCGCGGACGCCGGCGATGTCCGGGTCGTTGGCTTTTTGCGGCGGCGCCATCGACAGCACTTGGCGTGCTTGCTCAGCGTCGCCTGCATTCAGATAGGCGCGCGCCATGCCGGCGATGGCTTTGGCGTTGGCCGGATCGATCTGCAGCGCCGCGGCATAGGATTGCGCCGCCCCGCCGATATCGTTGAGCGCCAGGCTCTCTTGAGCGGCTTCTAGCAGCGCTTCAATGTCGGCGCCTTCAGTGTCACCGGTGAGCCGGTCGACGAAGAGCTTGATCTGGCTTTCCGGGATGGCGCCCATGAAGCCATCGATAGGGCGGCCTTTGTCGAACGCGTACACTGCCGGAATCGAACGCACGCCAAGTTGGCCGGCGACGCCGGGGTGTTCGTCAATGTTGATCTTCACCAACCGCACTTTGCCTTTCGCGGCGCGCACGGCTTTTTCCAGCGGTGGGCCAAGCTGGCGGCACGGCCCGCACCACGGCGCCCAGAAATCGACGATGACGGGCGTGTCACGCGACGGCTCGATGACGTCGGCCATAAAACCTTGGTCGGTGCCTTCTTTCACGGGATCGTCTTGCGGGGCGCCGCTGTCGAGCAATGTCATGCGTGGAACCTAATCCTCAAATCGCTGGGTTTCAGCTCTTAAATGGGCTGGCCTTGGCCTGGATCAATCAGGGTGGGCTGGCCTTTGCCATCGAAGGCAATGCGGATTGGCGCGCGACCGAGGCTCGCGACAAACCGCGCCATGCCGTCAGGGCTAGTGGCTGTCGTGGCGTCATTGCTGAGTGGGTGGAAATTGACCGGGTCATGCGCGTAGAGCGCTTCATCGAGAATGAGCCGCACCTCGCACTCGGGATCATTGATCAGCGCAAACAGCGTCACCGATCCCGCCGGCACGCCGAGCTTTTCCATCAGCAAGTCGCCGGAGCCAAAGCTGAAGCGCCCCGCGCCGATCAGCTTGGAGACAGCATTGAGATCAATGACGGTTTCGGCAATCGCGCACAGCAGAAAGAGGGCGCCCTTTTTGTCTTTCAAGAACAGGTTTTTCGTGTGCCCCCCGGGCATGGCCGTCTTGATGTCGGTGCTTTCGGCCACCGTGAAGACCGGCTTATGTCGGTGTGTGACGTGCGCGACCCCGAGCGCGTCGAGGCGCTGAAACAGCTCATCCTGGGTCGCGGGGGCGTCGCGCATGAGGCGCTCCCCTTGGCGCAAGGCGCGCGTTCCGTCTAGGACAACGCCCATGAAACTCACCTGCTATCAGGTCGATCCCCAGCCGGCGGAGCTGGTGCCCGGCGCGCCCGACCGGGAATGGATGGACCGCTTTTCCGATCGCCATCCCTATCGCTGCTTGCCGCTAGTGGTGGCCAACACGACCGGCTGGTCGCTTCTGTCACCCGTGTCTTTCACCGCGTCCTGGAACGGCGGACCGCGCATCGAAGACATCCGTCTCGATCCCGATGGCGACACCACACGCGCGCAGCTCGACCGCTGGGCGGTGTCGCACTTCTCCGGCGGCGTGCTGACTTTCCACACCGGCTATCTCTTCCGCACTGAGCCGGGCTGGGACCTTCAGGTCGCCGGGCCGCCAAACCACATCAAGGACGGCATCCAAGCGCTGGTGGGCGTCGTCGAAACCTACTGGCTGCCATTTCCCTTCACGATGAATTGGCGTTTCACGCGGCCGGGCATGATCTCGTTCCAGAAGGGCGAACCCTTCTGCTTCATCACGCCGATCCCGCACGAGCAGATCGATGAGTTCGAGCCAATCATAAAGTCGATCAAGGACGACGCAGAATTGAATCGCCAATATTCCGCGTGGGGCGAGAGCCGCACCAAATTCCTGGACAAGTTGTCCGACAAGGAAAGCGAAGCGGTGAAGCACGGCTGGCAACGCGATTATTTCCGCGGCCGCACCCCGGAAGGTCACGTCGCCCCCGATAGCCACATCAATCGCCGCAGGCTTAAGGCGCCGCGTAAGGCTGAGCCTGGAGAATAGGCGCATCCGGCGAGGCGGCGTGCAGCATCTATATTTTGAATCATTGGAGGAACACATGGATCGCCGCGATTTTGTCGTGGGGGCGGGTGCGCTGCTGGCTTTGGCATCCGCGGGCGTTGCGAACGCGCAGCAAATTTCATCGCAAGCGCGTCGGCTTTATCGGCGCGCGACCGTCCTCGATGGCAATCTCGGCCCGGAAATCTCGCAGGCGGAAACGCCGTTGCCGCAGCACGATCTTGACCTGGCGCGCAATTCTGGCGTCAGCGCCATCAAGACGTCGATCGGCGGCTTCGACGCGCCGTTCGAGGATACCATCAGCGAATTATCGCTCTATCAGCGCATCATCGAAGCGCATCCCGATTATTTCAGCCAGGTGCGCTCGGTCGCCGACATCGAAGAGGCCAAGCGCGCGCGTAAGCTTGGGATCATTTTCTCGTTCGAGGGCGTCGCCTGTTTGGAAGACAAACTCGACCGGATCGATCTCTTTCGGAATCTCGGCGTCCGCGTGATGCAGCTTTCGTATAATCTTCCTTCGCCTTTCGGCGCCGGCGTGCTGTCGCCGCCCGAGGCGACGCTGACTGATCTCGGTCGCGAAGCCGTGGCGCGCATGAACACAGTTGGGGTGGCGCTCGATCTCTCGCATGCCAATCCCGCGACGACGGCCGCAGCACTTGTGGCGTCCACGAAGCCGGCGCTCATCACTCACGCCGGCTGCAGAGCCGTGCATGAGAATCCGCGCAACAAGTCCGACGATCAATTGCGCGCGGTCGCTGAAAAAGGCGGCGTCGTGGGCATCTACGATTTGTTCTATCTTGCACCCGCTGGGCGGCAGCCTAACCTCGACGATTACATCGCCCACATGACCCATGCGCTAGACGTTTGCGGCGAAGACCATGTCGGCATCGGCAGCGACACGAGCTTTTCTGCGTTCGAAATCTCTGAAGAAGGACGCGAGGCTTGGAATGCGGAAACCGAGCGGCGGCGTGCCGCCGGCGTTGCCGCGCCCGAGGAAGATGGCCGGCTCCCCTACACGGAAGGCTTGAACAGGCCGGACCGTGCTCTGGTCATTGCCGACGCACTTTTGAAGCGCGGTTACCGCGAACGGGCGGTGGAAAAGGTGCTTGGCGCGAATTTCACCCGCGCTTTCGGAGAGATTTGGTGACAGGCCCGCGTCCGCCCCTTGCGGGCCGGACGGGTGTCTGCGATATGAGCGCCCCTCAGGCGCGCCGGACTTCAGGCGCGTCACCCAGGATGCGGGCGTAGCTCAGGGGTAGAGCACAACCTTGCCAAGGTTGGGGTCGTGAGTTCGAATCTCATCGCCCGCTCAAGGACTTAGCACCTTCGGAAAGCCGCGGGAGACACTCCGTGGACACTTTCGGAGACACTCGGGGACATTTTTCGTTCGAGCCTCGTTCACGGCGCCATTCCGGTTCGGCCTGGCAGCGACGCAGCCATCGAGTGCCCGGCTCGGTGGCGCCAACCGCACCGTTACAACTTCGCCGCGGCGTAGCCGCTGTTGCATTCGCGAGCGTCCGCAACGGTGCAAGAGCCGACACTCGCCCCGGGAAGAACGGGCCCGAAGCAGACACTCGCTTGGCTAATCGCTCAAGAAGTTGATGGGACCTTCGAACGTTTGCACTAGGCGCGAGATTTTCGAACGGCGAAGCCGGCGGCAATGGCCGCCACCATGGAAGCGTAGGCGATGATCGCAGTCGGCTGCAGGAGCGGCAGTCCTATGAGGACGAGCCCATCGTTGCCGCCAGGGATCATAGAGGCGCCAAATCCCATAAGCGCACCGCCACCGATACGCGACGCAAGATCCTGGACTGATCCAAAGCGGATTTTGAACGAACGCGCCGAGACAGCGCCAGCGATGGCGCCGGTCAGAAATGTCGCTACCAACACGCTCCGACCAACATCGTCCGCCATGCGATGCAGTGCGAGGTCGACGAGTAGCGTCGTGTAAGGCCAGCGAAAGGCGAGCAGAAGCAGGCTCACATTGGCGATCGCCAAGACTGCCATTGCAAAGGCCGGTGGCCATTGCGAGCTGGTCAAGTGATGATGGACGCCGCCGATGCGGCTGGCTCGCCAAGCTCCATGCAACCGCCAGAGCCCAAACAGCGCGAGCGCAGAAACCAGTGCGATGAGCATCCATCCGCCGACGCGGAAGGCGCAGGCGCCGTTAAGAAGCGCACCGAGCCCGAACAATGCGCCGCCGGCGATCGCCACGATCAAGCTAGACGGCGTTTGCCAAGTAGAGATCGACATGAGGCCGAGCGCGTCCAGGACGAGCAGGCAGATCAGGGCCCACGCAACGCATTCCAGAAACGAGATGAAACGGCCCCAACGCCGCTCTTCGAAAATGTCTCGCGTGGCCGCGACCGCACAAATGCCGCCGCGCACTCGCATTCATCGCTGGCTTCGCGGTTCAACGCGCAATCGCGGCGGGTAAGAAGCTGATCACGGATGCGTGGGGCGCGGCCGCGTTCAAGCGATCCACTCGAGGTATTCAACCATCTCGCCAATTTGAGCAGCAGCACTGCCCGCACGCCGCCGCACAAGCGCGTTCGATTGTGCGAGCACGGTCATCAAAGAGGAATCCTCGTCGAGGATCGGCGCAATCTCTGCACCGGTGTCGTTCTTCACTGCGCGTACATAGGCCTCGCGCGCGCCGTTGGACGGCATGGGCAGTGTCAGTGTGGCTCGTTTTGTTGCGGTCGCACGGCGCGTCTCGCCGGTCAGCATCTTCTCGATGATAGCCGCTAGAAAGAGACGCGTGCACACGAGCGCTGAAGCAGGATTGCCTGGCAAACCCAAGACGAGACGGCCCTCGGGCAAACGCGCAAACCAAGTCGGCCGCCCAGGTCTCACGGAAATGCCTTCGAGTAGAATGTCCGCGCCGAAGGCTTTGAGCGCGGGACGAGCATGATCGTGCGGGCCGACTGAAGCGCCGCCGATCACGACGAGTACGTCAGCTTCGAGAAGCGCTGCGCTGGCGGCCGCTTTGATTGCCTCGGCGCTGTCGCTTACCGGCGGCAGCCGGCGCGCCTCTGCGCCCCAGCCGCGAACGAGGGCAGAGACGGCATACGAGGCTGAATCGAATATCTGATCGGCCTGAACCAGCGCGCCAGGTGCGACGAGTTCGTCGCCGTTGCAAATCATGGCGATGCGCGGTCTCCGCGTCACCGCGGCGTGAGCGATACCCGCACCGGCGATTACCGCGATCGCGCCGGCGTCAATTCTGCGCCCGTCATGCAGAAGCGTTGCACCCGCGCGAAAGTCACCGCCGCGTAGGCGCACATATTGGCCAGCATCAGCGGCGGGTAGCGTCACCCGATCTCCGCGCAGGTTTGCATCTTCTTGAGCAACCACAGCATTGGCGCCGTCGGGCAGGGGCGCGCCGGTTGAGACGCGCACGGCTTCGCCAATACCGATGGCGAGGGTGAACGCGGCGCCTGCTGCGGATTCGCCGGCAATGATGAACTCGCCCGGAGCGTCCGTCGCCCGGAGCGCGTATCCATCCATTACCGCGGCGTTGAACGGAGGCTGATCGCGACCCGCAATGACCGGTGCGGCGAGTATTCGTCCATCGAGCGCCTCGAGCGGCGTGACCTCGGCCTCAATGCGCCGGACCTCCGCCAACATTCGCTCAAGTGCTGTTGCGACAGAGACCAGCATCATTCGGCGCGGCGATAGACGCCCGACGCCCCACCGCTTTTTTCGAGCACGCTTATTCCCTCGATCGACATGCCGCGATCGGCGGCCTTGAGCATGTCGTAGAGTGTGAGACAAGCGATCGAGACGGCCGTTAACGCCTCCATCTCGACGCCGGTTCGTCCTCTGGTTTTGACGGCGGCTTCAACGACAAATCCCGGCAGCCCCGTGTCTGCGTCAACGCTGACCTTTATGTCGGTGAGCGACAGCGGATGGCACATAGGGATGAGCTCGGCCGTCCGTTTCGCCGCCATCACGCCTGCGATTTCCGCGACGGCCCGCACGTCGCCTTTCTTTGCCTCGCCAGAGAGCGCCTGCGTCAGCGTCTCACTTGCCATGCGCACGCGTCCAACCGCGCGCGCGAAACGTTCCGATTCAGGCTTCGCTCCGACATCGACCATGCGCGCACGGCCGGACGCATCAAGGTGGGTCAGGCGATCATTCATCTCAACGCTCCAGGAGACGCGGCATGAGTTCCACCAGATTGCAGGGGCGATAGCGGCTGTCGAGCTGCCAGCGGATCACCTTGTCCCAGCCGTCTTTGCACGCGCCGTTCGAGCCCGGCAGGCAAAAGATGAAAGTGCCCTTCGCTACGCCCGCGCAGGCGCGAGACTGCAGGGTAGAGAGGCCCACGCTCTGATAGCTTACGGTATGCCAGACGCTCTGAAACCCCTCGATCTCCTTTTCGAAGATTGAGCGCGCCGCTTCCGGCGTGACGTCGCGCCCTGTGAGGCCCGTGCCGCCCGTGGTGATAATGACATCAACGCACGTGTCATCGCACCATGAGAGCAATCGCGCCTTGATCTCCGATGCATCGTCCTTCACCCAGTCGCGCGCCGTCAGCACATGTTTGTCGTGGACGATGCGGTCGGCGAGGACGCGGCCGGAGGTGTCACTCTCCTCATCGCGCGTGTCGGAGACTGTCAGCACTGCGATGTTGACGGGAACGAAGCTGAGTGTCGCATCGATGCGGCTTTCGGTGGCGTCCGTGCTCATGGCTGGCCCACTCTGCGACGATGATCGTCTGTTGTTGGTTCTATCCAAGTCGCCGCGCCGCCGACGATTTCCCGTTTCCAAAAGGGCGCATCGGTCTTCAGAAAATCCATGATCGTCTCGACGGTCTTGAATGCTGAAGCACGATGCTCGCTTAGGGCCGCGACGACAACGATTGTGTCGCCCGGCGCGATATGGCCCACGCGGTGCACGACGAGCACTTCCATAATCTGGTTGAACTGGGACTCGCCCAAGAACGAGCGGATGACGGTTTCGGTGAAACGCGGATAGTGCTCAATTTCGAGTCCATCGACGCGTCCGTTACTACAAGTCTCGCGGCAACGGCCGGTAAAACTCACTAATGCGCCATAGGATGAGTTTGAAGCCGCAAACGTGGAGAGTTCGGCGTCGGCATCGATCGTTTCTGGTTGAATGACGACCCGCACGGCTCAACTCACCAAAGCCGCAGCGGCAATGCCCAAGACAATGCCGAGCGCGCGTAGCACGCCTTTCTTGTCGAGCTTCGCGAGGCTGAGGCTTGTGCCGACAAGCGCGCCGACTAGCACTGCCAGCGCCAACCAAGGCAGATAGGGCGGCAGCGCCGCTAAGCTGGATAGCCGTCCGGCGAGGCCAGCGATCGAGTTGACGACAATGAAGAGGGCCGCAATCCCCGTCGCGCGCTGCGGATCGGTCCATCCCGCATACACCAAGAGCGGCGAAAGATAGACGCCCCCGCCGATCCCGGTGACGCCGGCGAGTGCGCCCAAGAGTGCGCCAGCTGCGAGCGAAACCCATACATTCGGAGCGCGCGTCTCCTTAGCTGCATCGATCTGGGGCCAAAGCAGATAGCGCGCTGCGGCGGCCCCCAGCGCGATGGCGAGCAATGGACGATAGAGTTCCGGAGCAATCTCGACGCGGCCCGCAAAAAACGCTGCTGGAATGGCGGCAACCGCAAACGGCCAGAACACATTCCAGTCGAACCGTCCGACGCGAACGAAACGGATGGCCCCAAGACCCGCCACCAGAATGTTGAGGACAAGCGCGATGGGACGCACTTCTTGAGGCGCCAAGCCCATCAACGCCATCAGCGCGATGTAAGCGGAGGCGCCGCCATGACCCACCGATGAATAGAGTGCGGCCGCTGCGCCGACAGCGAAGACAAGGATGACAAGTGTTTGAGTGTCCAACACTAGCCTCCACTCAACGGCGACATGAACGCAATCTCGCTGTCCGGAAACAGGGGCGCGTTTCTGTCGGCGAAGACCTGATCGACGGCAAAGCGCACACCGGGGCGCGCAATCGCTTGACTCAACGGCTCGTGGTGCTGGCCAATCCAGTCGAGCAATTGCTGCAACGTTTCAGCGCCGGCATCGAGCTCAACCCCATGAAGATGCTCAGCGCAATCGCGCAGTGATCCGAAAAGGAAAAGCCGCATCTAGCCTCCCGTCACGGACATGTGGCGCTCAACGGCCGGCGCCTGAGAGCGCGCCTCGATCCTGAAGTCGTGCGCGGCGGGCTTGCGCGCGAGAGCTGCGTCGAGTGCTGCATCAATCTCGATGTCATCGCCGCCGGCGCGCAGAATCGCGCCCAGATCGACGTTCTCATCACGCCCGAGACAGAGGAAGAGCTTCCCCGTGCAAGTCAGCCGGACACGATTGCACGTGGCGCAGAACACGTTGGTGATCGGCGTGATAAATCCAACGCGACCGCCGGTTTCGCGCACTCTGACATAACGAGCCGGACCACCGGAGCAATGGCGATCCGCGTCGAGGGTCCATAGGCGCTCAAGGTCGCGTCGTACCCTTGCGAGCGAAAGAAATTGGTCGGTGCGGTCCACCTCGATCTCGCCCATCGGCATGGTCTCGATCAGGGTGAGGTCTATGCCGCGCGCGTGCGCCCAACGGATCAGGTCGGGAATTTCGTCGGCGTTGTCGTGCTTGAGCGCGACTGTATTGACCTTGACTTGAAGGCCAGCGTCGAGCGCCGCATCGATGCCATCGAGCACCGCCGGTAAACAATCGTGGCGCGCGATGCTAGCGAACGTCTCGCGCTTCAAGGAATCCAGAGAGACATTGATGCGTTTGACGCCGGCAGACGCAAGCAGGGGCGCGAAACGGGCAAGCTGGGTGCCATTGGTGGTAAGCGTCAGCTCGTCGAGCGCGCCTGTCCGCAAATGGGTGGCGACGGAGGAGATGAAATCTCCGATGCCTTTGCGGATGAGCGGCTCGCCGCCTGTGAGGCGAAGTTTACGCACGCCGCGCGCAACGAAGATGTCGCAGAGCCGCTCCAATTCGCCAAAGCTGAGCAGATCCCGCCTTGGGACGAAGCGCATGTGGTCGTTCATGCAATAGGTGCAGCGGAGATCGCAACGATCGGTCACGGACACGCGCAGATAAGTTATGCGGCGGCCGAGCGCGTCGATGAGCGGATTAGATGCCGCCATACCACTCATATCCCGCGATATCCTCCCAATAGCCGCCATTGCTGCCATAAATGCCGGCGAGGCTGGAAGTGAGCGTGATGCGCTTGATGAACTTGGCCTGCTTGTAGCCGAGCTGACGTTCCACTCTGAGACGAAGCGGGGCGCCGTGTCCGACCGCGAGCGGCGCATCGTTTAGGGCGTACGCAAGCAACGTCTGGGGATGATAGGCGTCAAATAAATCTATGCTCTCGTAATAGGGCGTCTTTCGTCTGCCGCCTGCTGGCAGAGAATCATAACATTGGAAGACAACGAAACGCGCCGAAGCATCGGGCGCACATTGGATCAGCACTTCGTGCAAGGGCGCGCCTGTCCATTTGCCGATCGCACTCCAGCCTTCGACGCAATCGTGGCGCGTGATCTGGCTGCGCGGCAGAATGGTGCGAAGGTCCGTCAGCGAAAACGACCTCGGCGCGTGCACCAAGCCATCGACCTCTAGACGATAGCTCGCGAAATTGTCGGCTTGGAGGGCGCGGTATTCGTCCGTCCCGGGATCGCGACTGCCATTGACCTTGAATATTGGCGAGACTTGTGAGGGCGAGAATTCGCGCGCGAGCGGCTGGCTGCTAATGATGGCGCGTTGCACCGTCAAGCTCATGACCTGACCCAGCTTCAACACGTCGCGCGTTTGGCGGGCGCGAACGAACTCGTCGCAGCCTGACACGAGGACACCCAAACCCGCGGCGCTGGCGCCCAGAAGCGCACGTCGATGGACAGGAAGGTCGCTCACGACTTTTTCTCCGGTTTGACGACGTACCAGCCGGTGATCATGGAGCGGATCTCGTTGACGACGCCCACGAGGAAGATCTCAAACACGTGTACGGCTGCAAACAGCACCAGAGACCAAGCAACAAGGAAATGAATGGTTCGCGCCGATTGGCGCCCGCCAAAAATATCGAGCAGGAAAGGATAGGCCGCGTCCATGCCTGGCGACATGGTCATGCCTGTCAGGATCATGAGCGGCAGCAGCCCGAAAATAACCGAGAGGTAGGCGATCTTCTGGAGGGTGTTGTAGCGCTTCGATTCCTCGCCGCGCGGCACGTGTAGTTTGATGTGGGACCAGATGTCGGCAAGGAGGTGACGCGGTTTGGTTTCTTCGGGCCGCAAATACAAGTCGCGTTTCAAATGGCCCGAGAAATAGGAAAACGCCACGTACACGAGACCGTTGATCGCCAAGATCCAGGCGAAGAAAAAGTGCAAATTCCGGCCCGTGGCCAGATCTCGGGTCGCGGGCAGCGTGAGCCATGTTGGAAAGCCGCGTGGGACAACACGCCCGTTTTGCGCCGAGGCGCCAAAGAGGCCGGTCGTCGTCATGCGCGCCGGACCGATCGTGGTGACGCCAACCAGGCGTCCTTCGCGATCGCGGCCCGCCTCCATCGCGATGAAAGCGCGATCGGCATTGGCGCCGTACTGGCCCCAATAGAGGCGGGGATGGGCGTTGAAGATTTGCAGGCCGCTGAGCAGCAGCACGGTGACACAGAGCAAGTTGACCCAATGGGTCACACGGGTTGTTGCGGCGTGCCGGTAGATACGTTCCCGCTTCGGCCGCGCCGGCGCGGCCTCCTCGGCCGTGACGGCAGTGTCTTCGGCCATCGCCATCGCAAACTCCCGCCCGACCGGAACCCTCTGGTCTTATCCGTTCCTCCCGTTGCCGCGGTTACGCAACCAAAAAAGAAAGGTCCCAGGGTCCATCACCACTCACCAGCGGCGAAGTTCCACGCGCGTGCTGGTGGCTCCGGCGCTTTCGGGCCTAGACTGGCCGTGGAGAAGAGGCATGAGCTTTTATCATCAGGGCCATCGAAGCATGCAAGCACGGTTCGGCTCCGCGCCATTGGCGGATCGGCTGGAAGAGCGCGTTCACCGCGAACGCTTCACCGACGCCGACCAAGCCTTCATTGAAGGCGCCGCCTTCTTCTTTCTCGCAACCGCCGACGAAGCCGGCAATCCCGAGTGTTCATTCAAGGGAGGCGCGCCAGGTTTTGTCCGCGTTGTCTCGCCAGACCTTTTGAAATTTCCCGACTACGACGGCAACGGCATGTTCCGAAGCCTCGGCAACATCATCGTCAATCCCAGCGTCGGTCTTCTATTCATTTCGATGGACGAAACACCGAGGCGATTGCGCGTGAACGGACAAGCAGAAGTCGTCTTCGACGAAGGCGCGACGTCGAAAATTCCCGGAGCCCAGGCGCTGGTTCGCGTAAAGGCTCAACACATATTTCCGAACTGCCCACGCTACATCCCAGATTTGCCAAACAACGCGCCGTCGAGATTTGTGCCCGTGGTTGGCGCTCCAGCGGAGGAGCCAAGGTGGAAATCAAGCGACGATTTCAAAGACGTCGTTCCGCCCCGCAAGTCTTGATGCGGGCGAGGGGCGTCGAGCAACAGTTCTCTCAGATTTGAACCTGCCGACGTCCGCTTTACGATGCCTCATTGCCGACGTCTGTTCTTGGGATCGAACGGCGGGGAAGAGAGGCGAACGACGCGTCGGTAAGTAGCGTCCGACCCGGGATTGGCCAATTCGGACGCCACTGTTGGCGATCGCGGAGGCAAGCGGTACCAATGCCGATGCTCGAGTTTTTACCCCCGCCGCGCTCCGACGACTCTTTCAACTTGCGCAGATCAATCGCTGAGGTGAGATTTTCTCAGGGGGTGGCATATGCTCGACACGTTCGCGGCGGTATCTCAAGTTCTTGGCGCGGTCGGCGTGGTCGCGTCCCTGATCTTCGTCGGACTTCAGATTATGGAGAATTCCAAAGCTGTCCGATCCGCAACGGCGCAGGCGGTGCACGACAATTACGCTGGCTGGTACTTGGCCATGATGAGCAACGACAATGCTCTTGCCACGTCCAACAAGGGGTTCGTCGATCTTGCCTCGCTAAGTCCGGAGGAGAAGGCGCGGTTCGTTTGTACGTTCATGGCGTTCTTGTCCCACTCACAGAACGCGTTCCACCAGTGGAAGGCCGGACATCTAGCTGACGGTCTTTGGGCTGGCTGGGAAGCTTTGATGATGAACTTGGTCAACACACCCGGCGGTGCCGCGTTTTGGCAAGAGCGTTGTTACGTCTTCGGCCCCGAGTTTCAGGCGCACATGGCGTCGATCATGTCTCGCCAACCTGACCCGAGAGCCAAGGCTTTTGGCGTCGTGCCCGTCACGCATATCACCGAGCGCGCTGCCAGCGCAGCTGCCACCGAATGACCGCTTCCGCCGATGTTTGTCAGTCGCCCCCCAAGGACAACGTCCGCTAAGCGGCGCGATCTAGGTAATGTCTCCTTGGGATGAGGCGGGCGACGAGCGCACACGAGCGTTGATCAGCGGATGTGTAGGCTTTGACCGGGGGGTTCGGCCGCTTAGCATCCGAGCCTAGCGTCGTCTGCTAAACGCTGCGACATTCCTCAGAATTACGGCGATCGGGCAATCCGCTCGCCGTCCAAGGCTCTCGCGCACCGGAGACAATCATGCGTCGTCGCGATCTGCTCACTGGCTTAGCATTTGCTGCATTGGCGGCGGCGACACGAGAGGCCGAGGCCAGCGTCGCGAGACGTGTGCGGCCGGGCGATGCCGCTTGGCCAACCGACGCTGAATGGGCTGGCTTGCGCCAACAGGTCGGCGGCAACCTCATGCAGCCCACTTCGCTCTATGGCGCATGCGCCAGCGACGCCGGCGGCGCCGAGTGCCAAGCGTTGCTGCCGAACCTACGCAATCCGTTCTTCATCGGCGATTCCGCCGGCGGCACGCAGGTGTCAGGTTGGCTCGATGCATGGCAGCCGAGCGTCAGTGCGTACGCGGTGGCTGCGCATTCGACCGCGGATGTGGTCGCCGCTGTGAATTTCGCGCGCCGGCACAATCTGCGTGTCGCTGTGAAGGGCGGCGGACATTCCTACCAAGGCACATCGAACGCCCCCGACTCGCTTTTGATTTGGCTTCATCCCATGCGCGCGATCGTCATGCATGACGCGTTCACGCCTCAGGGCGGCGGCGAGCCAGTGCCTGCAGTCAGCATCGAAGCGGGTGCGCTGTGGATCCATGCCTACGATGTCGTGAGCGTGCAGAACGGGCGCTATGTGCAAGGCGGCGGGTGCACCACGGTCGGTGTCGCCGGCCACATTCAGAGCGGCGGATATGGCTCCTTCTCTAAAGGGTTCGGTACAGCGGCGGGTAATCTACTCGAGGCGGAAGTCGTCACTGCCGATGGCCGCGTTCTGGTGTGTAACGAACGCCGACACAGCGAACTCTACTGGGCGCTGAAGGGCGGCGGCGGCGGCTCGTTTGGCGTCATTACTCGCGTAACTGTACGCACACACGCGCTTCCGGAACACTTCGGCTGGGCAGCGGGCACCATCAGAGCCAACTCTGACGCCGCCTACCGCCGGCTCATCGCCCAGTTCGTATCCTTCTACGCGACGCACTTGTTCAACCCGCATTGGGGCGAGCAAGTGCAATTCGCGCCCGACAATACGCTTGAGCTGTCGCTGGTCAGCCAAGGACTGACCAGAGAAGAGACACAAGAGATTTGGGCGCCGTTTCTCGCATGGATCGCAGCGTCACCGAGTGACTACGTTGTCGTCGATGAAATTCAGGCGGGTGCGGGCGACGCACGCAAATGGTGGGACACCGACTATCGCCGCACTCATGGTGACTCGATGGTCTTCGACGGGCGTCTTGGAGTGCCGGCGCACAACGCCTGGTGGTCTGGCGACGGCGACCAAGTCAGCATGTTCCTACATGCTTATGATTCGATTTGGTTGCCGCAGTCGCTGCTTGAGTTGGATCAACAGGAGCGACTGGTCGGTGCGCTCTATGCGGCGAGCCGTGAATATTCGCTGGGCATTCACTTCAATAAAGGATTGGCTGGCGGCGAAGAAACCGCGCGCGCGCATGCTCGCAATACTGCCACCAATCCCGGCGCCGTGGAGGCGTTCGCGCTTGTGATCATCGCGGACGGTGGCCTCCCGCCATACCTGCACATTCCGGGCTTTGAGGCTGATCTAGATCAGGCACATGCGGATGCGGATGCCATCAGTCGTGCGGCAGCTGCCATCCGCGTCGCGGGCGACAACGGCTCATACGTTTCCGAGAGCGACTATTTCAATGCCTCCTGGCGTGCAGCCTTCTGGGGCTCCAACTATCCACGCCTGCTTCGCGCCAAGCGCCGCTATGATCCTGATGGCATGTTCATTGTCCATCACGGCGTCGGCAGCGAAGACTGGAGCGCTGATGGCTTTAGCCGCGCTTAGAGAAATGTCCGTTGTGGAGCGCGGTGAACGCGATGACCGCTTTTGGGATGAAGCGGCAGGAGTGCTTTTCAAGAACGTCGTTCGTAATTTTGTCTCCATGGGGCAGGGTTTGGCCCGTTCCTGCCGTTCTCGGTTGGGCGGACGACCAACAGGGAATCTGTCCGAAAGCAAGTCCGCAATGGGCTTGAAGGAGTAGCGCGAGGAGTTTAGCGAGAGCATGGTGCGGCGGGTTGGGGGAGGCTATGAGCTACTTCACGCAAAGCAGCATCGCGGTGACGCCGTCCGGCGCAGGCGGCGGTTTGGTTGTCAGCACGGGCGATTTCAACGGTGATGGCTTCATCGATGTCGTGGTCGGCTTCACGCAAGGGCCGTACAACGGCGTCAACGATCCCCAAGAAATGCAAATTCTCGCGGGCGACGGCGCCGGTGGGTTCACTGACGCCACCTCGACGATCTTTGCCGGCGGCGTGCCCACGACCGTCGCCAGCGAAAGCATACTGGTTGCCGATTTCAATGGCGACAACCGCGACGATATCTACTTTGTCGATCAGGGATCTGACGCGCCGCCATTTCCGGGCTATCGCAACACCTTGGTATTGTCGACCGGCCTCCATGGCATGTTCGATGCGACGTTGACGAACACACCCGCCGGCGATGATTTCACTCATTGCGCCACCTATGGTGACATCGATGGCGATGGCGATCTCGACATTCTTGTGGGCAATATTGGCGCGCTGCCGAAAAACCTTCCGTACCTCCTGGTCAATGATGGAAGCGGCAATTTCACGCGCGAGGACGAACGCCTCCCAGAATTCGGGGTCGACTATCCGTTCGCGCGCGGCGGCGCGCTTGGCGCGACGTTTGCGGATCTGGACGAAGACGGCGATCTTGATCTCGTCTTCGCCGGCCAACCTCACGTTATTCTCTACAATGACGGCGACGGAAATTTCCTGACTTGGATGGAATTGCCGCCGGGCCATTTCGCGTACGATCAGTCGATCTTCCAGCCGGTCATCACGATGGATGTAAACCTCGACGGTCGTCCCGACATTATCGAGGGCTCGCATTTGTCCTTCGATCCTGACTCCGCTCCCGCCTTCATCACCATCTGGGTCGCGCAGGAGGATCACACCTTCGTCGATGAGACCGCGACGCGGATGCCGTCTGACGCCATCAACAGCCAAGATGCACCGCTGCGCATGGCGACCTACGACATCAACGCAGATGGTCAACTCGATCTGTTCGTGTCGAGCAATCACGGCATCAGTATTTTCATGAATGACGGAGGAACGTTCACGCGTCTACCTTTGATCGAGTTTTCAGGCAGATTTTCTGGCCCGTCCGACATCGACAACGACGGGTTGGTCGACTTTATCGGCGCCGGCGGCGCCGGCGCCGCTGATTTCAATCGCTGGGAATTCACGGGATTGACGGCGGTGCAAACCGGCACAGCGGACGCCGATGGTTTGATGGGCGGTGTTGAAAACAACACTCTCTCGGGGCTCGCTGGCGACGACGTCCTGTTTGGCGCCGCCGGCGCCGATCACCTCGATGGCGCCAACAACAACGACACACTGGTCGGCGGTGCAGGCGCCGACACGCTGATCGGCGGTGCCCACGCCGACACGCTGAATGGCGGTACTGGCGCCGACAGCATGGATGGCGGGATGGGCAACGACACTTACGTCGTCGACAATTTGAGCGACACGATCGCTGATTCCGGCGGCGCCGATCTGGTGCAGAGTTCCAGAAGTTGGACGCTAGGCGTCACGCTCGAAAATCTCACGCTGATGGGCGCGCTCGGCATCAACGGAACCGGCAACGCGCTCAACAACCGCATCACGGGCAACGCCGCCGCGAACGTATTGTTAGGCGATGCAGGCGCCGACACGCTTTTGGGTGCCGGCGGAAACGACACGCTGAACGGTGGCCCAGGCGCCGACACGATGATCGGCGGGCTAGGCGCCGACACCTATGTCGTCAACGTTGCGGGCGATGTTACGACTGAGACATCAGCTGCCGGCGGCATCGACACCGTGCAATCATCCGTTACCCGCACGCTTGGCGCTTATCTTGAAAAGCTGACTCTGACTGGCGGGGGCGCGATCAACGGCACAGGCAATGCGCTCGCCAACACCATCACCGGCAACGGCGCCGCCAATCAATTGAGCGGCGTCAATGGCGCCGACATCCTCTCCGGCGTCGCCGGCGCGGACACGCTGAACGGCGGGGCCGGCCACGATTCACTGACCGGCGGCGTGGGCGCGGACAAATTCGTGTTCAATGTCGCCGGCGTCGCCGCCAACTCCGACACCATCGCCGACTTCACCCACGCGAGCGACCGGATCCAGCTGGACAACGCCATCTTCACAACGCTCGGCGCGACGGGATTTTTGGGAGTGGCAAAATTCTGGGCGAGCGCGACCGGCGCTGCGCACGATGCCGATGACCGCATCACCTACAATACCACCACCGGCCAGCTCTATTACGACAACGACGGAAACGGCGCGCACGCCAAAGTGCTGATTGCCACGCTCACTGGCCAGCCAACGCTCACCGCCAGCGACATAGTGGTGATCTGAAAGCGCGGTCGAATGTTGCGAACGGCGGAGATCGGCGAGTTCCAGCCGCGCGCGAATTCGGCGCCGACGTCCGTTTTCGGGCGTGATCCTGCCAATGTCGCTTATTGGGATATTGCTGACGATCGGGGAGGGGGCGGCATGGAGTCCGCTTTTCGCCGGGAGCGGACATTCCGGCGCCAGCCGCAGCGCTAGTCTCGGCACGGATGACGACCGCAAGGATCAGACATCCGCAGAATTCCGGCGCCACCTTCTAGCACGTACCTATGGCCGCTTGCATTTACGTCCGGAAAAACTTCGATGGTGCGGACTCCTGCCAAGCGATCATAGGAGAACTTTAGAAGCGTACCAAAGTCATCGCCAGGGTCTTGCGGGCCTCTTAAGGAGCAGAATCCATCCTGCCAATTTTCGCAGACAGCCCTTACATCCGCCTCGGCGCAGGATACATCTGCACAGGACTCAACGAAGAAGCGCACGCCCTCGACTGTGTAGGAATCGCCCTGTGCAAAGGGGCCTTGAGGCACGGCAAACACAAAACGCTCTGCACGCAAACACAGGTAGTGTTCGTCAGAACAATGCTTGATGGCGGCGGCGTACCGAGGTGAATCCCCCGTGCTGTCCTGTCGCTGGTCGGACTGTCGACCAATTACCAACCGGTTTTCTTCAAAGACCATCATTCCTTCGGCGTCAGTGCTGACATACCGAACGGATACGGCCCTTTCCAGCACAGTGGGATCCGAAGCTTGGAATTCACGTGACTTGAAGTCGCG